>Ga0070741_10004483_pt1 | contig 32550 bp, 24 predicted proteins | sample Coa_R1_4_FD_66440 | JGI IMG/M metagenome (GOLD analysis project Ga0070741, IMG submission 66440) | Surface soil microbial communities from Centralia Pennsylvania, which are recovering from an underground coalmine fire - Coalmine... | ecosystem: Environmental > Terrestrial > Soil > Unclassified ... | reverse complement strand
GTCATCGTCAAAGTCAGCGGAGCTGTTGGTCGTCCAGTTCGCATGGCGTCCTCCCTTCGATACCTGAGGACACCAGCGATGCACAACTTATTCCACGAACTTCAGAGACAGGACACTAGCTTGGCGGGAACGTGGCTGCGGTGTGCTGCTTTCCCATGGCGGTGCCTCCTTTGTGTGCCGGGCCTCGGCCCGGGGGAATGAATCATCTGAACGGTTGCCACCGCCCTTGGTCATCACGGTTCGTGACGCACCTAGACTTTTCTCGCCTGCACCAGGGTCAAGCCCGGTTTGAGGTGGGCCATCGGAAGGATGGTGCGGTGCATCCGGAACGTCGGTAGGGTTTCCACCGGGTCTTCCCGGAGCAGTTTCAACGCATGGGTCTGCACAAGACCGCCCACGGCCGACGGACCCGTGACGAATACCAGCCCGCCGGGGGTCAGCGCATCGGCAAGACTTCGGATTGCGTCGGAGAGCGCGGCGGGATGGTCGAAGTCCGCAAAGGGGATCCAGTGGTAGATCACGTCATACTGCTTGGCATACGCCGCCTTGCGGCAGGCCTCCGCGGGGAAGAAGGCGACCCGTCGGAGCGCCTCCAACAACGGGCCGGATGAAGCCGCTTGGTTCCAGAGGGTCTGCGCGTGCTTCTGGGCCAACGCCGGGCGGCGGTATAGCACGGTGTAACTGCGAGTCCGGTCCGGCTTGATACAGGCGCTGAGGCCGGCGTCGAGGTTGTCGATCAACACAGAAGCGGCGTGGGCCAGGCGGGAGGCAAGCGGCTGAGCGTCTTCCATGAGGTCCTGCAGGAAATCGGCGACAAACGGTTGCGACGCCGCCTCGTCGATTTCCGTCTCGTCGTCCGGATAGAGCAGCACCGAACCGAACGCTTCGGCGGCGGATACCGTCGGCGGAGACCCTTGGAAGAGGTCTCTCCATCCCCAGGGCGCCGTCCCTGCCCCCGGAGGCTGAGAGCAGTCGCGAATGGCTCCCCAGGCGGAATTGAGCGGGAACGCGGCGCGCCGCTCGCCGTCGCGCAGGATCAGCAGCCCGTTCGAGACTTCGGCGATCCGCCCATAAGGCGCACATCCGCGCGCCGGCGGCTTGACGTACGGGAGGCCCGTCGGATCGTCGGCGACCGTGACCTTTTGGATGGTCTCGCCTTTGACGGTGACGCAGAGCCGGTGCGCGGAGTCAAAATAGCGACGCGGCGGGTCCGGCGCCGGCAGCCACGTGACCTCGTGTGATCGCGACGAGTCCATGAAAATCGGAAACGGGTCCTGCCCGCCGGGCGCGGTCGGCGTAAAAAATGCGCTGAACAATCGGAACGCGGCCTCGGATGGGTAGGTCGGTATTCCGCGGTAGCGGAGTGCCAGCGGAGTCGGTCGCCCTTCATTCTGATCGTCGTACAGGCCGCGGATGAACTCGAATGCGGCGGATCCGGTTCCGGGCAGTAGGGATTGAAACAGTTCGACCACGGGCAGAAAATCGATCCGGTCCCAGTGCATCGCGCCCATGCAGGACATGAACCGGGCCCGTTCGAAGCCGCCGCCGTCCAGCACGTAGAACGCGTCTTTTTTGTGCCGGATGGTCGCCAGGCCTCGTGCATCGATGACCAGGTCGTCGTCCCCGTAGAAAAAACGGACTTCCTCGAGCGGGACGCCCATCGCCTGCGCGGCCATCTGACGCAGGTCGTCCGCTTTCAGCCGTTCCCAGCCCGGTTTGCGGAAGAGTTCGAGAGTCGTGGTGCTCACGAGGCCGGCCGGCTTCAGGCCGACCCATGGTCCCCAATCGAGTCGGAACCGCGCGCGGACGAGCCGCGCCTTGCCCGCCGGCGTGCTCTCCCACTCGCATTCGTGCAACGGATTGCCGTCCGGATCGGCCGCGAGAAACCGGCGTCCGGCTCGCTCGTAGAAGATCAGGTGCCCGCTCGGCCGGCGGACGCACCGCCCGCCAGCCGCGGCGAGATCCTGAACGTAGGGAAGATTCGCAGGAAAGGCGATGTTGCCGGGACGTGAAAGGACGGCATGAACAACGGCGTCCACTGAACTTGTCACTCTCTGATCTGACCGCTTCCCAACACGATGAACTTGAAGCAGGTCAACTCTTCCAGCCCCATCGGGCCGCGCGCGTGGATACGGGAGGTGCTGATGCCGATCTCCGCGCCGAGTCCGAACTGGTAGCCGTCGTTGAGCCGCGTGGAGGCGTTGACCAAGACCGCGCCGGCATCGACCTCCCGGAGAAACCGCATCGCCCGGCTGTAATCGGCGGTGATGATCGCTTCCGTGTGGCGTGACCCGTACTTGGCGATATGGTCCATCGCCTCGTCCATATTCTTCACGACCTTGACCGCCAGGATGAGATCGAGAAACTCTTTGCCGTAGTCGTCGTCGCCGGCCGGCGTGACCTCCGGAACGAGCTGGCAGGTCTTGGCACAGCCGCGCACGTCCACCTTTGCGCCCTGGAGTTTGGGGATCACGCTGGGCAAAAACGTCCGTGCAATGGTCTGGTGGACCAACAGCGTTTCCATCGCGTTGCAGGTGGACGGCCGCTGGACCTTGGCGTTGAGGCAGACCCGCTCGGCCAGCGCCAAGTCGGCGTCCGCATCCACGTAAATGTGGCAGACTCCTTTGTCGTGCTTGATAACCGGGATCGTCGAATGCTCGCGCACGGTCTGCATCAGCGACTCGCCGCCGCGCGGGATGATCAGGTCGATGTACCGGTCCTGTTTGAGCAGCGCCGTCGCGATCTCCCGGTCCGGCCGATCGACGAACGTAATCGCGCCGGCCGGCACCCCTTCCTTCTCCGCCGCTTGGGCGAGAATCGCCGCGATCGCCGTGTTCGAGTGGATCGCTTCCGATCCTCCGCGGAGCACGCAGACGTTCCCGGACTTGAGGCAGAGCGCGGCGGAGTCGGCCGTGACGTTCGGACGGGCTTCGTAAATGATGCCGATGACCCCGATGGGGACGCGAACCCGTCCCACTTGCATCCCGTTGGGCCGTAGCCACATCTTGGGTACTTCTCCGAGCGGGTCCGGCAACTTGACGATCTCGCGAATGCCGGCCGCCATGTCGGCGATCCGCTCGGGCGTCAGCCGTAGACGATCGGCCGTGGCCTTCCGCTCCGGCGCCGGGTCGAACGCGTCGAGGTCCTTCTCATTGGCTGCCAGGATCTCTTCGGCCTTCATTTCCAGGGCTTCGGCCATGGCCGTCAAGGCCCGGTTCTTCACGTCGGTCGACAATGTCGCCAACCGCCCGGCCGCCGCCCTGGCTTTTTGGAGCAGTTCCCCGACGTAGTCTTCCGGTGACTTTGGAGTAATCTCTTGATCGGTCGCGGCAGCCGGCGATTCCATTGTTCCTCCGGGACTCAAGAAGTCGACTCATGAACCGCGACCGGCCGCTTGGTCTTGGGCTGATCGCGCGCGATGCGAAGGGAGAATACCCTCCCCTCTTGAACGCCGTCAAGGTTCCGTCTTTCGAGCGCGCTAGCTGGACGGAGCCGGAGTCGACGGCGGCGGTTGCGGCTGAGGAGCGGCAGCCGGGTTCGGCACGACGCCGGGCTGAAGCGGGACGAGAGAGCCTGCGGAGGGACTCGGATGTTGGAACACCCAATCATGGTAGGTCGGCAGCCCTTCAAAGTGCCGCACTGCGAGAGGAAAGTCATGTTGGCGGAGCGCCTTGGCCTTGCTCCGGCTTCGTACGCCCATAATCCCGCCGGTCGGCGCGCGGACCACCTCCCATTCTCCCCTTCCCACGGGGTCCAGGTAGACCTTCCGCAGAACGGGCTTGGGTTGTCGAGTCAGGTCGGCCAAGGAATTGGGGTATACCTCGCCTGGGATCACACGGCCGGCTTTCATCTTGGCAGAATAGAGCGCGAGGGCGTTCTGAATTTCGATGCCCTTGGCCAGGAGATCGGCTTCCAGTTCCCGCTGCACCATGATTTTCCATTGTTTGGCTGCAACGGAGAGCGAGATGCCGATCAGCACGACCGAGAACATGGCCAGGAGGTACGTCGCTCCCCGCGTGTTGGCAAGACAATCCGAACGAACATGAAACATGCGGCGACTCTTACGGTTGCGGGGGTGGCGACGGTTGCTGCGGCTGCGGCTCCGGCTCCTGCGCCAGGGGAACGATCTGCTCGACACGTGAGCCTGTCTCCTGGAGGGTCACACCGTCCGGCGTGATGGTCTTGACCAGAAACCGATCCTCGATGGTTTCGCCGGCCTTGACGACGTGCACCTCTTCCTGTTTGACGAGCAACGCCACTTCCCGCTTGCGAAAGGCATCGCCCAGTTGCATGTAGCCGAGGTAACGGAACTGAGCCAGTTCGGCCGACGCCGCCTGCTGTTGCAAAGCTTCCGGCGATCCATGATCCGGTTCGGACGGCAGCGGCTGGGCGGTGTTCGTCGCCGGGGCGGCATCAGCGCGGGGCGGCGCAAAGATATTCCGGGGGGTCGTGAACGTGGTCTCCCGCAAGGTCCGACTGGCCGCGAGAAGATCCAAGTTGACCTGCAGGCCGGTTCCGGCCCGCCGGGTCGGCGCCGGTTGACCGGAGACCGTTCCTGAAATGTTGGTCAGCGGGACGTGAGCCGGCTCTTCCCACTCGGTTGCGCGCCACAGGGCGAGCCCAGCCCAGATCGAGCAAAGGACCGTGACGAGCAACAGTTGATGCCGGTGGCTGAGACTCATCCGGTTCAAGGCGCGGCGACGCGGCCCGCCTCCCCTCTGAGATAGGTTGCAATCTTGATGTTAAACGTCAGCCGTTCATCCCGGCTGTCGCCTGACCGGACCAGATCCAAATCTTCGATGAACAGCAACTCTTCCGCCGTCTCCAGATTGTAAATGAAGCGGCGCAGATCTTCGTACCGGCCGCTCACCGATCCCTGCAGAACCGCCTTGGTCGTGCCGGGCACGCCGGTCGCCTCGGTTCGATAGGACAGCGCCGGCAGCGTCACGTTGTCCCGCTTGGCTTCTTCCGTCACGCCGAGGGCCAGCGGCGCGAAATCCCGTTCAGCCAGCAGCACGGCCATCACCTGGTCGACGTCCTGGCGAACCTTCTTCGCTTCCATATGCCGGACGAGCCGTTGCCGGGCGGCGGTCCACTCGGCTTCCATGGCCGCCCGTTTCTCCTCGGCCGAGGCCAGGAACGTCGTGTGCACGATCAGATAGAGCGCGGTCAGGAGGCCGGCCAACCCGAACCACGGGAGGAGCGGACCATATGGTTGGCGCAGCAGGCGAACGAGCGCGTCCATCGGGCGATTCACATCCGTTGGTGTCGATAGCGAAGCGTCAAATCGAACTCGACCAATCCGTTGCCGGCATCCCGGTGCTGTCCCAACACCGGGTCTTTGAACGTCGGGTGATCCTGCAGCGCGACAGCGAGCGCCGTGACATCCTCGAGGGTGAAGGCGGCGCCGTTCAACCGGATGATTGAGCTGTTGGGGTCGAGCCTGATGCTGTTGATCGCGAGGCGAGACGGAATGGCCTGCTCCAGTTCCGTAAGGAAACGGGTCCAGGAGAACACGCGTTTCTCCAAGAGCTGATTGGCCAGCGCCACCTCGCCGGGCAGTCGCTGCAGCGCCGCGTCGGAGAGATCGATACCTTCCTTGCCCGCTTGGGCCATGAACGCCCGATCCTGTTCTCGGACCCGCTGCAAAGCGACGGCGATGCCGTCGGCCTCGCGATGGGCGCTCCAGATCTGCCCCAGGTCCCAGACCGTTGCGGCGGCGGCCGCGGCGACGAGCGCGATGAGCCCGAGCCGCGCCGGCTTGAGGTACCAGCGAAACCGGCTGCTGAGATTGATCCGGAACGGATTCGATCTCAGACGACGCCCGCGATGGCCGGACAGCATGTTCTTCACCCGCTGCACTCGATCTCCTTCTTGTTGATAATCGCCATGAGCCCCGCGTTTCACCCACATGGCATGAAAATGCGGGTGGCGCCAACCTGGGTGCCCGGCCGCGCGCAGCGGAGCCCTACACCGGGCGGGGTGCGAGCCTGCACCCGTTGCAACGGAAAAGAGCAACGGGTACCCGGCTGGTCGGTGACAGGACCCGCATTTTCAAACCATGACTCCCGCGATCGCGGGCATGGCGACTGTGTCCGTGACCTTGCCCGCCGGCTTCCACCCGGCTCGTTGGATCTGGCTCCAGTTCAGCGGCTGGACGGTCAGATCCAATTCCTGGGCGAGCATGTCCGGCAGCTCCGGGTCGGGATCGTCGGCGGCGAACGCCAGTCGTTTCAACGCCAACCGAGGATGGCGTTCCCGGCAGGCCTGGATCGAGGCCAGGCATTCGTCGATCACCTTGCGGTTCTGCTCCTCAGGCCCGGTGTTGGAGGCGCCTTCGGACGACCCGGGCGCGCCGTGCAGTTTGCTGCGCAGGAACGCCAGGCGTCCATCGTGGAACAGAAACAGCGTCATGCCCCCGTCCGCCAAATTCAGCCACATGAGATCTCCGGACGATGCTCCGGACCAACCCGTCGCCGAGGCCCACAGATTGAAGAGGCGGAAGCTGACGATATCCACCTCCAAGGGAATCAACCCGGCTGATTCGCAGACCGCTTCGTATTGCGCGAGGACCGCTTCTTGGACGACGACCGCCAGGATGGTGTGCGGGCCCTTGGCCGGGCGACCGTGGGACAGCACTTGCCAGACGACTTTGGCCTCGGCCAGCGGAACGAGTTGTTCCTGGCCGACTCGCCAGCGAATCAACGCCTCGCGTTCCTCGGTCCGAGCCGGGAGTTGATCCAATTGAAAGAGGACGGCTCTGGCGCTCAGATCGGGCAAAACGAGCGTGATGGGCAGCGGGATCTGTCGGACCAAGGTGCGTCCGGCGAGACGGAGTTGGCGTTCAGGCCCGATCAGGCCGCGGAGGCGCGCTTCCACCGCCGGCACGTCGGTGATATTCGCGTCCACCGGCGAGACTCGAATCAACCCCGGAGCCAGCGCCGTCACCGTGCAACGATGCCGGGTCCGTCCGTTCCAGTTCAGACGGGCCTCCGCCCACACGAGTTCCCGGGCCCCGATGCGCAGGCAGTGCCGAGGCCGGCCGGCCATCCACGGCCACATCGTCAGCCCTCCTCGCTGAAGGTGACGCGATTGATTTCCTTCAACGTGGTTTCTCCGTGAAACACCTTCTTGAGCGCCGACTGCCGCAACGTGATCATCCCGTCCGTCACGGCTCGATACCGGATCTCGGAGATCGGCCGGTCCGCCATGATCATTTCCTTGATCTCGTCAGTGAGATTGAGGAACTCCGTGATGCACTTTCTGCCGCGATATCCCGTGCCGTGGCAGTCGTGGCACCCTCGCCCCTGGTAGAAGGGCGTCTCCTTGTATTGGTTGTAATCCAGTCCGGACTCTTCGGCCAAGGCTTTATCCAATACGACTTGTTCGCGGCAGGACGGGCAGATGATGCGCACGAGCCGCTGGGCCAGCACGCAATTGAGCGCGGCGAGAAAGTTGTACGGATCGATCCCCATCGAGGTAAACCGGCCGATGACGTCGAACACGTTGTTGGCGTGGACGGTCGTCAGCACCAAGTGTCCGGTGAGGGCCGACTGGATGGCGATCTGCGCCGTTTCCGCATCCCGGATCTCCCCCACCATGATCTTGTCCGGGTCGTGACGAAGAATCGACCGGAGGCCGCGCGCGAAGGTCACCCCTTTTTTTTCGTTGACCGGAATCTGCACCACGCCCGGCAGTTGGTATTCGACCGGGTCCTCGATCGTGATCAGTTTGTCCTCCTGGGTGTTCATCTCGCTGATGGCCGCGTACAGCGTGGTGGTTTTGCCGCTGCCCGTCGGTCCGGTCACCAGCACCATGCCGTACGGTCGAGCGGTCGCCCGGCGGAACCGTCGAAGATCCTCTGGGTTGAATCCCAGCCGGTCCAGTCGCAAGGCGGAAACTCCGGAGGTGATCGCCTCCCGATCCAGGATGCGGATGACGACCGACTCGCCGAACACGCTGGGGAGAATGGAGACCCGGAAATCGACCGTCTTGCGATCCATTCGCACCCGAAAGCTGCCGTCCTGGGGCACCCGCCGTTCCGCGATGTCCAGGTCCGACATGACTTTGAGCCGGGAGACCAGCGGCGCATGGAGCTTGATGTCCAAGGGTTCCATGGCCGGCACGAGGATACCGTCCACGCGAAACTTCACCCGCGTGGCGCGGTCGGCCGCTTCGATGTGGATGTCGCTTGCCCGACGTTGCAGCGCAGACAGGAGAATCGTATCAATCAGCTTGACGGCGGGGCTCTGGTCCTCGCCGGCCTGATCGACAGTCAGGATCTCCTCTCCCCGATCATCCTCCTTAACCAGGACCGAACGATACTCCGCTTCCAATTCCCGGAGGGCATGGCTGGATCCCTCGCTATGCTCCAACGCGTTCAAGATCGCGCCGCGCGGACTGACGATCAGGCGCAGCGGCCGGTTTAAGATCAGCTCGAGTTCGTCCAGGGCCAGGAGATTGTGGGGATCGGGGACGGCGATCGTCAGCACGCCGTCCCGCTCGATGATCGGCACGAACGGATGCCGCTGCATGAGCTTGACCGAGATGCTCTGGAAGAATCGAGGATCGACGCGAAATTCGACCAAGGGATCGTACGGCAGACCGGATTGCGCAGCCAGCGCGCGAGCCAGTTGGTCCTCCGTGATCAAGCCTTCATTGACCAACGCGGAGCCCAGGGTTGCCGGGGTGTCGCCGAACCGGCTCACCGCCTGGTCAAGGGCCGAACGGGTCAACGCGCCCTGGCTGATCAGGATGTCGGTCAACGACGGACGTTCCAGACTTCGTCGCATGAACGCTCTCCGGTAAGAACAGACGACAGCGACTAGCTAATAGCGAGCAGCCGAGAACGTTGAAACACGCATGTTTACTGCACGGTACCCGCCATTTGGAAGACCGGCAGGTACATGACGATCACGATGATCCCGACTAGAACTCCCATGACCAGCAGCAGCACCGGTTCGATCCAGGTGGTGAGTTGAGTCAATCTGAGATCGAGATCGCCTTCGTAGAATTCGGCCACGTCTTTGAGCATCGCTTCGAGCGAGCCGGTCTCCTCCCCCACCGACAGCATTTCAATCGCCAACTTCGGCAGAATATTCGGGGCCTCCAGCGCCGCCGCCAAGGTCGATCCCTCACGGATCTGCCCTACCGCCGCCGCCAAGCCCTCCGAGATAAACCGGTTCGACACCGCGCCCCGCGAGATCTGCAGCGCATCGACCAACGGCGTTCCTCCGGCCAGCACGGTGGCCAGCGTGCGCGCAAGCTGAATCGTATGATGCTCGATGAAAATCCGGCCGAGCAGGGGCAAGTGCAACAGCCAACGATCCACCGTCCGTCGGCCGGTCTGCGTCTGGTACCAGGCGCGCAGGGCGGTCGCCGACACGGCGAGCACGACGAGGAACGGAATCACGTTGGCTTGGCCGATCTGCACCAGTTCGATCAGGGCTTGGGTGGCCGGAGGCAGGGATCGTGCCGATTCGCCGTAGACGGCGACGAACGTCGGCATCACGTAGGCGAGGAGAAATCCGACGACGGCGATGCCGATGACGATGAGAAACGCCGGGTACGCCAGCGCCTTCATCACCTTCTGGCGAAGGCCCAGCATGAGCTTGAGATAAACGATGTACCGGTGGAGGACCTCGGGCAGATTGCCGGATTGCTCGCCGGCCCGCACCGTCGCCACATAGAGTTCCGGAAAATGCTGCGGATGCTTGGCCAGAGCGTCTGAGGCGGACGCACCGCCGCGGATGTCCTGCCGCACAGCTCGCAGCACGCTCTGGAATCCCGCGTGCCTGGCCCGCTCGATGAGCAGATCCCAGATCTTGAGGATCGGCAGGCCGGCCTTGACCAGGGCGAGCAGCTCTTGATTAAAAATCAGGAATTCCTGGAGCGGAAGCGTACCCCACCTGCGCGCGAGACCGACCGGCAACGCGGCGGCGGCGCCATGGCGCTGCAGCTTGAAGACGAGGAGCCCTTGGCTTTCCAGTTTCGCCCGGACGGCGCCTTCGCTCTCTCCGTCCATCTGGCCATGCGAGGTCGTGCCGTCCGGTCGGGCTACCCTGTACACGAATGTGGGCATGGATCACTCTGAGCAAATCCGGTGGGTGTGTCCCGAAGCGGCATACGGTGCTACGGCGCCTGAACGCCGTCCTTCCGAGGTCCGGGGACACTCGACGGTCGAGCATCGGGGAGCCACAGGGCTTGACCGGGTTCGATGCGGTTATCCCGTAAGTTGTTGAGGGCCCGCAACTCCGCCAGACTGACCCGATACCGCTTGGACAGACTCCAGAGCGTATCTCCCGCTGTGACCGTCACGGTTCGCGGCGGCGCCAGGAGTTCGGATTCAGCCGCACGCCCGTTGCTGGCGCCGGCCTCGGCCGTCGACACGTTCGGGATAGGTGTCCCGTACGGTTCCGCGACCGCGGGCAGGCTCGCGTGCTCCGCGCGGACCGGATTCCGCGACGCTCTACGCGGCGCCGCAGCCGGCGCCGCTTCCCCCGACTCTTGAAGAAGTTTGCTGTGCTGAGCGAGTTGCCGTTGCAGGTGTCGAAGTTGCGCCTGAAGCTGCTGGCCGGTGCGGGCGATCCGTTCCCGTTCGGTGCGTGCAGCCGCCAACTCCTCCCGTTGGAGGTCGATGACATGTTTCGCCTCGGCCAGCCGCCGTTCGGTTTCACGCAACTTGCCTTCGAGTTGAGCCCGCGCGACCTGGGCTTCGCCGAGTTCCTTTCTGCGCGCCTCGAGCTCGCCGCGCAGGTCGGCGATCGTGCGTTGGGCGTCGCGCACCGCTGTCTTGAGCGCATCGATCGTGAGTTGCAAATCGGCCACCTCCGGCTCGACCATCGGCTCCAGTTCGGCGCAGCCGGTCCACAGCCACAAGGCCGGGATCAGCAAGGCCCAGGGCGCCGCTCGCTTCACGACATGAGTCTCGTGGTCGAATGAACGGTTCATGCTGTATCCGAACCGCGGGGGTCGGTGCGCCGTCACCATTGGTTATAGGGCACGCCGTTCGTGCCGACCAGGTCGGAGCCGGAGTAGACGTCGAAGACGCCGCCTTCGGTCGGCTCGGCGATTTCCTGCCACGTCGCCGTCGAGCCCGTAAAGGGATCCGTCGGGATTCGACGCAAGTATCCCGCAGCGACCAGCGCTTGCAAGGATTCCGGATATTTCCCCTGGTCGGCTCGATGCTGATCGAGCAGGTCGCGGAGCGTAAAGAGGTCTTGTCGCAGCGCGGCCTCCTTGGCCTTGCGGACCGCCGTGTGATAGGACGGAACGGCCAGCGTCGCGAGAATGCCCACAATCGAGACGACCATCATCAGCTCGATTATCGTAAAGCCGCGGGATCCCCACCGCCGTCGCTTACCAGTCCCTGTACTTCGTTCCATCCAAGGCCACATCCTGACTCTGTGTCGAGACATCGTACACGTCATCGCCGCACCAGGACGTCGGATTGGGCGGGTCCCGGTAGCAGCGCAGCAGCCAGTCGGGCTTGCCCGTCATCGGATCCACCGGAATGGCCCGCAGGTACCGGCGCACGGTCGTCCCGCGGACGGTGGCCTCCTGGCCGGTGAGTTTGACGCCGAGGAGCACGTCCAGAGATTTGGGGTACCCGTACGCGCTGGTCACGTCCTTGCACGTCAGTTTGTTCTTGAGACAGGCCGGCCCGATCAGCATGTCGCCGTCGCGGTTCCATTCCAGCTTGAACGTATCGATGGCCGCCCGCATCGTGCGCAGGTGTTGGCGGAGTTCGATCTCGCGAACCCGTTTGCCGGAGACCCGGCTCAAGGGCATGGCCACGGAGGCCAGAATCATGATGATCGTCAGGGTAACCAGCAGTTCAATGAGGGTGACGCCGGACTGTTTCACCGTACTCTGACCACTCCCTGTCCGACCGCCGCACGGTCCTCCGCGCCTTCCTGCTCGGATGCGCCCGGCAGTTCCACGCGCAGCGGCGAGACCCCCGGCGTCTTGGCCAGGAACGTCACCAGGACGAGCGGGCCGTCCCCGGAAAGCGGCGTGGTCGGGCGACGCAGAGTCAGCTCGACCGTGCCTTCGCGCGGGTCGGCGGCGGCGGTCACTGTCCCGCCTCGTTCCCCCTGCTTGAGCAGGTCGCCTTCCACGGCTTTCCGAAACTCCAACACCTGAGGGTCATAACGAAGCGTGATCTTCCCTTCCTGCAGTCCACGGAGATGCTCGGCCATGACATCCAACCGAAGCTCGCGCCCGACCTGCGCGGTCAGGTCGGCCGGTTTCAAATAGAGCGATGGCATGCCGCTATCTTTGGCGGATGACGATGAAGGAAGGCCAGTCGGCCCGGGCGTTCCGTTTTGACCATTGTGATGGTTCTGATCGGTCGAAGAGCCGTGGAGTGTTCCGTTTCGTCTCAGCTCCGGCGGACCGGAAGTTTTCCGGAGGTAGCCGGGAAACATCGGGGCGGTGGCGTAGAGCGTTTCGGTCCCGGACCAAAAGGCCTGAGTCTCCGGACCGGGCGGGATCATATTCTGAACGATATGCGGCGTGATGGTTAGGATGACTTCCGTCGTCACCCGCTCGGTCCTGAATGAACTGAGCAGATCGCCGATCACCGGAAGGTCGCCGATCCAAGGGATCGTCGTTCGGGTCTTGCGGTCTTCTTCCTGAATCAGACCGCCCAGCACGATCGTTTCGCCGTCTTTGATATTCAAGATAGTCTCCGCGGACCGGTTCCCGAATCGAAATTGCTGGATGAGCGGAGATTGTTGCAACGTGACTTGATCCCCAATGCGAATCACCTCGATCTTCATCTTCAGCGACAATTCGTTCGCCAGCCGGATGGCCGGCTCGACGGTCAATTTGACGCCGGTGTCCCGAAACTCGATCGACGTCACGGTGGAAGTGGTCGGGACGGCGCCGGTTGCGGCCTGACCGGGCAAGACATTGGTGGTCGAGAGCAGGATCGGCTGTTTGTCGCCGATGTTGATTTCCGCTTTCTTGTTGTTCACCACCCGGATCTTGGGCGCCGCCAACGTCTTGGCATCGGTTTGCTGCTTGAAGAAGTCCAGCAGGACCGTGCTCGGCAGACGGAAGAGATAGCTGTCCGGGCCCAGGCTGGTCAGTTGGCGGTAGGTGAACTGCTGCGGGTCGGCCGCCAGCACCCCGGTGAATCCCGGCGGCACCAGCCCCATGCCGGCCTGCTTCGGATAGTTCAGCCCGTAGGTTTGATTCTTGGTCCGATTGACTTCCAGGATTTCGACGTCGAACAACACTTCGGGTTCCTGGCGGTCGTTGGCGAGGATGATCTTCTCGGCCAGTTGAAGTTTTTCCGGTTGATCCCGAATCACGATGGCGTTCATCTGCTCGTTGGCGTGCATCCGCTTGCTGTCGAGCATGCTCTTGAGCAGGACCAACATATCCTTGGCTTTCGCATTGGACAGGTAAAACGTCCGGATCATGAGGTCCTGGTATTGCTCCTGCTTTTGCTTGGTATTGGGACTGATGAGGAGCAACTGCGGCCCGACCCGACGGGCGAACAGGTTGTTACTGTTCAGGATCAGATTGATCGCCTCTTCGAACGGGGTGTCCTGAATGGAAATGGTGATCGGATCGTTCCGGACATCCTTGTCGAAAATGAGGTTCATCCCGCCGGCCTTGGCCACTCCTTCCAGTACTTCCTTCAAGCCGGCGTTCCGAAAGCGCAGGGTGACGGGCTGGCTGAGGCCGGTGTCTTGTTTTTGGGCTTCCTGTTCTTCGCTAATTCGGGTAATGCCTTCAATGGCTTGACCCAACGCAGGGTCGAGTTCGACCGCGCGTGCATAGTATTCCAAGGCTTCCTCGGTTCGGCCCAACCGCGACAGTTTCTCCGCCTCGCGAGCCTGGTCCCGTGCTTCTTTCAGCCGAAGGGCTTCCGCCAATCCGGACTGATGCGTGGGGTTGGAAGGCTCGATAGAGAGAGCCTGTTTAAAGGCTTCGATGGCTTGGTCGATCTGTCCCTCTTTCATCAAGGACCGGCCGCGTTGTGCATGTTGCGCGGCGGCCCGCTCGCGGGCCAGCGCATACTTGCGTTGGAGTCCCGGGTCGAACGGGTCCTCTCTTAACGCCTGCTGGTACGCCAACGCGGCCTCTTCCCAGTTGCCGCCGGCCAGATGCTGGTCTCCGCGCTTTGCGTCCGGCGAAGTCAGGATCGAGCAGCCCGCGATCGTCAACGCGAGGGCCAACACAAGCGCCGCCTTCTGACTCAGCTTATTCACTCTGCCCATGAGCGTTCGTTCCTCCGGCCTGTGGCAGAGGCGACCCTGCCCAACAGGGTGAACCCCTTGACGAAAGCCATGCAGGTTCGATGCCTGCCAAGTGATTTGGCGAGAGGCTCTCCCCCCTCGCCTCGTGCCTCAAGGTGTCTACAGTCGCCAATACCGAAGCGTCGGTGGCAAAGCATCCGCTTTGAGGACCCCTTTGACGTCGATGATGACGCCCTCGCGCTGGCGCCGTAACGGCTTGAGCAACTCTCGAGTGTTCATCGTTGTATACACACGATGGGCGACGGCCAGAATCAGGCCATCGACCTGTCTGATCCGGTCCCACGCAGCGATATGGATTCCGTATTCAGCCACCGCCTCTTCCGGTTCGGCCAGGGGGTCGTGCACGACGACCTGTACGCCGTATTCCCGCAACTCGTTGATGATGTCCGGGACCCGACTGTTCCGCAGGTCCGGGACGTTCTCTTTGAAGGTGAGGCCCAGCACGGCGACCTTCAGATCTTTGACCGGTCGTTCCAGTTGGCTCAGCAGTTTGATTGTCTGTTCCGCGACGAATTTCCCCATGCCGTTGTTGATCCGGCGTCCCGCCAAAATGACTTGCGGATGATATCCGACCGATTCGGCCTTGGTTGTCAAATAGTACGGATCCACACCAATGCAATGGCCGCCGACCAATCCGGGGGAAAATTTGAGGAAATTCCATTTGGTTCCGGCCGCTTCCAGGACGGATTTGGTGTCGATGCCCAGGCGATGGAAAATCAAAGCCAGCTCGTTCATGAGGGCGATGTTGAGATCGCGTTGGGTGTTCTCGATCACCTTCGCCGCCTCGGCGACTTTGATGCTCGGCGCCCGATGGATGCCGGCTTCGACCACCATCGCATACGTGTTCGCCACGATCTCCAGGGATTCGTCGTCCTGCGCGGAAACGACCTTCACGATCTTGGCGAGGGTATGTTCCTTGTCGCCGGGATTGATCCGCTCAGGCGAATATCCGAGTTTGAAGTCGATCCCGCACTTGAGGCCGGAAGATTGTTCGAGGATGGGCAGGCAGACTTCTTCGGTCGCGCCCGGATACACCGTGGACTCATACACTACGATGGTGCCGGGAGAAAGGTTGGCTCCGATCATCTCCGATGCTTTCTTCAAAGCAGTCAGATCTGGCTGGAGGGCTTCGTTGATCGGAGTGGGAACTGCGACGATGATGAAATCGGCGGTTTTTAATTCCGCCGGCTCGTATGTGTAGTGGACACGTGCCGAGCGGAGATCGTCTGGAGAGACTTCGCCCGTCCGATCGATACCACGGCGCAACTCGGCGATCTTCGCGCGGTTGATGTCGAACCCGATGACCGGCGCATGTTTGCCGAATGCGACCGCAATCGGAAGCCCCACATACCCGAGTCCTACCACAGCAATGCGTTGCCCTCTCTTCTGCTTGCCCCTAACTTGCCCCATCGCGTTCCCTCGTGCGTGTTTAGGATTTCTTGAAGAATGACAGAACAGGGATTTTCCGTCAACGAAATAGCCGGTTGGGCATGTCCAGCAATGAGGTCTCTCCTCGGGGGGGCCCATAGGAAGGCTCGCTCTGCACCGAGAAGAAATGTTGCCAGCATAGCCTTTGATTGGTAAAGTCTGGCCTGGTATCTTGGCCGTTCCGCGGATACTTCTCTGCAAATCGCAAAACCCGGGAGACCTATTCCCTATGTTGCTCGCCAGGTTCATGATCGTCGCTCTCCTCGCCGTCGTGCTCGGTTGGGCTGCGGCGGCCTGCACCCAGGAATCGGTGCAAGCGAAGAAGGCCCGGCATAAGGCTCGCGCCGCCGGTTACTTCGAGGCCGGTCAATATCAAGAAGCACTGATTGAATTCAAAAACGTCGTCCAGCTCGATCCGAACGACGCGGATGGCCATTATCGCCTCGCTCTGACCTATTTGAAGCTCGGCGGGGTTCCGAATCTGCAGGATGCGTTTTCAGAACTGAACAAGGCAGTCGGGCTCGACGCGGCGAATCACGATGCCCAACTGAAGCTGGGTCAACTGTACTTGCTTGGCAATGAGCCGGAGAAGGCTCGAGAGCGTGCGGAAGCGGTCTTGGCCTCTACACCGCAGAGCAGCGAGGGGCTCGTTCTGAAGGGGCAGAGCCTGATCAATGAGAAAAAATTCAAAGAAGGAATCGCAGAACTGCGCCGTGCCATGGAACTGGACCCGAAGAACATTCGGATCTACCTGGAACTCGCCGGCGCTTATGTGCGAACGAACGATCTCGCTCAGGCGGAAGCGACCTTGAAACAGGCCTTGTCGATCGATGCTCAGTCGATCGAGACGCTGGTGGCACTTGGCGATTTCCATCTACTGAACAAGCAACCGGAGGAGGCCGAGAGGCACTACCAGCGGGCGTTGCAGATCGCTCCAGGCAATGACGCGCTGTATGTGAAGTTGGCCGGGTTCTACCAAGTCATGAACAAATGGGACCAGGCGGAAACGACGTTGAACAAGCTGGTCGAATTGAAGCCCAAAGATGACAAACCTCGTGTTCTCCTTGGAGACATGTACAGAGCACGGGGGGAACCGAGCAAAGCTCTGACGAGCTATCAGCAAGCTGTCGAGATGAACAGCGCTTCGACGATCGCGCGTGACAAGCTGATTGCCCAGTTGCTCGATATGGGGAAGTTGGAGGAGGCTGAGGCGCACATCAAGAGGATGACGGAGAAAAACAGCAAGGATCTCAGTGGCCGGTTTTTCAGCGCTCGCGTTCACTTGGCGAAAGGCCACCCTGAGGCGGCAATTCCGCTTCTCCGCGAGGTGATCAAGGAAGAACCGCGCGCCGCCGTGGCCCATCAGTTCTTGGGCTTAGCTCTGGCGCAGCAAGGTGAGGTCGGACAGGCCATTTCGGAATTGAATGAAGCCATCAAGCTAAGTCCCTCTTCGGCGGACGTAAGAACTGCGCTGGCGGCTCTGTATCTCCAACAAGGATCGCTGGATCAAGCGATTGTGGAGGGGTTGACCGCTCTCCGGCTCAACCCCCGTGATGGACGCGCTGCCGCCGTCTTAGGAGACTCCTATCTTCGGAAGGGTGATCTGGTAAAAGCCAAGCAAGTCTTCGAAGCGATCGCGAAGGTTCTTCCCAAAGATCCACTGGGGCACCACCGCCTCGGGCTTATTGCGCGAGCCGAAAACAAAGACGCAGATGCCGTCTCTCATTTCGAACAGGCTCTGACCTTAGATCCACAGTTCGTCGATGCCCTTGCGCAGATTGCCGCCGTAAAGCTAGCCGCAGGGAAACCGGACGAAGCGAGGGAACGCGTTGTGCGCCAATTGCAAGCTGCCTCCAACGATCCGTCCCTCTACAATTTGCTGGGACGTCTGTGGATGGCGAGCAAGAACACTGACCAGGCCGAAGCGGCTTTCAAGAAGGCCATCGAATTGAACCCGGCTCTCCTGGCGTCTTATATGAACCTTGGTGAGCTGTATCAGCGCACTGGTAAGCTGGATCAGGCTATCGGAGAGTATGAGACAGCCCTCGCCCGACAACCTAAGCTTGTGCCCGCGATGATGATGCTGGGCATTATCTATGACCAGCGGAATGACATAGACCGGGCCAAGAGTTGGTATGAGAAAGCCTTGCAAGCTGACCCTCTGTTTGCCCCGGCCGCTAACAACCTCGCGTGGATTTTGATCGAACACGGAGGCAACAGCGATGTCGCGCTTTCACACGCCCAGACAGCCCGAGAGCGGCGACCGGAGGACCCGTACATTGCTGACACGCTCGGCTGGATATATTTCAAAAAGCAAATCTATCTGAAGGCGGCCAACTTACTGAAAGAAGCGGTGGAGAAGCTGCCCGATAATCCGGTGGTTCTCTATCACTACGGAATGATCCAGTACAAGAACGGCAACAAGGCTGAAGCGAAGAAGTTTCTTGAACGTTCCTTGAAGCTCAGCTCAGCTTATCCCGGCTCCGACCAGGCAAGAAAAGCGCTCGCCGAATTGTGAGTGCGAAACCTGGATTTGCGGCGACCCCGCGGCGTAGACAGAAAAAAGCCGGCTCGACCTTCTGAGTCGAGCCGGCCCGTGTCTACACCTCGATCGTTAGCATCTCTTCGGATGCAGTCTTCGACCGAAGAAACCGAACACAAGCAGCACCGTCCCGAGCAGCAGCAGCGGGGAAGGCTCTGAGACTCGACCGTTCCCGTTTGCAGGAAATTCGAAAGACCCGTAGTCCCCTTGGAACTTGACCGCAAAGGTGTCCAGGGCGAGGCCTCCAGAGAAACTGCCAGTGCTCGGATTCGTGAACAAGAGAGAGAAACTGTCAGAGACTCCTTCTCCTAATCCAAGGTTGATGTTGCCTCCTTGGCAATTTTGAGCCGAGTACACGCAGACATCAACGCTGTTAAAGCCTCCTGGAAAATTGACACCTTGACCGAGGCCGTCAAAGTACGTCCCGGTAGATGAAAACGCCGCAGTGGCGTCAGGGCTTGTATAAAGCCCTATGCCGAGGATGTGGCCGGTGTGACCGGAAAGCGGCGCGGCGGTCGTGTTGGTGATATTCACACCGATCGTCACGGAGCTGCTCGAAAAGGCTGACACTGTCCAGGTGGCAGTCCCGCTCAATATCGTTCCCGCTGGGGCGCCGTTAATCCCGGAAATATCCAAGGACCAATTGGTGGTGAAGCTGTCCCCCACCGAGTCAACCGTGAAGCTTACTGCTTCAGCGGTTGAGATAGCCCCGAACCCAGTGGCGAGAGCGAACAAGGCAAGGACTATAATCCTTACAAGATTTCGTCGGAACGGTGTCATGATCGTCTGACCCCTTTCCCGCTCTTTTGCCCGCACATGAGGAGACCGATTCCCAACAATACTGAGCCCAGGAGAGTCACTGTTCCCGGCTCGGGAACGCGCAGCGTCGCATTGAAACTCGACGCTTGCGGGAACGATCCTCCTCCTGCATGCGTGATAGTGGTGACCAGGGTCAACGAATAGAGACCCGTCGCGGTCACATTATCCAACGAAGAGCCCGAAAAGGCACCGGAGTATGGGCCCAAATTGCCCAACAAGCTAGCCGTTCCGAAGGCCGTATTGCTCGCGTCGAAGTACGACTGATACGACACGGTGCCCTGTGTCACGCCCCCGATAGCAGAATCGATGAGGAAAGGATTTCCCGAAAGATTTGAGAAATCGGTCTGCGTGAACTTGATCGTGAGCGTACCACCAGCCGTAGAGCTGGCATTGAAAGAGACCAAATCGAGTTGAGGGACGGTCTGGGCACCAAGGGTAGGATAGGTAAAGCCTCCCGTGAGATTTAAAAAGAAGTTTCCCACAGACCCATAATACGTCGCTATCCCGGTCATAGGATCGCCAGTAATTGTGACGGTCGATCCGCCACTACTGAGTTGCAACATCGGGACAGCGTAGGCCTGATCCGGCTGGACTGTAAGGCCCATTGCCAGGCCCAGTATCAGCCCCGTTAAGGCGAGTGCGACACGGTCAGACCATTTCCGTTCTTTACTCATGTACATGCTCCCTCGAATACTTGGTGTTGTGCCCACCATTTACGCCTGTTGCTCTATCGACAAAGCAAATCCTGCGCCAAGTGCAGCCTGATAAAAGAGTGAATGTATAACAAATTGACAAACCACATCTTTTTCGAATCAATTCAAGCGCAGGACGCCGCACTTAATAAGCGTCTTCTCTCAAATTGTAAAGTAATTCGACACCCCATTTCGGTGCCTTCAACGATTTCTCACTCCTCTGTCCTGTGTTTTCAATTGGTTTCACGATTCATTCTGTCCAGTCGACAACTGTCAAAAACTCCGACAGACTCTGCCTCAGAGTCTTTTCCGTATCCGCTTGAATTCTTGGGATTGTCACACGGGTTTTGCTTTCTTCTTAATGAGGCCGAAACCGAGGTCTGGTTACTTGCCTACACTTGTGGGCTACAGAGGCTTCTTCATCCCGACAGATACTGGCCAGTCGAAGTTCGGGAGATCGCGCCGTTTAATCGGGTGACAGGGCTGGAGAAGCCGGGGTGGTTCCCAGGAGCCTGAATTGGCCGGGAGCGAATCGCCTACGGCCGCTCTTCTCTTCGATTTCACGGACAGCTCTCTCAAAGGCCATCAAGCGGTCCGGCGTATCAGGGTGCGTAAGAATGAATTGCGAGCCGGTTCCGGTCGCAGACGCCGTGATCAGGCGGCGCCAAAAGTCTCCGGCCGCCCGCACATCATACCCGGCTCTCGCGACGATCTGCATCCCAACGTAATCGGCTTGAGCTTCGAGGGATTTTCTTACCGGAGGTGGCGTTCCCATATTCGAATCACCCGTGGTGGCGGCAAGAAAACCGTCGAGCACGGACTTCAATCTGGTGATCTGGCTATGCTCCAGCGCGTTATGAGCAATCTCGTGTGCGAGCACAAAAGCAAGTTCGTCGTCACCGGCCACAAAACGAAGGATGCCCGTGGTCAGGAGAATCCGCGTGCCGTCGGCATAGGCATTGATATGATCGCTCTCGACGACGTGAACAGAAAACTTGCAAGCCCACACCCCGTCAAAGTTGAGTTCGGAGACACGCCCGGCATCCTCAACGCTCAATGTCAGTGGCTGAATTCGGGCTCCAGCCGCCTTGCGCAACAACTGCATCACCTGATCGCCGTCCATTCCCGTCGTCGCGACCCCGTTCACGGCCATGATGCGGGTTCCGGCCCGAAGACCTCGCTCTGCAGCCGGAAATCCAGGATGAACGTACGTGACCACGACACGAGGAACTCGGGTTCCTTCCGAAGCCATCACGTTGCCATCGACGGTACGGAGGAGGAATCCGTACGTCAGCTCTCGGTTCTGCGGACACCATTCCGTCGCAGCGGCCAGGACCGGGAAGACAATGGATGCTAATTTCGTTTCCAACTCAGACGGGGATCGGTCATCGGCGGCTCCGGCCCAGTTATGGAAGGCGGTAGACGTACAACCTGTGGCCAAGAAACCGGCTGCCACTGCGACTCTCGCCCATGCCGGATAGATACGCATGGCGGATTCCCCTGCCTCCGCTGTTCACTCTGGTCTTCGAAAGCGGCTCAATGTCCCGCCGACCTCTTCCCAGTGTTCCAGAAAATCGCTCAGCGCGCGGATGGCCCCGGACTCGTCGTCACGATACGAAGCGGCTAGCACGATCGCAGCACCTCCTGCCTGACCGCGGAATACTTTGGCTTGGAGTTGTAACAACTTCGCGTAATATGGGCTGGCGGTAAAGCGGCCATCGATCCAATACCAACTCCATGTCACTTGGTTCCGAACGCGCGACCGCGCCGTCACTTCTTTCACGTTCAACGGCACGCCATCAACGAAGACTCTCCTCGTGCTTACTCGGAGGGGGGTCCAACGTTTTCGATCGACGACATCATTCTGAAAGTTGATCAGTTCCCCGCCATTCTGTTCATGATCGTAGTACGCCACATAGACGTCGACCGTATGAGCGCCAGACTTGTAATGTCGGAGCTGTTCTGCGCTTGCACCCATGAACTGGGGATGCCAGGCCGAAACCTGCGTCTTCGTAACCTCCCAGGGGGGAGCAACAAACAGGTCAATCGGCCGAATGACCGCGGGAGGCGACGAACGCCCTTGAATAGCGGCAACGGACAATGGAGCGGTTGCCAGAATCACCAGCCCGATGAATGCTGCAAAGACGACGGTTACTCCTGAATCGGTTGAGCCGGGTCGCTCCGCGAGGGAGATCCGAACGCTCATTGGCTCGGGATGCCAAGGCTTTTCCCGCCAACGCTCTCCCACAAGAGTCAGCAGAACTATGACGAACCCAAAGAACAGCCATCCGTAGATGAAATGGTCCACTCCGACGGCGATGGAATTACTGCTGAAATGGGCCAGCATCACAATCCCATACGCGCGCAGTCCGTTGGCGATAATAGGAACAATGGCCGATGCCACGAAGAAGACTGTGCGGCGGCTCCATCGTCGGTAGGTCAGCCCGGCGTAGAGATACCCGAACGTCAACGAGGCAACAATGTAGCGAATACCACTGCAGGATTCGTGCACTTCCCACGTTCCCGAAGGAATCGTCAGCAAGTGGCCCTCCCAGAAAACCGGAACTCCGCTTACTTGTAAAGCCTTCACGACGAACCAGGCCGTGTAGTCCTGAAGAACCGGCACGATTTCCTCACCGACCGGCACGCCCAAAAACAGGGACAGCAGTGGAAAGAGCAACGCCCGCGTGATCTCCGTACCGAGCACCACCCATGCTAGACCTGTCAGCATGGCTACCATGGCGAACTGTTGAACAACCCCGATGTTGACCAACCTTCCGAGAAACCACGCCACGCTCACTGCCAATAGCAAGACCAATCCCCAGTAATTAGGATGTGGTTGGAGGGATCGGACCTGACCTCGAGCGCGCCAAATCAAATAGAAGAAAATAGGCAAGACCAAGAACCCGTGTTCATGAGTTTTCGAATGGCTCCAAACCGAAACGATGGACACGACCGTATCCCAGAAGAGCGCGATGGTCGCAATCCAGGAGAACGCGAGAACTGACACCGTCAACCGCCAGTTAGACTCGACGGCGGATGGCTCTCGAAGACTCAGTACCTGCCCATGCGGACTCGTCTGGGGACTCAACACGTGAAGTGTTCCACCTCATTCTTCATGTGAGATGCGTTGGCGTATGTCGTCTCGCTTGCCGTCTGTCAATACCGGCTTGCCAGAAAGAGGCCCGAGCCGAGTTGATGAACGGCAAGTGTAGAAGCCGACAAATCGTTACGCCTTTTTCAGAGAGTACTTGGCAATGAGATCATGAAGGGTTGGGCGACTGATTCCGAGTTCGGTGGCTGTCTTGGTAATATTGCCATTGTGCTTGGCAAGCGCCTGTCTTATCAATGTTTTTTCGGCTTCCTCCCTAACCTTTTTCAGACTCGATAGTTCTGTTCCAGCGGGTTCACAGGGCAATCCCAGATCCTCCCACGTGATCATCGCGCCTTGAGCCATAATCACGGCTCGCTGGATACAGTGCTGGAGTTGACGCACGTTGCCCGGCCACGAATACTGTTTCATCGCTTCCGAAGCTTGCCTGGTGAATCCACGGATTGCTTTCTTGTGCTCGTCCGCATACCGCTTGAGAAAAGCTGTGGCGAGCAATTCGACATCACCCTCCCGTTCACGGAGCGGCGGCAGCGTAATGCTCACTCCGCACACCCGATAATAGAGATCTTCGCGGAAACGCCCATCGCCGATGGATTTCTGAAGATCGATATTTGTCGCCGCAAGAACCCGCGCGTCGACTGAAATTGCCTCTCTGCCGCCGACGCGCTCGAGCTGACGTTCCTGAAGAAATCGCAACAGTTTCACCTGCAACGCCGCTGAGAGCTCTCCGATCTCGTCCAGAAACAACGTTCCTCCCTCTGCCGCTTCGATGCGGCCTTTTCGCTGAACGTGTGCGCCGGTGAAGGCTCCTTTCTCATGGCCGAACAACTCGCTTTCCAGGAGGCTTTCCGGGATTGCGCCGCAGTTGATAGCGACAAAAGGGCCATTGCGCCTCTCGCTCTGGCGATGTATGGCTTTGGCCACAAGCTCCTTTCCGCTGCCGCTCGGTCCGGCAATCAGCACCGGAATGTCGGAGGCAGAAACCCGTCGAACGATTTCGAACACTTTCTGCATCGGCGGACTTGATCCGAGGATGTCGTAGAACGCATCGGTAGACGCTCGCTCTAGCAGCATCCGATTTTCACGTTCAATGCTGGACAGATGCCAAGCCCGCTGGAGGACCACCTTAAGGACGTCCAGTTGAACCGGCTTTTGAATAAAATCGTACGCTCCGAGTGCGACAGCTTTGAGGGCGCTGCTCCGTTCGCTATTTCCAGTGACCACGATGATTTTCGCCAGCGGATCGATCGCCAACATTTCATCCAGTGCGGCAAGGCCCTCGCTCACTTCATCCGGATGGGGCGGCAATCCCAAATCCATCGCGACCAGCAGTGGACGCTCTGCCCGCACGATGTCCACCGCGCTCGCCCGATCCTCGGCTTCGAAAATCTGATACGTGGGCATGAGCGCCCATTTCATCTGCTCCCGAATTTCGGGATCATCCTCGACGATCAACAGTCCGGGGTGCGAAAGATCCGGCTTTGGTTCGGGTATCATGCTTCAACCCGCTCCGGCAACCGATAGGTTATCTGAACCGCTGGAACATTGCTTGATCGCTTCAAGAGAACGCACTTACTGCCTCCGGAGCGCTTGTCTAGCGGGAGGCAGTTCGACACGCACCGTTGTTCCGGTGCCCAGTGCACTCTCCACTGTAAGAGTGCCACCGTGCGCCTGAACGATCTGCCGACATTGATACAGTCCGATCCCCATCCCCTCTTTTTTCGTTGTTTGAAAGGGATGGAACAAGGTGCGAAGCCGCTCCGGAGAAATGCCTGATCCCTTGTCGGTCACCGTGATCACGACTTTGTTGTTTTGCTCTGCAGTCGCAATGCCCACTTCATTCTGTTCGCCGCCTGCTTGTTGAGCATTGAGGATCAGATTCAATACAACCTCCTGAAGTTGCTCGCGCACACCGCACACCGGGGCGACCTGACTGAAAGTTTGACGCAGTGGCAAGCCGATGTCTCCGTTCAACGAAGCGATCGTTTCTGAAATGAGCGAGTTCACGTCCACCATCTCCGCGTGTTCGCCCCTCAAAGGTTGTACAGACAACTTCGACACTAACGCCATGAGTTTGTTGACCGACTGCCTCACGGTTTTCATGGCGGCGCGCTGAAACTCGGGATTGTCGCCGTGGACTTCGGCGTTCTGAAGAACCAGCGAGAGTCGTGCCGCCAGGTTCTTGAGATCGTGAAGGCAAAACGCGGCGAACCGATGGAGCGCTTCCAATTCCGCGGCAGCCGTCCGCTCCTCTGCGAGACGAGCGTTCGACAACAACAACCCGACATGGCCGGCAATTGCGCGCAACAAGTCGCAATCGTCAACCCCGTACGTCGCTCCCTGCGGTTCTCCGCCCAAGGTGATGGTAGCGACTAATTCACGATCGGCCAGAATAGGAACAAACGTGGTCGCTTGGGTAATTTCGCGCAAAGTTCTCTCATCGGTCTCCACGGCTGTGGAACTGTTCCGCGAAGACGGCTTCATTGAGATCAATTCTTTCTTGGATAAGAGTTGCTGGATGACGGGGTCGGAAAGAGGAATTGGTCGAGGAGGCATTCCGGCGTTGATAGACCGTACCCGGTGAAAGCGGCGATCCGCTTCGTAGAACATCCAGATGGAAATTTTCGATGCAGAAAAGGTCCGGCCCAGAATGGCCAAAAGGCGGTCGAGAATGATGTCCAGAGAATCAGCTCCACGAAATGCCTCCGTGACCTCAAGCCATTTGCTTCTGTAATCATACTTCGAGCGATAAAAATGACGAGCAAGAAACAGACGCACCTCCGCTCTAATCGAACGCGAGACCAGCGTCACGACCAGTGCGATGACTCCGCAGAAAACGGCCAGCGCGCTCAGTGTGGCCCCCATCTCCCAGCCTGTCCAGCGAATCCATTCTGCGACGATGCCTACCCCAAGAAGATACAGCCCGGCGAGAATCAGAGTGATCGAACCCAGCAAGGCCTGGGGCGAGATATACAATCGTTCCTTCACTTTGCGCAGGCGAGTGCGTCCTAAGCCAAACGCCACAAGACTGAGGCACAGGATCGTGACCATGCCTTGTGTCAGCCCTTCGTCGGTGTTCCAAATAGGGAGAACGATGAGCTGGCTCGCCTTATAAACTTGATAGCCGGCCAAACCTCCGAGGCCGATCAGAACAAACTTGAGCTCATAGCGGAGCGGGTCTTCTAAAGTGCGCAGCACCATCTCTAGTTGAGCGATCCCGACAACCGAACACAACAGCGTAAACGTGTAGAACACAATGCCGGCCGATCCAACATCCACGGACGTGCTCAAAGGAGTCGTTGCGGCGGAAGCGGCGAGGTGGTCTGTCGCTATCAGGATCCCAAGCAGCAGTGCAAGAACAGCGGCCGCGCGGGCACGGGCGCGAGCGCTTTTCCCCCCGCCCAATTCCGATGGATCAAGCAAGGCTACTCCTATGTACAGAAGGGCGACTACTTGAATCAGTTCCGCACCCATTTCGATGCGGAGCCAAGACAGGACGCTAGAGGTGTGAATGATCTCCAGTGCCGCCGCGAAGTTCGTGAGAGCCGTCGCGCCTAACATCACTGAGGCGGTTCTGTAGAAGGCGCTCTCCGAGGCTTTGAGCCACAACAATGCGGCCAGGCCGCAGGCCAGGATTGAGCCCACAAAGTTCGGGAGTACTTGCCAATGTTGAATTGCCATGATGCTGTAGTGTTACGGGAATATTCCAAGAAGCCAATCCCCCTGATGGAGGGGATGAAGCCCTCACTGAGGGGGACCATGCAGCAGAACACCGGTTATTGAGCTTTTGTCATCGGATCGCGAATGGATTGACGGTGAGCCGCGTCGAGGAGGGAGGCGAGTTGCAGTTTGGGCTCGAGAGACAATGATTGTGACCCCAAGCTTGGTCCAGAAAGGGGTATGACACCGGATGAAAAGCCCTACACTGATTGGGCTGCAGGAAAATCAAAGAATTTCACTCATCCCACGCCAATTATTTATAAACTTATATTTATTATTTCAGTAAGTTATGAAGCGTTTTTAAAGTCTGTATAGAAGTGTACATGGGGTAGATGTTTCCTATACAACGCTAAGGGGGAGAGCACCGTTCCTTACTAGGCTAGGAGAAGACGGACTAGAAGCGGATTGAACGTAATACTATGAATTAACATGTCTTTTTAAGTGGAAAATTCTAAAAGCCGGAGCAGTAACCGAATGGGCACTTCTCTTGCTCATGTGAGTCGGCAGTTGGTCGGGCAATTATTCAGACTGCCCAAAGGAGGGAAAGAACCAAACATTCCAGGAGATTCTCGCAAGCGATAGAGCGAATCGGTGACAAAGGCAAACTGTCCGAGAGGGCAGGACGCAAAGCCAAGAAACCGGAATCGGGAAGAAGTTGTTCCCATGGTTGGTCTGGCTGCCACCAGGTCGAGTAACTGCAGATTGGTGCGCACGCCCATCCCGTCCGGTGGATGGGCGTTTTCGTATGGCGCGTATGGTAGGGCGGTGGCGGGCCAGGTCGAACGGAGGACCGATACGATGCACCAGTCAACAAAGAATCGAACCACGCAGTTGATCAAGATATTCCTGTTGAGCGGGGCCTTGAGTTACTCCGTCGTGGGTCTGAATGTGAGTTCGCTGGTCGGATTTGAGAGCGCCACAGCCATTGCGATGGCAGCCGAGTCCGCTTCCGATGGTTCCTCCACGACTTCGCAGAACCGTGTCCAACAACAGACGGATCGCAATCTGAGCCGGCGTTCTCTCATCGGATCGACAACAACGTCCCCTACCCCCAATGTTAAAGGCCCAACGAGCTCGCCCAGGCAAGGTCGCAAACTGATCCGCCGCCCGTCGGCCGGGCAACTCGTTCCGACCGCTCCAGTGGCATCCTCCGGCACCGCTTTGGATCAAGGTGCTCCAATGACTTCGTCCGGCAGCTCTACTACAACGAGCAACAGCTCCACAACAGGGCAAAAGGAAGGCTCGGCTGTGACATCTTCTTCAGGCACCACGAAAAACATGGCGAGCGGGACCGGTTCCATCTCGATCTCCACGGTGACTTCTTCAGCCGTATCAGGACCAACAACCTCGTCTCCGGGCGCCGGTTCAAGTGCGAACCTGTCCTCAGCGGCGAGCGCCTCTACTGCGACTTCGGCTTCTGGCAGTTCCTCATCGGGCAACAGCTTCGCCGGCAGAGCGCTTCAGAAGCTACTGAGTCAGATGCCTGCTTTGGCCGATATCCTGTCGCCACACTCATCGGCGACTCCGAACTCGACGCCGCCTTCCTCAACCAGCCCTGTGATCGGAAGAGCTCCGGCGAGCCTGGCCTTTTCGGCCGTTCAAAACGGGTCGAATCCGGCCGGCCAAACCGTCGCGATCAGTAACACCGGTTCAGGCACACTGAATTGGATCGCCGTTTCAAACGCATCCTGGCTGAGTCTCAACGGAGCGAATTCAGTGTCCGGAACGAATAGTGGGTCGTTCACAGCAAATGTCAATCCTTCCGGCCTCGCGGTCGGAAATTACAACGCTTCAATCACGATCAGCGCAACTGGTGCAACAAATACTCCGCAGACGGTTTCCGCGACGTTGACAGTTACAGCCGCACCGACCCCTACGATCGGCTTGAGCACGACCGCGCTGTCGTTCACCGGTGTTCAGGGGGGAACGAACCCGGCTAGTCAGAGCGTGACCATCACAAATTCCGGCTCCGGTACACTGAGTTGGAGTGTCAGCGACAATGTGAACTGGTTGAGCCTGAGTCCGACCTCGGGCACGGGCAATGGATCGGTGACGGCCAGCGTCAACATCTCCGGTCTCGCCGCCGGCACCTATAACGGAACCATCACGATTTCAGCGACGGGCGCGACGAACACGCCGCAGACCGTTTCCGTGATGCTGACCGTGAGCGCGGCACCGACCCCGACCATCGGCTTGAGTCCGACCAGTCTCTCGTTTACGGCAACTCAAGGGGCGGCTAATCCGGCGGCGCAGACGGTGAACGTGACCAACCCAGGTAGTGGAACGCTCACCTGGTCGGCAAGCGATAATGCATCCTGGTTGACGTTGAACACGACTTCGGGCACAACGACGACGGAAACTGACCCGATCACAGTCAGTGTCAACACGTCGGGCTTGTCCGCCGGCACCTACAATGCGACAATTACCATCTCGGCCAGCGGAGCTACCAATACCCCTCGAACAGTTCCAGTGACGTTGACTGTCAGCGCGCCGTCGACGACATCGGCCACTCTGACCTGGAATGCCAACACAGAGAGTGATTTGGCCGGGTACAAGGTCTATCGGGCAACGGCGTCCGGCGCCTACGGCGCGCCAATTGCGACGCTTCAAGGAAATGTGACCAGTTACGTCGCGACGGGGTTGCAATCGGGAACCACGTATTACTTTGTCGTGACGGCGTATGATTTGGCCGGGAACGAAAGCGCGCACTCCAACGAGGTGAGCAAATCCATATTCTAGACATCACAGTCGGAACGGAAGCATGTTAAGACTGACAGAATGAAATCGGTATTGCCAGATCACGGAGGCGTCGATGCGACCATCCAAAATGCTTGCTTGGCTACTTCGAAACATCCCGCAGCAGGTGTTATGTTTTCTTTTCATTGTCGTCTCGCCGTACTTGGCCGACGCCAGCACACTTAGCACAAAGGTAGCCAACATGCAGCCAGGAACTTGGACAACACTCAATACGGACAACGATGGAAGCGGGTGTTGCCGGTCGCTGCTCGAGGTTTCGCCCAGCGGGGAAATTCTCCAGTGGATGAATAAAGGGACTTGGGATCCCATTACACGACAGGTCCTTTTCATTGGTCAGGCCCACTACGCGCTGCAGAAGTTCGTGGGCTATACGGAATCGTCGAACGCCTGGGTTGTGAAACCTCAACCCTACTGGGACTGCAGTGCAAGCGCTCCAAGTGGCTCATGTATCGGACACGGTAATGACCACAACGCAATCGATGTCGCGCATCGCCACTTTTATTATCGAATGTACGGTTCCGATAAGATTTTTCGGTACAACATCGATACCGGCGTTTGGGAGCAGATCCCAAGTCCTGCGTCAGTTTTCGGTGTGTCCCCGAGTGCTCTGAATGTAACAGCAGGGATCGACTACTTCCCTGAAATGGACGGACTGATTTACGCCGATGCGGACTGGGGGATTGCAATTTACCGTCGTGCCTCCAACACGTGGCAGCGAATTGCTAATACGAACACCGCAGCTCTCAACGACCCGTCTCTGCCGACGGTAAATATGGGCAGCGGCTACCTCGCTTTTGCAGTTTACAACCCGGTCCGTCGGGTGGTCTGGATCGGAGGGAGTGGCCAAACACGGAGCTACACTTTGGACGGTTCGGGTGCTTTCACGCAAGAAGCCACAGCCCCTGCCCCATTCGGTATCGCGCAATCACTTAATACTGTCGACCCGGTGAGCGGAGACTTCCTCGTACTATTCGACGGAGGCACCTTCTACAAATACAACAGCGCCACGAAGGTCTGGTCTCAACTTCCGTCGCCCACTGTGCCAATCTTTGGAGGAGGAGATTCCGCCGATTCCACCGATGTATTTGGGAAGATCGTTATCCCTATCTCTTCTTACGGCGTCGTCATGGTGGTAAGGTATGATTTCAGCAATTCTGCAGTATACCTCTACAAGCACACAACGGGTACCGGGTCAACCCCGCCACCTCCGGCGGCCGACACCTCTCCCCCAAGCACTCCGACCAATGTAATTGGTTCTGCTCTTTCTTCGTCGCAGATCAATGTCCTTTGGTCCGCATCTACGGACAATGTCGGAGTAGCAGGCTACACCATTTTTAGAAACGGCGCCCAAGTCGGCAATGTCACTTCCACGTCATATACCGATTCAGGGCTGAACCCTTCGACCACATACTCCTATACAGTTCGAGCTTATGATGCGGCGGGTAACACTTCTCCACAGTCGAGTAGTGTAACGGTGACGACCCTCGCGGGAGTGGCAGGTGGAACGGATTTTCAATCTCGGTGCAGCGCGGCCGGAGTCATCAGATGCGTGGGGTTTGACAGTACGGCAGACATCTCAGGGAGTTGGGGGAACAATCCGACGGGAATCCTTCCCGGGAGCTTAACCAAGCCGACGATTGATACAAGCATGAAGGCTTCGGGCAATGGTTCCCTCTTGTTCGTTATCCCGTCAAATTCTGGAGGCGACAGCTCGGGGTCCTACTTCGCAAACTTCTCCAATGATCTCTCGGTACAGTTTGGCCAAGGGGAAGAGTTCTATGTTCAGTGGCGCCAACGTTTCGATTCCAATTTCTTGAACACCATCTACCAACTCACGACTGGAGAAGGGGGTTGGAAACAGGCCATTGTTGGTGCAGGAAGCACTCCGGGGAAACCCCAAGCTTCATGTACGATTCTAGAAATCGTCATGCAAAATACAGCACAGAAAGGCCTACCTCAGGGGTATCATGCTTGTGGTTATTATCAGCCATTCCTTGAGTTCCTTGCCCCGTCCGATTGGAAGATTCAGAATGCGATTCCGAGCCCCTATTGCTTGAGCGCTAATAACCCCAATGGCCAAACCCAGGGAAAGCCGCCGTGCTTTCCTTATTATGCCAATGAGTGGATGACATTCCAAATTCACGTGAAGATCGGTAACTGGAATCAACCGAATAGTCGTATTGAATTTTGGGCTGCTCGGGAGGGACAGCCATCCGTCAAAATCATCGATATGCAGAACTATACGCTGTGCTTCAACGATACTACGTGTGCGTCTGAGAATCTTAAGTATGGGCAAGTATGGCTCCTTCCTTATCACACCAACAAGGATCCCTCACAGACCCATCCTGTTGGCCACATCTGGTACGACGAGCTGATTATTTCCAGAAATAAAATTGTCGACCCGGGTGTGCCGGCTACGGATTCACAGCCGCCGGCACCGCCGGCGAATTTGCGGATCATGTAAGAGAACTCACACTGCAAATAAAAACCTGGCGCCCTGATTAGCTGATGCGTAAGCTTCCCTGAAGAGATCTTGTCATCAATAGGTGTGGAAATGGAATCAGGCGGCAACCTCCTTAAAGCGGATGCCAGCGTAGACCAGGGGCAGCAGCTCCGGGGTATTCAGGCGCCGGAAGTGACCTTTGGCCACTTGGAGCAGCTTCCAGATCAACGCCGTGGCGGACTCGACCCGCTTGTAGCGCTTCCCGGCTGTCGTCCGCAGCCGTACGGCGGCGAACGGGGACTCCACCACGTTAGTCGTCCGCAGATGCCGCCAGTGTTCCTTGGGAAATTGATAGAACGTGACGAGGCGCTCCCAATCCGTCTGTAAGCGCTCGACGGCTTCGGGGCCAGCCCCCGATCCCGGCGGCTGACCTGGTCCCGGAGGCGCTCGCACTCCACCTGCGTCTCGGCATACGGCATCGCCGTCAGCAAGGCCTTCGCTTCATGTAATGACTTGTCAAGAAGCGGCCCCAGGGTTGAGGTCATGGTTCTGAGAAAAAGTGGCTTGGACATTTGGGTCAGGAGCGACGATCGGCAGTCGGTCCAAGGTAGAGCCCAGGGCAGAGGATGGACTCTGCAGGATCGCGACGGAGGGGAGAGGCGAAGACGCCGAGGCGAACGTGGAGAGTTTCTCCGTGGGTGTGAGGCCGTTGAGGGCCAGTGAGAAGCGCTCGTGATTGGAGCGGTGTTCCCACGCCAGCCAGG
>Ga0070741_10004482_pt1 | contig 32552 bp, 28 predicted proteins | sample Coa_R1_4_FD_66440 | JGI IMG/M metagenome (GOLD analysis project Ga0070741, IMG submission 66440) | Surface soil microbial communities from Centralia Pennsylvania, which are recovering from an underground coalmine fire - Coalmine... | ecosystem: Environmental > Terrestrial > Soil > Unclassified ... | reverse complement strand
GAGGTCGTCCGCGAGATCCCGCGCATGTGGGAGCAGGAGGACTACGAGTTCCAGGGCGAGTTCTTCACCGTGCCCTACCCCCACAACATCCTCCCGAAGCCGTACGGCAAGGGCCACCCGCCGATCTGGGTGGCGTGCGGCAACCCCGGGACCTACGCGCGGGCCGGCGAGCTCGGCATCGGCGCCATCGCCTTCAACTTCGAGCCCGTCTACGCGCTGAAGGGCCGCATCGACGCCTACAAGGGCGCCATCGTCGACTGCACCGACCCCATCGGGCAGTTCAAGAACGACAACGTGATGATGACCAACGGCGTGGTCTGCATGGCCGACCGCAAGCACGCAAGGGACATCGTCAAGCGCGCCGGCCGCGGCTACCTGTACTCGATGGTGTGCCTCTACCACGACACCATGCCCAAGCCCGAGTACGCGCCCGTGTGGCCGACGCCGCCGTTCCCGCCGCCCTCGACCGACGAGGAGATCGACCAGCTCATCAAGGACGGGTGGCTCCTGTGCGGGACGCCTGACGAGGTGTGCGAGCAGGTCGAGCGCTACCAGACCGTCGGCTGCGACCAGGTCGTGTTCGGCATGCCCAACGACTCCGTCGAAAAGGACGAGGTCCTCGAGATCATCGAGATGTTCGGGTCCAAGGTCATCCCCGAGTTCGACAAGGACCCCGTGCACTCCACGACGCGCTACCGCGAGACGGCCAAGCCGAAGTTCGCCCGCTTCGCGCACCCGGTGCCCGACATCGACATCCCGGTGCTGCCCACCAACGCCCTCATCCAGCGGTAGGTGCCCCGGGACGCCACCGACACCCGCCTGCGCCTGGTCGCGGCGGCCGAGCACGAGTTCGCCCGCCGGGGCGTGCACCAGGCGACGACGCGCGAGATCCTGGCGCTGGCGGGACAGCGCAACGCCTCCGCGCTCACGTACCACTTCGGCACGCGTGAGCACCTGCTCTGGGCCATCCTCGAGCGCCACAACGACGGCCTCGAGGAGGGCCGGCGCGCCTGGCTCTCGGAACCGATCACCACCATGGCGACGCGCGACCTCGTGGCCGCGCTGGTCGTGCCCTACGCCGGCCGCCTCGACACCGACGACGGCCGCAACTACCTGCGCATCGTCGCCCAGCTCACGGACATGTTCCCCATGTGGCGGTCGCCACCGGTGACCGCACCCGTGCTCAACGCCGTCCTCGAGGTCCTCGAGCACCGCTCGGGCGGCGCGCCCGCCGACCGGCGCCAGCGGGTCGTCGGCATGATGATGCTGATGACGACCGCGTGCGCCGACCGGGCACGTGCCCTCGCCGACGGCGAGGCCCTCGAGCTCGGCGCCGACGAGTTCGTGTCCGGCCTGGTCGACATGATCGTGGCCCTGCTCGAGGCGCCGCTCGGCGCCCCCTTGCGGCATGCCGGGGGCCCGATCGGCAACGCGGCCAGGCATGCGGTGCCCGACGGGGCGGCGCGCCGGCATGCCGCGGTGACGGCGCGCTCGTCGTAGCCTGTACCCATGGCCAACGACCTCGTGATCAAGGGCGGCACCGTGGTGGACGGGACCGGCTCCCCAGGGCGGCGCGCCGACGTGGCCGTGGCGGGAGGGCGTATCACCGCGGTCGGCCCTGGCCTCGACGGCGAGCAGGTCGTCGACGCGTCGGGGTGCACGGTCGCACCGGGGTTCATCGACATCCACACCCACTACGACGCCCAGGTGTTCTGGGACCCGGCGCTCACGCCCTCGTGCTTCCACGGCGTCACGACCGTCGTGGCCGGCAACTGCGGGTTCTCGATCGCCCCCACGCGCCGTGCCCACCGCGAGCTCATCGCGAAGACGCTCGAGAACGTCGAGGACATGGACGTCGCCACCCTCGCCGCCGGCATCCCGTGGGACTTCGAGACGTTCCCCGAGTACCTCGCGTCGGTGGCCCGCCACGGCACGATCCTCAACTTCTCCGCCTACATCGGGCACACGGCGTTGCGCCTGTTCGCCATGGGTGACGACGCCTACGAGCGCGCCGCCACGCCCGAGGAGGTGGCGCGCATGGCCGCGATCGTGCGCGAGGCGATGCAGTCGGGTGCGGCCGGCTTCGCGACGAGCGGCGCGTTCACGCACCGCGGCGCCGAGGGCAAGCCCGTGCCCAGCCGCTTCGCCGATCGGGCGGAGGTCGAAGCGATCCTGCGCGCCGTGGGCGAGGTGGGGCGCGGCGTCGTGTCCGTCGCCCCCGGCGAACCGATCGGGACGCGCGACCTCTACGAGCTCCAGCCCTCGATCGGCGTGCCGTTCACCTGGGGCGCCATGCTGACCATGGCGGACGGCCGCCACCGCCAGACCGTCGAGTTCCACCGCGCCGGCCTGGCCGCCGGGGCCGACGTGTGGCCGCAGGTGTCGCCGCGCCCCCTCGCGTTCTCGATGACCCTGCAGGAGCCGTTCACCCTCAACGTCAACGCCGAGTTCGGCGCGCTGATGGCGAAGGGGCTCGAGGACCGCCGCCGCGCCTACGCCGACCCGGCGTGGCGCGACCGGGTGCGCGCCCACTGGCAGGGCGGCCCGGGGTTCCAGGTCCCGCGCTGGGACACCTTCGAGATCATGGAGGCGCCCGCCCACCGCGACCTCGAGGGCCGGCGCCTGACCGACGTCGCCGCCGGGCGCGACCCCTTTGACGTGCTGCTCGACCTGGCGCTCGACGAACCCGACCTCGCCCTGCGCGTCAAGGCCATCCTCGCCAACGACGACACGCCGGAGGTGGCCAAGCTGCTCGTCGAGGACCACTGCACGTTCGGCCTCTCGGACGCGGGCGCGCACGTCGGGCAGCTGTGCGACGCGCCGCAGGCCACGGACCTGCTCGGCAACTGGGTGCGCGACCGCGGCGTCATGCCGCTCGAGGAGGCCGTCCGCCGGCTGACGAAGGTGCAGGCCGACCTGTTCGGGTTCGAGGACCGCGGCGAGGTGCGGCCGGGCGCATGGGCGGACCTGGTCGTGTTCGACCCGTCGACGGTCGCGCCCGGGCCCATCCGCAGGGTCCGCGACTTCCCCGCCGACAGCGAGCGCCTGACCGCCGACCAGCCGTCGGGTGTCCACCACGTCTTCGTCAACGGCTCTCATGTGGTCCGCGACGGCAAGCGGGTCGAGAGCGCGCCGCGCGCCGGCCAGGTGGTCAAGCCTGGAGCGCGCGTCGCCCCCTGAGCAACGGGGAACCTGACCGGGGCTCCGCCAGGCGCGCGTCAGCGCGTCCGGCGTGAGCGCCGCCGGCGCGCGCGGCTACGGGTGGAGGAGCACCTTGATCGCGCCCGTCGAGCGGTCGGCGGCGGTGCGGAACGCGGTGGCGGCGTCCTCCAGGGAGAAGCGGTGCGTCACCATGACCTCGCGCAGGGCGGGTACCGACGCCAGCAGTGCCGCGGCGCCGAGGAAGTCCTCGTGCCCGTAGGTGATCCGCGGGACGAGCGTGACCTCCTTGAGCTGCCACCGGGTGTCGAGCGGGGTGGGGTCCCACCACGTCCCGAGCATGGCGACCGTCCCACCCGGCGCCACGAGGTCGACGGCGGCTGACGCCGACGACTCCGTCCCCGCCGCATCGACCACCACCGCGTAGCCGCCCTCGTCGCGCGCCGGGCCGGCGCCCAGCCGGCGGGCCGCCTCCTCGCGGGCGGCCCCGCGCGCCCGCACGTCGACCGCGTGCCCGGCGTCGAGCGCGGCGGCGATGGCGCACAACCCGATCGGCCCGGCGCCGAGCACCAGGACGCGGGCGTGGCGGGGCAGGCCCCGTACCCCGTGGACCGCCACCGCCAACGGTTCGACGAGCCCGGCGTCCATCGGGTCGACCGAACGCGGCAGCGGCACGATGCAGCGCTCCTCCACGCCGACGAACTCCGCCAGCCCGCCGTCCGCGCTCACCCCGTGGAAGTTCACAAAGCCCTCGCGGCAGCGTTGGGGCTGGTCGGCCGCGCACGCCGCGCACGTCCCGCACGCCGGGTTGGGCCGCACGGCGATGACCGTGCCGTCGTCGAGCACGCCGCCGAACTCGTGCCCGAGCGTGTGCGGCAGCGGCCCTGCGGCGATCATGTGGAAGTCCGAGCCGCAGATGCCCGCGCTGGTGACGCGGACGCGCACGCCCGAGGACGGCGGGTCGACGTCGACGACCTCGATGCCCGTGGCGGTGTTGCGGACCGCCCGCATCAGCGGCCGGCGGGCCCGGTGATCTCCGAGGGGCTGATGCCCAGCCACCGCTCGAGGTTGCGGTGCAGGTTGAGGATGCGGCACTCCTCGCGCGACAGCGTCATGCGCGTGAACCCGGGCTGCTTCAGGCCGCGGTGGGCGCGGGCGATCTGGGCCGCGTCCTGCCCGAGCACCAGGCCGAGGGGCGGGGAGTCGCTCGGTGGGAGGGCGACGTCGGTGGCGCGTGCCGGCGCCGCGCCCGGCGCCCGCCGGGTGAAGTGGAACACGTCCATGAACGACTCGTCGGGGGTCGGCCCCGGCCGCGAGCGCAGGATGCTGAACAGGTCGGGGAACACCACGAGGCTGACGTTGGGGAACAGGTTGTACTGCTCCATGGTCAGCAGCTGGTCGTCGCTGAAGCGGTCGTAGGACACGCCCGCCTCGGCGCCCACGGAGCGGATGAGCGAGGCCAGTGTGCTGCGCACCGGCGCGCCCGTCGGCACGTCGCTCGGCGACGTGACCCCGATGCGCGTCCCCATCACCTCGATGAACGCGTCCCAGACCTCCTGGTCCGATGGCGTGCTGCGGAAGCGCGGTGACGGCACGCCGTAGCGCTGCTCGAGCTTGCCGTGGTGCTCCCACAGGTACTGCGGCCCGTTGACGTCGTCGGCGATGGGCAGCATCTCGCGGTGCAGCCCCTGCACGTGGTAGGTCTCGCTGAACCCGTCGCTCACCACCTTCCAGTTGCCCGCCACCGGGAGCGACACGAGGTACTCGCAGTGGAACTCCTCGAGGCCGACCCACGCGATGTCGTCGGGCACGCCTTCGAGGAAGTCGGCGAGCGGTGGGGTGTCCAGCGAGAGGTTGACGAAGACCATCGGCCCCCACGTGCCGACCGCGGCCGGGAACAGCCCGTAGTCCTCGTTGCGCAGCACGCCGAACCCTCGTCGTGAGGGCACCTCGCGCAGGTGCCCGCGCAGGTCCCACGTCCAGCGGTGGAACGGGCAGCGGATCTCGGTGAGCCCTGACGCGGCGCCGTCGCAGAGGGCGCTGCCGCGGTGGCGGCACACGTTCTGGAAGGCGCGCAGCTCACCGTCGTCGCCGCGCACGATCAGCGTCGAGTACGGCCCGCACCGGTACTCGTACACGTCGCCCGGCTCGGGGACATGGTCGACCGAGCACGCCAGCTGCCACACCCGTGGCCACAACCGTTCGGTCTCGAGCTGCGCGAACGCTGGGTCGATGTACCGCGACACCGGGATGGTGACGGGCTGCTGCGCCCCGGTCGTGATGGTCGCGCCGACGGGCGCGTCGTCGGTGCTGACCGGGGTGACGATCGTCATGGGCGGGGTGCCGCCTGCGCGCCGCGCACGAGGCGCCCGGGGCGGGCGTCGGTGTGCTCGCCGTCTTCGAGGGTGACCTCCCCGGAGCAGACCGTCGCCGTCCACCCGGATGCCCGCTGGATCAGCCGGCGCGCCCCACCGGGCAGGTCGAACACCAGCTCGGGCAGCTTCAGGTTGAGGTGCTCGAGGTCCACCACGTTGAGGTCGCCCTTGTAGCCCGGTGCGACGACGCCACGGTCGTCGAGCCCGTAGAGGTGCGCGGTGTCGCGGGTCATGCGCTGGACCACGAACTCGAGCGGCAGCCCTTCGGCCCGGTCGCGCGCCCAGTGGCTGAGCATGAACGTCGGTGCGCTGGCGTCGCAGATGGCGCCGCAGTGGGCGCCACCGTCGGAGAGCCCGAGCGCGGCGTTCGGGTGCAGCAGCATCTCGCGCATGTCGTCGAGGTTCCCGTGGCTGTAGCCGCCGAGGGTGAACAGCACCAGCTCGCGGCCGTCGTGGCGGAGGAACAGGTCGTAGAGCACCTCTTCCTCGGCGCGCCCCTCGCGCGCGGCGATGGCGGCGACGCTCATGTCGGGCGTGGGCTCGTAGTTGGGCGGTTCCCCGAGGGGGAACATGCGCGCCGTGCTGCCGCCGCCGATCATGGCGAGCAGCGGGTCGTCCTTCCCGCCTTCGGCGAGGATGGCCGCCCGCACCGCCGGCTTGCGCAGCTCGGCGACCCGCGCCGCGAGCGGCAGGTCGGCGAGCGCGGCGTAGCTGGGCCGGCTGCGGAAGGGGTGGAAGGTCTGCAGGCCGATGAGCAGGTTGAGGGCGCGGCCGCCCACCTGCGGGCGGAGGTCGGCACCGTCGTCGTTGGCCACACGGGCCAAGCGGAGGATCTCCCTCCACAGGTCCGGCGCGTTGTTGACCTGCAACAGGGCGAAGCTCACCGGCCGGCCGATCTCAGACGAGAGGCGGCGCATCCACGCCACTTCCCGCTCGGGCGCGGCAAGGTCCTCGCCCATCGCGCCGGCCGGCGCCAGCTCGAACACGCCGCGCCCCAGCCGTCCCAGCACCCGCCCGATCCCGAACAGCTCGTCCTCGGCCGCGAACGTGCCGGGGACCGGTTCGCCGTCGACGGCGCGGTGCACGATCGTGCGCGAGGTCGAAAAGCCGAGGGCGCCCGCCTCGATGCCCTCCTTCACCAGCGCGGCCATCGCCTCGATGTCCTCACGCGTCGCCGGTTCGTTGCGCGCCCCGCGCTCGCCCATCACGTAGGCGCGTACGGCGCCGTGGGGCACCTGGGTCCCGACATCGACCGTGCGGGGCAGGTGGTCGATGGCGTCGAGGTACTCGGGGAACGACTCCCATCCCCACGTGATGCCCTCGGTGAGGGCCGTGCCGGGGATGTCCTCGACGCCCTCCATCAGCTGGACGAGCCACGCCTCGGACCCCGGGCGCACGGGGGCGAACCCCACGCCGCAGTTGCCCATCACGACCGACGTCACGCCGTGCCACGCGCTCGGGGTGAGGAACGGGTCCCAGGTGACCTGGCCGTCGTAGTGGGTGTGCACGTCGACGACGCCCGGGATGACGTACTGGCCGTCGGCGTCGATGGTGCGGCGGGCCTGCTCGCCCGCCAGCCGCCCCACGGCGACGATGCGCCCGCCGTCGACGGCCACGTCGGCCGTGCGGGGCGGCGACCCCGTCCCGTCGACCACCGTGCCGCCCAGGATCAAGAGGTCGTGCATCTGCCCATCCTACGAGGCGGCGCGCAGCGCGGCGATCCCCCCGTTGATCGCCGACGCCAGCTGCTCGTCGTTGGAGCGGGAGATGGCGCGGTGGACGCGGGCCTCTAACAGCACCCGCAGGACGGGGTTGAAGGCGTGGTACGTCTCGCGGAAGTGGATGCGCGTCCGGCCGCCGCCGAGGTCCTCGAGGCGTGTCCAGCCGGTGGCGGTGGACCACAGGGGCTTGCCCACGGCGTCGTAGCGCCACGATTCGTGCGGGCGTGACTCGGTGATCCACTCCCACGACACGCCCCGGCCGCCCGAGAGCAGCCAGCGCGGCACCGGGAACGTGCAGTGGCGGACCAGGCCGTTCCCGTCGTCGTCGCCGGGGTGGAGGATCTCGATGGTCACGTCACCGTGCGTGCGGGTGCCCGAGCGCTGTGACCAGAACACCCCCCACACCTCCGCGGGAGTCCCGTCGACCTCGATGGCGTACCGGTGGTCTTGCACGGCTTGACGTTACGGCAGCCGGGCCTGAGGATGCCGTCCCGTGAACATCGCTGCGTTCCTCGACGCACCCGCCAGGGAGGACCCCGGCCGCGCCGCGCTCATCGTCGACGACGCGCCCGTGACGTACGGGGCGCTCCACGAGGAGGTCGGGCGGTGGGCGGCCACCCTCGCCGCCGCCGGGATCGGCGCGGGGGACCACGTCGCCCTCGCCGACTGGGGCGGCACACGCTCGACCGCGGTCACCCTCGCCGCCGCCCACCTCGGCGCGGCCAGCGCGCAGATGAACCCGCTGTTGACCAGCGACGAGCTGGCGCAGCTGGCGACCGTGGCCGCATGCCGCCCGGTCGGCGTGGCCGATGCCGGCGCCGCCGCGGCGTTGCGCAAGGCGGTGGGCGAGGTGATCGAGGTGCCGTCAGGTTCCCCGTCGCCCCCGCCGCGGGCGCCGGGGGGCGCGGCCGACGCGCTCATCTTGTTCACCAGCGGCACGACCGGGCTGCCCAAGGCCGTCCCGATCTCCCACGACATGCTGGTGAAGCGCATCACCGAGTACCGCCCGGCGTTCTCCGCCGAGCGCCCGCCGAACGTGGGGATGATGTGCGTCCCCTCGTTCCATGTCGGCGGCATGTTGGGCCTGCTGCTCGCCCTGTGGGGCGGTGATACCACCGTCGTGCTGCCCCGCTTCGATGCCGGCCGGTGGATCGACGCCGTGGAGCGCCACCGCGCGGCGTCGTCGTTCCTCGTGCCGACGATGCTCGCCCGCATCCTCGACCACCCGCGCGCCAAGACGGCCGACCTGTCGTCGCTGCGCGCCATCTCGTACGGCGCGGCGGCCGCGCCCGTCGCACTGGTGACGCGGGCGATGGAAGTGTGGCCCGACGTCGGGTTCATGAACACGTTCGGGCAGACCGAGACCCTCGGCGGCTACACCGCGCTCACGCCCGACGACCACCGCGACCCGGCGCGCATCGGCTCCGTCGGCCGCGTGCTGCCGGGCGTCGAGGTGCGCATCGTCGACCCTGCCAGCGGGGCCGACGTCCCCGACGGCGAGACCGGTGAGGTGTGGGTGCGCTCGGCGCAGAACGTCGTCGAGGGCTGGTTGCACACCGGCGACCTGGCCCGCCGCGACCCCGACGGCTACATCTACCCGTCGGGCCGGATGTCGGAGACGATCAACCGCGGCGGTGAGAAGTTCGCGCCGTCGGAGGTGGCCGAGGTCGTGCGCGCCCACCCGGCGGTCGCCGACGTGGGCGTCGCCGGCGTCCCCGACGAGGAGATGGGCGAGCGCGTCGGCGTGGCTGTCAAGGTCCGCGCAGGAACGGCGCCGCCCACCCTCGAGGAGCTGCGCGAGTTCTGCCGCGGCCGGCTGGCGCCGTTCAAGCTGCCCGAGCGGCTGGTCGTGGTCGACGTCCTGCCGTACAACGAGACGGGCAAGCTGCCGAGGCGCGCCATCGCCGCGTTGTTCTGAGCTCTGACGGGCTGTTCTGACAGGCTGTTCTGCTGGCCTACGCGGGGCGGATGAGCACCCACACCACGAACACGGCGACGAACACGGCGATGAGCAGCAGCGTCGAGCGCCGGACGCGCATCAGCCTGGAGCCGAGGAGGCGTCGGCAGAGGAGACATCGGCCGAGGAGGCATCCATCGCCGACACCGTGATCCCCGCGTCGAGGAGCGACTGCGCGACGCGCGTCCGCAGCGCGGCACCGACCTCGAACTGCTTGCCGGGCAGGGTGCGCGCCACCATGCGGATGCTGAAGGTGTTGATGTCGATGCTCTCCACGCCCATCACCGCTGGCGGGTCGAGCAGTAGCCGCTTCAACGTGGGGTCGGCGAACGCGTCGCTGCCCGCCTTGCGCAGGATGGTCATGGCGTGGCCCACGTCGACCGATGTCGGCACGGGCACGTCGATCACGGCACGCGCCCAGTCACGCGACAGGTTGGTCACCTGCTGGATGGAGCCGTTGGGGATGATGACGACCTCGCCGTTGACCGTCCGCAGGCGGGTGACGCGCAGCGTGAACTCCTCGACGGTGCCGGTCACGCCCGTCGTCGCCCCCAGCGCCGAGATGCGGATCAGGTCGCCGAACCCGTACTGGCGTTCCGCGATCATGAACACGCCCGCCAGCAGGTCCTGCACCACCCGTTGCGCGCCGAACCCGACCGCGACGCCGATCACCGTCGCCGGCGCGACGAGGGTCGCCAGCGGGATGTTGAACCGTTCGAGCACGAGCACGAACGTGATCACGGCGATGAGCACGACGATTGCCCACGTGACGACCTCGGCGAGGGCGTGGCGGTGCTTGGAGTCCTCCGACTGCACGAGCGCGTCGCTGCCGTGGGCCTGTGCGTCGATCCGCGTGATCACCTTGCCGCCGGTCCAGCGCACGGCGCGTGACAGCAGGATCGAACCGGTCACGAGCAGCACGATCTCGAGGCCGTTGCCGCGCGCCCACCGGCCGATGTCGCGACCGGACGTGACCGCCAGCGCCATGCCGCCATCTTCGCCGGTCCCGGGCGGCGCGTGGGGGAGCGGGTAGCGTCGGGCAGGTGCGCGTGGCGTGGGCGGCGGTCCTGTGCGCCGCCGGGGTCGCGGCCGTCGCCGCGTGCAGCAGCGCGACGACGCACGCCTCGGGGGCGGGGACCTCAGCGCCCGCATCGCCCACCGTCCCGACATCCAGCGCCGCCCCCACGGCGACCACGTCGGTGCCGCTCACCACGTCGAGTGCCGCGCCCCCCACAACGGTGGCCCTGGTCCCGCAACGGTCGCCCGACGTCGCGGCGCGGTCGTTGTTCGACGCGTGGACGAAGGGCGACCGGGCCGGCGCCCTGCAGGTGGCGACGCCCGCCGCGGTCGACGCGCTGTTCGCCCGCCCGGTAGCCGCCTATTCGGACCGGGGCTGCCAGGACCCGATCAGCGACCGGGCGCTATGCGCGTTCGGTATCGGTGACGGGCTCGCCCAGGTCGGCACCGTGAGCCTGGCCGGAGGGTGGGTCGTGGAAACGGTGACGCTCGAGTGAGCGCGGTCACGCCCCGAACATCGTGAGCCACGCGTCCTTTGTGCGCGGCTTGAACACGTAGTTCGACTCCTTCACCGCCGCCATGGTCCCGCTCGACGCGGGCGAGTAGCGGTGGCCCGGGTAGACGACGACCTCGTCGGGCAGGGACGCCAGGCGCGTCAGGCTGTCGTACATCGCTTCGGGGTCGCTGCCGGGCAGGTCCGTTCGGCCGCACCCGTCGAGGAACAAGGTGTCACCGGCAACGAGGCGGCCGTCGACGAGGAAGCACTGGCTCCCCGGGGTATGACCGGGGGTGTGGACGAGCTCGACCTCGATCCCGCCGACCAGCAGGCGGTCGCCCCCGTCGTGGCTGACCAGGTCGGTCGGCCCGACGCCGGTGGTCTTCCGGACGAACTCGGCGTCGCCGCGGTGGACGTGCACGGGCACCTGGCGCAGCTCGAGCAGCTCGCGGATGCCCTCGAGCTCGTACTGCATGATGCTGCCCCCGACGTGGTCGGCGTGGTAGTGCGTGCCGAGCGCGCCCACGATGCGCAAGCCGTCACGTTCCGCGGCCGCCACCAGGTCGGCGACGTTGTACGCCGGGTCCACCAGGACCGCCTCGCCCCGCTCGCGGTCGCCGATCACATAGGCGAAATTAACCATTTGGGTGGCCATGGGGTCACCCACAGCGAAATCGCGGCCCGACAGCAGCTGCCGGAAGTAGAGGCGTTCGGCCACGTCACGATCGTAGGGCCGCCTGGCCGGGCCGCCGCCATTGATCGGCCACTGGGCGAGGGCCCCGGCCGTAGAATCGTCGGATGCTCAACCGCGCCGGTGAGGCTGATGGCTGAGCGGGCCGTCGATGCCGGAGCCACCGATGGCTGAGCAGGCCGTCGATGCCGGAGGCCCCGATGGCTGAACTCGCCCTCGGCCGCCGCCAGCGCGGATGGGCCCTCGAACCGGCGCTCGCGCCCGTCATCGCCGCCGCGTTGGCGATCGTGGCGTGGCTGGCGGGCTGGCGTGGGTCCGACCTGCCCGCGGCGCTGTACCGCATCACCCTGTTCCACCGCCACGGCCTGACGCTGTGGGACTCGCAGTGGTACGGCGGCCACTGGACGCTCGACTACAGCGTCATCTTCCCGCCCATCGCCGGCATCCTCGGCGTGCAGGTCACCGAGGTGGCGTGCGTCGCCGTCGCCGCGCTGAGCTTCGACCGCCTGGCCGTCGGCGCCTTCGGCCGCGGCGCCCGCATCGGGTCGATCGCGTTCGCGCTCGGGACGCTCGTGCAGGTCGCCATCGGACAGCTCCCGTTCCTCATGGGCGAGGCGTTCGGGATGGCCGCCCTGTGCGTCGCCATGAAGGGCCGGTGGCGGTGGGCCGCGTTGCTCGCCGCCTGCGCGTCGCTCGCCAGCCCGCTCGCCGGCGCGTTCGTCGGCCTGGCCGGCGTGGCGTGGCTGCTCGCCGACTGGCCGCGCCACCGCCGCCAGCTCATCCCGTTGGTGGGCGCAGCGATGATCCCGGTGATCGCGTCGTCGTTGTTGTTCCGCGGGCAGGGCGCCATGCCGTTCCCGTTCAAGGACTGGGCGTTCTCAGGCGGGATCTTCGCCCTCACCGCGCTGCTGCTGCCCCACAAGGCCCGCGTGCTGCGCATCGGCTGCGCGTTGTACCTCGCCGCGTTCGTCCTCAGCTTCGTGCTCCATACGCCGGTAGGCGGCAACATCGAGCGCCTCGGTGAGGCGTTCGGGCCTGCGGTCGCGCTCGTGGCGTTGTGGCCGGCGCGCCGCCTGTTGCTGCCCGTGGTCGCCGTGCCCCTGATCATCCTGCAGTGGGGCCCGGCGCTCTCCGCCCTGTCGAGCAACCGGGTCGACCCGTCGACGAAGGAGTCGTACTTCGCGCCGCTCGTGCAGTACGTCGCCGACGAGCAGCAGCCGCCGGCCCGCGTGGAGATCGTGCCGACCCACCTGCACTGGGAAGCGGCGTACGCGGCCCCGAGCGTGCCGCTCGCCCGCGGCTGGGAGCGCCAGCTCGACACCGCCAACAACCCGCTGTTCTACGGCAAGCAGCCGCTCACGGCGGCGACGTACCGGTCGTGGCTGGTCGCCAACGGCGTGCGGTTCGTGGCCCTCCCCGATGCCGAGCTCGACTACGCCGGCAAGGCCGAGGCGCAGCTCGTGCGCCAGGGGGTGCCCGGCCTGGTGCCGGTGTGGCACGACGCCCATTGGCGGGTGTTCGAGGTCTCGGGCTCCCAGGGGATCGTGAGCGGCCCCGCCTTCCCCGTGTCGATCGACGGCGGCAACGTCAAGCTCGAGGTCACGGCCCCCGGCGACGTGCTCGTGCGCGTGCACTACAACGCCAACTGGTCCGTGGTCACCGGCACCGCGTGCCTCTCCCAGGGCCCGCAGGGATGGCTGCTCGCGCGCGGCGCGGCGCCCGGCCCGCTCCAGTTGCAGCTCAAACTCGTCGGCGCCAACACCGGGAGTTGCTAGCACGCGACCGCGTCGTGCTGGGCGACAACCTGTCGGTCCTGCGGCAGCTGGAGGCGGGCGCGTTCCGCATGGCCTATCTCGACCCGCCGTTCAACACCGGCCACCGCCAACGCCGCGGCCACGTGACGACCGTGCGCGATGACGACGGCGATCGCCAGGGCTTCCGCGGCGAGCGGTACGCGACCGTCCGCGCCGAGGGCCGCTCGTACGCGGACGACTTCGACGACTATCTCGGCTTCCTTGCGCCGCGCCTCGCCGAGGTGTGGCGCGTCCTCGACGACGAAGGGACGCTGTACCTGCACCTGGACTACCGCGAGGTGCACCACGTGAAGGTGATGCTCGACGGCATGTTCGGCCGCCGCCGCTTCCTCAACGAGATCATCTGGGCCTACGACTACGGGGCGCGCAGCCGCCGCCGGTGGCCGGCCAAGCACGACAACGTGCTCGTCTACGTCAAGGAACCTGACCGGTACTGGTTCGACGCCGAAGCGGTCGACCGCGAGCCGTACCTGGCGCCCGGTCTCGTGACGCCGGAGAAGGCGGCGCGCGGCAAGCTGCCGACCGACGTGTGGTGGCACACGATCGTGTCGCCGACCGGCCGGGAGAAGACGGGGTACCCGACGCAGAAGCCCGAGGCGATCATCCGCCGCATGGTCGCCGCGTCCACGCGGCCCGGCGACCGCGTCCTCGACTGCTTCGCGGGGAGCGGGACGACGGGCGCGGCCGCGCGCGCCCTCGGGCGCTCGTTCCTCCTCGTCGACGACAACCCTGAAGCCTTCGCCGTCATGCGGGCGCGCCTCGGCGACGATGTCGACTACGAGGTCGTGTAGGCGGCCCTACGCAGGCAGGGCGTCGAGGAAGCCGAGGGCGGCGTCGAGGAAGCCGAAGCCCTTCATCGTGCCCAGGTGGTCGGCCCCCTTGACCAGCGTGAGCCTGGCATCGGGCAGGGCCTCGAGCAGCTGGTCGGGCGGCATGGCGACGGTGTCGCGGTCGCCGACGACGACGAGGACGGGGCACGTGATGTGCGCCAGCTCGTCGCGGCCGAGCGGCGGGTGGGCGCGGCGCAGGCAGGCGGCCATGGCGAACGGGTCGTTCGGCGGCTGGTGGGCGGCGGCGACGAACGCCCGGCCGAGCGGGTCGAGCGCCTCGGCCTTGCCCTCGAGGGCGTCGGCGATCGTGCTCGGCTCCCGTTCGGCGAACAGGTTGGCCCCCACGCCGCCGGCCACGATGCGCCCGAACGTCCCCGGCCACATGGCCTCGACGCACAGCGCCATCCGCGCCCCCATGCTGAAGCCGATCACGTCGACGTCGCCGGCACCGGCCGCCAGGTCGTGCACTCGCTCCTCCATGACGGCGTAGGCCGCGGGGTCATGCGGCTTCTCGGCCTCGCCGTGGCCCATCAGGTCGGGGGCGATGACCCGCCGGCCGGTGTCGGCCAGGATGTCGAGCCACCCGTTGCGGGCCCAGGACGCCTCGGCCGACGACGAGAACCCGTGGAGCAGCAGGATCGCAGGCTCGGCCATTGCCCGAACGGTAGCGTCGCCGGGCGGCTGGCCTGACGGAGGTGCCCGGTGGAGCTTCGATGGAGCTGAGGGACGCACTGCGTACGACCGGGGCGGTGCGGGACTTCCGCGACGAGCCGGTGGCGGACGAGGTGATCGCCCGGGTGCTCGACACCGCCCGCTTCGCCCCGAGCGGGGGCAACCGCCAGGCGTGGAGGGTGGTCGTCGTCAAGGACCCCGCGCTGCGGCGCGGCCTGCGCGACCTGTACCTGCCGACGTGGTACGAGTACCTCGCCCAACGGGCCGCTGGGCTCACGCCGTGGGCGCCGGTGACCGACGACGCGGCGGAGGCCGAGGCCGTGGCGCGGGCGCACGAGATGCCGGTGCAGCCCGAGGGGTTCGCCGAACGGTTCGACGCCGTGCCGGTGCTGCTCGCCGTGCTCGCCGACCTGCGCGCGCTCGCCGCCGTCGACAAAGGGACGCGGGCCTACACCTTCGTCGGGGGGGCGTCGGTGTACCCGTTCGTGTGGAGCATCCTGCTCGCCGCGCGCGAGGAGGGGCTCGGCGGCACGATCACGACCATGAACGTGCGCCGTGAGCCCGAGGTGCGCCGGCTGCTCGGCATCCCCGAGCACTTCGCCCTCGCCTGCGTGGTCGCCCTCGGCTACCCGGTCCATCAACCGACCCGCCTGACGCGCCAGCCGGTCGCGTCGTTCACGACCGTCGACCGGTTCGATGGGCCAGCCATGGGCGGCCCGTAGGATCGAGGCCCGTGGACGACCCGCTGTACGACGTCGCGACCCTGTGGGACCTGCTCGACCGGCGGGCGTCCGAGACGCCCGAGCGGGCGTTCCTGCTCGACCCCGCGGGGCGCAGGGTCACGTTCGCCGAGGCCCGGGCATGGGCCGAGCGCGCCGCCGCCGGGTTCCATGCGCTGGGCGTGGGGCCGCGCACGCCCGTGAGCTGGCAGCTCCCGACGCGCATCGAGACGGTGATCGCCTCGCTGGCCCTCGCCCGTCTGGGTGCCGTGCAGAACCCGATCATCCACATCTACCGCGAGCGCGAGGTCGGGTTCGCGCTGCGCCAGACGGGCGCCGAGCTGTTCCTGACGCCGGGGGAGTGGCGCGGGTTCGACTACGCGGGGATGGGGTCGCGCCTCGGCGCCAAGGTGCTGGCCTGCTACGACTGGCTGCCGTCGGGCGACCCCGCATCGCTGCCGCCCGCGCCGACTGATGGCGACGAGGTGCGCTGGGTCTACTTCACCTCGGGCACCACGTCTGAGCCGAAGGGGGTGCAGCACACCGACCGCACGCTGATGGCGGGCGGGAAGGGCTTCGCCTACGCCATCCAGATGACCGGTGACGACGTCGGCTCGATCGCCTTCCCGTTCGCCCACATCGGTGGGCCGGACTACCTGGTGACGTGCCTGGCCAGCGGGTTCCCGGCCGTGCTCATGGAAGCGTTCGTGCCTGACGAGACGCCCGAGCTGTTCGCCCGGCTCGGGGTCACGATGGCCGGGGGCAGCACCGCCTTCTACACCGCGTTCCTGAACGAGCAGCGCAAGGGCGGTGGCGCGCAGGTGTACCCGACGCTGCGCGTGCTGTCCGGTGGCGGTGCGCCGAAGCCGCCGGAGATCTACTACGAGGTCAAGCGGGAGATGGGCATCCCGCTCGCGCACGGGTACGGGATGACCGAAGTCCCGATGATCTGCCAGGGGTCGATCAACGACAGCGACGACCAACTGGCCAATACCGAGGGCGCGCCCGTGTTCGGCGCCGAGGTGCGCATCGTGCGCTCGGACGGCGCGATCGCCGCCCCGGGCGAGGAGGGCGAGGTCCGGGTCCGGGGGCCGATGGTGTTCAAGGGCTACACCGACCCCAGCCTGAACGCGTCGGCGTTCGACGCGGACGGGTTCTTCCGCACGGGCGACCTGGCCCGGGCGCGCGCCGACGGCCACATCGGGCTGACCGGGAGGCTCAAGGACGTCATCATCCGCAAGGGCGAGAACGTGTCGCCCAAGGAGGTCGAGGACCTCCTCTACGAGCACCCCCAGGTGGCCGACGTCGCCGTCGTCGGCCTCCCCGACCCGGAGCGCGGCGAGCGCGTGTGCGCGGTGATCGAGGTCGCTGCGGGCGCGGAGGCGCCGACGCTGGAGGAGCTGGCCGCGTACCTCAAGGGCACCGGGCTCATGGTGCAGAAGATCCCCGAGCAGTTGGTCGTCGTGGAGCACCTCCCGCGCAACGCCACCATGAAGGTGCTGAAGTACCAGTTGCGTGACCAGCTGCGCGACCAGCCCTGGCCGTGAGCGTCGACGTGCCGGCGGCGACGGTGGTGCCGCTGCGCGACGGGCCGACGGGCCTCGAGGCGCTCATGCTCCGGAAGAACTCGACGCTGGCGTTCGGGGGGATGTGGGTGTTCCCCGGGGGGCGGGTGGACGACGAGGACGGGCCGGGTGACGATCTGACGGTGGCCCGGCGTGCCGCGGTGCGCGAGGCGCGCGAGGAGGCGGCGGTGGTCATCGACCCCGACGACCTGGTGCCGTTCAGCCACTGGACCCCGCCGGCGGCGGCGCCGCGGCGGTTCCTGACGTGGGTGTTCCTGGTCGCCCTGCGCGACGCGGTGGAGGTGGTGATCGACCCGGGGGAGATGCAGGACCACGGGTGGCTGTCGCCCCGATCCGCCCTCGAACGGCGCGACGCGGGGGAGTACGAGCTCGCCCCGCCGACGTGGATGACCCTCCACCGCCTGGCCGCGTCGCCCGACGTCGACACCGCGCTCGCCGAGGCGCGCGGGCGGGAGCCCGAGCGCTTCGTGACCCGCCCGGCCGTCGTGGAGGGCGTGGTCCACTGCATGTGGGCCGGGGACGCCGGCTACCGCGACAGCGACCCGCTCCGGCCCGGCCCCCGCCACCGCCTCGTCATGGGCCCCGCCCCGTGGAGGCTCGAAAAGGGCCCCTGACCCCCTCTGCCGTGCGCCCCTACCGCCGGCGCCGGGCGAGGAACCGCCAGACGATGAACACGGCGAGCAGCCCGCCGACGAGCGGGACGACCCGCTTGGCCACCGGCTGCCCGGCCGCCTGGAAGAGGTCGACCGGCTCGGGTTCCGGATGGTCGATGCGGCGGGCCGCAGAGGTGTCGGTGGCGGTCGCGGTGGTGGTGGCCGCGGCCCGCGCCTCGGGCGCGGCAGCCGCGGACGCCGCAGGGGCGGCGGGATCGGGCGCGGGATAGGCGGTGGCCGGCGCAGCGGCGGGAGCTGCCGCGCCGGCGGTCGACGCGGTGGAGGCGCCCGACGCGGCCGAGGCGGCCGACGCGCCGGACGCGCCCGAGGCGACCGACGCGTTGCCGTTCGGGCTGGCGCCGCCCGAGAGCACGTCGCGCTCGAGGTTGTCGACGAACTGCCCGAGCAGCTTGGTCGACACGTCGGCGAGCACCCCCCGCCCGAACTGCGCCACCTTGCCGGTGATCGTGAGGTCCGTGACCACCGTGACCTTCGTGCCCTCGCCGTCCGGTACGAGGGTGGCGGTGACGGTGGCGCTGGCGTTGCCCTGGCCCCGGGTGTCGCGGCCCTCGGCGCGCAGCACGACCCGGTGGGCCTCCTTGTCCTGCTCCTGGAACCTGGCCGTGCCCTTGTACTGGGCGGTGATCGGCCCGACCTTGACCTTCACGATGCCCCGGTACTCGTCGCCCTCGACCTCCTGCAGCTGCGCGCCCGGCATGGCAGGGGCGATGCGCTCGATGTCGGTCAGGACAGCCCACGCGTCATCGACGGGGACGTTCACCCGGAACTCGTTGGTCAGCTCCATCGTTACCCTTCTTCCACGGCGATCGGTCGAGCCAGGGTAGTGCCGGCGACAGGCAACGGCGTCTCGTCGGCCACGTCCTCGTCGAGGGCCCTGAACCCGTACCCCGACAGCACCGCCGCCGCGCCGAACGCGAGCTGGACCACCCCGGCGCCGACCACGGCCGCCCGGAGGCCGGCGAGCTCCGCCACCCGCCCCTCGATCAGCGCCCCGATCGGGACGCCGGTCATGAGGCCCATCAGGTAGATCGACAGCACGCGCCCGCGGTAGGACTCGGCCACCCGGGCCTGGATGGCGGTGTTGAGCGACACCGACACGGCGACGTAGGTGGTCCCCATCAGCAGGAGGCAGGCCAGCCCGAGCGGGTACGACGGCGAGGCCCCGAGGAGCACCACGCCGACCGAGAACCCGACGAGGCCGACCAGGGTCATCGACGAGCGCCGCACCCGGTCCCCGTAGAAGCTCTGGATCACCGTCCCGACGACCGCGCCGCTGCCGAACATGGCGACGAGCAGGCCGTAGGCCGCTTTCCCGACGTGGAACTCGACCCGGGCGATGGCGGGTGCCAGCTGCACGATGGAGCTGCCGCACAGGCTGGTGAGGGTGATGGTGGCGACGGCGAGGGCGAGGGCGCGCCGGGCGACGACGTAGCGCAGGCCCTCACGGAACTGGTCGAGGACCCGGGTGCCCCGCCCGATCGGCGCCGCCACCCGCGGCCGCACGGCGACGAGGGCGGCGATCACGAGGAGGAACGTGACCGCGTTGACCATGAACGCCGCGGAGGGGCCGAAGCTGGCGAGCACGAGCCCGCCCACTGCGGGCCCGAAGGCACGCGCCCCGGTGAACTGCATCGAGTTGAGCCGGACGGCGTTGAGCAGGTCCTCGGGAGGGACCAGTTGCGGGACGAAGGACTGCCACGACGCGATGTTGATGCCGCCGATGATCCCGGCGGCGACGAGGTGGGCGAGGATGATCCCCGGCGTCGCGTTGCCCGTCACCCAGAACCACCACAGCGTGAACGCGATGACCATGAGGATGGTCTGGGTGATGATCAGGATGGCGCGCCGTGAGTAGCGGTCGGCGAGGGTGCCGGCCAGGGGGCCCATCACCAGCGAGGGGAAGAACGACGCGAACGCGCTGACCCCGAGCCACGTCGTCGAGTGCGTGAGCTGGTACAGGACGTAGGGCACGGTGATGTTCTGCATCCACGAGCCCGTGTTGGAGATCAGCCCCGCCGACCAGAACAGTGCGTAGTCCCGGTGGCGGAGCGAGGCGAACGCGACCGCGAGCCCGTGAGGCCCCGCCGTCGCCTCCTCGTATTCGTCCGCGCCGGCGGCATCGGCGCTGCCCAGGACGTCGGCCATCAGGCCGAGACCACCTCGGCCAGGTGCTCCAGCGCGGCCAGGGAGTGGCCCTCCACGAACGCGTCGACGTAGGGGAGAGCGGCCGCCATCCCCCGCGCCAGCGGGGCGTACCCGGGCGCGGCCTTGAGCGGGTTGACCCACACCACCCGGTACGCCACCCGGTGCAGGCGCCCCATCTGCTCAGCCAGTTCTGCGGGGTTGCCGCGGTCCCAGCCGTCCGAGAGGATCACGACGACCGCGCCGCGCGCCATGCCGCGGACCCCCCAACGGTCGTTGAAGGTGCGCAGCCCTTCGCCGAGCCGCGTCCCACCGGACCAGTCGGACACCACGCGCGCCGCGGCCGCGAGGGCGGCGTCCGGGTCGCGCGCGGAGAGCTGGCGCGTCAGGCGCGACAGGCGCGTCCCCAGCGCGAACACCTCGACACGCGGCCGCCCCACCACCGCCGACTGCGCGAAGCGCAGCAGCGCACGCGAGTAGGGCTCCATCGAGCCGCTGATGTCGCACAGCAGGATGAGCCGCCGCGGCTGGGTGCGGGGCGTGCGGTGCGCGATCGACACCGCCTCGCCGCTCGTGCGGAGGGCGCGCTGCACGGTGCGCCGGAGGTCGGGCTCGCTCCCCGCACGCGACGGTCGCAGTCGGCGCGACGGGCGCGACGCCGGCCGCAGGCTCAGGGCCGCCATCAGCCGCCGCGCCGCATCGAAGTCCTCGGCCGTGTACGCGGCGAAGTCCTTCTCCCGCAACGTCTCGACCGCGCTGTAGCGCACGACCTCGGTGCGCTCCTCGCGCTCGGGGCCGTTCTCCGGTGAGGGGCCGCCCGCGTCGACATCGGGCGCCTCGACGATCACGGGCACGGCGACGGCGAGGCGGGCCGTCGGCGGCGGCCCGCCCTCCCAGAACTGCGCGAACGCGCCGTCGTACGCGGGGATGTCCTCGGGGCGGTTGACCAGTGTCGCCCGGCCCGCCCAGTACACGGCCGAGCGCGACGTGACGCCGACCGAGCCGAGCGCGGTCGCGTACAGCGGCAGGCGGCCCGCGGGGACGCGTACGCCCCAACGGCGCAGCACGTGCGCGAAGGCGACCGGGAGCCGGAGGGGGTCGGCGAGGGGGGTGCGGGCCGGTGGGAGCGTCGTCACCGCATCCCGGCGGTGACCAGCGTGGCGTACCCGTGGTGGCGGACCCGCTCGGCGTCTTCGCGGTACTTCAGCACCGTCCCGAGGGTGGCGTCGATGACGTGCTCGTCGAGCTCGGTCCGGCCCAGGGCGGCGAGCGCCGTCGCCCAGTCGATGGTCTCGGCCACGCCGGGCGGCTTGTACAGCTCCATCTCGCGCATCGACTCGACGGCGGCCGCGACCTGGCGGGCGAGCGGTTCGGGGACCGACGGGGCGCGCAGGCGGACGATCGCCACCTCGCGCTCGAAGTCGGGGTGCTCGACCCAGTGGTAGAAGCAGCGCCGCTTCAGCGCGTCGTGCACGTCGCGGGTGCGGTTCGACGTCAGCACGACGACGGGCGGCTCGGTCGCCCGGATGGTCCCGATCTCCGGGATGGTGACCGCGAACTCCGAGAGGAACTCGAGCAGGAACGCCTCGAACTCGTCGTCGGCCCGGTCCACCTCGTCGATCAGCAGCACGGGCGGGGGGTCGCCGCCCTGCAGGGCCAGGAGGAGGGGACGGCGCACGAGGAAGCGCATCGAGTACAGCTCGTCCTCGGCCGTGGCCAGGTCGCCCCGGCCCGCCTCGACGGCGCGCAGGTGCAGCAGCTGGCGGCTGTAGTCCCACTCGTAGGCGGCCTGCGACAGGTCGATGCCCTCGTAGCACTGCAGGCGCAGCAGCTCGCCCCCGGTCATGCGCGACAGGGCTTTTGCCACTTCGGTCTTGCCGACGCCGGCCTCGCCTTCGAGCAGGAGCGGGCGGTGGAGGCTGGTCGCCAGCATGACCGCCGTCGCCAGGCCCTCGTCGGGCAGGTACCCGGCCGCGTTGAGGCCGGCGGCGACGCCTTCGGGGGTCATGGTGGCCTCCAGACTAGGGGCGGCCGGCGGCGACCTCCTCCAGGGCGCGCCGCGTCAGCACCGTGGCCAGGTGGCGGCGGAACTCGGGGGTGGCGTTGAGGTCCGACGGGGGGTCGAGCCCCTCGGCGGCGGACGCCGCGGCGTCGGCGGGCGAGGCCCCGCCCGCGACGGCCCGCTCGACGGCGCCGGCGCGCACCGGCGTCGACGCCATGTTGACGAGGGCGACGCCGCCCCCGGCCTGGGGGCCGACCGCGACCACGCCGACGATGGCCCAGTCCTGGGCGCGTCGGTTGAACTTCTGGAACGACCAGCCGGCGCCGTCCATCTTCGGGACGCGCACCTCGGTGAGGACCTCGTCGGGCGCGAGCGCCGTTTCGAGGAACCCCTCGAAGAACGACCCGGCGGGGATCACGCGCTCACCGGAGGGCCCGCGCGCGACCAGCGACCCGCCGAGGGCCAGCACGGCCGCGGGGAGGTCGGACGCCGGGTCGCCGTGGGCGATCGAGCCGCCGATGGTGCCGCGGTGGCGCACCTGGGGATCGCCCACCTGCCCGGCCACGTGCGGGAGCAGTGGCACCTGCGCCTGCAGCAGCGGGTCGCGTTGGACGTCGCAGTGGCGCGTCAGCGCGCCGATGGCGACGTGGTCGCCGGCGTCCCGCACGTACGACAGGTCGCGCACGCGGCCCACGTCGATGATGACCGCGGGCGATGCGAGGCGCAGCTTCATGAGCGGCAGGAGCGAGTGGCCCCCCGCCAGCAGCTTGGCGTCGTCGCCGTACTGGCCGAGCAGGGACACGGCCTCCTCGGCCGACCCGGCACGGACGTAGTCGAAGGCGGCCGGGATCATGACGACCCCCCGGCGGCAGCGAGGACGGCCTTCACGATGTTGTGGTAGCCGGTGCAGCGGCACAGGTTGCCCTCGAGCCCCTCGCGTACGCCGCGCTCGTCGAGCGACGCGTTCTCCTCGATGAGCGAGACCGCCGCCATGACCATGCCGGGCGTGCAGTAGCCGCACTGCAGGCCGTGGTGCTCGTGGAACGCCTTCTGGACGGGGTGCAGCGTCCCGTCGGGAGCGGCGAGGCCCTCGATCGTCGTCACGTTGCCGCCGTCGGCCTGCACCGCGAGCACGGTGCAGGACTTCACGCTCTCGCCCTCGAGCAGGACCGTGCACGCGCCGCACGACGTGGTGTCGCACCCGATGTTGGTCCCGGTCAGGCCCGCGTTCTCACGGATGAAGTGGACGAGCAGCTGCCGGGGCTCGACGTCGTGCGTCTGCTCCCGCCCGTTGACCGTGATCGTGACCTTCACTGCAGTGCCTTCACTTCTGGGCCTCCCTGATGGCCGCCCACACGCGTTCGGGCGTGGTCGGCATGTCGATATGACGGACGTTGAGGTGGGACAGGGCGTCGACGACCGCGTTCTGCACCGCGGGTGTCGACCCGATACTGCCGGACTCGCCGATGCCCTTGGCGCCGAGGGCGTTGAGCGGCGTGGGCGTCTCCATCTGGACCAGCTCGAAGCTGGGCAGCTCCGGCGCGGAGACGAATGCGTAGTCCGCCAGGTTGGCGGTGAGGGGGTTGCCGTCGTCGTCGTAGCGGACCTCCTCGAGCAGGGCTTGGGCGATGCCCTGGGCCAATCCGCCGTGGATCTGGCCTTCGAGGAGCAGCGGGTTGAGGATGCGGCCGGCATCGTCACAGGCGACCACGCGGCGCACGGCGACCTTTCCCGTCTCCGTGTCCACGTCGACCACGACGACATGCGCGCCGAACGGGTAGGTGTTGCCCTGCGAGGACATGTCAGATTCCGCGCTGAGCCCGCCTCGCCCTGCCGCGGCCGACGCCAGCTCCGCCCAGGTCTTCGAGGCGGTCGGTGTGCCGGCGACGTGCAGGCGGCCGGTCGCCGTGTCGACGACGATGTCGTCGACGTTGGCCTCGAGCAGGTTGGCGGCCAGCTCACGCGCCTGGCTCACGACCGTGTCGGCGGCCTCGAGAACCGCGACGCCACCGTGCTGCAGCGAGCTCGAGCCCATCGTGCCTTGGCCGCGCGGCACCACGTCGGTGTCGTTGTGCACGACCGTGATGCGGTCGAGCGGGATGCCCGTGCGGTCGCTCACGATCATCGCCCACGCGGTCGCGTGGCCCTGGCCGTGCGGCGACGTGCCGCACTTCACCACCGCGGTGCCGTCGGAGCGGACCTCCACGGACCCGTACTCGGTGTTGCCGGCGGCGCCGGTGACTTCGACGTAGGTGGCAACGCCGATCCCCATCGCGAGGCGGTCGCCGGACGCGCGACGCGCCTGTTGCGCGGCGCGGAGCGCCTTGTAGTCCGCGGCCTCGAGCGCACGGTCGAGCGCGCCGGCGTAGTCACCGACGTCGTAGGTCGACCCGACGGGCGTCGTGAACGGGAACCGGTCGGCGCCGATCATGTTCATGCGGCGCACCTCTGCCGGGTCGGCTCCGATCTCGTCGGCGAACACGTCGAGGATGCGCTCGATGGCGGCGGCGGCCTCCGGGCGACCGGCGCCGCGGTACGCGACGACCGGCGTCGTGTTGGTCACGACCGAGGTCCAGATGCACTCCTGGCGCTCGATGTCGTACACACCGGGGAGCATCGAGCGGGTGAGGAACGGCAGGAACGCGCCCATGTCGGGGTACGCGCCGGCGTCCTGCACGACGGTGAGGCGGTACGCCTGGATGCGGCCGTCGCGCGTCCCGCCGAGCTCGGCGACCTGGTACTGCGCCCGCCCGTGCCCGAGGCCGAGCATGGACTCCGAGCGCGACTCGGACCACCGCACCGGGCGGCCGAGCCGCTTGGCCAGCCACACCACGAGCAGCTCCTCGGGGTAACCGCCGATCTTGGCGCCGAACCCGCCTCCGACGTCGGGCACGATGACGTGCACCTGGTCGGCCTCGAGGCCGAAGACCTGGGCCAGCTTGCTCTTGGCGCCATGCGGCGTCTGCGTGGACACCCAGTAGGTCAGGCGGCCGTCGGCCTCCCATCGCGCCGCCGCGGCGCGCGTCTCGAGCGGGCACGGGGCGACGCGCCGGTTGACGATCTCCTGGCGCACGACCACCTCGCACCCGTCGAACAGGTGCTCGTCGGGGTCCGTGCTCCCGCCCACCGCGGCGATGCTGATCGCCCGGTTCGAACCGTGATCGGGGTACACGACGGGGCCGCCGTCCATCGCTGCGAGCGGGTCGATGACGGCGTCGAGCGGCTCGTAGTCGATGACGACGAGCTCGGCCGCGTCCTCGCCCTGGGCACGGGTCTCGGCCACGATCGCCGCGATGGGCTCGCCGGCGAAGCGCACCACGCCGGTGGCCAGGTAGGGGCGCGCCATGGGCGCAGGCGCCATGCCCATGATGCCGACCTGCGGGGCCAGGTCGACGTCGGCACCGGTCACGACGGCGACCACGCCGGGGGCTTGCGCGGCGGCGGACACGTCGACCCCCGCGAGGCGCGCGTGGGGCGACGCCGAGCGCACGTAGGTGACGTGGAGCGCCCCGGGGATGTCGAGGTCGGCGGTGTAGGTGCCGCCGACGGTCAGGAACTTGGGGTCTTCGACCCGGAGGACCCGGGTCCCGAGGATGCTCAATCGGCCTCCTTGTGCTCGGTGGCGCAACCTACCAAGGGGAACCTGACCGCTGCCCTGGTAGCGTTATCACGTCATCCATCCGGAGGCCCCGGCCCCGGCCACCGAGCGCAAAGGGTCGGTGCGGATGGCGGTCGAGCAGGTGCCCCGCCCGCGCCCGGGGTCGTCCGTCTCGGGTGTCGCAATGCCGTCCTACCGCTCGTTCCTGCAGTACCCGCCGTGGCGCAGGCTGGTCCTTGCCTCGACGTGCGCGCGCCTGCCGATGACGATGGCGATCTTCGGGCTCGTGCTCGCCGGCCGCGCCCTCGGCTCGTTCGCGCTCGGCGGGCGGCTGGCTGCCGTGTACACGCTCACGGGCGCCGCGACCGCGATGTGGCGTGGCCGCCACATGGACCGCGGCGACCTGCGGCTCGGGCTGCGCCGCGACGGCGTGGTCGTTGCCGCCCTGGCCGCCGGCATCGCCGTCGCCGTCGCCGCCCACTCGCCCGCGCTGGTCGTGGCCGGGCTGGCGTTCCTGCTCGGGTTGGCCATGGCCGCCATCCCGGGCGGCTACCGCGCCCTGGTCACGTCGGGCGCCCCCCCGGGTGAGCTGAACCATGCGTACGCCCTCGACGCCGTGTGCGTGGAGGTGTGCTTCGTCGCCGGGCCGGCGGTGGCCGCTGCGGTGGCATGGTTCGGCGGCCCGAAGTCCGTGTTCGCGCTGATGGCGTTGACCGCCCTGCTGGGCGCCGTGATGGTGGGGCGGCTGGCGCCGGCCGAGGGCCGCGGTGCCGAGCCGGGCGAGCCCGCGCCAGCGCCGTTCCGGGTGCCGGCCATGGTGGGAGCGCTCGTCGCGGCCATCGGCGTCGGGATGGCCATCGGCGTGGAGGACGCCACCTACCCGCCCCTCGCCGTGGCCTTCGGGAGCCGCGCCGCCCTCGGGGGCGTGTTCGTCACGCTCATGGCGCTCGGGTCGGCGACGTCGGGCCTACTGCTCGGGCCGCGGGTGGCGCTGAGCCGTCAGGTCACCACGCGCGCCGTGTGCCTGGTCGCCCTGTTCGGGGTGGCGGTGCTCCCCGTCGCCGCTGCACCCGGCATCGCCGCGGCCATTCCCTTGGCCCTGATCGCTGGGGCGCCGTTCGCGCTCATGGTGACCTCGGCGAGCGTGCTCATCCAGCGCACGGTCGCGAGGGAACGGTCGGCCGAGGCCTTCTCCATGCTCAACGCCGGGCTGCTCGTCGGCAACGCGGTCGGCAGCGCCGTGGTTTCGGCGACCATCGGGCCGGCGGGCGCACGGGCGACGATGTTGATCGCGGGGGCCGGCCCGCTGCTGGCCGCGACCGGGCTGTTCACCGTCATGGCCATGGGGCGCCGACGCGCCCAGCTCCGCGTGGCGGCGATGTGACGCGTTAGCCGGGCGTGGGGCGGTCGTTCTCCATGCCGGCAGGCATGGCGAAGTCGTCGCGCAGCATGCCCTCGTACCGCCGGGCGTCCAGGCGGTTGAGGAACGGGATGTTGCGGATCTCGAGGTCGACGAGGATCACGCCGGCCACGAGCACGGCCAGCAGGAGGTGCCCCGTGCCCGCGACGACGCCGAGGGCGGCGACCGCGAAGATGCACGCGGCAGACGTCACTCCCTTGATGTTGCGCGTCCCCTCGCGGAACACGAGGCCCCCGCCGATGAACCCGATCCCGGTGATGGCGCCGGCGACCGCCTGCGGCGAGAGGCTGATCGTCACCGCCGTCAACGCGGCGGACGCCGTCCCGACGAGGGCGTAGGTGCGGTCACCAGCGGCCGAACCGCGTAGCTCGCGCTCGAAGCCGATGGCGAACGACAGGGCGAACGCCACCATCACTCGCGCGAAGTCGACCGCGTCGACGTGGCTCACCGGCACGATTCAACCACCGGGCACGGCGCGACCCGCGGACTGTGCGCACGTGGCCCGGCGCGGTGACGGGAGGCTGCGGCTGCGGGCGGGTCGGTAGGGTGGCCCGACGTGGCCGACCGGGACCGGCAACGCGGGTGGCGGCTGCTGCGCTCGACGCTGCAGGCCGAGGCGCGTGCCGTGGTGCTCGGCTCGGCCTTCGGGCTGGTGTGGACGGTCGCCAAGATCGTGGTCCCCGTCATCGCCGGGCAGGCCGTCGACAAGGGGATCGTGCAGGGCCGCCACGGCGCCCTCGTCGCCTGGTCGCTGGCCCTCGTCGCCGCCGGCCTCGTCCAGGCGGTGACGACGGGGCTGAGGCGCTACCAGGCGTTCAGCATCGCCTACCGGGTGGAGACCGAGCTGCGCCAACGGCTGTTCGCGCACCTCCAACGGCTGCATTTCGCGTTCCACGACCGGGCGCGCACCGGGCAGCTCCTCGCCCGCTCAGCGTCCGACCTCCAGCAGATCAACAACCTCAACGTCATGATCCCGATCACCATCGCCCACGTCACGATCGTCGCCGCCGTGACCGTGATCCTCCTCGTCATCAACTGGCAGCTGGCCCTGCTCACCCTCGGTGCCTTGCCCCTGTTGTTCGTGGTCGCCCGCCTGTTCGCGGCGCGCATCCACCCCGCCTCGCTCGCGCTCCAGGGGGAACTGGCGGAGCTGTCGGTGCTCGTGGAGGAGACGGTGAGCGGGGTGAGGGTGGTGAAGGGGTTCGGGGCCGAGCACGAGTTCGATATGCGCATGCGCGCCCAGGCGGGCGCCGTGTTCGACCGGGCCATGGACGTCGTGCGCGTCAGGGCCGACTACCTCCCGCCGCTGGACTTCCTGCCCGCCATCGGGGCTACGGCCGTCATCTGGTTCGGCGGCCACGAGGTGCTCGCCCACCACCTCACCATCGGCGAGCTGACGACCTTCTACCTGTACGTCCTGGCGCTGATCAACCCGCTGCGCATGATCGGTCAGGTCGTCGCCCAGATGGGACGGGCGGTGGCGGCCGCGCAGCGGGTCGACCAGATCCTGGCGACGGAACCGGCGATCGTCGACGCCGCCCGCCCCGCACCGCTGCCGGCGGGGGCGGGCGAGGTGCGGTTCGAAGGCGTGTCGTTCTCGTACGACCCTGGCCGGCAGCCTGCGGTGCTGGAAGGGCTCGACCTCGTCATCCGCCCCGGTGAGGCGGTGGCCCTGGTCGGCGGCACGGGGAGCGGCAAGACCACCGTGGCCAAGCTGCTCCCGCGCTTCTACGACGTGACGCAGGGGCGAGTCCTGCTCGACGGCGCCGACGTGCGCGACCTGCGCCTGCGCGACCTGCGGCGGGCGGTGAGCATCGTGTTCGAGGACACGTTCCTGTTCACGGCGACCGTGCGCGACAACGTCGCTTTCGCCGACCCGGACGCGAGCGACGACGAGGTGGAGCGGGCGGCGCGGCTGGCCGGCGCCCACGACTTCATCGTCGAGCTCGACGAGGGGTACAACACCGTGATCGGGGAGCGGGGGTTCAGCCTGTCCGGGGGGCAGCGCCAGCGGCTGGCGCTGGCGCGCGCCATCATCGCCGACCCGCGGGTGCTGATCCTCGACGACGCCACCAGCGCGGTCGACCCGACGAAAGAGCACGAGATCCGCGGCGCCCTCCAACAGGTGATGGCGGGCCGGACCACGATCGTGATCGCCCACCGGCCGGCGACGATCGCGCTCGCCGACCGGGTCGTCGTCCTCGCGGGAGGCCGGGTCGCCGCCGAGGGCACCCACGCCGCGCTCCTCGCGTCGTCGAAGGAGTACCGCGAGATCCTGGCCGAAGACGTCGAGGACGGCGCCGCCTTCGAGGACCGCGCCGCCTTCGGCGACCTCGAGGACGTGCCCGACTGATGGGCGGGGCGCGCTGATGGGCTGGATCGAGGCGTCCGCCATGGACGAGGCCGACCGGCTCGACCGCGAGGCGGCCAAGCAGGTGCTCGGGCGCGCCCTGCGCTTCCTGCGGCCCTACCGCGCCGAGGTCGTCCTCGGGTTCGTGGTGATGGCCGCGGCGACGGCGTGCCTCGTGGCCCCGCCGCTCGTGTTCGCCTACGTCGTCGACCGTGTCGCCCGCGCCCTCAGGCACCCGGCAGCACGCCACGGCGCCCTCGCCTACGTGGACCACATGGCCCTCGTCCTCGTCGCCCTCGCGGTCGCCGCCTGGCTCCTGTCGCGTGCCCAGATCATTCTCGTGACACGCGTCGGCGAGCGGTTCCTGCGCGACATCCGCACGCGCGCCTTCGAGCACCTGCTCGGGATGTCGCTCGGCTTCTTCGACAGCGAGCAGACGGGGCGCCTGGTCGCCCGCCTGACCTCGGACATCGACACGATGGAGGACCTCGTCCAGCAGGGCCTCGTCGTGTTCGTGACCAACGCGCTGATCTTCGCCTTCACGTTGACGGCGATGGCCGTGCGGTCGTGGGAGCTGACGCTCGTCTGCACGATCGTGGTGCCCGGCGTCGTCGCCGCGAGCGTCTGGTTCCGACGCGTGTCGAACCGCGCGTACCTGCACGTGCGCGACACGGTGAGCGAGACGCTCTCGAGCCTGCAGGAGGGCCTGTCCGGGGTGCGCGTGGTCCAGGCGTTCACGCGCGAGGAGTCGGTCGTGCTGCGCTTCGGCGAGCACAACCGTGCCCAGCGCGACGCCAACCTGCGCGCCACCCGGTTGGCATGCCTCTACTTCCCCGTCGTCGAGGGTTCGGGCGTGCTGACCATGGCCGTCGCCTCGGGCATCGGCGGGCTGCTCGTGCACCGTGGCGTGATCACCATCGGGACGGTGAGCGCGTTCTTCTTCTGGCTCACCGGTCTGTTCGAGCCCATCAACCAGGTCTCCCAGCTCTACAACCTCGTCCAGCAGGCGGGTGCCGGCCTGCACAAGCTCTACGGGCTGCTCGACACGCCGTCCCCCGTCCGCGAGCGCCCCGGCGCCGTCGACTTGCCCATGTCCGGCGAGATCGAGCTCGACCACGTCGTGTTCTCGTACTCGCCGGCGTTGCCACCCGTGCTGCGCGACGTGTCCCTGCGGGTGCCGGTGGGCGAACGACTGGCGCTCGTAGGCCCGACAGGCGCCGGGAAGTCCACGCTGGCCAAGCTCGTCGCCCGCTTCTACGACCCGGTGGAGGGGTCGGTGCGCTTCGGCGGCACCGACGTGCGCGACGCCACACTGTCGTCGCTGCGCGAGCGCATCGTGGTTGTGCCCCAGGAGGGCCATCTCTTCGGGGGCACGATCGCCGACAACGTGCGGCTCGGCCGGCCGGCGGCGACCGACGACGAGGTCGTCGGGGCCCTGCGCGCCCTGGGGGCGGCGGAACGGTTCGCCGACCTCGGGATGGAGGTGAGCGAGCGTGGCTCGCAGCTGTCCGCCGGGGAACGCCAGCTGATCTCCCTCGCCCGCGCCTTCCTCGCTGACCCGCGCGTGCTCATCCTCGACGAGGCGACGTCGAGCCTCGACCCTGGCACCGAGTACGACGTCGAGCGCGCCGTCGAGGCATTGATGGAGGGCCGCACCGTCATCGTCATCGCCCACCGGCTCTCGACCGCCGAGCGGGCCGACCGCGTCGCCGTCGTCGACGACGGGGGCGTGGCCGAGGTCGGGAGCCACGCGGACCTCGTCGAGCGCGGCGGGCGGTATGCGGCGCTGTTCGCGTCGTGGATCGGGGCGGCGCCCCGTTAAGCCCAGCGCTGCTCGGTGGCGGGGGAGTGGCTGGAGATGTACCCGACGCCTTCGGCGCGCTCGAACACCGAATGCACGGCGACGCGGCCTGGCCCCCACATCCGGAGCCACATGGCGCGGTTGGAGTACGTGCTCCACGCCGTCGGGCCACCCGGGTACTCGAAGTGCAGCGACATCCCGACCGACGGGTCCTTGTACAGCAGGGCGCTGGGTTGGACGCAGATCGTCTCGCCCTCACGAAGGTCGCGGACGAAGACGTTGCCGGGCGCGTGGAGCAGCAGCAGCCCGGGCGCCGACGACGCTCCGAAGCGGTCGACGAACCGGCCCAACGGGTAGTGCGTCTCCTTGTCGTCGCCGGTGCCGGTCACGTACCACAGCCCCGGGTCGAACCACTGGTAGCCGACGGCCCCCGTGGCGACAAGGAACCGGTGCTCGCGCACGTCGACGGCCTGGCCGGGCGCGAGGGGCACCGCCACGGTCTCGCCCGCGTCGTCATGGCTGAACGCGATGTGGCCTGGGCCGGCGGCGCGCATCATGACGAGCGGCATGCCGGCGTACATGCGGTTCCACCCGCCGGCGAGCGGCATGGTGTCCATCCGCACGGACGGCTCCGTCCACAGCAGGACGTGGTGGGAGAAGAAGACCCAGTCTTCGGCCGCGAGGCGCATGTCGGCGACGGGGACGTACTTGCCCTCGATCTGGCACGTCGACTGCCCGAACTGGATCCGCGCCATGTCAGGGATCGGGGGTTGCTCCTGCCATCCCGAGTCGCTGACCCGCGCCCGGACGTCGACGGGCGCACCGCAGTGGGGGCACGTCGTCGACGATCCCTCGCTCGCCTGCCGGCAGTACCGGCACGTGTACGCCGCCATCAGGTGTGGTGATGGACGTACATCGACTGGATGCCCACCCGCCCGGGGCCGACCATCTCGGCGAGGTACATCCCGTGGCGCAGCAGGCCGGTCTTGATGTTCTGCTGGGCGACGTTCATGGTGACCGACGAGTCCTTGTAGAGGAACCCGCCGGGCTCGACGAGGATCCGCTCCCCGTCGCCGAGCGTGCGCTCGAAGACGTTGCCGTAGCCGTGGAGCAGGAGGAGCCCCGGTTGGTCCTGCGTCACGAACCGGTCCATGTACATGCCCTCGCCGCCGTGGAGCACGTTGACGAGGCCCTTGATCTGCACGAAGGAGTACCCGATCGAGTGCGACGCCACGAGGAAGGCGTGGCCGCGCACGTCGAGCTCCATCGACGGGTGCAGCGGGAGGACGACGACCTCGCCGGTGGCGTCTCGCGAGAACGCGATGCGCCCCGGCCCGTGGGCCTGCGTCACGACGAACGGCATCCCGCCGAGCATCCGCTTCAGGCCACCCCCGGTGTTCTGCGACGCGAGGTGGACGTGCTCGTCCTTCCACAACATGATGTGGTGCTCGAAGAACACGGAGTCGCCGGCCCCGAGGTTCATCTCGGCGACGGGCACGATCTCGCCTTCGACCTGGCAGGTACTCGC
>Ga0070741_10004480_pt1 | contig 32561 bp, 26 predicted proteins | sample Coa_R1_4_FD_66440 | JGI IMG/M metagenome (GOLD analysis project Ga0070741, IMG submission 66440) | Surface soil microbial communities from Centralia Pennsylvania, which are recovering from an underground coalmine fire - Coalmine... | ecosystem: Environmental > Terrestrial > Soil > Unclassified ... | reverse complement strand
GGATTGGCATTGAGCTTGTCGGTCAGGCTCTTGATGGTGGGGTCGTCCGCCAGCGCAACCTGGCTCGTAGATGGCCGCTCGACCGGCTTGTCCACGATCACAGGCGGCGGGGGCGGTGGCAGAGGCTGCGGCGCATCGATCACGGCAGGAGGCGGCGGGGGCGGCGGCAAGGTTGCCACCGACGGTGCCACGGGCGGCGGGGGCGCGGGGCGGCTGCCACCGCCGCCGGGATTACCGATGAATGCGAAATCCTCGGCGAGCGAGGAGGACAGATAGGGCTGCTGCTCGCGGTTCGAGGCGCGGGTGACGCCGAGGCGGGTGCGATTGAGCGCTTCCTCGGCGCTGAGATCGGGAACGCGGATTTCCTTGAGCAATTCCTGCACGAACAGGCTGTGATCGCCGCCATTGTCGGAGACGACCGACGACAGCGCGGCCGAATACACCACCAGCGTGCCATTCGGGGCGATGACGGGCGCAAGGCCCTGGGAGCCCGGACGGAACCTGCGCTCATAGGGATTGCGCCTGGAGGCATCGATCAACGCGATCTTGACGCCTGCGCCGCGGTTGTTGATTTCGCCGAGCACGGTTTCGAGGCTCAATCCGTCGCGGCGGACGTCCGATTCCGTCCAGATCTGGGCGTCGACCGGGATCATGTAGCTTTGCCGGTTCGATGAGATCCCGAAGCCGGAGAAGAAGATCAGCGCGACCGAGCCGGGGCGCAGCTTGTTGTAAAGGCGGTCGAAAGCGCGGCGCATGTTGTCGCCGGTCAGGTTTTCGCCGATCTCGACGGTAAAGCCGTCGCGCTTCAACTCGTCGGCGACCTGGCGTGCGTCGTTGATCGGCTCCTTCAGGGGCGTGTCGGCGTCGGGATATTTGGCGTTGCCGATCACCAGCGCGAAACGATCGCCCGCGGCGGACGAGGGGGCGGTCCAGGCGACCGAGAAAATCAGCGACAGCAGCAGGGCGAGGCTAGTCTTCATCACTCAGGGGTCCAGCGAAAAAGGCGCCGACTCCAGCTTGCGCCCCGGCGACATTACTCTACGCACTCCCCATTATCAAACCGCGCCCGCACCGCGTCAACCGCTTGTAACGTCGTGGTTATCGCGACGATTGCGCGCAACGCGACATCCTTCTTTTGGGGGAGACAGCCGGCGCGAGTTCCCACGGGCCGCTCGATCCGGTTAATGTGAATGGGCCTCACATTTAAGCGGGCTCTACGTCACGGCGGTGACGGGGCTGATCGGTCAGGCCGATCGGTTTGACCTTTGGGTACGGGATCGCTTGGATGCGCGGTCCAACAAACGAGAACGAGAACAACGATGGGAAACGCCTACGAAATCTACGCGCTCCGCTACGCCACCATGGCGCGCACGCCGCAAATGAATTTCCTCTCCCCCGATCCGCATGAGACCAGCGCCCAGGACCTCGACTATTTCGTCTGGCTGGTCCGCGGAGGCGGCCGCACCATCCTGGTCGACACCGGCTTCAACGCCGATGAAGCCAAGGTGCGCGGCCGCAAGCTGACGCTCAATCCGGTCGATGCGCTCAATGGTTTCGGCGTCAAGGCCGACGAGATCAGGGACGTGATCGTCACCCATCTGCACTACGACCACGCCGGCAATCTCGACCGCTTCCCGAACGCGCGGTTTCATCTGCAGGATCGCGAGATGGCCTACGCGACCGGGCGCTGCATGTGCAACGGCGTGTTACGGCACCCATTCACGGTCGAGCATGTCACGCAGATGGTGCGTCATGTCTATGGCGAGCGCGTCACCTTCCATGCCGGCGAAGGCGAGATCGCGCCCGATGTGACCGTGCATCGCGTCGGCGGTCATTCCGACGGATTGCAGGTGGTGCGCGTTGCGACCGAGCGCGGGCCGGTGGTGCTCGCCTCCGATGCCTCGCATTACTACGCCAACCTGCACCGGCGCAGCCCGTTTCCGATCCTCTACAACCTCGGCGACATGGTAACAGGCTGGGAGACCGTGGAGCGGCTCGCCGGACATCCCGATCGCTTCATCCCCGGTCACGATCCGATCGTCGCAGAGATCTATCCGCGCGCCAGCGACAAGGTCGACGCCTTCGCCCTGCACAAGGCGCCGGCGCGCTCGTTTGGGAAAAAGGCGTAGCGTTTTCAAGCGAAGTGGATTCCCGTTCGCGTAAAGAAAACGCGTCAAAAAGCGAGAGCGCAAATGGCGTACAAGAGCATCGGCTTCATCGGCCTCGGCGTGATGGGCGAGCCGATCTGCCGCAACCTCACGAAGAAGAGCGGCGCGCGCGTCACCGCGTTCGATGTCGCCGCCGAGCCGCTGCAACGGTTGCGCGGGGACGGGGCCACGGTGGCGACCTCTGTCGCCGATGTCGTCGCGCAGGGCGAGCTCGTGTTTTTGTGCCTGCCGAGTGCGAGGCACGTGCGCGCGGTGTTCGAAGGCGACGGCATTTTGAAGAACATCCGGGAGCGGCAGATCGTCGTCGATCTCGGCACGTCGTTGGTCAGCCAGACCCGCGATTTCGCGCGCCAATTACGGGGCAAGGGCGCGGCGTGGCTGGATGCGCCGATCGCGCGCACCCGGCAGGCGGCACAGGACGGCACGCTCAGCGTCATGGTCGGCGGCCCGCGCGAGCTTTACGACGCGGTCGAACCGCTGATCCGCTGCTTTGCCACCGACGTTACCCATTGCGGCGATATCGGCGCCGGGCAGGTGACCAAAATCCTCAACAACATGGTGCTGTTCGAGACGGTGAATGCGCTGTCGGAAGCGATTGCAGTGGCGAAGTCCGCCGGCGTCGATCCAAAACTGCTGCTCGAGACGTTGTCGAAGGGTTCGGCCGACAGCTTTGCGCTGCGCAACCATGGCCTCAAGGCGATCGTGCCCGGCGTGTTTCCGGAGCGGGCGTTCTCGACCGAATATGCGCTGAAGGATTTGTCCTACGCGCTGGAGCTCGCGCGCGAAGGTGGCATCAGGCTGCGCGGCGCGGAGCTGATCGGCACGATTTTGCAGGAAGCGATCGATGCGGGTTCGGGAGAGAATTATTTCCCGGTGATTGCGAGGCATATCGCTAAGTGAGCGTCTGACCGCTCTTTCCGTTCGTCATGCCCGGCCTCGTGCCGGGCATCCACGTCTTTAATCCGGTTGCATGTAAGACGTGGATGGCCGGGTCAAGCCCGGCCATGACGAGAAGAGGTCAATACGCCTGCTTGGCGTCGGCCTCGGCGCTGGTCTGCACCAGCGCCAGGCTCTTCTCGATCTTGCCGAGCAGCGCGGCGAATTCCCTGCGCTCGGCTGCGGTGAGACAGGACAGGATCTCCTGCTCCTTGCGCAGCAGGCGCGGGATCAGTTCCTCATAGAGCGCGCGGCCCTTGCGCGTCAGCCGCAGGCGGAATTCGCGGCGGTCCTCGGCGTTCTCGACCCGCTCCACGATTTCGCGCGCCAGCAGCGCGGTGACCGCGCGGCTGATGGTCGATTTATGGGTGCGGGTGCAGTCCGAAATGTACTGCGCGCTGCAGGCATCATTGCGGAAGCCGAGCGTCGCCAAGACCCGCCATTCGGGAATGTCGAGCCCGTAGCGCGCCTGGTATTCGTCCGACAGCGCGTTGCTGACTTCGGCGGCGAGCCGATTCAGGCGGAACGGCACGAAGCCGAACAGGTCGAGCCGCGCGGCCTTCGCCGCGTTTTGCCGAGCCGGACCCGCATCGATGATCGCCGCTTTGGGCAAAGGATCGCTCCGATTTGAGTTGACGGGGCAGCCTACAGGATGCCAGAATAGTTGCAAGTGAAACTAATTTGCGACGGGCGGAGGGAGGCCGCGGGCTCAGGCATGACGCAGGCAAAGACCCAGTTCGGCTATCGCCGGCATCCCGATCAGGATCGCATCGGCGCCGATACCGCCGAGCATCCGGTGGTCGTGGTCGGCGCGGGTCCGGTCGGGCTGTCTTTTGCGATCGATCTGGCGCAGCGCGGCCACAGGGTGGTGCTGCTCGACGACGCCGACCGGATCGGCGAGGGATCGCGTGCGATTTGCTTCTCGAAACGCTCGCTGGAGTTCTGGGATCGGCTCGGTGTCGGCGATCGCATGGTCGACAAGGGCGTGGTCTGGAGCGTCGGCAAGATCTTTCACGGCGCCTCGCAGCTCTATCAGTTCAATTTGCTGCCTGAGCCCGGCCACAAACGGCCGGCCTTCATCAACCTGCAGCAATTCTACGCCGAGGCCTATCTGGTCGACCGCGTCGAGGAACTGCCGGACATTTCCCTGCGCTGGCGCAACAAGGTGACGGGACTGCAGCAGCGCAACGATCGTGTGGTGCTGACGGTCGACACGCCCGACGGTCCTTATGCGCTGCATGCCGCCTACGTCATCGCCTGCGACGGCGCGCGCTCCTCGCTGCGGCAGATGGTCGGCGCGGAATTTTCTGGCCAAGTGTTCGAGGACCAGTTCCTGATCGCCGACGTCAGGATGACCGCGGCGTTTCCGACCGAGCGCTGGTTCTGGTTCGATCCGCCGTTCCATACCGGGCGCTCGGCGCTGTTGCACAAACAGCCCGACGACATCTGGCGCATCGATCTGCAGCTCCATCCGGATTCCGATCCCGTCGCCGAAAAGAAGCCGGAGAATGTGCGGCCGCGCATCGCGCGCATGCTCGGCCATGACAGGTTCGAATTCGAGTGGATCTCGCTCTACAAATTCCAGTGCCGCCGCATGGACCGCTTCGTGCACGGCCGCGTGATCTTTGCCGGCGATGCGGCGCATCAGGTCTCGCCGTTCGGCGCGCGCGGCGCCAATTCGGGACTGGAGGATGCCGAGAACCTCGCCTGGAAGCTCGACCGCATCCTGCGCAAGACCTCGCCGGAGGGCCTGCTCGAGAGCTATCACATCGAACGCAGCGCCGCTGCCGACGAGAACATCCGCGAGTCCACCCGCTCGACCGATTTCATGGCACCGACGACGCAGCAGGAGGCGCGGCTGCGCAAGGCGGTGCTGGCGCTGGCGAAAGACACCGAGTTCGGCAAGCGCATGGTCAATGGCGGCCGGCTCTCGGTGCCGTCGGTCTATGACACGCCGCTGTCATCGGCGGATGTGGACCACTGGCGCGGCGGGCCACGGCCGGGCGCCTCCATGCCGGATGCGCCGGTGGCGGCGCGCGGCGCGCCGATCTTCCTGACCGAGGCCTTCATCAAATGCGGAACGCACTTCACCTTGCTGGCGTTTGGCAATGGCGCCGCTTGCGAAGCGCCGGACGGCGTGTCCGCGATCCGGATCGGCGGCGAGGGTGGATTGACCGACTCCGAAGGGCTCGCTTCCTTCCGCTACGACGCCGAACCCGGAACCGCCTATCTGTTGCGCCCGGATGGCTATGTCGCCGCGCGCTTTCGCCATCCGACGCCACCGGCGTTGGACGCCGCGCTCGCCCGCGCCTCCGGCCTGAACTAAAGGGTTGCCATGCCGCTCTCGACCGCTTCGAACTTTGCCAGGCCCGATGACGCCTTCCGCGCCATCGTGGAAGCGCATCGTGGCTTGAACGATGAGCAGAGCGCCGATCTCGACGCCGCGCTGGTGCTGATCCTCGCCAACCACATCGGCGACGTCGAGGTGCTGCGCGAGGCGATTACGCTGGCGAAGCACCGTGTGATCGATCAGCAGCAACAACAGCAACAACAATAGCGCTCAAGGGAATGAATTGATGGCCAAGGAGTCTGTGAAAGGTTTTGCGTCTACGACCGATCTCGGCGAAAAGAAGATCACCTTCTCCGAAATCGGCACCGATCTTTATGCCTTCACCGCCGAGGGCGATCCGAACACGGCAGTGATCGTCGGCGACGAGGGCTGCCTCGTATTCGACGCGCAGGCAACGCCCGCAATGGCGAACAAGGTGATCGAGCGCGTGCGCAAGGTCACCGACAAGCCGATCAAATATGTCGTGCTGTCGCATTATCACGCGGTGCGCGTGCTTGGCGCGTCCGCTTACAAGGCGCAGGCCATTGTCGCCTCGGAGGAGACGCGCCGCCTCGTTGCCGAGCGCGGCCAGCAGGATTGGGATTCCGAGTACGGCCGTTTTCCGCGGCTGTTCCAGGATGCGCAAAGCATTCCCGGCCTGACCTGGCCGACGCTCACTTTCGAAGGCCAGATGTCGATCTATCTCGGCAAACGCGAGATCAGGCTGATGCAGCTCGGCGCCGGCCACACCTCCGGCGATATCGTTGCCTGGGTGCCCGATGCCGAAGTGATGTTCTCCGGCGACCTGATCGAATATCACTCGGCCTGCTATTGCGGCGACGCGCATTTGCGCGAATGGCCGGCGACGCTGAACGAAATCCGCAATTTCAATCCCAAGGCGATCGCGCCGGGCCGCGGTGACGCGCTCAAGGGGCTTGCGACCGGACGCGACGCCATTGCGATGACCCGCGATTTCGTCACCACGCTCTACGGCGCGGCGGAATCCTCCGTCGCGAAAGGCCGCAGCCTGAAGGACACCATGGCGGCGGCGCGCGAGGTGATGGACCCCAAGTTTTCCAGCTTCGCGATTTACGAGCATTGCCTGCCGTTCAACGTCTCGCGCGCTTTCGACGAGGCCTCGGGCATCGACGATCCCGTGATCTGGACCGACAAGCGCGACCGCGAAATGTGGGCCGCCCTGCAAGGAGGATAGCGATGAACATTAACACCTCGCCCGACATCATCAGCCGCGCATCGGCCCAGGTCACGCCGGGCTACATGTCCGGTTTCCGCAACAGTTTCGAGACGGAGTCGCTGCCGGGCGCGCTGCCGATCGGCCGCAACTCGCCGCAGCGCTGCGCCTACGGGCTCTATGCCGAGCAATTGTCAGGCTCGCCCTTCACCGCGCCGCGCGGCAGCAATGAGCGTTCCTGGCTCTACCGCATCCGCCCGTCGGTGAAGCATTCCGGGCGCTTTACGAAAATCGATGCGGGATTGTGGCGCTCGGCGCCGTGTCATGAGTACGATCTGCCGATCGCACAGTTGCGCTGGGACCCGACGCCGATCCCGAAGGAGGAGATGACCTTCCTGCAGGGCGTGCGCACGATGACCACCGCCGGCGACGTGCATACGCAAGCCGGCATGGCCGCGCATGTCTATCTCATCACAAGGTCGATGGTGGACCAGCACTTCTACAATGCCGACGGCGAGATGATGTTCGTGGCGCAGCAGGGCAACGTCCGCTTCGTCACCGAGTTCGGCCGCATCGACATCGAGCCCGGCGAGATCGCGGTGATCCCGCGCGGCGTCAAGTTCCGCGTCGAGATTCCCTCAGGCCCTGCGCGCGGCTATCTCTGCGAAAACTACGGCGGCGCCTTCACCTTGCCGGAGCGCGGCCCGATCGGCGCCAATTGCCTGGCCAATGCGCGCGACTTCCTCACGCCGGTGGCCAGCTATGAGGACAAGGACACGCCGACCGAGCTTTACGTCAAATGGGGCGGCGCGCTGTTCAAATGCGAGTTGCCGCATTCGCCGATCGACGTGATCGCCTGGCACGGCAATTACGCGCCGTACAAATACGATCTGCGGCGCTTCTCGCCGGTCGGCGCGATCTCCTTCGATCACCCCGATCCCTCGATCTTCACCGTGCTGACCTCGCCGTCGGAGACGGCCGGCACCGCCAACATCGATTTCGTGATCTTCCCCGAGCGCTGGGCGGTCGCGGAAAACACCTTCCGCCCGCCCTGGTATCACATGAACATCATGAGCGAGTTCATGGGCCTGATTTACGGCGTCTATGACGCCAAGCCGCAGGGATTCACGCCGGGCGGGGCGTCCTTGCACAATTGCATGCTGCCGCACGGCCCGGATCGCGACGCGTTCAATCATGCGTCGTTCGGCGAGCAGAAGCCGGTGAAGCTCTCGGGCACCATGGCCTTCATGTTCGAGACACGCTTCCCGCAGCGCGTGACGCAGTATGCGGCGACCTCCGCGACTTTACAGGACGATTATGCCGATTGCTGGAAGGGACTGGAGAAGCGATTCGATCCAAACAAGCCGTGATCTTCTTACCCTCTCCCCTTGTGGGAGAGGGTGGCGAGGACGAAGTCCGAGCCGGGTGAGGGGTCGCTTTCTTTTGTGGAGACAAACCCCTCACCCGGTTTCTCGCTAACGCTCGAAACCACCCTCTCCCACAAGGGGAGAGGGTAAGAGAGAGACCGTTGCGCATGACGAATCCCAACGACCCCAAACTCCGCTCCTTCATTCCCGTCGATCCCTCTTCCGACTTCCCGATCCAGAATCTTCCCTACGGCGTGTTCTCCGCGCGTGGGTTCGCGCCGCGCATTGGCGTGGCGATCGGCGATTATGTGCTCGATCTCTGGGAACTCGAACAGGACGGCCGCTTTGCGTTCGGCGAGATCGGCGTGTTCTCTCAAGCATCGCTCAATGCATTCATGGCGCTCGGACCGAAGATGTGGACAAAGACCCGCGCGCGTATCAGCGAGCTGTTGCGCCACGACCATCCGGAGCTGCGCGACAATGACGAGTTGCGCAAGCTCGCGCTGGTGCCGATGCGCGACGTCAAGCTGCACATGCCGATCGCGGTCGCCGGCTACACCGACTTCTATTCGTCGAAGGAGCACGCCACCAATGTCGGCGTGATGTTCCGCGGCAAGGACAATGCGCTGCAGCCGAACTGGCTGCACATGCCGATCGGCTATAACGGCCGCGCCTCCACCGTCGTCGTGTCCGGCACCAAGGTGAAGCGGCCGCGCGGCCAGCTGAAGCCGCCGAGCGCCGAGGCCCCACAATTCGGTCCCTGCAAGCGGCTCGACTTCGAGCTGGAGATGGGCGTGGTGGTCGGGCAGGCCTCACGCATGGGCGAGATGCTGAGCGAGCAGCAGGCGGAGGAGATGATCTTCGGTTTCGTGATCCTGAACGACTGGAGCGCGCGCGACATCCAGCAATGGGAATATGTGCCGCTCGGCCCGTTCCAGGCCAAGGCGTTCGCGACCTCGATCAGCCCGTGGGTGGTGACGCGCGAAGCGCTGGAGCCGTTCCGCTTGCATGGGCCGGCGCAGCAGCCGGAGCCGCTGCCGTATCTGCGCCAGGCGCGGCCGAACAATTATGACATGGAGCTGGATGTGTCCTTGCGCGCATCGCAGATGAACGCGCCGCAAACGATCTGCCGCACCAATTTCAAATACATGTACTGGTCCTCGGTGCAGCAACTGGTGCACCACGCGTCATCCGGCTGCGCCATGAATGTCGGCGACCTTCTGGGGAGCGGCACCATCTCCGGTCCGGAGAAGCACCAGCGCGGCAGCCTTTTGGAGATCAGCTGGAACGGCAGCGAGCCGGTGGAGCTCGACGGCGGTATCAAGCGGACATTCCTGGAAGACGGCGACTCGCTGGTGATGCGCGGCTGGTGCCAGGGCGACGGCTATCGTGTCGGTTTTGGCGAGGTCGAGGGGACGATTTTGGCGGCGGAATGACTAACCGTTCCTCATGGTGAGGAGCGCCCAACGGGTCCGCGCAAAGCGCGGCCCGATGACAGGCTCCGGCGCGTCTCGAACCATGAGGGCCGGTTATTGGCTTCATCCTTCGAGACGTTTGCTTCGCAAGCTTCTCAGGATGAGGGTAACCTTCACCGCTGCTCCGGCGGAATGCTTTTCACCCTTGCCGAATGCGCCGCGACATCATCGCGGCTGTACTTCAGATGCACCCGCTTGTCCGACGGCGCGTGCTTGGTCACGCACACGCCAGGCCGCCACTCCTTCGACGGGCGGATCGGCCGCGGCACGAAACCGCCGCCGCAATTCGGGCAGACGTTGAATAGCTTGTTTTCCACGCAGTCCGCGCAGAACGTGCATTCGTAGGAGCAGATCCGCGCATCGATCGCCGACGGCGGCAGATCCTTGTCGCAATATTCGCAGTTCGGTCGCAGCTGCAGCGCCATGATCTCGTTCCCCTTCAACTCGCATCATCGCAAATGCGTCGACGCAAGCGAATGACGATTTTCCCTCGATTTGCGCCAAATAAACCTTCGTCATGCCCGGCCTTGTGCCGGGCATCCACGTCTTTGGAAGCCGCGAAGGAAGACGTGGATGGCCGGGTCAAGCCCGGCCATGACGACCGAAAAACAACGGAACTTCGGTGACTCTCATGACCGCAGCGGCAGCTTCGTGCTCTCCTTCAGCCGATCCAGCACGATCGAGGAGCGCACATGCGCCACGCTCTGGTGCGGCATCAGCACGTTGTTGACGAGGTCGGACAGGCTCTTCAAATCGCGCAGCACCGCCTTCAGCACATAGTCGGCGTCGCCGGTCAGCGAATAGGCCTCCTGGATCTCGTCGACGCGGCCGACCAGCGCGCGAAACTTCTTGGCGTTGTCGGGCGAGTGGGTCGCGAGCGTGATGTGGATGAAGGCGATCAGGCCGAAGCCGAGCGCCTCGCCGGAGAGGTCGGCGTGATAGCCTGATATCACCTTCTCCTCTTCCAGCCGCATCCGCCGCCGCGAGCATTGCGAGGCCGACAGCCCGACTTGATCGGCCAGCTCCTGGTTGGTGAGCCGGCCATCGTCCTGCAGCGCGGCCAGCATTTTGAGGTCGAAAGCGTCTACCGGGGTCATGCGTCAAATGCCGTATCATGCACAAATCGTGCATGATCATAGCGGATGGCGGCCCTATTTGCACGCCCATTGCGCCGAATTTGGCGGAAACTGCTCCCAACACTTCGCAAGGAGATTCCGCCATGGGTCCGTTTCCGCACGACGCCCCGCCCGCCACCATCACCGCCGGCAATCCGATGGGCACGGATGGCTTCGAGTTCGTCGAATATGCCCATCCCGAGCCGGAGCAACTGCACGCCCTTTTCAGGCTGATGGGCTTTGCGCCGGTCGCGCGTCACAGGACGAAAAAGATCACGGTCTATCGCCAGGGCGACATCAACTATCTCGTCAACGAGGAGCCCGGCAGCCACGGCTTCAACTTCGTGGCCGCACATGGACCTTGCGCGCCGTCGATGGCGTTCCGCGTGGTCGATGCACAGCGCGCCTATGATCGCGCGATCGCGCTCGGTGCGGAGCCCGCTGACGTCTCATCCGCGCAGAAGACGCTCGACGTTCCCGCCATCAAGGGCATCGGCGGCAGCCTGCTCTATTTCGTCGACCGCTATGGCGCGAAGGGCTCGGCCTATGATTCCGAGTTCGAATGGCTCGGCGCGGTCGATCCGCGGCCGCCGGGCGCCGGGCTCTACTACATCGATCATCTCACCCACAACGTCCATCGCGGGCGCATGGATGTCTGGACGGGCTTCTACGCTAAACTGTTCAATTTCCGCCAGATCCGGTTCTTCGACATCGAGGGCCGCGCCTCGGGCCTGTTCTCGCGCGCGCTGACCAGCCCCGACGGCAAGATCAGGATTCCGATCAACGAGGATGCCGGCGAGTCCGGCCAGATCGAGGAGTATCTCACCATTTATCGCGGCGAAGGCATCCAGCACATCGCCTGCGGCGCGCGCGACATCTTTTCCACCATCGAAGGCCTGCGCGCCAGCGGCCTGCCGTTCATGCCGTCGCCGCCCGATACCTATTTCGAGAAGATCGACGCGCGGCTGCCCGGTCATTGCGAGGACGTCGTGCGGCTGCAAAAGAACGGCATCCTGATCGACGGCGAGGGCGTGATCGACGGCGGCCATACCAAGGTGCTGCTGCAGATCTTCTCGGCAAACGCGATCGGGCCGATCTTCTTCGAGTTCATCCAGCGCAAGGGCGACGACGGTTTCGGCGAGGGGAATTTCAAGGCGCTGTTCGAATCGATCGAGGAAGACCAGATCCGCCGCGGTGTGCTCAAGGTGGAGCATGCGGCGTAGCCCTTGATCGCTCTCCGCAAGCGGGAGGGATCAGACCGAGCAAGCATTACCGTCCGATGCCATTCGCGCTCAGCAGTCCCATGAGACGGTCGGCGACGAACCGATGGCCCTCGGGTCGCCAGTGCGGACCCCAGCCACCCTCTGTATGGAAGGCTGCGCCCTCCAGTCCCACGAACGGAATCCCTTTTTCCTTCAAATAGGCGGCCAGCGCGTCGTCATGATTCTGGATGCCGACAAGAAATTTCGCGCGGTTGCTCTCGACGAATTCGCGCATGTTTCCCACCAGCTTCTCGGTCGGATCGGGCACGAATACCTGAGGATAGCGAAGCCGCACATAGGCGTCGGCGGCGATCCGGGCCAACCAGAGGTGATTGACCAGCCAGTCCTCCTTGTAGCGAAGCAACTGCGACCGCGGGACCGGCAGTCCCTTCAGCGCGAGCGAACCGTCCGGCTGCGTCTCGAAATAGGGTTTGTAGTAGTCGCTGTAACGCTTGTTGGTGCGATTATCCAACCGGTCGTTATCCGAGCAGAAAATCAGGATCACGACTGCCGGCTTGACCTTCGGCCACAGCCGCTTGAGCAACAGATTTTCCTGATCGGTGCCGTAGCCCGCAACGCCCGCCGCCAAAACCTTGTAGTCGGGTAGCCTCGGTTTCAACAGCTCGGTGAAGCGTTCGTCCGCCTCGGAATCGAGGCCCCAGACGAAGGAATCGCCGACGACCATGATCGTCGGTTTGGCGTCGAGGGTGAATTCCTCGTCGCGCAATCCGAGACTGTTGTGCTTGTAGTGGGTCTTGCGAAACGTCACGATGGTGCCGGACGAGTTCGGCCTGGGAAGCCAGCCGAGCTCGGCGTCGTAGCCGAAATTGAGTGTTTGTTCGCTCAGGGTTTCGCGCAGTTCCTTGAAATTGGCGATGCGAAGGACGACTTCCAGCACCGCCAGTGTGACGACCGTGATGATCAGGGCCGTGCACGCAGACAGAATCAGCTCTCGCGCGCGGCCAGGTTTCGTCATTTGTACTTATCGTTATTTGCGTGAGGGAGTGACGTCAGCGCTTCCACTCTCCCACCAACGCGCCGAGATCCGCCACCGCCGGATCGCGCGCCGCGGACGGCGTGCGCGAGAAGCGCGGCGCCGGCGCGGGCTGGGTCACGCCATGGCGCTCGATGAACACGTTTCGCGCTGCGTTGTGTGGATGCTTTGGCGCTTCGGCCATGGTGAGAACAGGCGCAAAGCAGATGTCGGTACCTTCCATGATCTTGCACCAATCCTCGCGCGTCTTGCTTTTGAACACTTTCGCGAGCCTCTCGCGTAGCGCGGGCCAGGCCTTGCGGTCCATCTGCGCGTCGAAATCGGCGTCGCTCAACACGGCGTGCTTGCGCAATAGCGCATAGAATTGCGGCTCGATCGAACCGACCGAGATGAAGTGACCGCAGGAGCATTCATAGACGCCGTAGAAATGCGCCCCGCCGTCAATAAAATTGTTCTCGCGGCCCTCGACCCAGCGGCCCGACGCGGTCATGTCGAAGAACATCGACATCAGCGAGGCCGCGCCGTCGCACATCGCGGCGTCGACCACCTGTCCCTTGCCGGACTTCGAGGCTTCCAGCAGCGCGGCAAGCACGCCGACCACGACATAAAGCGCGCCGCCGCCGAAATCGCCGACCAGATTGAGCGGCGGCACCGGCTTCTCCTTCGGCCCGATCGAGGCCAACGCGCCCGTGATCGCGATGTAGTTGATGTCGTGGCCTGCGGCCTGCGCGAGCGGGCCTTCCTGGCCCCAGCCGGTCATGCGGCCGTAGACCAGTTTTGGATTGCGCGCGAGCACGACATCGGGTCCGAGCCCGAGCCGCTCCATCACGCCGGGCCGAAAGCCTTCGATCAATGCGTCGGCGTTTGCGAGCAGGTCGAGCACCTGGGCGATCGCGGCCTTGTCCTTGAGGTCGAGCTCGACGACCTTGCGGCCGCGCACCGCGACGCCCTTCATGTTCTTCCTTGCGCCGACGCGGTCGAGCGTGACGACTTCCGCGCCCATGTCCGCCAGCATCATGCAGGCAAAGGGGCCGGGACCGATGCCGGCGAATTCGACGATGCGATAGCCGGCCAGCGGGCCGGTGGCGCGGACGGACGTGTGGGGCGCGGGTTTGTCCAGCATGTGCTTTGTGCCTTGAGTGTTTCTCAGTGTGGCGGTTCAGAAGTCCGCATCATTTGTGCCGCGACTTCGTCATGCGGACTTCTGAACCAAAGCCACACTAGATCAATATTTTACTAGTGTCCTTCGATTCCGAAGTTCGCAAACGAAGGCGCCGCGAAATGACGCGAACTTCGGAATCGGGACACTAGTCGAAATTGTCGTGCCGCGGGAGCGCGGGAGCAAGTGATTTGTTGCCTCAAAAAGCAAAACGGCGCGCAGGCTTTGCGCGCCGCTTGCTCGAAGGTTTGTGTCTAGGCGCTAGCCGGCCGCAGCCACCGCGCGCTGCGCCATCACCTTGACCAAATTGGCGCGGTAATCGGCTGAGCCGTGGATGTCGCTGAGCATGCCGTCGGCCGAGACCTTTACATTGTCGAGCGCGCCGGCCGACCAGTTCGTCTTCAGCGCGGCCTCGATCGCGGACACGCGCATGACGCCGTTCTGCGACGCGCCGACCGCGGCGACGCGGACGTCGCCGCCCGGCGACTTCGCCACGAACACGGCGGTCAGCGCGAAGCGCGACGCCGGATTGCGGAACTTGGCATAGCCCGACTTCGCCGTGACCGGGAACGAGACCGCGGTGATGATCTCGCCGTCCTGCAGCGCCGTGGTGAACAGGCCCTTGAAGAAATCGTCCGCGGGAATCGTGCGCTTGTTGGTCTTGACGGTGGCGTTGAGCGCCAGCACTGCGGCCGGATAGTCAGCCGCGGGATCGTTGTTGGCAAGCGAACCGCCGATGGTGCCGCGATAACGCACGGCGGGATCGCCGATCACGGAGGCGAGATAGGCGAGGCCCGGAATCGCCTTCTTCACGTCATTGCTCTGCGCCACGTCGAAATGCGTGGTCGCGCCCTTGATCTCGATCCCATTGTTGGTCGCCGCGATCCCGACCATGTCCTTGATCTTCGTGAGATCGATGACGTCGGAGGGAGCGGCGAGCCGCTGCCGCATGACGGGCAGCAGGGTCTGGCCGCCGGCGAGGTATTTGGCTTCCTCGCCCTTGCCGAACAGCGTGGCCGCCTCGTCGACGGAAGAGGCACGGTGATACGTCGTGGAATACATCTGTCCTCTCCCTCTTAACCGTGGATCGCATGCCAGACGCGATCGGGCGTCGCCGGCATTTCGAGCTTGTTGTTGCCGATCGCATCCGTGATCGCGTTGATCACGGCGGCCGATGCGCCGATCGCGCCGGCCTCGCCGCAGCCCTTGACGCCGAGCGGATTGCCCGGACAGAGCGTCGTGGTGTGGCTCAGCTTGAACGACGGCACGTCGTCGGCGCGCGGCATGGCGTAGTCCATGTAGGACGCCGTCACCAGCTGGCCGTTGCTGTCGTAGACGGTGCCTTCCAGCAGCGCCTGGCCGATGCCCTGCACGAGCCCGCCATGGACCTGGCCCTCGACGATCATCGGGTTGATCAGCCGCCCGAAATCGTCGGCGGCGACGAAGTTGACGAAGCTGGTCTTGCCGGTGGCCTGGTCGACCTCGACCTCGCAGATGTAGGCGCCCGCGGGGAAGGTGAAGTTGGTGGGATCGTAGAACGCGGTCTCCTTCAGGCCGGGCTCCATGCCTTCGGGCAGGTTGTGCGCGGTGTAGGCCGCGAGCGCCACCATCGGCAGCGCGATCGACTTGTCGGTGCCGGTCACCTTGAACTCGCCGTTCTCGATGATGATGTCGCCTTCGGACGCCTCCAGCGCGTGCGCGGCGATCTTCTTGGCCTTGGCCTCGACTTTCTCCATTGCCTTGATGATGGCGGTGCCGCCGACCGCGATCGAGCGCGAGCCGTAGGTGCCCATGCCGAACTGCACCTTGTCGGTGTCGCCATGCACGATGGAGACCTGGCTTACGGGAACGCCGATCCGATCCGCGATCAGCTGCGCGAACGTCGTCTCGTGACCCTGACCGTGGCTGTGCGAGCCCGTGAGGATCTCGATGGTGCCGACCGGATTGACGCGGACTTCCGCCGACTCCCACAGGCCGACGCCGGCGCCGAGACTGCCAACCGCCTTCGACGGCGCGATGCCGCAGGCTTCGATGTAGCAGGAGACGCCGATGCCGCGCAGCTTGCCTTCCGACTTGGCCTTGGCCTTGCGGGCGGCGAAGCCGGCATAGTCGATCGACTTCTTGGCGGCCTCGAGCGAGGCGTGGAAGTCGCCGGTGTCGTAGGCCATGATGACGGGTGTCTGGTACGGGAACTGGGTGATGAAGTTCTTCGCCCGCAGTTCAGCCGGATCGACCTTGAGCTGCCGTGCCGCGGTCTCCATCATTCGTTCGACCAGATAGCTCGCCTCGGGGCGGCCCGCGCCGCGATAGGCGTCGACCGGCGTGGTGTTGGTGTAGACCGCGATCACATTGCCGTGGATCGCCGGGATCACATACTGGCCCGACAGCAGCGTGACATAGAGATAGGTCGGCACCGCCGAGGAGAACAGCGACATATAGGCGCCGAAATTGGCGTAGGTCTTCACGCGCAGCCCGAGGATCTTGTTGTCCTTGTCGAACGCCATCTCCGCATGGGTGACGTGGTCGCGGCCGTGCGCGTCGGTAAGGAAGGACTCGGAACGGTCGGCGGTCCATTTGATCGGACGTCCGGTCTTCTTCGAGGCCCACAGGCAGACCATCTCTTCCGGATAGATGTAGATCTTGGAGCCGAAGCCGCCGCCGACATCGGGCGCGATCACGCGCAGCTTGTGCTCGGGCGCGATGTTGTAGAACGCCGACAGTACCAGGCGCGCGACATGCGGGTTCTGCGAGGTCGTATATAAAGTGAAGTGCTCTTCCGCGGTGTCGTAATCGGCGATCGCGGAGCGCGGTTCCATCGCATTCGGCACCAGGCGGTTGTTGACGATATCCATCGACACGACGTTGGCGGCCTTGGCGAAGGCGGCATTGGTGGCGGCTTCGTCGCCGAGCACCCAGTCGTAGATGATGTTGCCCGGCGCTTCCGGGTGCAGCTGCGGCGCGCCCGGCTTGATCGCGGCCTTGATGTCGGGGACCGACGGCAACTCTTCGTAATTGACGACGACGGCTTCGGCCGCGTCCCTGGCGAGGTTCTTCGACTCGGCGATCACGACCGCGACCGCCTGTCCGACGAAGCGCACCGTTTCGGGCGCCATCGCGGGCCAGGCGCCCATCTTCATCGGCGTGCCGTCCTTCGAGGTGATGGCCCAGCCGCAAATCAGGTTGCCGACCTTGTCGTCGACCAGCTCCTTGCCGGTCAGCACCGCGATCACGCCGGGCATCTTCATCGCCGCGGACGAGTCGATGCTTTGCACCCTAGCATGCGCATGCGGGCTGCGGACGAAATGGGCGAAGGTCATGCCCGTGAGTTTGATATCGTCGACGTAACGGCCCTTGCCCGTGATGAAACGCTTGTCTTCCTTGCGGACGACGCTGGCGCCAATGCCTTCAACACCCATGTCCTGTTCTCCCTACCGGAGTTCGTTGGCCGCCATCCCGTCGATGCGCGGCGATCTGATGTGAGCGAGTGGTCCGCGGCCTATTCGGCGGCCTGCGCGACCTTCATGCGGCCGGCCGCGTCGAGCACGGCCTTGACGATATTGTGATAGCCGGTGCAGCGGCAGATGTTGCCCTCGAGCTCCGTGCGGACGGTGGCTTCGTCGAGCTTGCCGCCATGGCGATTGACGATGTCGATCGACGACATGATCATGCCCGGCGTGCAATAGCCGCACTGCAGGCCGTGATTGTCGCGGAACGCCGCCTGCATCGGATGCAGCTCGTCGCCCTTGGCGATGCCTTCGATGGTGGTGACGCTGGAGCCGGCGGCCTGGCCGGCGAGCACGGTGCAGGATTTCACCGCACGGCCGTCGATATGGACGACACAGGCGCCGCACTGGCTGGTGTCGCAGCCGATATGGGTGCCGGTCAGGTTGAGATTGTCGCGCAAGAGATGCACGAGCAGCGTGCGATCCTCGACGTCGACCGAGACCGCTCTGCCGTTCACTGTCAGTTTGACGGTAGACACGCCTGTACCCTCCCGAGATGATTTTTGAATTGGTCCAATTAGAAACAGGGGGCGGGAACTTTGCAACTAGGAATTTGGTTGCGGCGGGACGGGAGTGAGCGGCGGCGTGCAGTGTTTCCGCGTGTCCCGCCGTTGCCAGGCAGGCGTCATCCAGCCTTCATGCTTGGGTGGCAGGCCGCGACAAATTTACCGGCCCTTATCCATTCTGCCCTAGTTTCGGCAAATGCGCCGGGGACGCCGTTCCCGGCTCCGCTGGGCTTTGGGGAAATTGGGGGTGAGGATGTCGATGCGGCAGTCGCCGACACGGAGGATTCCGACCCTCCGCTTCCGTGCCAAGATCATGCTCGGCTTCGGCCTCGTGCTCGCGATTTCGGCGGTGAGTCTTGCCATCGCCTATCTCGGCTTCGAGAAAGTGTCGTCCGCCGTCGCCTCCTACCGCACCAGCGTGTCGGAGGCCGACCTTGCCCGCAACATCGACCGCGAGCTGATCGCCTATCGCGGGCTTGCGCGCTACTTCGTCGTCACCGCCAAGGACGACGACGCCAAGGCGGCGCAGGCCGCGGAAGTGCGCCTCAAGGAGGCCATCGACGCCTCGATGCGGGGCACCGGCAATCCGGCGCGCCGCGAGCAGGTCACGGGCCTGTCGAAGGAATTCCAGACTTTCGCGAAGATTTTTGCCGAGATCGTCCAGCTCAAGAGCGAGAGCGCGCTCTTGGTGCAGAACAAGCTGTCGCGCGACGCCAACATGCTGCGCTACAAGCTCGACGATCTCCCCAGCAATGCCGACGATGCGGAGCTGCAGGCGATCCAGTTCGGCGCCAAGAAGGTGAACGATCAATTCCAGGCGGCCGCCGCGCTCGCCAACACCTTCGTGATCAATGCCGATCAGGCCATCGCCACCGGCGCGATGGCGCGCCTCAAATTCGTCGAGAACTCGCTCGGCGCGGTCTCCTCGAAGAACGAAAGGATCGTGGCCGGCCTGAAGGAGGCGTCCGCCCTGCTGGCCGAATATGGGCAGGTGCTGGCCAAGCTGATCGAGAATACCAAGAAGGTCGACCAGCTGGTCGCCGCGATGACCAACTCCGCGGACGCCATCGTCAAGGGCGCAAGCGCGATGAAGGCCGATCTGTCATTGGACCAGCAGCGGCTCGAACAACAGTCGAACGCGGCGATCGGCGAGACCGAGCGCCTGATCGTGATGCTCGCGATCGGCGGCACCTTGCTCGGCGCGGTGCTGGCACTGGTGCTCGGTCGCGGCATCTCCGCGCCGATGATTGCGATGTGCCGCGCCATGCGCGAGCTCGCGAACGGCAAGTTCGACGTGGTGCTGCCGGGTCTCGGCCGCAAGGACGAGCTCGGCGAAATGGCCGGCGCCGTCGAGGAGTTCAAGCTGCAGGCGATTGCCAAGGCCGAGCGCGATGCCGCCGCGCAAGATGCGCAGAACAAGGCCGCGGGCGCGGCGCGCCGCGCCGAGCTCATCCGCTTTGCCGATGATTTCGAGACCGCGGTCGGCTCGATCGTCTCCAATGTCTCGTCGTCGGCCGGGCAGCTGGAGCAGGCGGCCGGCATCCTGACGCGCACGGCGGATACGACGCAGGGCCTGTCGAGCCATGTCGCCGGCGCCTCCGAGGAAGCCTCCACGAACATCCAGTCGGTGGCCTCCGCCACCGAGGAATTGTCGGCCTCGATCGGCGAGATCGGCCGGCAGGTCGCCGAGTCCAACCGCATTGCCGAAGCGGCAGTGCGCCAGGCGCAGGCGACCGATGGGCGGATCGGCAAATTGTCGCGCGCGGCAGCGCAGATCGGCGACGTGGTCAAGCTGATCAACGCGATCGCCGAGCAGACCAACCTGCTGGCGCTGAACGCCACCATCGAGGCGGCGCGCGCCGGCGACGCCGGCCGCGGCTTTGCGGTGGTCGCCGCCGAGGTGAAGTCGCTCGCGAGCCAGACCGCGAAGGCGACCGAGGAGATTTCCGGTCATATCGCGGGCATGCAGGACGCGACCCAGGAGTCGGTTGCCGCGATCAAGGAGATCGGCGCGACCATCGGCCAGATCTCGAACATCGCCTCGTCGATCGCGACCGCGGTCGAGCAGCAGGGCGCCGCAACCACCGAGATCGCGCGCAACGTGCAGAACGTGGCGCAAGGCACGCGCGAAGCCGCCAGCAATATCGTGCAAGTCAATCGCGGCGCCACCGAAACCGGCGAGGCCTCTTCGGAGGTGCTGAGCTCGGCGAAGGCGCTGTCCGCCGAAAGCACGCGGCTTCGCGCCGAGCTTGATCGCTTCATGGGGAATATAAGGGCGGCGTAGCGAAATTTGCTCGGTGCCGCTGAACCCTCCACTGTCGTCCCCGCGAAAGCGGGGACCCATAACCCCAGGACTTAGTCGTTGAAGCGCGCTGGGGCCACGGCCTTCGCAACACCGCTGTCTGTGGCTATGGGTCGGATCGCGCTCGCTACTTGACGGCGCTTGCGCGCCGCTAGACGCTCGCTTGTCCGGGACGACAGCGGAGAGTTTGGCGCCGGCTCGAGCGGGGGAGGGACAAGAATCACTCCCTCCCGAACTCCTTCTTCAATTCCACCTTCGCGCGCTCCAGCCGCGTGCGTTGCGTCTTCGGCAGGTTCTTCCCCGCGCGGTTGATGTAGAAGGTCAGCATCGACAGCGCCGAGCGATAGGCGCCGCTCTTGCGGCGCGAGCTGCGCTCCGCCGAACGCTTCAGCGAAGACGCGATCTTCTTCGCGCTGGTTTGCTTGAACACGCCGCCCTCCAGATCGAGCGCGTCGCTCTCGCGGGTGACGCGCGCCGACCAGCGCCTGGTCCGCTTGCGCGCCGATGTCTTCGATGTCCCCTTGCGCGACGCCGTTCGCCGCGATGTCGACCGTCGTGTCGCCTTCTTGCGCGCTGCCATGGTCATCTCCTTGTTGCACAAGGAGAAAACCGCGCGGCGGCGAACCCGTTCCTAACGCAGGACCGGAACCGCAGCATTGCCAACGCGTTATCTTGCGGTGGCAGGCCACGCTTTGCCGCATTCGCGCTGACAAAACCTCGGGGCGCAGCGTTCCGGGGCCGTTTTTGCATTGGTTCGATCCAATGGTCTTGCAGGAGTCTCCGGTCGCCGATGATCCGGTCGCGCCAGTCACGCGGCCCGGCGGCGATCGGCTGATCGAGACCTCGATCCCGTCGCGGCTGGATGCGCTGAGGTGGAGCGGCTTCCACACCCGCGTGGTGCTGGCGCTCGGCATCACCTGGATTCTCGACGGGCTCGAGGTGACGCTCGCCGGCGCGCTGTCGGGCGCGTTGAAGCAAAGCCCGGCGATGCATTTTTCCAATTTCGACGTCGGCCTCGCCAACTCGCTTTATCTTGCCGGTGCCGTGTTGGGGGCGATCGGCTTCGGCTGGCTCACGGATCGCATCGGCCGCAAGAAGCTGTTCTTCATCACGCTGGCGCTCTATCTCGCCGCCACAGCTGCCACCGCGCTGTCATGGAATGTCGCGAGCTACGCGCTGTTCCGTTTTCTCACCGGCGCCGGCATCGGCGGCGAATACACCGCGATCAATTCGACCATCCAGGAGCTGGTGCCGGCGCGCTATCGCGGCTGGACCGATCTCGTGATCAACGGCAGCTTCTGGATCGGCGCCGCGCTGGGTGCTGCGGCCGCGATCGTGCTGCTCGATCCCGCCGTCACCGGTCCCGATCTCGGCTGGCGGCTTGCCTATTTCACCGGCGCCGTGCTCGGCCTGATCGTGTTCGTGATGCGGATGTGGATTCCCGAAAGCCCGCGCTGGCTGATGATCCACGGCTATCCCGACCAGGCGCACGCCATCGTGGACGGCATCGAACGCAGTGTGATCGGACACACGCAGGACGCACGCGGGGGCGCATTCGCCAGGATCAAGCTACGCATGCGCGATCACACGCCGCTCACCGAAGTCGCGCGCACGCTGCTTTCGACCTATCGCCGGCGCTCGCTGGTGGGCTTGGCCCTGATGGTGGCGCAGGCGTTCTTCTACAACGCGATCTTCTTCACCTTCGCGCTTGTTCTGACCGACTTCTACGGCATCGCGGCCGACAAGGTCGGCTGGTACATCCTGCCCTTTGCCGCCGGCAATTTCCTCGGACCGCTTTTGCTCGGCCGTCTCTTCGACACGCTCGGCCGCCGCGTCATGATCGCCTTCACCTATGGCGTCTCCGGCGTGCTGCTTGCGCTGTCGGGCTATCTGTTCTCGATCGGCGTGCTCAGCGCGCAGACCCAGACCGTCGCCTGGATGGTGATCTTCTTCTTTGCCTCGCCGGCCGCGAGCGCGGCCTATCTGACCGTCAGCGAGAACTTTCCGCTGGAGGTGCGCGCGCTTGCGATTGCGCTGTTTTACGCCATCGGCACCGGGATCGGCGGGGTGATCGGGCCGGCACTGTTTGGTGTCCTCATAGACACGGGATCGCGCGCCAGCGTGTTCGGCGGTTACCTCCTGGGCGCGGTGCTGATGATCACAGCCGCCGGAATCGGCTGGCGCTATGCGGTGGCCGCCGAGCGCAAATCGCTCGAATCGGTCGCGACCCCGCTGGCTTTTGTAGAGTAGGATGAGATGAACCAGGAACTGTCCGAAATGCCGTTGGACGATGTGTCGCCGGAGGATCTGACGCCCTTGCAGGAGAAGCCGGATGCGGTGCCGGTGCCGCATCTCCTGGTGCCGCATCTCGCCGAGACCGCGATCCTGCTCGACATCGACGGCACTTTGCTCGACCTGATGCCGACGCCGCGCGAGGTCTGGGTGCCGCCGGGCCTGCGCGAGACCCTCAACGGCCTGCTCGAACGTACCTCGGGCGCGCTGGCGCTGGTCAGCGGACGCTCGCTCAACGACATCGATTTGATCTTCGCGCCGCAGGAATATCCGGCCGTCGGCGGCCATGGCGCGGAGATGCGGTTGTCCACCGACGGCGAGGCGGTCGCCACGCACGCGCCGCCGATGGACAAGGAATTGAAGAAACGCCTTGCCGCGATCGCGGCGCTCAGCCCGGGCATCCTGCTCGAGGACAAGGGCTATTCGCTGGCGCTGCACTATCGGCTCGCGCCGCATGCGGAGAAGGCCATCTATGAAGCGGTGTCGCTGATTCGCGCCGATCTGCCGAACGCGCCGATCGAGGTGCTGCCCGGCAAATGCGTCTGCGAGATCAAGCATTCCGGCTTCACCAAGGCGAGCGGCGTGCGCGAATTGATGACGCACGAACCTTTCAAGGGGCGCAAGCCGCTGTTCATCGGCGACGACGTCACCGACGAATCGGTGTTCGCGATCATGCCCGATTTCGACGGCGTCGCCTTCTCGGTCGGCCGCCGCGCGCGCGGCGTCGACGGCCATTTCGATGCGCCGGATGACGTGCGCGAGTTCCTCGCGCGCCTGCTTGATGATCAAAGCAAGGCGAGCTGACGCCGGCTTTCCGATCCTCGCGCTCTCTTTATGGCGCGCTCGCGTTTTTTCAGCGCCGCGCGTGACTTTCCCGCATCAGATGAATTCTTTCTGAAAGTGGAACCGGGTTCCCTCGGGCTCTGACCGATTTCCGTTTCAATTGGCCGAAAATCTCGCGGAAATGGCGTCGTTTGAAGGACTTCTAGCCGGTCCGGAAATACAGCGTCAGGAACCATATTGATGAACGGCAGTTAAACAGCGCGGACAACAGGAGGGGACCTGTGAACCTCGTCGTCGTTTCCAATCGTGTATCGCGTGGCAGGCCCAATGAGCCGATGACCGGCGGGTTGGCGGCTGCGCTGCTGCCGGTCGTGGAAAATTCCGGCGCGATCTGGGTCGGTTCCTCCGGTCGGGTGCGCGATGGCACGCAGAAGGAACCGCTCGCCGAGATCGAGGCGCTCGGGCAGGGCGCGCTCGCCACGCTCGACCTGCCGGCCGCGCATTACGGCGGCTATTACGAAGGCTTCGCCAATTCGGCGCTGTGGCCGGCGCTGCACTCGCGCAGCGATCTGATCCGCGTCACGCAAGGCGACTATCTCAGCTATCGCGAGGTCAACGCCTTCATGGCGCGCGCGCTGTTGCGCTTCAACAAGCCCGATACCGCGATCTGGGTGCAGGACTATCACTTCCTGTCGCTCGGCGCGGAGCTGCGCGACCTCGGCGTCAACGAGCCGATCGGCTTCTTCCTCCACACGCCGTGGCCGGCGGCTTCCGTCATCGAGGGCGTGCCGCATCATCGCGAATTGATCGAGGCGATGCTGGCCTACGATCTGATCGGCTTTCAGACCGAGGCCGACTGCGACAACTTCATCGCCTATGTACGCAATACGCTGGCGCTGCCGGTGCATGACGATGTCGCGGTTTCGCAAGCCGGCCGAACGCGCCTTGCCGTGTTCCCGATCGGCATCGACGCCGACAAGTTCGCCGCCTATGCCGCGAAGTCGATCACCCATCCCGACGTGTCGCGGCTGCGGCGCAGCCTCAATGGGGCGCAGCTCGCGATCGGCGTCGACCGGCTCGATTATTCCAAGGGCCTGGTCAACCGCATCAGCGCCTTCGACCAGATGTGGACGGCGCGCCCGCAGCTTCGTCGCGCGGTGTCGCTGCTGCAGATCGCCACGCCCTCGCGCGGCACCATCGAGGCCTATGGCAAGCTGCAGGCCGACGTGGCGCGGCTCGTCACCGAGGTCAACGGCCGCCATGGCGAGGTCGACTGGACGCCGATTCGCTGGCTCAACAAGGGCTTTTCCCAGCAGGTGCTGGCGGGGCTGTACCGCACCGCGCAGGTCGGCGTGGTGACGCCGCTGCATGACGGCATGAACCTGGTCGCCAAGGAATATGTCGCAGCCCAAAACCCGGCCGATCCGGGCGTGCTGGTGCTGTCGAAATTCGCGGGTGCGGCGAACGAGCTCGACGCCGCGCTGCAGGTCAATCCGCACGACATCGACGCCATGGCGCGCACCATTGCCACCGCGCTGTCGATGCCGCTGACCGAGCGGCAGCTGCGCTACGAGGCGATGATGGTGAAGCTGCGCCGGCACACCGTGCAGGACTGGTTTACCGAGTTCGTCGACGCGCTCGGCGATTGCCAGCTCGCGCGCGAAGCGAGCGAGCCGCTGCCCGCAAGCCCGCCGTCGCTGTGGCCGCTGCGCACGGCGAACTCGAATGCGAGGTATCATTAGGGAGCGCGCGCCGCGCACTCCGTCCTTATCCCTCCCCCGCGAGCGAAGCGAGTGCGGGGAGGGTGCCGAGCTCGGCAGCGCACTTGCGCGCCAGAGCGAGGCGGGTGGGGGTTCTTTCTACGAGCACGCGGCGAATGAACCGCCCTCACCCGTCTCGTCGTTCGCTTGAGCTCACGACGAGCCACCCTCCCCACGCTTCGCGGGGGACGGATCAGACCGCCGCATGTTCGGTGGCGAATTCTCAATAACAATACGTCACGCCATCCAGCACCGGGCAGCGCGTTTGCGCGCTCGGATTCTCCATCGGCACGACGCCCTTGCCGCCAGGGCTGCCGACCATCACGCCCTGGCCGACGATGACCGACGACTTGTTGCCGATCACGACGCTCGGATGCTGCGAGGCGAGGTTGGCGCGCGTGCCGTCGGCCCAGATGATGGCGTCGCCCGTGAAGATGCCGCGCTTGCCGTCGTCGCAGGTGACGTCGTTGCCCTGACGGGTGCAGGTCTGCGCGCGCACGGGCGGCGAAGAGGCGAGGGCGATCGCAAGCGGCGCGGCAGCGAGCGCTGCCCTGTATCTCATACCCATATCGTCGCCTCGCTTTGGCTCACCGCCGGCTCAAATCAGTCGTCGCCCGTGCGCGGATTCGGGTTCATCGCGCCCCGAAACCAGCGCCGCGCCGGGCCGGCGGCGTCGACGAAATATTGTTATTATTCAATAGCTTGCCTGAATCCCAGCCGCTTCCTTCGCCACCCGCTTGCAAAACGGCGCCCAGCCCTTCAAGAGAGGGGCATCCGGAGAGATGGCCGAGTGGCTTAAGGCGCACGCTTGGAAAGCGTGTGTGCGGGAAACTGTACCGTGGGTTCGAATCCCACTCTCTCCGCCATATCATATTGATTTCACTAACGTTTTATTGGAAAGTTGAGTTGGACCCCCGGTTAAAACCCCGTTTGGCCGACGAGGTAAGACCTCGCGACTGAAAATCGCAGTGTCGGTGGTTCGATTCCGCCCCTGGGCACCATGAAATCATTCAGAAATCTGCATCTTATCGGTAAGGCGGTCGCGACCGGGTAAGCGGCGGGTAAGCGGTGCGGCAGAGACCATCCGCGTGCGACGGATAGCCAGCGGTCAATCTTTACCCGCGTCTCATGTTGTAGGCAGGGCACCAAAACCTAAGCTCACGCGTTCACAATCAAAGACGACCCGCTCACCGGTGAGGCGAGCGCATTTAGCCGAGGAAAGCCATGTCCAAGCAATTCAAGGAAGCGGACGACGCGTTCCGGCCATCCAAAAAGCCGCTGACCGAATATGAGGAGCAGCAACTAGCGGTGCGAAATAACTTGGAGAGGTTGAGAGCAGAACGCCGCGCCCGAGAGGTTGGGACGAGTAGGCCTAGGAATCTGACGGCTCGCAAGGCATATTGACTTATGAGCAAATCTCCGCGTCACCTTCTCCCCCAAGCGCATCGCCGAAGACGATTGGCAAATCGAGGCCCACTGTCCGGGGACTGAAATTCGATACATCACAGGCCTTACAAGCAAGGCTGAGGTGGATGCGTGGTTGGACGGAACGCGCAAGATCGCATGGCTAAGATCGCAGGGTTACGCGAAATGATTGCGAAGCACGGGAAATGAGTGAGCTTGAGCCCACACCCGAGCTTCCGGACAACGTGGCGATCGCTGAAGTCCGGTTTCCAACGAACATCAGGGTGCTTTGCTTGCGGCTGGATTAAAGACCGTAGGGGACGTGCACGGGATGTCGGATCAGGAATTGTTCGCGCTGCCGGGTTTAGGCAGAGCTGCAATACGGCATCTGCGTGAAACGTTAGGTCTGCCGTCGACCGATGGCGTCAGGCCCTCCGGTAAGAAGCCAAGCTAGCTCACCGTCCAGCCCCTCACGGGGGGCTCTCGCGGCGCGCGCCTAGGTTGCGATTATCCTTCAAGGCGGCTCTATTTGGAGCGGCCTCTTGACGTCGCCCGCGCCGCATTGAGCGATGTGATCGCCGCCATCCTTGCTCGCGGACTAGGCGCTGTGGCATTAGTCGAGCTAGCCATGAGCACGCAGGCCGACGCCAAATTCATCATTGAATCCGCCTCGCGGCTTTCCGGGATCGCTAAGTTGGCTGCCATTTCCTTCGGCTTAGGAGACGGTGCCAACGAGGCGATCAAGGATTGCGGTGATCTGATTCATGATTATTCCTGGGTTCAGGCAGCAAGGGGTTTTCAAGATGGCACACTGATGATTGGGGTCGTTCGGCTATGCATATTGCTTGATGCTGATCCTAAAACCGTGAGCTTTCAGGGTGTTTATCATCGCCTCAAGAACCCAGATGTGCAACGCGCGCTAATTGAGCGCGTCTACGGAGAGCACGAAGCTTTTCAGGCCATTTTCGGTTCGTCGCCGAAGGAAATGGTTGCGCAGTTTCTCGAAATTTATCGTGAGATAGATTGGGGCATTCATTCTCGGCTGATCCATTTTCGCAACTACGGTGTTGCGCATCTTTTGGATCGGAAGAATTGGAAGTCGATCACCTATGATGAAATGCGTGGGCTGATTTCGTTGGTCGGTCGCCTTGGCGACAAGCTAATAGAGCTTTGTCACATACCGTTGCCGCCCATCGATCACACGACGGAAGAATACACAGCATGGGGCAAGAAGGCCCTTCTTAAAAAATAACGACCTAAGGCGGGACGCGACGAGGCGCTGTGGCTCGCAACCGTTCCCAGCCCAATAGATTGATAACTTGCGCGCTCCCCCGATCGGCGGAATGATGAGGCATGTCCCCTCGCATCATCCCGATTCCGCTGTCCGGCGATCTCCGCAAGGCGCAGGCGAAAGGCGTCCGCCACGCCGATGGCCTGCACGCGACCTACTTCGAAAAGTCGAAGCTGATCCGCAGCGCAGCCGAGGCAAAAATCCGGGAGGCCGACCGGCTCGAGTGTGAAGCCTGGAACGCCATGATGTGGGCTTGGGCCGCGGGCGAAATGCGGGCCGTGATCGACGACACAAACGCCAACCCCACGATCGGCAAAGCAATAAATGGCGGATATGACTTGCTTGAGGCGAAGTGCAATCGGTGCCGGCGCGTTTCGGTGATCTCCTTGCGCGCGCTGAAGCGGCCCGCGCGGACACCCCGATATTGAAACTTGAGGCCGCGCTGTTTTGTGAGCCTTGCAGTGAGGACAGGCCCGGCGCTCGGCGTCAGCGAGCACGCATTCTCCGGATTGACCTATACGCGACCCGACCCCGCGCCGGCGAAGGCTGAGAAATGAATAAGTACGTCCAGCCTCGCCCATATGCCGACTCTCGGAAGCCAGGTCCACCCAAGTCTTCGGTAAACAGCAGGTGGCAGTAAAGCATCTACTCTGACAACATTCAGTAAGATTATTGATTTGGATTTGCCAACAATGGTGGTTCTGCTCGGTGGTTAAGGGCCAGATATCATGGCTAGTTGGAACTTCGAATTTCCTGTGACCTCCGAGTCGCAACGTTTACGTCGGGCAAGCGGTACAACCGTAATTCCGGATTTAGGTACGCATGACTAGGTGGCGTTGGTACAGAAGACCATACCAGCTCGGCACGTGCGAATAGGTCCGCGTAAAAGAGTCGATGCCGCAAGACCAAGTCGCTCTCTTTCGATGTGATTGAACGAATGCCAACCCGAAAATATCGTTCGTATTTGGGTTCTGCTACCGCCACGTAATCAATACCCGACATTTTCAGTTGCTCAAGCGTGGACGAGCGGTCAGCTACTGTTTCAACTCTGATGATCTTGGCCCGTAGTTGATTTTGATGCGGATAGCGCCAACTGTCGCCTGCTTCATCGAGCGTGGTAAAATCTTCGGCTAATATGGTTTCCTGCTCTTCAATGTGGTTGGCAACCCACTCGCGAAGACGCTGACGGCTATCATCGGCGAATTGAGTGTTAAAGAGCCAGATCTGATTTCCTTGAAAAATGACGATAAGAGCAAGGCTAACGGTTATTGCGATCGATTTTAACCGGCTTTCGTTGTATCGCCTCAAAGCACAGCTAATCATTTGACCCGCAACGAAATAGGCAAGAACGGTGGTGGGTAGCGCGTATCGGGCGAACGGAAATGCGCTGCAGGTGAGTACAAATATGAAGGTGAGGAGAAAGGCTGGACCCACTAGTTCTGCGAGGACTAGGGACCGCACTCGTGTCAGTAAAACGCCGATGGCGAAAAACAACCATACATCCGGCAGCAGTTCCGACACACTTACCCGAAATAAGAAGGCATTCGGAATACCGAGCGTCAAATCGTCGTGGCCTGTTACCCCATGAAGGAACTCGTCTGTAACCTTCGATGAGGCTGTCGGAGTTAGCAAAATGAAGTTTTCGAACGCACGAAAATTGATGAGCAGTAAGAGGGAAAATGCCGGCACAGCGAAACAAGCGATGCGCTTCATCAGGTCGCCCGGCCCACCTTTCGCTGCAAAAACAAGCGCCATCACACATGGAAATAAGGCAGCCGCGCCTACATATTTGCCGCTACTTGCCGCAGCGAACCCGACGCCCATTACCACCGCCGCTACCCCTTGGGCCCATTGTTGATTCGCTTTCGTTAACCAAGTAGCGCCAGCGATTGTTATTCCCAATCCGGCAAGGAGCGCAGTGTCCTCCTTGAAGAAATGAGCATAAACGACCAGGGCTGGGCACAACGCTACTATCGCGCCGCAGAGCAGCAGGCCCGGGTAACCTCCGGTACAGTAACCGGCGAAAGCGAGCCCAAATACAGCTATTGCCGCTAGGACAGCTGAAGTCCTACGGCCTAAAGCAAGTACGGCTCTCTCGTCATCGCCAACACCAAGCAAAACGCGCGCACTATTAGCCGCTTCCAACATTAGCAGCGGGTGGTTGAAGTTCCGCTCCTGCGAGGGGCCCAAAAGCTGAGCGACCTTTGTCGGCTCGTCGGGATGATACTCCTTTGGAAAGTCGTTATGCCGAGTAGAAATCCAAAACGAGATGCTAGCCAATACAAGAGCTATCAAGAAGGGACGCGGTATTGAAGTTGAAAATTCAATAGGACGCCGGTTGTTCATGCGAAACTACAAGCAATGATTATGCCCCCGCTGCAGGCCCTAAGGCAGCCGTCTGCCTAAAATATGGCGAGCGTACGGTTTGCCGTGCTTCTTTAGCAGATCATTGAAGGCCTCGACGGCGAGGGCGTTCATCGTGGTCTCGTTCTCGACGGCTGGTTGCGATGAGGTAGACGACCATAGCCTTCGCTAAAGGGGACATTGCGCGAGGTCAACAAAGCCACTACCGGATGACCGTTCTGTGGGGCCGCTCCCCAACGGATTGATAATTTGCGCGCCAGCAACAGGAGCGGAATCATAGGGGATGGCCCACCGCCCGCAGAAAATCACCTTCGCGGAAATGCGCAGTAGCGGCGTGCGCGGGATTCTCGTTTACTCGAAGCCATCCGTCAGCAGATCGAGGAGTTCGATACCATCGAGGCCATCGATCCGGACATACGCGGGATCGTCGAGCGCAATTGGCCGCATCTGGTGGCGAAGCTGCCGCCGGAGGAATGAAGAAGGCGCCTATTAGGCTCCTGCAAGCTCCCCGTGTGATCCCAGGCCGTGCTGAAGAACCGGCAGAGTCGGCTCGGTCCTTTACTTCCGCGGTTTCGATCCCGGCGAGATCATCCCCCGCTCGTTAACAAGGGCAATCGTTTCGATTTGGCAGGCCGTCCGTAGGAGTTCGTCGCGACGTACACCAGACGGCATGCCACGGGCCTGATTACGCAAGCTGTTCGCCTCTTCTTTTAGGCGAACCACGATGTCAGAAGGTTTTTTGAAACTGCCCCGCATGACACTAATGCGCAGCCCTTTGGCCCGTTATATCAGCCCGTCGGCCGAGGCGCAGTATGACCTTCAGCCCGATGGGTATCAACGTATTTCTTGGTGGTGATTGCCGCACTGGCAACGGCTACGCCAAAGGCCAACGAAAAAACAACAAACGCCACGCGAACCTTCATACTGGACCGCTCCTTCCTCAAGGGCGCCCCCTTCCTAAAAATATAATCGGGTTGTTCGTGCGTTTCAAACGAGTTTGACTTTCGAGGCTCGGTTCATGCACTCGAAGGCTGGGGAACAGCCCGGCACGCGACTTGCAGCGCGTTGCACCGTATGGCGCTTCTGTAATGCGCATGCTGCTACCAGGGCATCGTGCCTCGAAGACAGCAGTCGGGTCCGCTCCAGTTTGGCGTCACCGTTTTGGAGGTAATGAACCTGCCAGTTCTGCGCTTCGCTCATGTCCGTCTAACATTCTGATTCCGGGCGTCTGTAAGCGCAGTGTAAGCCGAATCCGCTAGGCACGGCTAGCGAGCAGGCTTTTCGCTGAAACTTTTTTGAGGCGTCTCATTGGGCAAATTGGGCTGGACGGCGATACTCGTTATTGGCGCCGCGTTTGCGGCCGACGAGTATTGGAATTTCGGTAAATACACGGACGCGACACTGAGCGTTCTGCGCCAGATCCGATATTCTTTCGGTTGGTAGAGACGGTCGGAAGCCATGTCCCGCCTGATCGTCATGGCCCGCAACGTGGTCGTCTTGATACTCGCCGGCCTCTGCTTGCCGGGTTGTCAGGAAAAAGAGCCGGAGACTGGGGGCGCGTGCTCAAATGGGTACAACCGCTCCATCTTCGACGAATGCGTTGCCGCCTGCGTTAAGTGCGAGCACGGCGTAACCACAACCTGCTCCACGTCGTGCACGCTCAAGGGCGCTCGCCACAGCCCAGTGCCGTCGCGCTGACCGCGGTAGGGCGATTGCGCGTGCGGCGCCTCGCGCGACTCGAGCCGTTGCGCATACGACTCTGCCCGCCCCTGTCTCTCTCCTGTGGGGCGGGTTGGGGAAGGCGGTTGGATGGAGGTCCTCAGCCCCGCTTGTCTCAATCAAGCTTAGCGTCGCCTAGAGACGGGCTTCAACAGAGTGAGTGCTGGCGTTGAGGCATTTGCGAGCGTTGGCAATTTCAGCATCCGTCGCACCGCGACTGCGCGCCCAGCTTTCCGCAGCAGACGCTGAGTATCTTGCCACGTAGAACCGAACGACCGAGCATGAGACGTGCCGCATGCCGGCCGCCGTTGCATCCTGTCCGTTCAATGCAAGAAACGCCACAATGGCAGCAACGCGTAGCATTGGACGCCCTCCAAGCAATGGAACCGCTTTTGAGAACGTCCCACATTTCAATCCGGTTCCCGGTTCAGCGCTGAAAGAATGGGACGACGATAGCGAGCATTGCCAGAATCACGCTGACAACCGCAGCTCCAACAGCGCACCGGGCATTGTCCTTCAAGGTTTGCGCGTCTCCCCTGGAGAAACGTTTCTTACTCGGCCTTACCGTCACAGGTGATCTTGGTGGGCTGTTTGACGAGCGGCCGCTCAAAACGTTCCGTCCTCCACGCGCCTTGCTGCG
>Ga0070741_10004479_pt1 | contig 32571 bp, 28 predicted proteins | sample Coa_R1_4_FD_66440 | JGI IMG/M metagenome (GOLD analysis project Ga0070741, IMG submission 66440) | Surface soil microbial communities from Centralia Pennsylvania, which are recovering from an underground coalmine fire - Coalmine... | ecosystem: Environmental > Terrestrial > Soil > Unclassified ... | reverse complement strand
CACGTATCGGCTCGCGAACAGCGCAGCGGGAAAGAAGCGGAGATTCAGGTTCAACCCAGCTACGGACTCACCGACGAACAAGTGGAAGGCATGATCCTGGATTCCTTCGACAACGCGGAAGAGGATTTCCGCAAGCGGCAGCTGGTCGAAGCCCGCAATGAAGCTGCAACCATTCTTGCGGCCCTCGACAAAGCGAAAAAGAGTCCGGCCTGGGGCCAGCTCACCAGCGACGAAAAGAAGAAGATCGCCAGGATGGAGAAGGCGCTCACCGCGGTTAATGCCGAAGACGATTACCAGACCATCCGCCAAGCGATTGATGCGTTGAACCACGGCACCACACGTCTGGCTGAACTGATGATGGACAGCGCGGTTTCCACTGCGCTCAAAGGCAAGAACATGGACGAAACCGACCTGGGCGAGGGCCCGACTGCGCCCCATCCCATGGCGAAGGCCGAGTTCGAATAAATCCTCTGCAGAGAATACCGAGAACCAGAGGAACACAGGAGCAGTAAATGGCAGACCAGAAAACCCAAGGCGCCGGCACCGCTACCGAAGAGGCCCCCGGCGAAAACATAGTGCAGATCACCTTTTTGCCGGAAGGCAAGACGGTGCAATTCGAGCACGGCAAACTGCCCTACGAGGATCATGGCAAGGAAGAATCGATCCTCGACATAGCCCTGAATTTCGGCGTGACGCTCGATCACGCCTGCGGAGGCAACTGCGCCTGCACGACATGCCATGTCTGGGTGAAAGAAGGCGCCGAGAATCTCTCCGCGATGGACGACGATGAAGCCGACCGCTTGGATATGGCGGCCGATCTGCAGCTCAATTCACGTCTCGGATGCCAGGCGCAGATCACCAAGCCGGGCAAGGTCGTCGTGGAAATCCCCGCGTGGAATCGCAACTACGTCTCCGAGGAGCACTGAGATGCCAAAGAAATTAACCTGGGACGATGCCGAAGATATCGGCATCTTGCTTTCCGAAACCCATCCCGAACTCGATCCTTTAGGGGTCCGCTTCACCGATCTGCACCGCTACGTGACCGAACTGCCGGACTTCGCCGGGGATCCCAAGGCCTCGAACGAGGGCAAGCTGGAAGCCATCCAAATGGCCTGGCACGAAGAGTATCAAGACCGCACGCAAGCATAGGCTTTCTTGTGGCTCAGGTGTGAGTGTTGAGCAAAATTGCCAGGTTTTTACAAGAGCATGACAAACTAGCAACCGCGAAACCCTATATTCGTACCCCATAGGGCTGCAGGCCCTTTCTCTCTCCGGCAAAACTGCAAAAGGGCACGGAAGCATACCGTGCCCTCTTTTAGTGAACGCAATCTATCTGACAGAAACTGCCGCCGGCTCCTCGACATTCGCTTCCCGCAGAAACTTGGCCGATTCTTCCGGCGGCGTGGGATTGATGTAGAACCCCGTTCCCCACTCGAAGCCGGCAGTCTTGGTCAGCTTCGGCATGAATTCGATGTGCCAATGGTAGTGGTCGTTGGTCGGGTCCTGCACCGGGGATGTGTGGATCACCAGATTGTAGGGAGGATTATCGAGTACCCGGTCAGCCCGTCCGAGCAGGTCCTTCAGGGCGCGGGCCAGGTTTTCGAACATGTGGGATGAAGAGTTCTCGAACGCCGATTCATGCGTCTTGGGCATGATCCATGTCTCGAACGGAAAGCGTGGCGCATAAGGAGCAAGCGTCAGGAAATTTTCGTTCTCCGCCACCACTCGTAGGCCGCCATCCATCTCCTGCCGGATGATGTCACAGAATACGCACCTTTCTTTGTAGAGGAAATACTGCTTCGCCCCCTCCAGTTCCTGCACCACATTGATGGGGAGAATCGGCAGCGCAATCAGCTGCGAGTGGGAATGCTCCAGGGATGCGCCCGCCGCCTCTCCGTGGTTCTTGAAGATCAGGATGTACTTGAACCGCCGGTCTTTCTTCAGATCGAGGATTCGGTCGCGAAAGGTCCACAGGACGTCCTCAATGCGTTTGGGCGGCAGAGTCGCAAGATTCGCGTTGTGGTCCGGAGTCTCGATGATAACCTCATGCGCTCCAACCCCGTTCATCCGGTCAAACATGCCTTCCGCTTGCCGGTTCAGATTGCCCTCAATCCCCAATGCCGGAAACTTGTTCGGCACTACCCGCACCGTCCACCCCGGGCTGTCACGCAGCGGCGGAGGTCCTCCGTTCGGGTTCGGACGGTAGGCCTGAATCTCGGGGGGAGTCTTGCTCTCGTTGCCATAGCAAAAAGGGCAGAATCCTCCCTTGATCTTCATGTTTTCCCGTACAAAATCGCTTGGGCGCTTTGCCCGGTCGGTCGAGATAATCACCCAGCGGCCAACGATAGGGTCTTTTCTAAGCTCAGGCACTGCTACGAATCCTTTCCAGGGGGACGTGCAAACTCAATATTTTACGCCGCCAGTGAGGCATTGCGAAATAGCTCGAAGCGCGGCCGGGCGTCAGGGCCGTCACAGTATACGCTGACGATGTCGCACCTCCACTGGCAGGAGCTGGGTAGCTTCCGCAAGTACTCGCGCGCCACCAGGGCTAATTCGTGGCGCTTGTGGTGGTCCACCGCAGCTTCGGCGCTCTTTACGTAGTGCGATGTTCGTGTCTTAACCTCCACAAAACAAAGCACATCCTTGTCCCACCCGATCAGGTCAATCTCCCCGCGACAGCGCGGGGAACGAAAATTCCGCGCCACTATCAGATACCCCAATCCGCGCAGGTAGAAATAGGCCTCCTCTTCACCCTTCTGCCCGGTCCGCTGGCGCATAGGCTTTTCCTTCGCGTCAACAACGCGATCGGCAAGCCAATCCAGCCCTCCGATAAGGGCTCGCATGAGGCCGACTGGAAGCATGGGAGGTTCAAGCCCACACTAACGCCGCTGGAGGATCTCGGGATGTGAGCGAACACACAGTTGGGGGATCAATATTCTCCGCGGTTCCCAAAACAGGAAGGCTCCCGCCACGCTTGGCTTGTGATCGGTACCCGTTATAGGCAAGAGCGGCATCTAACTTCGGCCTTGCCTTGCGGGGAGGGTGCGGGTAAGTTAGAACCCCCTGCAAGAGCAGACCACCCCGATATGAAAAAAATCGACGTTACACACCTTCGCAGGGCGTTGTTCGTCATCCTTTCCCTTGCTGGCGCGCCATTGCTGTGCCAAGTGAACGTAACCACTTACCACAATGACAACGCGCGCACCGGTCAAAATACGCTTGAAACGACGCTAACTCCCAGCCTGCTGACCTCCGGCCAGTTCGGAAAATTGTTTTCTGTGGCGCTGGATGGCAGGGTCCATTCCCAGCCGCTGCTTCTCAGCAACCTCAGCATTGCGGGCGGAAAGCACAACGTGGTCTATCTCGCCACTGAGCATGACTCCATGTACGCAATTGACGCCAATAACGGCACTGTGTACTGGAAAACCAGCTTCATCAGTCCACCAGCAAGCACCACAATTTCCAGCGGCACAGCGGGAGTCAACTGCTCCGACATCGCTCCGGAGTACGGAATCACCAGCACCCCGGTGATCAACCCGGCTACAGCAACCATCTATGCGGTCGCCAACACAGTCGAATCGGGGAGTTACGTCTACCGTCTCCATGCCATCGACGTCAGCACAGGGGCGGAGAAAGTCGGTAGCCCGGTTCAGATCCAGGCGTCGCTGAACGGGGCCACTTTCGACGCTTTTTCGCAGATGAATCGACCCGCACTTCTGCTGAAGAGCGGGCACATCATCCTCGCGTGGGGATCGCATTGCGACCATCCCCTGTATTTCGGTTGGGTGATGTCTTACAACGCGATTACCCTGGCCCAGGAAGCGGTATACAACGTGAATTCGGAATCAGACGCCAGTGGCAGGAACGCGGGCATTTGGATGTCAGGCGCTGGAGTCGCCGCCGACGCCAGCGGGTATCTGTACCTGGCCACCGGCAACGGAGACTTTGGCAGCCTCTTCCCGCTCGATTTCGGTTCCAGCATTCTGAAATTGAGTGGTCCAAACAACGGAACATTTTCAGTCATTGACTGGTTCACGCCCTACAATCAGGCCAACCTGAATGATCCCAACGACGAAGACCTTGGATCCGGAGGGGTTCTCCTGGTTCCGGTCCAAACCGGCACCGCTCATCAGCATCTGCTCGCGCAGGCGGGAAAGGACGGCATCCTGCATCTGATCGATGTAAACCATCTGGGTCATCACTGCTCATCGTGCACCACCAGCGACACCAACATCGTGCAGGAAATTCCCAATGCCACGATCGGAGTCTTTGGCGCGCCCGCCTATTGGAATGAGCAGGTGTACTTCGGCAGCGCCAGTGAAGGCGGCAAAGACCACCTCAAAGCTTTTAAGTTTTTCTCCGCCACTCCCCAGTTGCAGTTGGCTTCGCAGACTCCGGAGATCTTCTCCTTTCCCACTCCCACTCCCTCCGTCTCAGCCAACGGTTCAACAAACGGCATTCTGTGGGTCCTGGATAACGCGAAGTTCGGCGGAAGGGGACCCGCCTACCTGCATGCCTACGACGCCAATAATCTGGCGACCGAACTGTACAACAGCAGCTCCAATACTTGTCGAGATACAGCTGGGGGGGCGGTCAAGTTCAACGTGCCGACCATCGCGAACGGACAGGTCTTCGTCGCCGGCGACAGGCAACTCACAGTATTTGGTCCGCTTACGTCGACCTCCCTGACCCCCTCCGCTCTCAACTTCGGTTCGCATCGCACCGCTGATGCTCCGCAGCAACTTGTCTTAACGCTTAAGAACACAGGGACGCGTACACTTTTCCTGACGGTCGGGAAACTCTCATCCCCATTCGCAGTATCGGCCAAGACGTGCGCCGCCACCCTGGCGCCAGGCGCATCCTGCACCGTCACTACACAATTCAATCCGAGCCAGGGGAAAACGGGCACGAACAGTCAAACTCTCACCATCACCGATAGCGCCATCACCGGCTGCGACAAAGTAGTTTTGAGCGCAACCATCTCCTGACTGGCCAGGGATTCCACGACAAAAAAGCGCGCCCGGATGCAGGCGCGCTTTTCCACGCGGGCGGGAAAGCCTAAGCGGTTTTTCCGACCTGCTGGATGCATTCCTCCAGCACGTCGACGGCAACGTCCGCTTCGTCCTTGGTGACGACCAGCGGCGGGCAGATCCGGACGCTGCTGGGACCGCAGCCCAAAAACAGGATGCCGCGCTCGAACGCCATTTCGACGATGCGATCGCGCTCGGCAGCGCCGTATTCCTTGGTCTCTTTATTTTTCACGATGTCGACGCCAATCATCAATCCACGTCCGCGCACATCGCCAACCAGTTTCAGCTTGGAAGGCCAGTCCGCCATGCGCTTCAGGATGTGAGCCCCGACCGCAGCCGAGTTCTCGACCAGGTGCTCCTTCTCGATCACGTCCAGAGTGGCAAGCGCTGCGGCGATGGATACCGGATTGCCACCAAAGGTGGAAGCGTGTGATCCCGGAACCCAATCCATCACGTCGGCCTTGGTCATGGTGACGCCCAGAGGCATGCCGGACGCAATGCCTTTCGCCATGCACACCATATCGGGCTCGACGCCGGTGTGCTGCACGGCGAACCATTTTCCCGTCCGCCCAATGCCGCTCTGGACTTCGTCAACCACCAGCATGATCCCATGCCGGTCGCAGATCCTGCGCAGTTCCTGCATGAAGATTGTCGGTGCGACTACGTACCCGCCTTCTCCTTGTACCGGCTCGACGAAGATCGCCGCCACCTCCTCGGGAGCGAGCGTGGTCTTGAACAGCTTCTCCTCGATGAAGCGGGCACATCCCAGGGCGAACTTGTCCGCATCCTGCGAACCGCCGGTGCAACCGCGGTATACGTCGGGATAGCGCACGTGCGTGACTCCCGGCAGGAGAGGCGCAAAACGGCGACGCTGCTGCGGCTTGGACGCGGTCAGGGAAAGCGCGCCCATGGTGCGCCCGTGGAATGCGCCGAAGAATGCAATGATGTTCTGGCGCTTGGTGTGATAGCGAGCCAGCTTCAGCGCGCATTCGACCGCCTCCGCGCCCGAGTTGCCGTAATAAACGCGGTGCGGGCCCTTCATGGGAGCGATCTTCGATAGGCGGTCCGCCAGTTGCACCATGTTCTCGTAATAGAAGTCGGTGCCCGACATATGAATCAGTTCGCCTGCCTGTTTCTGAATGGCGGCGACCACGTCGGGATGGCAGTGACCGGTCGAGGTCACCGCAATGCCGGCGGAAAAATCGAAAAACTCATTGCCGTCCACATCGGTCACAACGATCCCACGGCCGCTCTTCGCCACCATCGGGTAAGAGCGCGTATAGGACGGTGAAATCAGTCTCTGATCTCCTTCGAGTACACGCTTGGCATTCGGCCCCGGCAGGGCAGTCTTGATCTTGGGACCGGCGGTTGCCGTCATAGTCTTGGTAGTCATTTGGAGTTCCTCCGTTCTAGAGAAGGCACGATTTCAGTCGTGCCGTTCGCGGTGCCTGGCTATCAACCCCTGAGGGCAGCCGGCGCCAGGCCAGTGGTCTCGGACATTGGAGTGCAGCTCTGGTTCAAGCCGGCAATAATGTCGAGGCGAGTCAGGCGAAGGAAAGGGTTAGTCGCTACCGAAGAGGCTGGGACGCAGGCGCGAAGGCAGGTTGGCCCGATACCGCCGCGGACACACCAGGCAGTGCAGCCAGCACTCAGGCAAATGCGAATTGGGATTCTTCTGCAGCATCGCGAACACGCAACATTCCTGATTGATTATAGCTGGAGCAGCGCCCCGGCGGAACCCCCTTTCGTCAGGCTAAGTCCACGCGGGGACAGCCCCTTGAACTGTCCAGTCGAGCAAAACTTTGCACGCTTCCCCGCCACACGATTCTTTTGACATCCCCCTTGTCGCGCCTTAGCATGGCTGACCACGGGCAGGGGCGACTCTTGCTGGACCAAACCATTTCTCATTACCGGATCTTAGAGAAACTCGGCGGAGGAGGCATGGGAGTCGTCTACAAAGCCGAAGACACCCGCCTCGGCCGTTTCGTGGCCCTCAAGTTCCTCCCCGACGACCTGGCACAGGACCATCAGGCCCTTGAGCGTTTTCGCCGCGAAGCCAAAGCCGCTTCCGCTCTCAACCATCCCAATATCTGCACGATCTACGATATCGGGGAGGACAACGGCCGCACCTTCCTGGTCATGGAGTTCCTCGACGGCTCGACTCTCAAGCATCTGATCACGGGCCGCCCCCTGGAACTGGAGACCACCCTCGCCCTGGGAATGGAGATCGCGGACGCCCTTGACGCGGCGCACGCCGGAGGCATTGTTCACCGCGACATCAAGCCCGCAAACATCTTCGTCACCAAACGCGGGCACGCCAAGATCCTGGATTTCGGCTTGGCCAAGGTGAAGGCGGATTCCCGCTCTGCTCCTGCGCTTCCCGATGTCACCGCGCCCACGGCGGTAGCCCTCGAAGAACACCTGACCAGCCCGGGCTCGACCCTGGGAACGGTCGCCTATATGTCGCCCGAGCAGGCCAAGGGAAGAGAGCTCGACGCGCGCACCGACCTGTTTTCCTTCGGGGTAGTTCTGTACGAAATGGTGACCGGCCTTCTCCCGTTCCGGGGTGAGACCTCCGCGGTTATTTTCGAATCGATTCTCAATCGCGCGCCGGTTCCTCCCATCCGGCTGAATCCGGATCTGCCCGCCAAGTTCGAAGACATCATCAATAAATCTCTGGAAAAAGATCGTAACCTCCGCTACCAGAGCGCGGCCGACATGCGCGCCGACCTGCAGCGCCTCAAGCGCGATACCGAGAGCGGACGGACGGCCGCGTCAGGTTCCGGCTCGATCCTGGCCGCGCCCGAATCAATTCCCCAACCCGCGGCAAACATTTCTTCAGCACGATTCGTAACCCCGGCCCGGGCCTCATCCTCGTCCCAGCCTGCAGCTGTCTCTTCAGGAAGCACGAGTCCTGCGGTGCTGGCATCCCCGGCTGGGCGGAGAAAGCCGTGGAAAATCCTGGTTCCCGTCTCACTGGCGATCCTGGCTGTCCTAGTCGGGGCAGGATTGTATTTCCGCTCCAGGAGTTCGGCCAAACTGACCGAGAAAGACAGCGTGCTGCTGGCGGATTTCGTCAACACCACCGGCGATGCCGTTTTCGATGGCACCCTGAAACAAGCGCTGGCGGTGCAACTTGAGCAGTCGCCCTATCTGAATCTGGTTCCGGAGTCAAAGATCCGCGAAGCCTTGGGCTTTATGGGTCGCTCCCCCGATGAGCGGCTGACTAACGACATCGCTCGCGAAATCTGCCAAAGGCAGAGCATCAAGGCCATGCTGACCGGGACGATCGCAAGTCTCGGCAATCACTATGTGGTCACGCTAACCGCGCTCAACGGCTCAACCGGCGATGCACTGGCACGGGAACAGGTCGAAGTCGACAGCAAAGAGCGAGTCCTCAAGTCTTTGGACAAAGCCGCATCCAGCATCCGCCAGAAGATGGGCGAATCCCTGGCTTCAGTTCAGCAATTCGCAACTCCCCTGGAACAGGCGACCACATCCTCCCTGGAAGCGTTGCAGGCCTATACTCGCGGACACGACGAGCATCTACGAACGCGGGACGACGCTGCAATCCCGTTCCTGAACAAGGCCATCGCACTCGATCCCAATTTTGCTATGGCCTACGCAACCCTGGGAGTGGCGCTCACCAACCTGGGTCATAGCCCTGAGGGTACGGTGGCGCTCAAGAAGGCCTATGAGTTGCGAGAACGCGCCAGCCAACGGGAAAAGCTTTACATTCAGGCGCATTACTACGATGAGGTCACCCTCGACGCCGAAAAGTCTCTAGCGGTGTACGCAGAATGGCGGCAGACGTATCCCCGGGACACGGTGCCTTATGACAATGCCGCATTAGCTTTGTCTCAGCTGGGCCAATACGAAAAAGCCCTTGATTTTGCCAGTCAGGCCCATCGTATGGACCCGCAAGATCTCTATGCATACGCCAATCTTGCGAGCGCCTACGAGGGTCTGAATCGGCTCGATGAGGCCAAGAGTGTTGTGGAAGAGGCATTCGCCAGAAAGTTGGATTCGGCCGGGCTTCACTTTGTACTCATGGATGTTGCCTATATGCGCGGTGACCGCGCCGCCTACGAACATGAACTGGAGGCAAGCAAAGGCAGCTCCCTGGAACCGTTCCTGGTTTTTTTCAATGCTGCTTGGCAGGGCGCCCAGGGAAGGGTCAAAGCTTCGCACGAATTCTGGCAGCGTGCCCGCCGGTTGGCCACGGATTCAGGCGCCAAAGATTTTGCCGTAAACCTGCTGACCTTGGAAGCCTACCACGACGCTCTATTCGGGTATGAAGCGGATGCCCGCCGCAAGGCGTCGCAGGCCATCGAACTGGCTCACGATGATGACACCCGCTGGGGCGCAGCCTTAGCGTTGGCGGCGGCCGGCGATGTACAGAAGTCCGCGGCTCTCATTGCCGCTCTGCAGCACGATGTCCCCGAAAATCGCTTCATTCAGGCGCTTGCCATTCCGGAAGTGCGCGCTATGGAACAAATCCAGAAGCAGCAATATTCGGAAGCCATCAGCACGCTGGAGCCAATTCGCCCTTACGAATTTGGTTCCGGACCGCACTCAGCCGGGATCATCCCCGTTTATCTGCGCGGCATGGCTTACCTCAAAATGCGCGATGGCGCCAGAGCCGCCGGCGAATTTCAACGGGCTCTCCAGCACAAAGGCGCCGCCATCTGGGCCTTAGAATATCCCCTGTCTCAGCTCAATCTCGCCCGAGCCTACCTGCTGCAGGGAGATGTCGCCAAGGCCCGTACTGCCTACCAGGATTTCTTCGCCGCCTGGAAGGATGCTGATTCCGACATCCCCGTGCTCAAGACAGCCAAACAGGAATACGAAAAACTCCAGTAGCCAACGTGCATTTCCAGCATTTCTTTAGAATCGAATTTCGCTCTTCTTTCGTCTGATATGTTGTAGTTTCTCTGCCCAATGCACTCCGCTCAGCGCCCAAAACGGTGGACGGTGATTCTTGCCTTCGGACTGGTGTACCTGTTCTGGGGCTCAACTTACCTGGGCATAGACATCGCTGTACAGAACATTCCCCCCGCGTTGATGTGCGCCTTGCGCTTTTCTATCGCCGGGGTCGTCATGCTGGTTGTTTGTGCCGTCACCGGACGTCGCGTCTTATATTCTCCGCGGCAGCTTGCGCTCGCAGCGATTGTCGGCCTTCTGCTCCTTATGGGAGGCAACCTCACCCTGTCTTATGCCGAGCTGGCCGTCTCCTCGGGACTTGCCGCATTGATTATCGCGATTACACCGCTCTGGTTTCTGGTGCTCGATTCGCTGTTACTCGGCGATCATCACATCTCCAGGCGCGGCAAGGCCGGGTTGTTGTTGGGAATTGCCGGGCTGTTCGTTCTAGTCTGGCCGCAACTTGCGGCGGGATCCCTCGGCCGCCGCGAACTCTGGGCTTCCATCAGTCTGATTGGCGGATCCTTCAGTTGGGCCCTCGGTTCGGTTCTGTCGAAGCGCTGGCAGTCCGGTATGGACGTGTTCAGTTCCACAGGTTGGCAAGTTGTTGCCGCGGGAGTTGGTAACTTCATTTTTGCGCTATTCAAGGGTGACCTGCATCATGTCACTTGGACTGCCCGCGGCCTGGGAGCGGTCGCTTACCTGGTCGTCTGCGGCTCGTGGATCGGCTACACCGCCTACATTTGGCTGCTCGAGCACGTTCCCACATCCAAAGTTTCAACCTACGCGTATGTAAATCCGGTAGTGGCGGTCCTCCTCGGCTGGCTCATTCTGCACGAACGGGTGGACCGGTTCATTCTGGCCGGCAGCGCGATCGTGGTCCTCTCTGTCGTGCTGGTGACGAGTGCAAAGGTGAAAGAGAAGTCGAGCCTGCCCGGGGAACTCCCGGCAGTCGAAGCCGCCGGCGACTAAAACAGGGTGCCGGGCCTCTCCCGCATCTTGTCGATTCCTCTCCGAACAGCGCCGGAAGTCGAGGCGGGCCCCACACTACTCTTCCTCTTCCGCTTCACCCATCAGATCCGCCGCTGTCCCTCGAATCGCGAACGTCTGCTTGTCTGCACCCTCCGGCGCAAAGCTGACGCGCATCGGATTTCTCTGCCAAAGAGGAGCGGGACAGATCGAGTCGGGCGCTGCATCCTCGGGCAAGAGATTGGCGAGCGCCTTCTTCAGGACCGGCTTGCGCCGGTTCAACTGTGCCACTACCGCATATGTCTTTTTTCCGTCATCCCCCACGCCGCAGTACGCCACGTAATCCCGGTACCAGCTCGCGGCAGAAAAGTACGGATCAAACGCCGGCAGATTCGCGGCAGATACCCGACCGCTCAGCTGGTCCACGATCAACCATCCCCCGCGCTGCCATCGCCAGCGGGCGCCCGGTTCCTCCGGCAGGCTGTCGTTCACTCGAAATGCCCTGCGGACCACGAACATCCGGTCAGTGATCTCATGGGGCGGCCCTACCACGTATTCTCTGACACGGCCGTCCACCACCATGGGGCGAACCTTCATGATCAACGGGACAGAATCCGAAGCGGCGAACCACTGCACAGGAATCCATCTGCCAAAGGCGACTACATGCGCTTTGGCGACGGCGCCGGCCACCGCACACGAAAGCAGGATTCCCAGGAACCAGCCACCGATAGTCACCTTCAAACTGTGGTTCATATTCCTGAGGGTAGGCATCTAATCCATTGAGAGGCAAGGTCTCTAATCACAATTCGCCGTTGCTGTTTCAAAATGGGAATAGCCTCTTTCGTCAAGCAGTGATAATGTTGCAGGAAATTTTTCAAAGGAGCCGCGGCCGAACGCAAAGAAGCGGGGTAGAATCGGGAGATAGAAGAACGATTTTTTCATGAAGGTCACGCCTTTCTTCCGGTTTTCCCGCTCTAACCTGCGGACAACTGCAATGGGGGAAGCCGCTTCTTATTCAGATATGGGGGATCTTCTACCAAGGCGTCGAGCGCCGCGAATTCTGGTGGTTGACGATCAGGCCAGCATCGCCGGCCTGATGAGCCAGTTGCTGACCATCCGGGGATACGACGTGGTTACCGCCTCCAGCGCAGACCAGGCGGAGGAAGAGGTGCGTCATCACCTGCCCGACCTGATCCTGTCGGATGTCATGATGCCGGGGAAGTCGGGATACGACTTCTGCCGGACGATGAAGGAAAATCCCGACACGCGGCTCATTCCCTTCGTACTGATCACCGGACTGAGCGATAGCAGCGATAAGGTTCGCGGGATTGAGGCCGGGGCCGACGATTTCCTCAACAAGCCTGTGCTGGCGGAAGAACTCATCGCGCGAGTGAAATCCCTGCTCCGGCTGAAAGAGTTCACCGATGAATTGGAGACCGCCGATTCCGTCCTGTGCACGCTCGGCCTGATCGTGGAGGGGCGTGATCCCTACACCGAAGGCCACTGCGAGCGCCTCGCCGTGCACGCCAGTGATCTGGGCCGTCATCTCGGCATGGACGAAGACTCGATCCTCGCCCTTAAGCGCGGGGGATATCTCCACGATCTGGGCAAAATTGCCGTTCCGGACGAGATCCTGAAAAAAGGAAGCGACCTCACTCCAGCCGAGTGGGAAGTAATGAAGCTTCATCCCATTACCGGGGAGAATATCTGCAAGCCTCTGCACTCCCTGCGCCTGGTCCTGCCCATCATCCGCTACCATCACGAGCACTCCGATGGCTCGGGATATCCTGACGGCTTGACCTCGGCCGACATTCCGGTGCTGCCCCGGGTCCTGCAGGTTGTCGACGTGTACGACGCGCTTCGCACCGCTCGATCTTACAAGCCGGCTTTGAGCCACGAACATGCCGCCCAGACCATGCGGGAAGAGGCCCGCCGCGGCTTGTGGGACGCCGAATTGGTGGCGGAATATTTCTCGATGCTGGAAGCCAAACGCCAGGTAGCGTAGGCAGTTCTCTCTCGGCTTCCCGCGTTTCGCCGCAAGTCTCGTCTTATTGGCTGAAAATGAAGGACCAAATACAATGGCAATATCCGGCCCAGCTTTCAGCGGCTCGCTCGCTACCACTGAGATCTGAGAACTGAGAACTTCTTTGCCGCCGAAATACAGCATCATCATCCCGGCTTACAACGAAGGCGCCCGCCTCGGCGCAAGCCTGGAGAGAGTGGTCACCTACATTCACACCCAGGGATGGAATGCAGAGGTGGTCGTGGTCAACGACGGCTCTCGCGACCACACTGCGGGGATCATTCGGGCCTTCGCCGCCAAGTATCCGATAGTGCGTCTCATCGAGAATCCCGGGAACCGCGGCAAGGGATACAGTGTTCGCAATGGCATGCTGCGCGCCGTGGGTGAGATTCTGATCTTCAGCGATGCAGACCTGTCTTCCCCGATCGAGGAGTCTTCAAAACTGCTCGAAGCCCTGAACCAGGGCGCGGATGTGGCAATCGGCTCGCGCTGGCTGCGCACCGAGACTCAAACCCAGCGGCAGCCCCTGCATCGTCAGATTTTCGGCCGAATCTTCAATTTGCTGTTGCGCCTTGCGCTGGGCCTTCAATTTAAAGATACGCAATGCGGATTCAAGGCTTTTAAGCGGTCCGCCGCGCAAGCCATCTTTCCCTTACAGAAGATCGAGCGCTGGGGTTTCGATCCCGAAATCCTGTTCCTGGCGCGCAAGCTGGGATTCAAGGTGAAAGAGGTTCCCGTCCTTTGGGGCCACAGCGGCGGGACCCGTATCCATCCGCTGGTGGACGGCTCTCGAATGTTCACGGAAATGTTGCGCGTGCGCTGGTATTCCCTCACAGGAAAGTACGATGGGGCCGTTCCCGCAGCCGCTGAACACGCAAAAACCTGATCGCAAGTCGAGCGGGCACACCTGGCCGCGGGGACCGACAAACGAATCTAGGCCGACCTTTCCACTTGCAGCGACATGACCGCCTCTACTACCCGCCGCCCCATTTCCGCGGTGGAGAGAGAAGCATGACTCTTGCCCGCCAAATCAGCTGTGCGGGCTCCCTGGGCCAGCACCCCGGAGACGGCGCTCTCAATGCACCGCGCCTCCGCCTCCAAAGAAAACGAATGCCGCAACATCATCGCGGCGGAGAGAATCGCTCCCAGGGGATTGGCAATTCCCTTGCCCGCAATGTCCGGGGCTGATCCATGGACCGGTTCGTACAATCCCACCGCGCCACCGATACTTGCAGAAGCCAGCAGTCCCAGCGATCCCACGACTCCCCCGGCCTGATCCGACAAAATGTCGCCGAACATGTTTTCGGTGAGCACGACATCGAAATCAGCAGGCCGCTGCACCAGCATCATGGCCGCGGAATCCACGTACTGGTGACCCAGCTGTACGTCCGGATAATCTTTGCCCACCCGGGTCACGACTTCCCGCCACAGCCGCGAGCACTCGAGAACGTTGGCTTTGTCCACCGACAGCACCCGGCGTTTGCGCTTCATGGCCAGGTCAAAGGCCACCCGCGCAATGCGTTCGATCTCACCCTCCGCATAGCGCATGGTGTTGAGAGCCACGCGCGCGCCTGGATTCCCTTCGATGGAGCGCGGCTGCCCGAAGTATGCTCCCCCCAATAACTCGCGCACGATCATGATGTCGGTTCCGCGCACGATCTCCGCGCGAAGCGGAGAACAATCCTCCAGCGCAGGGAAAAACACTGCTGGGCGCAAGTTCGCATACGCTCCCAACTCGCGCCGCAAGCGCAACAGGCCAGCCTCCGGCCGCAGGTGTCCCGGATTGTGATCGAACGCCGGGCTTCCGACTGCGCCCAGCAATACCGCCGACGATGCCAGACAAGCCTGCAAAGTTTCCCCCGGCAAGGGGTCGTTCGCCAATGCCAGCGCCGCCCCCCCAATCGGCTTCCGCTCAAGTTGCAATTGGTGGCCGAATCCCTCCGCCACCGACTGCAGGACCAGAATGGCCTGCTCGGTGACTTCCGGCCCAATCCCGTCGCCCGCGACAATCGTGAGTTTTAAGAGCATTGTGAAAGTGGGTAATTGAGTAATTGGGTAATTTCCCGCACAGGTAATTTTATGCGTGAATAAAGAAAGCCGCCACAAGCGGCGGCTCGGACGATCATCCAATTGACTAAATTACTAAATTACTCAATTACCCAATTACAAAATAACCCAATCCCTAAACTCCCCAAAGATAGTCTTCCTGCTGGGTCTGCTCATGATGGGACTCGGACGCAACGCGCAAAGGAACGCCAAACGGATTGGTCTGCGCCCCCGCGGCAAACGCCCGTTCCGGCTCCGGAGCGGGGGCATTCACCACCGCCTCCTGCGACGGAATAATAGGCTCAATCAGAGGGGTAGCCGAACCTGTTGGCTTATGCGTATCGCGGATCAGTTCCAGCAAATGATGATCCTCGACGTGCTTGATCTTGTCTGCCAGCCGCACAAAGCGCCGGTACACATCATCCAGAACCCGCCGGTCAAACTGATAGCCAAGTTGTTCGCAGCGGATACTCAACGCATGGCGGCCCGAGTGCTTGCCCAGCACGAGTTTCGAATCCGGGACGCCCACCGATTTCGGCGTCATGATTTCATAGGTCAGCGGATTCTTCAGCACGCCATCCTGGTGAATGCCAGCTTCGTGGGCGAAGGCATTGCGCCCAGTGATGGCTTTATTGGGCTGCACCGGGACGCCCGTAATCTCGCTGAGCATCTGGCTTGCGGCGAAGATTTGCTCGCTCGCGATGCCGGTCTCGTAGGGATACCGGTCCGGCCGCACTCGCATCGCCATCACAATCTCTTCCAGCGAAGCGTTTCCCGCCCGCTCGCCGATGCCGTTGATGGTGCATTCCACCTGCCGAGCGCCTGCCGATACCGCCGCCAGCGCATTCGCCACCGCCATGCCGAGATCATTGTGACAGTGGGCCGAGATCGTCACCTTCTCGATTTCACGCACCCGGCGTCGGATGGTCGCAATCAGTTCGGCGAATTCCGAGGGCACCGTGTACCCCACTGTGTCGGGAATGTTCAGAGTTGTCGCACCCGCCTCCACTACGGCATCCAGCACGCGGCAAAGAAAGTCGGGATCGGTGCGCGTGGCATCCTCGGGCGAAAACTCCACGTCGTCGCAAAACGACTTGGCCAGCTGGATCGCTTCCCGCGCCTGCGCCACGCATTGATCGCGGGTCATCCGCAGCTTGTACTGCAAGTGGATATCTGAGGTGGCCAGGAATACGTGAATGCGAGGACGCTGCGCCAGCCGCAAAGCTTCCCAGGCGCGCTCGATGTCCGCGCTGCAGGCCCGCGCCAATCCCGCGATGATGGGGCGCCGCACCACTTCGGCAATAGCCTTGACTGATTCAAAGTCGCCATCGGAAGCGATGGGAAATCCCGCCTCGATCACATCCACACCCAGGCGGTCGAGCTGATGCGCCAGCCGTACTTTTTCCTGCTGGTTCATGCTGCAGCCGGGAGACTGCTCTCCATCGCGAAGAGTGGTGTCGAAAATCGTGATCCGTGCTCGCTCGGAACTCATGGCTTCCTCGGGGAAAAATTGATCCTTCCATCCTATCCCGCTGCCTGACAGAAGCAAAACTTATATTTCTTCAGTAAACATTAGAAGCATTTATATAATAAGTTATACTAATACTATACTCACAAGCATTAGAGGTACCCGGCAATGGAACTCTCTCAGCTGGAAGTATTTCTGGCCGTCGCGCGCGAGCACCGCTTCTCCCGCGCCGCCGATAAGCTCTTTCGGACCCAGTCCGCCGTCAGCCAGACGATCCGCAAACTGGAGGACGAACTTGGGGAAGCCCTGTTCGACCGCTCCTCCCGCGAAGGCGTCCTGACCGACGCCGGGAAAGTCTTGTACGAGTATGCCGAAAAGCTGATCAACCTGCGCAGCGAGGCTGCCGAGTCATTGGCGGAACTGCGCGAGTTGCAGAAAGGGCGCCTGGTCGTCGCCGCCAACGAATTCACCGTTCTTTACCTTCTTCCGGTCCTGGCTGAGTTCCGCCGCCTTCATTCCATGATCAAGATCAAGGTGGAGCGCGCACTGGGCAGCCACATTCCGGACGAAGTCTTGCGCTACGCCGTGGAGTTCGGAGTCCTCTCCTATGAACCGCAGGAGCCGAATCTTCATTCCGTAGTCATCTTCCTGGATGAATTGGTCTTCGTGGTCCCTCCCACTCACCCGCTCGCTTCCGCTCCCGAGATCAGCATCCGGCAGCTGGGGGCGGAATCGTTCGTGGCGCACATCGTCTCTTCTCCCTATCGCGAGAAAGTGATCCAGCTTTTCAAGAGCCACAAGACGCCGCTTCACATGGATCTGGAACTCCCCACCTTACAGGCCATTAAGCAGTACGTCGCGATGGGAAATGGAGTTGCCTTCCTGCCCGAGATCAGCGTGGAAACCGAAATCGCGCGCGGGGAGCTCGTGCGTATCCCCGTGCGCGAGCTCCAATTGAAGCGCAAACTGCGGCTCATCTACCGCAAAGACGCTAATCTCTCTCACGCCGCCCGCGCCTTCCTGAAAGTAGTGGAGGCGATTGCCCTGGAACGCAAGGGCCGCTACCGGTTCCAGCGCGAGAGCTAGGAATTCGCCTGCCGGCACGGGCGGCTCGCCGTTTGTTGCGGGTGTTTCGCCAAAGCAGTCGGCGAACCACCCCGCAAAAAACAAAAGGAGCAAGGCGGACCTTGCTCCTGAATCCTCGAAACGTTCTGCGTTAGCAGTCGGCGCACACCTGCTCTTCTCGAAACGAATCCAGCGCCGATTCCAGACTGGGATGCACCTCCAGCACTGAATCCAGATTGGTGAGGTCGAGCAGAGTGCGCACCATGGGATTGGCTCCCGCACACTTGAACTCCGCGCTCCGCTGCTGCGCCCAGCTTTGCAGCAATGCCAGCTCCCCGATGCCGGCACTGTCCATCGCGGTCACGCCGCTCAACTCTAAAACCAGCTTGCTGCCACTCTTCAGGATCTCCCCCACCAGGCGAGACAATGCCGCGGCCTCGTCGCGGTACACAATGCGCCCCTGGCAATGGACCACGATCACGTCCCCTCGATTGCGCGTTTCCAGACTGAGTTTCAACTTCGACTCCTTCGGTATTTCGGCCATTACCGGCGCCGCTGACTGCCACGTTTGCCAATTGTTTTGCATGGTATCCATGTTAGTGGATAGACGCGCACGATCTTGTTTTGGCACCATAAATATCTGTTAAATTTTCGTAAAGTTGTTCTAAGACCGTACCGGGAAACTTTGTGGACCGGGACATCTTGAGCATCCAGTACACTGCATCTAACGGATTTCGTTACCTGATACTGTTTATTTGGCCGGCGCGATCGCCGGGGAGGGATATTGCGTGTCGAAAACTGCCGCCGCGGTGCTGGCATTCCTCGGCTTGATCCTTTTCTCCATTCCCATGTCAGCACAATTCAATGGCCTTCTTCCCGGGGGGAACGTCTACGGCGGCGTTTCCTATGGCCAACTCACGGATGTGATCAATAAGCAGAGCTATCGCGGATGGAACGCATCGTTTGAGGATCTTCCCTTCACCCGGTTTCCCCGGCTGGGACTGGTCATCGATGGAAGCGGCTTCTACCGCTCCAACGGCCTGCGCCAATACAACCTTGTAGGCGGCCCCCGCGTTTCGGCGAACATCGGAAAGATTCGCCCTTTTGTGCATGCCATGGCCGGCGTCCGCCATGTGCGCTCAACCGATACTTTTGTTTATAACCCGCTGGTCATCGATGTTGGCGGAGGGCTTGACTACAAACTGTTTTTCAAGAATTTCTCCTGGCGGGTCCAGGGCGACTACATGCATACCCACTATGCTAACGCTACCCAAAACGATTACCGCGCCTCCACCGGAATCGTCTGGCGCTTCTAAGCCTTCCGGCTGATTTGCCGCGGGAATGCGCGCCACCTCCGCTCCTTCAGGCGCATCTAACAATTTCTGCGTGCTGCCGGGCTCGGCATGCGGAAGAAGGAGGATTGTGATGCGCAAGTTGGTCTTCCTTGCCCTGATCCTGTTCTCATTCGCTCTTCTGGCTCCGGCTCAGATCCCAACCGCCGGGAATATTTATGTGGGCTACTCGTATTTCAACACGAATATGCCGGGGGTTGATCGCCAGGGCCTGAATGGCTGGGAGGGCTCTGTGGAAGCCAAATTCCTTCCCTTTGTGGGGGTCGTTGCGGACTTCAGCGCCAACTACGGCGACCTGAAGTTCTCGGTAAACCCGCCTTTGGTCCCGTGTCCTTCGGCTGGGTCGTGCCCTGCCAGCGTGAGCGCGAATTCGCACCTGGACAATTTGCTGTTCGGTCCGCGAATCTCGGTGTCCGCCGGGCCGGTGCGCCCCTTCGCCCAAGCGATGTTTGGGGTCGCCCACATCAACACCAACGGACTCGGCTCAGACACATCCTTTGCCACGGCCATTGGCGGCGGGCTGGATTACAGGATCTTCCGCCTGCTGGCATGGCGCTTTCAGGGAGACTTCATCCGCAGCAGCCTGTTCCACGGTACGCAGCACAATGCACGCTTCACCACCGGCGTCGTGCTTCGATTTTAAGAATCGCCTCGGAATCGGGATAGGGTTCGGCTGGTTGGCTCAATCCTGTTCTTGTCTCCTTCCTCGCGGGCGGAGGCGAGATTCCTGAGCGCTTAAAAACGGGGCGGGGCGGCCGTTGATCGCCCCGGGATCACGGGGCACCCCGCTACGCGCGCGGCTCCGACTCAGCCCAATACTTGTGGTCTCGGAGGAAATACTCTTCGTTCCAATAATTCATTGCGGTCTTTAAAAACAGCAATCCCACCCGCAGGTGTCCCATGCGCTTAAACCGCCGGTTGGTGGTGTACACCCCGCCGCGCACAACCGCAAATCGTTTCCGGTCCACTTTTTGACTGAGGCGGTAATCTTCGGCGAACAGAATCTGCTCGTGAAAACCGCCCAGATCCCAAAACTTTGTCCGCTGCCACAGCATGAACATTCCGGTAGCAAACGGGCGGTGGAAGTACGAGGCATATTGAACGGCATCATTGATGGCGTAGAAGAGTCGGTCGATCCAGTTTCCTTCGCGGCAAAGGATGTTGGTGGTCACGCAGTGCAGCTGTTTCGCTGCGGCGCGTTCCAGGCACCGCCGGATCAGCGACCGATCGGCCAATTCAATGTCAGCATCGATAAACAGCACGTACGGAGTATCGGCTAGAGCCGCTCCATGGTTGCGTCCAATGGAGGGAATACCGCCAGCAATGACTCTGATGTCCAGATGTTTGCGGAAAAATAGCGCCGCATCCGCGGTGCCATCGGTTGAGTTCGCGTCAGCGACCAATATGCTCGTATTCGACATCCTTGAATAATCCTGATTCATCAGCGAAGTCAGCAATCGCGGAATCAGCCTCACCTCGTTCTTCGTCGGGATCACGATGGTCAATTCGCCGGCCGTATTCGTGCTGGTAGTCATGGATTCGTACTCCTTCTTCATCGATCGTCAAATACGTGAGCCGCGATCCCACCCAACCGCCGGAGTTGTAGTAGCAGATGCCGTTCTGCTCGGCCTCCAGGGCCTCGTGCGTGTGCCCGCAAAAAATCCGCCCCGCCCCGTGATGCCGGGCATACGCCAGGGCCCCGGCCGTCACTTTGGCTGACATCCGCAGCCAGCGCGTATTCAGCCGGTCGATCAACCGCGCGATGGGTTTGCTCTTGAAATCCAGCTTTTGCAACTGCAGGTAGAGCGACGTTCCCCAGCGGCTCAGGCGTACCCGGTTGACCTGGAATCCGTCAAATTGATGGCCGTGGATGGCAATGTGCAGCATTCCCTGGTATCTCCACTCGTAGCTGTCATACACCCGCACGCCCACCAGATGCGACATGATGTTGGCCAGGCCATAATCGTGATTCCCTTCCACCCAGACCACCTCGACGCGGCGCTTGGGATTGGACAGCTTCCGGATGCAGCCCAGAAATTTCCAGTGCTCCTTGGTGAGGCGGGCAAAGTTCAGGTCGGCAAAGATGTCGCCCAGCAGGATCAGCCGCTCAAACCGGTTGTGTTTCAGGACGCGTGTGGCTTCGCGCGCGCGGCTCGTCTCTGCTCCCAGATGCAGATCGGAAAGGATCAGCGTGTTGCAGGCGGGCAGATCCATGCTCCATTTCTAGCAGCCCATTGTTACGGTAGCATGAATGCTGCATCAAAATTGGAGCATAGGTTACAGGCAAGTTAACCAAGGGCGGAATCGTGTCTTACGGCGGATCCTGGTTTATAAAGCTCAGACTGGCCTTCGGTAACTTGCCCTTCAATATAGGATTCCTATACTCGCAACATCGGATTCCTACATTGCTATGAAGAGACGCATCCGTTCCAAGATCGCGCGTGGCAGCGGGGAACTCGCCATTCTCGCCCTGCTGGCCGAGCAGCCACACTACGGGTTCGAGATAGCCCGGCAAATCGGGGAGCGAACCGGCGGCGCCCTGCAATTCACCCTCGCCTCGCTTTATCCCTTGCTTTACGAGATGGAAAAACGAGGATGGGTCGAAGGCCGGTGGCAGCCGAATCAAGCGGGACGCGACCGCAGGTACTACAGCCTCACTGCGGCCGGACGCCGCCAACTGGCACCTCTGCGCAAAGAGTGGCGATCCTTTTTCCAGGCGCTCGACGCCTTGACCGGAGTCAGCCATGCCTGATTGGAAAAAACAGGTTCGCGGCCGCATGGCCGGTTTGAATCTGCCCCGCGAACTCAAAGACGAGATCATCGCCGAACTGGCGGCGCATCTGGAGGACTCCGAACTCATGCACGGCGCAGATCACTTGAGCCAGCAGGTTCCTGACTGGCGCGTTCTTTGCAACGACATTGCGCGCGCGCAATCAAGGGAGGTCCCGATGAACATTCGCACCAGTACTGTCTGGATTCCGGCTCTCGCGACTCTGTTGGGTGCGAGCCTCTGCCTGGCGCTGCTGCAACTAGTCGGCATCCGTCCTCGCATGTGGTGGACGGGCGATATGGCCCTGACGTTTTATTGGCCGTGGCTGGCCAGCCTTCCCTGGTTCGGCGCACTCGGAGCCCGGCTGTCTCACCGCCGGGGCGCCACAACACGGCGCACCATCGCCTCCGCGCTCGCCCCCGCGCTCGCCATGCTCATCACCCTGTGCGTGATCCTGCCAGTTGGTTTGCTGATCGACGGCTACTCCTCAATTCGCCTCGCCCACTTTGCCTTTGCTTTAGCCAATTGGGTGGGTGTTCCTGGACTCGCTCTGCTCTGCGGCGCTCTTCCGTACCTGAGAGCCAGCCAAAGAGGCAGCGTGAACAAGCTATCACCCTGAGGCTGTCGCGGTTTGTCCACCGAATGGTATATGCGCTAAGCGGGGCAAACGCTCAGCTGCACGCGCACTCGCGTTTATGCCACGCGGTGGCCTGCTCGTAGGCATGGGCCAAGCGCAACACAAGATCTTCCCGCCAGTGCGGCCCGGCGATCTGCAATCCAATCGGCAACCCACCCTGCGTGAAACCGCACGGAACCGAGATCGCGGGCAATCCCCATACGTTGAACGGGCGTGTATTGCGCAGCAGCTTGAGTTCTGCCGGCCGCAGAGCGTCCGGGCTGGCCCGGAGTTCCGCAATCGCGGGAGCCGGCATCGGCGTGGCCGGAGTAATCAGCAGATCTACCCCGGCGAAGGTTTCCCGGATATTTCGCCGAGCTTCGTCCAACTCCCGACGCCGCTTGATGTATTCCGCCGCCGTAACATTTTGTCCAGTCCGAATGCGCCGTAAGGTTTCGGGTTGATACCGCTCCGGCGTTTTCGCCGCCTGCTCTGCGTGGCAGGCATACGACTCCGCCAATTGCAGGGTACGATCCGTGGGAACCTCCAGGCGCACCTCCTGGACTTGCGCCACCATGGTTCGGATGCCGTTCACCGCATGTTCCATTGCCGAGGCCACTTCCGCATCCAACTGGTCAAAGAAATATTCCCGCGGAATTCCCACCCGCAGCCCCCTGGGGCTTTCCTGTGCTGCGGACACGTAGTCCATAACCGGGACCTCCGCGGTCGTGAGATCCGAAACATCGAATCCCGCGATGGCTTGCAGCACAATGGCGGCATCGGCCACGCTGCGCGCCAGCGGCCCGACGTGATCCAGCGACGACGAGAGCGGAATCACTCCCCGGCTTGGCACTCGCCCATACGTCGCTTTCAGCCCGACGCATCCGCAGAGCGCCGCCGGTTCGCGAATTGACCCTGCCGTATCAGTTCCAATCGCTGCGTACGCCAGGCCCGCAGCCACGGCCGCCGCCGACCCTCCCGACGATCCTCCCGTGATTCGCCCCTGATCCCAGGGATTATGCATGTCGCCGAAATAGCTGATGAGGGAACTCCCCCCGTAGGCAAACTCGTGCAGATTATTCTTGCCGACAATCACGGCTCCGGCATTCCGCAGGCGCCGGACGACTTCCGCATCTTCACGCGGAATGCGCGCCTCGTGCAGCGCGCTGCCTGACGTCGTCCGCACGCCCGCCGTGTCTATGAGGTCTTTCAGGGCGATGGGAATTCCGTGGAGAGGCCCGCGCCAGTGGCCGCGCCCAATCTCCGCTTCGGCCGTCCGCGCTTCCGCCAGGGCCGAATCCGCCGTCACGGTGATGAACGCGTTCAGCGCAGGATTCAGCTCTTCGATGCGCTCCAGGCAGCCGCGCGTGATCTCCACCGGAGAGATTTCCCGGCTGCGCAAGCGCGGCGACAGCTCAGAAATAGAAGGGATCGCTTTCATGGCATCGCGTGACATTGTAAGGCAGGAGACTATTGGCTCTGTGCGCCCCCGTGTCCCCCACCGTGGCGCGATTTTTCCCGATACTCTCCGACGCGCCCCGGCATCCAAAGGTCCTATAATTGACCAAGCCGTTTCCCTGGGGGCTCCGAAAGATCATGGCAGAGATGACGATCGCGCCGGTTGCGACGCATGGCTTTTTTGTGGACGGCCGCTGGCAACAGGAGGGTGACGTTGTCGAGATCCGCTCGCCCTACGACGGAAACCTGATCGCCCGCGTCACCCAGGGCCGAAAACAGCACGCCGAAGCCGCCATTGCGGCCGCAGTCAAGGCGTTCGGCACGACCCGCCGCCTTCCCGCCTTCGAGCGCCAGCGCATCCTGCGGCAGATTGTCCGCTTCCTGACGGAGCGCAAGGAGGAATTCGCCCGCACCCTGGCGCAGGAGGCCGGCAAGCCCATCAAGGCCGCGCGCACCGAAGTGGAGCGCTCGATTTTCACCTTTACGGTTGCCGCGGAAGAAAGCACCCGCATCTACGGCGAATATCTCCCGCTGGACTGGCAGGAGTTCACCGCAGGGCGCTGGGGGATTGTCCGCCGCTTCCCGCTCGGGCCGGTTGCCGGGATCACCCCGTTTAATTTTCCCCTTAACCTGGTGGCCCATAAAGTTGCCCCCGCAATCGCCGCGGGATGTCCGATGGTCCTGAAGCCCGCGCCGCAGACTCCGCTCTGCTCGCTGCTTCTGGCCGAATGCGTGCAGCAGGCGGGATGGCCCGATGGCGGCCTCAATGTCCTCCCCCTGTCCAACGAAGATGCAAGCCTTTTGGTCACCGACGATCGCATCAAGCTCATCAGCTTCACCGGCAGTGTTCCGGTCGGCTGGGACATCAAGCGCCGCGCAGGGAAAAAGAAGGTCGTTCTCGAACTCGGCGGCAATGCCGCGGTCATCGTCCACAGTGACGCCGACGTGGCCTACGCCGCCGAGCGCTGCGTCACCGGCGGATTCGCCTATGCCGGCCAGACCTGCATCTCTGTGCAGCGCATTCTGGTGGAGCAATCGGTTTACGGAAAATTTACCGACCTGTTAGTGGAAGCCGTAAAGCTGTTGAAAAGTGGTGATCCGCTCGACGAATCCACCGACGTCGGGCCCCTCATCCGGGAAAGCGACGCCATCCGCACCGCAGGCTGGATCGAGGAAGCTGCCCGCGCCGGAGCCCGGCTGCTCTGCGGAGGCCGCCGCACCAACAACATCGTCGAGCCAACCATTCTCACCGGGACCAAGCCCGACATGAAAGTAAACTGCCAGGAAATTTTCGGCCCGGTGGTCACCGTCGAACCGTACAAGGATTTCGACCAGGCTCTGCGCCAGGTCAACCACTCAGCTTACGGCATGCAGGCAGGTGTCTTCACGCGCGATGCCAAACTGATTTTCCAGGCTTATGAGGAACTGGAGGTCGGCGGCGTGATCGCTGGAGATGTTCCCTCTTTCCGCATCGATCACATGCCCTACGGCGGGGTGAAAGATTCCGGGCTCGGCCGCGAAGGCTTGCGCTACGCCATTGAAGAAATGACCGAACCAAAATTGCTGGTCATGAATCTGAGATGACCGAGTTTTTTCTTGCGGGGAAATTCCGCATGTTCGCCCGTTGAAAAACTCAACAGATTTCCAGTAATGTTTGCCGCGCAAATTTTTCTTGGCTAAAGCCCAAAAACGCCTGACAAAGCACCGCCGAATATTTATAATCTCCTGTTTCGCAGCCAACTCGAAAACCTTTGTGGGTGGTTTTCTTACTCGGAACCAGTAACGGCCAGAAAGTCAGCGGACGATCCGCCGGGTCTCTTCAGCCAGATCTCATAAGAGAATGTCGCAGATCTTTCATCGCAGCACGAATACGCTGTCTCGCGCCACCATCTTTGGCGCCGTCTTCATCGTGGCAGCTTTGATCTGGGTCGGCTACGCCATACAGGGTTCTCCCTATGTCACCTACGCAGGCGTTCGCAAGCCGCAACCCGTCCCTTTCAGCCATCAGCATCACGTCACCGGGCTAGGCATCGATTGCCGCTACTGCCACACCTCGGTGGAGACGTCCAGTTTTGCCGGGATTCCGCCCACCAAGACGTGTATGAACTGCCACTCGCAGATCTGGACCAATGCCGCGCTGCTCGAACCGGTGCGCGCCAGCTACCGCTCGGGCGAATCTCTGCAGTGGACGCGGGTGAACGCGCTGCCGGACTTCGTCTTCTTCAATCACAGCATCCATGTCACCAAGGGAGTTGGCTGTAACACCTGTCATGGCCCGGTGGACACCATGCCGCTGATGTACCAGCAGGAGTCGCTGCAGATGGAGTGGTGCCTGGGCTGCCATCGCGATCCCGGCAAGAATCTGCGGCCGCGCGACCAGGTATTCAACATGCGCTATTTGCCGCCTGCAACCGGCAATCCCGTGCAGGTGGACGGCAGGAGTTTCACCGACCAGGACTCTCTGGGCGCGTACTTGATTACCAAATACAGAGTACGCGTAGGGAAGTTGAAGACCTCCGACGGCCAGACCAGCGTGGGCGATATCACCAGCTGCAGTACGTGCCATCGATGAAGTGAACGGAACTTTGAACCGATGAACCAGGACGAGTTCGTACAGATTTCCAAGCGTGAAGAGGTTTGCCCCGGCAAGAAGGGCAAGCTGGACCTGGACGCCGTGCGCGCGGAGATCGACAAAGCGGCTAAGCACGGCCCGGAGTACTGGCGCAGCCTTGAAGAACTCGCGGGTAATCCCGAGTTCCAGGACGCTTTGAAGCGCGAATTCCCCAAGGGCGCTTCGGAATGGCTGGACTCGGTCTCGCGCCGCGGGTTCCTGAAAGTGATGGGAGCCTCGCTCGGTCTGGCGGGGATGACCGCCTGCGTAAAACTGCCCAACGAGCCCATTGTTCCTTATGTGCGCCAGCCCGAAAATGTGATTCCGGGACGGGCGATGTACTACGCCACTGCCCACACGCTTGGTGGATATGCCAATCCGCTGCTGGTGGAAAGCCATCTGGGCCGGCCCACCAAGATCGAGGGCAATGACAAGCATCACGGCTCGCTGGGCGGCACCGACATTTTTGCCCAGGCCTCGATTCTCGGCATGTACGATCCTGACCGGTCCCAGAGTGTGGTTTCCATGGGCGACCAGCGTTCGTACGCGGCATTCCTGAGCGCGATCCGCGGGCCGCTCAGCGCGCAGAAAGCTCTGCAAGGCGCGGGCATTCGTATTTTGACTACGACGATTTCGTCGCCGACGCTCGCCGACCAGCTTCGGGCTTTGCTGAAGGTGTATCCGCAAGCGAAGTGGCACGTATACGAACCAGTCAATCGTGACAATGTGCTCGAAGGCGCGAAGATGGCCTTCGGGCAACCCGTTGAGACGCGTTACGATTTTGCAAAAGCTGATGTCATCGTCTCGCTCGACGCCGACTTCCTCTACGGCGGATTCCCCGGCAACGTGCGTTATATACGCGATTTCGCCTCGCGCCGAGATCCCGATCTCGGGCAGATGAATCGGCTGTACGTTATTGAGAGCACGCCCAGCGCAACCGGAGCCAAGGCGGATCACCGGTTTCCCATGCGGGCTAGCGAAATTGAAAGATTCGCACAAGCCCTGTCGAGCCACTTGCCCATCAATGCGCCAACCGGAGGCGTGGCAGGAGACAACCCGGGCTTCTCGGCAGCAATTGTTCAAGACCTCCTCAGCCATCGTGGATCCAGCATTGTTATCGCGGGCGATCATCAGCCTGCCAGCGTGCATGCTTTCGCTCACGCCGTAAATCAGGCACTCGGTAACGTTGGCAAGACCGTGTTCTACACCGATCCCGTCGGTGCGAATCCGGTCAATCAGAGCGAATCACTGAAAGATCTGGCCAGCGACGTTCAGGCCGGCAAAGTCGATCTCCTGATCATCCTCGGCGGCAATCCCGCCTACGATGCCCCTGCCGACGTCAATTTCGCGGAAGTGCTTAAGGGCGGCAAGGCGCAACTCCGCGTCCACTACGGCCTCTATCAGGACGAGACCGCGGAACTGTGCCAATGGCACGTCAACGCCACGCACGAACTCGAATCCTGGGGTGATGCCCGCGCTTTCGACGGAACGGTCAGTATTATTCAGCCGCTGATTGCCCCTCTGTACAACGCCAAAAGCCCGATCGAATTCGTCTCCACGCTCTCCGGCCAGCCTGATGCGAGTGGCTACGACCTGGTACGCGCTTACTGGCAGAAGCAGCACACCGGCGCGGACTTCGAACAGTTCTGGCGCCAATCGCTGCACGATGGTTGGATCGAGGGCACAACTTACCAGCCGAAATCCGTGGCAGCAAAGAACGACCACATTGGCTGGAAGTCGACCACTGACACGGCCATCGAGCTCAACATCCGCCGCGATCCCACCATCTGGGACGGACAATTCTCCAACAACGGCTGGCTGCAGGAACTTCCCAAGCCGATGTCGAAGCTCACCTGGGACAACGCCGTGCAGATCGGCCCAAAGATGGCCGAGCGCCTGCATCTCGCCTCGAAAGATGTCGTAGAACTCGAACTGAACGGCAAGAAAGTGGAAGGCGCGGTCTGGATTCAGGCCGGACATCCCGACAATTCGATCACCGTAACCTTGGGTTATGGCCGCAGGGGCGCCGGACGCGTGGGCACCGGACAGGGCTTTAACGCCTACGAGTTGCGCACCAGCGGCACTCCCTGGATCGCGAGTGGAGTTCAGATCCGCAAGACCGGAGCGACTTACGAACTCGCCTCCACCCAGGGCATGCAGAGCATGGACACGCCTGACGGTGGGCATCGTCCCCTGGTGCGCGAAACGAGCCTGGAGGAATACAAGAAGGAGCCCGGCTTCGCCAGGGAAGAAGAAGTCCCTCAAGGCCTGACGCTCTACCCGCGGTACGAGTACGAGAAAGAGCAATACGCCTGGGGCATGGCGATCGACCTGAACCGCTGCACCGGATGCAATAACTGCATCCTCGCCTGCCAATCTGAAAATAATATTGCGGTGGTCGGCAAAGAGCAGACTCTCCTGGGCCGCCACATGCACTGGCTGCGAGTGGACGCTTACTACCAGGGCGATCGCGACAATCCGAAGGCCTTCTTTCAGCCGGTGCCCTGCATGCATTGCGAAAACGCGCCATGCGAAGTGGTTTGCCCCGTGGGCGCCACCAGTCACAGCAGCGAAGGACTGAACGACATGGTCTACAACCGCTGCGTGGGGACGCGCTACTGCTCCAACAATTGCCCCTACAAGGTTCGGCGCTTCAATTTCCTGCTGTTCCAGGACTGGGATACCGCGCAATACAAGATGATGCGCAATCCCGACGTGAGCGTGCGCAGCCGCGGCGTGATGGAAAAGTGCAGCTACTGCGTGCAGCGCATTAACGAGCACCGAATCGATGCAGAAACCGCCTCAGTCCGCGAAGGGAAAGAGATAGGAATCGGCGAAGACCTGCAGAGCGCGTGCCAGCAGTCATGTCCGGCCGAAGCGATCATCTTCGGCAACATCAATGATCCGAACAGCAAAGTTTCTCAGTGGAAAGCGAAGGCGCGCAATTACAGCCTGCTGGGCGAACTGAACACGAGACCCCGCACAACGTACCTGGCGGAAGTCCGCAACCCGAACCCGGAACTGGAAAGCTAAGAACTGGAAGCTAGAAGCTGCCTCATGCCAGAGCAATACAAATCGACCACCGACCTCGAGCGGGCTCCCGTCATCGAACCGGGCCACACCTTCGGCACGGTCACCGAAAAAATCAGCGCTATCGTGCTGACCCGCCCGGCTTCGAATGGCTGGTTCATCGGCTTCGGCCTTTTCTTCATGCTGACCATGATGATGCTGTTCGCCATCGGATACCTGTTCCTGAAAGGCATCGGCATCTGGGGCGTAACCATCCCTATCGGATGGGGCTTCGCCATCGTCAATTTCGTCTGGTGGATCGGTATTGGCCACGCCGGCACTCTGATCTCCGCCATCCTGCTGCTGCTGCGTCAATCGTGGCGCAACTCGATCAACCGTTTCGCCGAAGCCATGACCCTGTTCGCCGTGGCGGCCGCCGGAATTTTTCCAGCGATCCATGTCGGGCGTCCCTGGCTCGCCTACTGGCTGTTCCCTTACCCCAACACGATGCGGGTATGGCCGCAGTTTCGCAGTCCGCTGATGTGGGACGTCTTCGCGGTCTCCACGTACGCCACGATTTCAGCCCTCTTCTGGTTTACGGGACTGATCCCCGATTTCGCCACCCTGCGCGACCGCTCTGAAAAGCGCTGGGTGAAGATGGTCTACGGCATGCTTTCCTTTGGCTGGCGCGGGTCGGCCCGCCACTGGCATCGCTACGAAACCATGTACCTGCTGCTCGCGGGATTGGCGACGCCGCTGGTGCTCTCAGTTCACACCGTCGTCAGTTTCGATTTCGCCGTCGGCATTGTCCCTGGCTGGCACACGACCATCTTCCCGCCCTACTTCGTCGCTGGAGCCATTTACTCCGGATTCGCCATGGTGCTGATGCTCGCCATTCCCATCCGGAAGATTTACGGCCTGGAAGATTTCATCACCGAGCGGCATCTGCAGAACTCCGCCAAGGTCATGCTTGCGACCGGACTTATCGTGGCTTACGGCTACGGCGTCGAGGCTTTCATGGGCTGGTATGGCGGCGACCGCTACGATGCCTTCACCCTGTGGAACCGGCTGCACGGACCGTATGCTCCTGAGTATTGGGCGCTGCTGATTTGCAACATCCTGATCCCGCAGGTCCTGTGGATTCGCAGGCTGCGCACCAGCCCCATCGCGCTCTTCTTCATTTCCGGAGTCATCCTGGTGGGCATGTGGCTGGAGCGCTTCATCATCGTCGTGGTCAGCCTGCACCGCGACTTTCTTACCTCCTCCTGGGGCATGTACTACCCCACGCGCTGGGACTGGATGACCTACATCGGCACGATCGGCATGTTCCTCGCCGCCATGTTCCTGTTCCTGCGCCTGCTGCCCGCGATCTCCATCTTCGAGATGCGCACTCTTCTGCCGGAAGCGGAGGTGAAGGAGTAGCCATGAAGCGCGATCCCATCTACGGCATCATGGCCGAATTCGACTCGGCCCAGGCACTGGTCGACGCGGCGCGCAAGACCCATGAGGCGGGCTACAAAAAGATCGACGCTTACAGTCCCTTCCCCGTCGAAGGCCTCGCGGAGGAAATCGGATTCCATCACGACGAAGTGCCGCTGGTAGTCTTGATCGGCGGCCTGATCGGCGGCGTTACCGGATATCTCATGCAGTACTGGATGAGCGCCGTTGACTATCCCCTGAACATCGGCGGTAAGCCTCCGCATTCCTGGCCCGCTTTCATCGTGATCACATTCGAAATGACGATTCTGTTCGCGGGAATATCGGCCGTGCTGGGCATGTTGGCGCTGAACGGCCTGCCCATGCCGTATCACCCGGTTTTCAATGTGCCCAGATTCGCCTTCGCATCCAAAGACCGCTTCTTCCTGATCGTGTTTTCCTCCGACAAGAAGTACAACCCGGTGGAGACGCGCCGGTTCATGGAAGGCCTTAATCCCCGCTCTGTATCGGAGGTCCCCAGCTAGATGACCATCCGGCACAAGCCATGCTCGTGGAGCGACGGACGCCCCCGTCCGACCAGCGCAACGGAAACATGTAGGGACGGACGCCTTCGTCCGTCCGGCGCAACGGAAACGTGTAGGGACGGACGCCTTCGTCCGTCCGGTCGAGCGAAGTTCGAGAGAGCGATCTCCGGGCTCGCGCTCATCGCCGCCATCGCCTTCTGGTCCGGCTGCCGGCTGGATATGCACGTGCAGCCCCGGCAAAATCCGCTCTCGCCCAGCGATTTCTATCCCGACAAGCGCTCGGCCCGCCCGCTGGTCGAAGGCACGGTCGCCCGCGGCCAGTTGCACGCTGACACCTACTTCTACACCGGCAAGATCGGCGACAATCCCGGCGATGTCATGCCCTTCCCCGTCACCCGAGAGGTTCTGGAACGCGGCCGCGAGCGCTTCGACATCTACTGCGCCCCGTGCCATTCGCGCGTGGGCGATGGCAATGGATTCATTCCGTCGCGCGGCTTCACCCGCATGCCTCCGTCGTATCACATCCCGCGGCTGCAGAAAGCTCCTCTGGGCTACTTCTTCGACGTCATGACCAACGGCTTCGGCATCATGCCTGACTACGCCTCGCAACTGTCGCCCGAAGATCGCTGGAAAGTTGTCGCCTACATCCGCGCGCTGCAACTGAGCCAGAGTGCCACGATGAAGGAGGTGCCTGCCGGGCAGAAGGTTCCCTCGGAGCCTCCCGCATTCCGCGAACCCGGATCTGGAGCCACGCTCCCGATGATTGCTCCTCCGGTCAAATCGGAGGGAGAGCCCGGATTGACCAAGGAAGAACGCAAATGAGCCCGGTGCCCGTCCAACAACTCGATCTAACGGCTCCGCCGGTCGTCAAGACCATCTACCAGCGGTCCGCAATCGTCGGCCTGGTGTTCGCGGTGATCTCGGTGATTCTCGCTATCCGAAATCCCGACCAGTTCTATCGCGGCTACTTGCTCGGCTTCATGGCTTGGCTCGGCGTCGCCCTGGGTTCGATGGCCATCCTGATGATCCGTCACCTGACGGGTGGCGGGTGGGGCATGGTGATCCGCCGCATCCTCGGCGCCGCCATGCGTACCCTGCCCCTCCTTGCCATCCTGTTCATCCCGATGATCATCGCGGTGGCGCAGCATCGCATATATCCCTGGGCGATGCCGCTGGAGTCCATTCAGGACCCGTTCATTAAGGAGCACCTGCAGAAGCACGCGTTCATCAAGGATGCCTATCTGAATTTCTCCGGCTTCCTGATCCGCGC
>Ga0070741_10004478_pt1 | contig 32573 bp, 27 predicted proteins | sample Coa_R1_4_FD_66440 | JGI IMG/M metagenome (GOLD analysis project Ga0070741, IMG submission 66440) | Surface soil microbial communities from Centralia Pennsylvania, which are recovering from an underground coalmine fire - Coalmine... | ecosystem: Environmental > Terrestrial > Soil > Unclassified ... | reverse complement strand
AGTCACTCGGCTACCGGACACCTGAAGCAGTTTTCAAAGAACGAACTGGATAATTTAGTGGGCGACACGATCCATCTAAAAAAACTGCATTCTGGTCTTGAAAATGGGGTACACCTTACGGTGAGAGTTTGTGAAAGGCGATCCAGTTCGCCCTGCACGTCGGCGTGGAGGCGGGTGAGCCATTTGTCATCCACCACCAGCGTCCTGATCTCGTCCTCGGCGAGCGCGGGATATTTGGCCGCGACCGCTGCCGTAAGCTTTTCCTGCGCCTGCCAGAGTTTTTCCGCCGTTGCGGCTTCCTGCTCGGCGAGGGCGAGGTAACGCTCAAGCATCCGGCGTTCTTCGCCCGCCTCTGCGCCGGCTTCCTGGCCGCGCCTGCTCTCCTTCTGCAATTCCTTCAGGCGGGCGGTGACACCGGCCCTGGTGAGCTTGCCCTTGTCGTTCAGGGCATCGGCCAGCAACCCGTCTTCGCCGCCGTGTTCTTCGGCCAGTTCTTCCATCTGCTGATCGAGCGCGGCAATGTCGGCTTCGAGCCGGTCAATCGCGGCCTGCTCGCCGGCAAAGTAGCGGGCGATGACGAGCGCGGGCGGGATCAGTTCGGTCTGGTATTTCTTCCTGCCGATTGTGAAGTCGGGCCTGGCTTTGGTCTTCCTGCTCTTGTCCTCAACGATCAGCCGGGGCTGAGCGGCTTCGCGCCAGCCGTCGGCGGCGATCATGTAGCAATCTTCCTGCATCGTCCCGGCCCAGTAATCCATCAGGTGCTGATACACGTCGTAGGCGTCGAGCAGCGGCGCGCGTTTGAAGGTGGCGAGCAAATCCTCGGCGATGCTTTCGATGAGCGCCCTGGGGTGGCCGTCTTTGCCGAAGCCTTTGAGTTGCGGCGTGCTGGCCTCGCGCCACTCGGCGAAGAGTTGCGTCACCGTGGCGTTGAAGGCAGTGAACTCGGCGTGGCCGAAGATGGTTTGTTTGAGTTGCGCGTGGTCAGTTGAGAGTTGAAAGAAGCCGGGGCGCAGCGGGCGAAAAAGCGCCGCGCGGACGCCGGGGATGACCTGCCAGTAAGGCCCGAGCGCGTCGAGGTCGCGCGCCGGGATGCCGCCGCGCAGGTGGCCGTCAATGTCCTGAATATCTTCCGGCTCGGTGCTGTCAATGTAACGCGGCAGATTGAGGTTGTAAGCGTTCTTCGGGTCGGCGATTTCATCCACCGGCACCAGACGCGAATAGCGCGGCACATCGGCCATCCGGGCAAAAGTGTCTGTGATGCGGTGAATGTCCTGCTCGCGCAGCCGGTTCTTGTTGCCGTCCTTGATGAAGCCGCGGCTCGCGTCAATCATAAAAATCCCACGGCGGGCGGCGGCGTTTTCCTTGTCGAGTACGAGGATGCACGCCGGGATGCCCGTGCCATAAAACAGATTGGCCGGCAGTCCGATGATGCCCTTCAGATAGCCGGAGCGGACGAGCCTTTCCCGAATGACGGCCTCGGCGTTGCCGCGAAAGAGTACGCCGTGCGGCAGAATGCAGGCGGCTTTCCCCTGGCTTTTCATCGAGCGGATGATGTGCAGCAGGTAAGCGTAATCGCCCTGCCGCGCGGGCGGCACGCCCCAGGTGAAGCGTTGGTAATGGTCCAGGTCGGGAAGGATGCCGGTACTCCACGTCTTGTCAGAGAACGGCGGATTGGCGACGACGTAATCGTAAGTGCGCAGCCGCTCGCCGTCCTTGAATTTGGGCGCGGCGAGCGTGTTGCCGGAAAGGATGTTCGCCGTCGGGAAATCGTGGAGGATCATGTTCATGCGGGCGAGACCGGCGGTGGTCACGTCCTTCTCCTGCCCCTCCAGCGTGATGTGCCTGCCCGCTTCGGCGGCGACTTTCAGCAGCAGCGAGCCGGAGCCGCAGGTCGGGTCATAGGCGGTCGTCGCGGCCACGGTGTTGGCGGGCGAGATGCCGATGACTTTGGCGATGACGCGGCTGACTTCGCTGGGCGTGTAGAACTGCCCCTTGCTCTTGCCGCTTTCGGTGGCGAAGTGGCGCATCAGGTATTCGTAGGCGTCGCCGAGAATGTCGTCGTGTTCGGCGCGGTTCTTCGAGAAATCCAGTTCGGGCTTCTGGAAGATGCCGATGAGGTTGGTCAGCCGATCCACCATCGCCTGACCTTCGCCGAGCTTGTTGGGGTCGTTGAAGTCGGGGAAGTCGCTGCGGGCGAGGCGGCTGTTATGGTCAATCAGCGGCTGAATGACCTGGGTGTTGATCTTGTCGCCGATGTCGCTCTTGCCCTTGAGCGCGACCATGTCCTTGAAGCTCGCGCCCGGCGGGATCGTGACTGGCGGGGCGAAGTCGTCGCTGTCCCCGTATTTGTCGGAGATATATTTGATGAACAGCATGAACAGGACATAGTCCTTGTACTGGCTGGCGTCCATGCCGCCACGCAGTTCGTCGCAGGAAGCCCAGAGAGAGGAGTAAAGGTCAGATTTTTTGATGGCCATTCGCTTTGTCCTGGGTTTCAACGATAGCGAGGAATGGAGGCGGCGACTGGAATCGAACCGATGAACAAAGGTTTCGCGGCGGAGTGAGAGAGGCGAAAATGCGTCAGGGCTTGCTGTTGCCGGCTTACTTCGCAGGCTTTGGTTACTGACGCGGCCCCTCCGGATTGTCTGTCTGCCACACTACTGGCGCGGACTTTCGAGATCGTCAACGCGGCGGTTCAGGTCGCGGATGTCAGAGCGGGCACCGGTCGGGTCAATCATCATCTGTTCGTGGTGCGAATTGAGTCTCCTCAGTTCCGCCCTGACGTCTTTCAACTCCTGCCTGACCTCCATTATCTCCTTGAGGGCCTGCTCCCGGATCGGTTTGGTGTCGTAAAGCTTTGGCTCGGCAAAGGCGCGGAACTCCCGGAACTCGATCATCAGCTGTGCCATCTGTGCGGCCAGGGACTCCAGTGTGACAGGTTCGGAGTTGTTGAGGTTCTGCGTCTGGTCTTTGCTCATTTCTCTGCCACCCTCTTCTTTCCCGGGGTTTCCAACGACACGTAGTCTACCTTGTCAGCTATTGACGCTTCAATGAAGGACGGCCGGACGGCAAAGGATCCCCACAAAAGTCACTACAGTCGGCTTCGTGACTGAATCTCTGAATTGTGTAAGTGATTAGGAGGAATGGAGGCGGCGATCGGAATCGAACCAACTTGTTCCAAGTTTGGCATCCTGACGTTTCAGGTGGTTTTCCACAGTCAAGGCAGGTTCGCACTCATTTCGCACACAAATCAAGCAATGCGAATTTAGTATTGCCATCAATTCAAGTAAGATCAACTCACCTCATTACACGTTCCGGCAATTTGAAATGTATCAGCTGTGATGGTGTGACTGATGTGAGCCTTCGGCGACGGGGCTTGACGTAACCTCTCGTTTCCTGCTGACTTCTTCCGGCAGCCTCATTCCAGAACCCTCTTTCGGCTGGCTGGCGCGCGTCGCCTTCCTGAACCCTCTATTCTCTACCCCGGGAGCGATACGCTTCCCTTGACATTCTACCCGAAGGAGTCTGATACTTTGGTAGATCTTCCACCAGGGGGCTTTATGCGAAAACAAAAAGGCAAACCGATCGACATGCTTCAGGGCACGCTCGACCTGCTGATCCTGCGAACCCTGCTCTTCGGCCCGATTCACGGCCACGCCATCGCCAAATCCATCGAGCGGACCTCGCACGACGTGCTGCGGGTGGACCATGGCTCTCTCTATCCGGCGCTGCAGCGCCTGGAGCGCCGGGGGCTGATCACCGCCGGGTGGGGCACGTCGGAAAATAACCGCCGCGCCAGGTACTATCGTCTGACTACCGCCGGCCGGAAACAATTGACGACCGAGACCGGCAAGTGGGAGCGCCTGACCGAGGCGATTGCCCGTATCCTTAACCCGGATCGAGAGGGGGCCTGAATATGCAATGGTGGAGCGAGTTGAAATACCTGGTCAGGAAATTGAACCGCAGACGCGCAGAGCGCGAATTGCAGGAAGAGATTGACACGCACCTGGAGATAGAAACCCGGGAGAAGATCGCCGACGGACTCTCGCGGGAGGAGGCGCGGTACGCGGCGCAGCGCGCATTTGGCAGCGTCGCTTTGGCGACGGAGGACAGTCGCTCCTGGTGGGGATTCCGAGGGTTGGAAGAATTATGGCAGGACCTCCGCTACGGCGCGCGCATGTTGATGAAGAAGCCTGGCTTTTCGCTCGTAGCGATTCTCACGCTTGCCCTCGGCATCGGGGCCAACACCGCCATCTTCAGCGTCGTCAACGCCGTATTGCTCAAGCCGCTGCCTTATCCCGAACCCGGCCAGCTCGCGCAGTTGCGCATAGTCCGGTCGGGAAAGCCGGACACTATCATTGGCAGCACCGCTTTCGTTCAAGTGAAAGCGCAGAGCCAGTCGCTGGCGCGCATCGCCGCCTATAGTGGCGGCGACATGACCCTCACAGGGGCCGGAGCGGCGGAAGGAGTCGTGGCTGGCGCAGTGACGGCGGATTTCTTTCCGCTGCTCGGCGTCCTGCCGGCGTTGGGACGCAACTTCACCCAGGAAGAAGACACGCCCAACGGCCCAAAGGCGGCTATTCTCGGACACGGCCTCTGGCAGAGCCGATTTGGCAGTGACCCGAACGTGCTGGGCCGGACGATCACGTTGAACGAACAAAGTTACACCGTCGTGGGCATTCTTCCGGCGCACTTTCAATATCCCGAACCGTTTCAACTTTGGATTCCGCTGGCGCTTAGTGAAACGAGTGCAGCCCTGGCGGGGTATGGTGAAGGCATTGTGCTGCTGAAAGCCATTGCTCGATTGAAACCCGGCGTGACGCTTGAGCAGGCGCAAACCGAGTTGCAAACAATTGCGCAGCGCATTCAGCCAGGAGGACCGACCGCGTCTCCGGGCGGCAATCCCCGGTCGCGCGGCGAGGGCGGCGGACGCGGCGAGGGCGGCGAGGGCGGTGGACGCGGCGGGCGCGGCGATAGTGTCTTGACGTTGGTCGGCCTGCACGAGCAGGTCGTCGGCGATGTGAAGAGGATGTTGCTCGTGTTGCTCGGCGCGGTCGCGTTTGTCCTGCTCATCGCCTGCGCGAACGTCGCGAACCTCCTGCTCGCGCGCGCGGCTGCGCGGCAACGGGAAATGGCAGTCCGCGCCGCGCTCGGAGCCGGACGGCTGCGGATTGCCCGCCAGTTGCTCACGGAAAGCGTACTGCTTTCCCTGGCCGGTGGCAGTTTGGGTTTGTTGGTGGCGTTCTGGAGCGTTCGGGCGCTTGGGCAATGGAGCGGCTCCAGCCTGCCGGCGATGCACGGGATCGGAATTGATGCCTGGGTGCTGGCGTTCACGCTCGGCGTGTCGGTGATCACCGGATTGGCGTTCGGACTCGCGCCGGCGGTTCAAGCCTGGCGCACAGACGTCAACGCCGCGCTCAAAGAGGAGGGCCGCGGCGACACTGGTGGGCATCGCCACTGGCTCCGGCACTTTCTAGTCGTGTCGGAAGTGGCGCTGGCGCTGGCGTTGCTCATCGGCGCCGGGTTGTTGATCAAGAGCTTTTCGCGGTTGCACGACGTCAATCCCGGCTTCCGGACCGATGGCGTCCTGACGTTCCAGGTAACTTTGGCGAAGGGGGAATCCTCGCCCCAGAAAGTCAACTTCATTGCACAAGTCCTCGAGCGGTTGAAGGCACTGCCCGGTGTGCAGGCGGTCGCCGCCACGGATTCCCTGCCGCTCACCCAATTTAACCGAATTACGCCGGCGGAAATCGAGGGCCGGCCACCGATAGACTTGAGAAAGGCGAAGCCGGGCGAGGTGAGGCCGGTTTCCAGGCCGACGGTCACTCTCGATTACTTCAACGCGATGGGTATCCCGTTGCGGAACGGACGGGCGTTCACTTTGCAGGATGCGCGCTCCCCGGCGGAATCGGTAATCGTCAATGAGGCGTTTGAGAAACATCACTTTCCCGGGCAAAGCGCGGTTGGCAAACGAATCCGCCTGATGGCGCGGCGTGGCGCGCAGGCGGGCTGGCAGACGGTGGTGGGGGTCGTCAGCGATGTGCGGCAGAGTGGATTGGCAGGAGAGGTCATACCAGAGGTATACAGCCCGGAGATGGAAGACGTGGGAGGCGAGCTGAGTTTCGTCATCCGCGCCACCGGCGAGCCGGCTGGTCTGATCTCTGCCGTGCGACGAGTGGTGGCGGAGGTGGAACCGAACCAGGCGCTCCACAACGTGATGACGATGGAGCAACGGCTGGCGAATACCACCACTTCGCGGCGGCTGAACACGGTCTTGCTGGGCAGCTTTGCGGGATTAGCGCTGCTGCTGGCCGTCGTGGGCATCTACGGCGTGATGTCGTATGCGGTCACGCAGCGTACACGCGAAATCGGCGTTCGCATCGCTCTGGGCGCCAGCTCAAGGGAAGTCATCAGGCTGATTGTCGGACAAGGCGCGCTGCTGGTGGGAATCGGCGTCGTGATCGGGTTAGGCGTCGCCGCATTGGGGACCCGTCTGCTCGCCAATCTCCTGTTCGGCGTGAGCGCTCTTGATCCCGTGACGTTCGTCGGCGTGACGGCACTTCTGGCAGCGACTGCGTTCCTGGCTTGTTACCTGCCGGCGCGACGCGCGACCAAAGTAGACCCACTGGTCGCATTGCGACAGGAGTGATCAGTCACCTTTTTGACGACGTTACCGGCGATCCGATGGCACGCTCCAGTTCAATGATCGCCAGCGCGAGATTCAGGAGTTCCTCGATGGGCCAGCAAAAAGGAGGGTTCTCACGCACTTTCGGTGAAGCCAGTCTGGTCTTCATTAACTCTCTTCCGGCACAGCCTCTATATCTCAGGCTGCGTGCAAGACCCGCGCTCGTAACAGCTCAGGACCGGCCCGCCTGGACATCTGTCTCTTCGTCATTTTGAGCCGATTGATCTGCCCTTCCACCTGTCCGTTGCTCCACTTGTAGCGCAACGCTGCGACCACCGGGTACAAGACCACGCGGGCGAAGCAGAAGGCTCTGGCCGGGGGAAGAAGAAAAGGCAGACAGACAGGAAGCTGAAGCCCGCCACCATCAACCGCGAACTGGCCTGCCTGAAAATCCTCTTCAACCACTTTCAGGAAGTCGTGATCAGGAACCCCGTCAGCAGGGTGAAGTTTCTGGAAGAGAACAACGAACTGACCCAGCTCCCTTCTGATGACGATGTGCGCAATTACTTCGCTGTGGCCAGTCAGCCCCTGTATGACGTGGCCAGCCTTATCCTTGAGACCGGGATGCGGCCCGAAGAAGTGATCCACATCCGCCGGGATAACGTACATCTGGCTGAGAATTATTATTACAACCCCCACGGCAAGACGAAGGCGGCCAGGCGGCGCATCCCGCTCACGGCGAACGCCGCGGCAGTTCTGAAACACCGTCTTGAAACGATCCCCGGCCCGTACATCTTCCCGCATGAGAAGGATCAGAATAAGCCGATGCTGAAGGTCAACCACGCCCACGATGGCGCGGTCAGGCGCAGCAGGGTGCGACGGTTCCGGCTTTATGACCTGAGGCACCTGTTTGCCACGCGGCTCGCTCAGGCCGGCGTTGATCTGGTCACGCTCGCCGCACTGCTCGGCCACTCGAAGATTCAGATGGTGCTGAGGTATGCTCACCCGGTTGATTCGCACAAGGTGAACGCGATCCGGAAGCTGGAGGACTACACTGCCACGAGGCAGATTGAAGAAACAACCCGGCAGATGGATGTGTTCACTGTCGGCAACCCTGACACCCTCCAATAATACCTGCCACAGATGCCTTCAATGACTGCAAAACTGCAAAGAGTCCCCACAAAAGTCCCCACAGTCGCCTTCCTGACTGATTTCCTGAATTGTGTAAGTTATTGAGAGGAATGGAGGCGGCGATCGGAATCGAACCGATGAATAAAGGTTTTGCAGACCTCTGCCTTACCACTTGGCTACGCCGCCCCGGCCCGGGGATTTCAAACGACCTTCAGGATTGAATTCCTGATGTGAAGCGTCAAAGAAAGGCTCTGAGGCCCCCTTTGAGAGGGCGTATAGTTCCACAGATTGTTTTTTGCGTCAAGTGACCCACCCAGCCGCAAACAGCGCCCGTCACAAGCTCTCCGGCTGATTACCTTTTCGCATCAGCCGCACAGCGGAAGCCGAGGTTCGGCCCTTTGACGGTCGGGCGGGCCCACGCGCGCGTGATCGTAGTGGCCCACTCCTTTTTGAAATCGAACGAGCCGCCGCGCACCACCTGATAGGTTCCACTGTAGCCGGGCTCGCGCGGAGTCTCGCGGTCACTGCCGGGGTAGTGGCTGAAATCCGTCGCCGTCCACTCGGCCACGTTGCCGCACAAATTGAGGATGCCGAACGGTGACGCGCCGTTGCGGTTGGCCGTGACGATCTGCGTGTGTTTGAGGCGCGCTTCATCGGTGTTGGCCAGACCCGGCTTCCAGTCTTCGCCCCACGGATAAAGGTTGATCTTCCCATTGGCCCTGCCCGCATCCTTACCGCGCGCGGCGTATTCCCACTCCTCTTCGGTCGGGAGGCGGTAAACGAGGCCGTCTTTCCGGGCGGCCGTGCGCCAGCGGCAGAATTCAAATGCGTCGTGATAAGTGACGTTCACGACCGGATTGTCTTCGGCCCCCTCAGGCGGCTTGCCGCCCGTCCACCCTTCGGGGGCGGGGTACTTTTTCTCGCTGACGAACCTGGCGTATTCACGGTTCGAGACTTCAGTGACATCGAGGTAAAAGTCACCGACTTTCATTTCGTGCGCCGGGTAAGAGTAGCTGAAGACTTCCGCCGGTGTGCCTCTGTTGTCCGGGACGCGGAGTTTTTTCTGGTCTTCGGTCAGGTTACGGCCCATCAGAAAACTGCCGCCGGGAATCAGCGCCACGCCTTCGGGCAGCGGCAGCGGCGTCGCAGTCGCAGTCGGGGTCGGTTTGTTATTTGTCTGAGCGACGGGTTCCGCCTTGCGCAGGACCAGGAAGTAGACCGCGGCTGCAACAGCGAGCAGCACTGCCACGATCGTGACGAAGACAGCAGACGAAGTTTTCCCCGCCGGTTCCCCGATTGCTTCACCGCCGATTGAGCGAGGGGCGGGGAATGCCGGCGGGGTTGTCTTTTGCACATCGAGCGGCGTAGTCTCCGGGGCCTTGGCGACTCCGTTGAGGTTCGCGCTCAGGCCGGCGGATGGCGCGGCGGCGGCCAGCAGTTCCGGTTCACCGACAAATTCCAGAATCGCCTGTCTGAACTCGGCTGCCGTCTGGTAGCGCTTCTCCGGATTTTTTTCGAGCGCGCGCAGGACGATGCCGTCCAGTTCCTGCGGAATTCCGGGATAAAACGACGAAGGCGGTGGCGGCGGCTGCTCGACGTGCTTGACGCGGAGCGACATGTCCACATTCTTCCCCGGGTCGGGGGCGAACGGCATGCGCCCGGCCAGCATTTCAAACAGCACGACGCCGAGCGCGTAAATATCCGAGCGCCCGTCCAGTTCTTCCAGTCCGAAATGGTCGGGGCCGAGAATCGCTTCGGGCGACATATAACCGCTGGTCCCCGGCGTCAGCTTGCCGGTGGCCGAAGTGACGCCTTCGGCATGCCGCACCTTGACGATGCCGAAGTCGGTGACCTTGATCGTCTGCGAGTCGGCGAGCAGCAGGTTTGCCGGCTTGATGTCGCGATGCACCAGACCGATGCGATCCTTCCCCTCCCAGCGGTAGCGGAAGTTGTGCGCGTAGCTGATCGCATCAAGCGCCTGCACGAATAACTTCAGGGCGCGCAGGTGCGGGATCGGTCCGGTCTCGTACCGGATCAGTTCGGCGACGTTCCCGATGTGCCGCCCCTTGTACTCATAGCCGGGCACGTATTCGAGCAGCAGAAACAACTCGTCCCCGTCAACCGCGTACTGGATCACACTGACGATGTTCGGGTGTTTGAACTGGACGTGGATGTTGGCTTCACGCTCAAACAGGTCGCGCATCAGCGCGGCGAGTCGCTCGTTGTCGGTGCGCGCCGTCAGAGTTTTGATGGCCACCTGCTGCTTGTATTCCTTGAGGAAGGCGCTCTCGGCCAGATACACCTTGCCCATCCCGCCCTCGCCGATCTGGCCGGTGATGCGGTAACCACAGACTACTTTGCCGATCAGCTCACTCATTGTTTCCTGCCGGTCAGCGCTTGAACCTGCTTGTAGGCGGCCTGCGATTCCTTCTTTTTGCCCATCAGCTTGTAGACGTCGCCAATCGCCTGGAAGAATTTCGCGTTCGTCGGGTCGAGTTCGGCGGCCTTTTTGAATTCCGCCAGGGCCTCTTCATATTTGCGCTGCTCCGCGTAAATGCCGCCAAGGTTCGCACGCGGGACGGCGTTGCGCGGATCGAGTTCGGCCGCGCGGGCGAATTGCGGGATGGCATCACTCAGTCTGCCCTGGGCGGCATAAGCACTGCCAAGGTTGTTGTAGAGCGTCGGGCTCGAAGGTTCCAGTCTGATCGCTTCGCTGAAAAACTTCGCGGCCTCCTGCGGACGGCGCATCGCCATGAAAGTGTTGCCGACGTTGTTGAATGGCAGCGCCCAGTTCGGGTCGAGCGATCTGGCCGTCAGATAAGCCTTCAGCGCTTCCATCAGTTCGCCCTGCAAATAATAGATCCCGCCCAGGTTGACCCACGCGAAGGCGTCGCGTTTCGCGAGGCTGATCGCCTTGTTCGCTTCAATGATGGCCGTCGGAAAGTCCTTCAGGTCACCGAGCGCGCGGCCCAGCACCGAATGCGCGAGCGACGAGTCGGGGTTGAGTTGCACGGCCTTATCGGCGGCCTGTTTCGCCTCCTGCAATTTCTTCTGCACCCGCAGCGCGTTCGACAACCCGGCATACGAATCCGATGAGGCAGGGTTCCTTTCAATCGCCTTGCGGTAATAATCAATCGAACGTTCCCGGTTGGTCACGGTGCCCGAACGGAAGAGCGCATTGGCGTAGTTATTGTAGACCCCGGCCTCATTCTGACCCGCCGCGATGGCGGCTTCGTATTCTTTGATCGCGACGTCGTAATCGTGCTGCAGGTAGAGCGCATCGGCCAGCCCCCAGTGCGCGTCGCCCGAATCCGGTTTGAGCTGGAGCGCCCGGCGATAAAGGTCGGCGGCGGCCTTCGGATTGTTTGCGTCTTCGGCCTGTTCAGCCTGCGCGATCAGCGCGTCGAAGGGGGACAACTGCTGAGTCGGAGTATTCCCCGGCCCCGTCGTGGGGATGACTTCCGAGCCGGGCTTCCGCCCGGTATTCGTTTGAGGTTTCGGTTGAGGATTTGCCGGGGATGCCGGTTGAGGCTTCGTTTCAGGCGCCGGGCGATTGACCGCCACTTCAGTCGGGGTCTCGGCCGGCCTCGTCGGTTTCGCGGGTTTCTGCGCGACAGTGGTGTGCGCGGGCGAATTCTGTACCGGCGCTCTGCGCGGGCGTTTCGCCTGCACGAGCGGCGTCGGGTCAATCGTCACCCCGGGGTGCCCGTACTGGGCGAAGGCCGGAATCGCAATGACCGGCATGATCAGGCTGACAAGGCCGAAACTAACACACCAATTCGTGGACCGAATGAATTTCATAATGACCTGTTCCGTGGACTCTTTCAGGCCGGGGTCGTCCGGTGAGACTGAATGATACAACAAGGCCCCGCAGTTTTCATCGTCTTCAGGCGGCAAAGCCTGTCCATTACCCCGGGGGCGCGCGGCATCGGGGCCTGCCATCCTTCAATCAATGGCTCAGTGCCGCAAGCCTGCCAGGCCCCGATGCCCGCGCCCCCGGGTCACTGCCGTGAGAATGTATTGCCCCCGTCCAGGCCGCGCCCGCCAGCACATACGATTTCATTGACATCGCTTTGAACCACAACTTATGATGGCGGCCTACCGATCACTATTAGACAGACCGCGGCGGTCGGGCAGGCAGACTTCAGCGCGGAAATCGTCGGAACAAAGATCACAATTTGAATGAATAGTCAGCGCGTTTGGGACTGGAGAAAGTAACCAGACTATGCTCGGAGCATATATCGGAGAAGGGTGTCAGCGGGTCATCAACGGGATGGTGAAGGGGCTGGCGCGCCTGAATCCGGACCCCAATCTGCTGACCGTGATCGGGCTGTTCATTAATATAATGGCCGCGCTGCTCTACGGCTACGGGCATTTTTTCTACGCCGGGCTGGTGATGATTGCGGCCAACATCTTTGACATGCTCGACGGCCGGCTGGCGCGACTGACCGGGCGCGTCACCAAATTCGGCGGCTTCCTGGATTCGAGCCTCGACCGGCTCTCGGACATGGTGACCTTCCTCGGGATCATCATTTTTTACGCCCGCGACACGCAGTACCACAGCACGCTCTACGCCTCGCTGACCGGCGCGGCGCTGATCGGTTCGGTCATGGTCAGCTACACGAGCGCGCGCGCCGAATCGCTCATCCCGAAATGTGACGTGGGTTTCTTCCGCCGCCCGGAGCGCGTCGTGCTGCTGATCATCGGCTCGCTGACGGTCTGGCCCGGGTCGAAAAATCCGCTCCTCAACAAGATGCCGATGACCATCTGGCTGATGACGATGATGTCGTACTGGACTTTCGGCCACCGGCTCTGGCACACGTGGCACCAGCTCCGCGTCATGGAATTGAAAGGCGCGTCGGCCGACACTGACCAGCCCCCGCGAGAAGGAGAAACAGCCAAAGGCAGGCAGGCCGAGAAGCAGGAAGGGGCGCGGCTGCGCCCTGAAATCATCTCGCCCTGACCGACGATTCACCTTGAAAAGCATGACCAATAAACTACAGAGAGGCACCCCGAAAGCTGCGATGGTCTGCCCGTGCTGCGGCGAGGCCGGTTCACTCGAAAAAGCAGTCTGCCCCGCCTGCGGCGCCCGGCGCGTGGCCGAACCGCTGGCCCGGCCCGACGCGCTGCTGCCGAGCCTGGGGGGGTCGCTCGCCGCGCTCGGCGCAAGCCTCGCGGTCATCATGGCTTTTCTGATGGCCTGGGTTTTCGGCAATGACCTGAAGGTCGGGCGGGTGTTCGTGGTCTGGCTCTTCGGCGACGGGCTGAAGGTCACCCGCGAGATGCTTCAGCTCGACCCGAAGCTGCCTTACTACAACATCTTCAGCTACGACGCGTACCGGCTGGCGTCTTATCTTGCGGTGGTGATGATCCCGCTGTCACTGCTCGGCGTCTGGCTCGCGCGGCGGGCGCGGCGGCGGATCGCGGCCGACCCGGTGCGTTTCGGCGGACGGCGGATCGCCAACGCCTCAATGGCGCTTTCGACTATGCTCACGCTCGCCTTCAGCGCCGCCGTCATCAGTTCGATCCCGCGCGCCATCGAGCAGGGGCGGGAAAAACACGCGGCGGCGACGCGCGCCTCGATGTATCAGATCGGGCGGGTGCTGAGGGAATTCAACAACACTTACGGCCGTTACCCGGAAGACCGGGCCGAACTTCAGGCCTTCAGCCGGGAGCCGCTGCCCCAGCTCGATTACTGGGAAAATCAGATCAGCTACACGCCCGGGGCGCTCGTCGCCTCGCGCGGCAGCGCGCCCGGATTCAGCGACTACAAGCTGGTTTCGCCCGGCCCGGACGGCCTGCTCGGGACCGCCGACGACATCGTCCTGCAGGACGGAGTGATCGTTTCGCCCGGGGCCGAGAGCGATCTGTGGTTCGGATTCTCCGCGCCGGAAAAGAGTCAGAAGTGAGCCCGCGCGCCCCGGGTCCTGATTCCCGAGTTCCACTCCGGAGCGGTCTGCCCCTCAAGATGACTGAACGCCCCACAACTTAACCGACTCACATGGCAAGCTGGCTGACCCGCGTTATTAACCGGATCCTGCGTCGTCGCACCGAAGATGACTATTACGCCTGGCTGTTGAAATACGGGCGGATTATCGAAGGCGAAATCATTGACATGCAGAAGGACGGGGCCGGAATCAGGATCTATTACACCTATAACATCTCCACCGTCCAGTACGAATCCTCGCAGACGCTCAACCCCGAGCAGTTGCGCGAGAGTTATAAATACCAGCCGGGCCTGCCCGTCACTGTCCGCTTCGATCCGAGGTTTCCCAGCCGGTCAGTCGTGCAATAACAGAGTTCAGAGGTTTGAGGCCGGGAAGACCTGGGTTCCCGGCCAGCCTCTGCCCCGGTCTCTTTACTTATGTTTCGCAAAATCCTCATTGCCAACCGCGGGGAAATCGCCGTGCGCCTGATTCGCGCCTGCCGCGATCTGGGGATTTCCCCGGTCGCCGTCTTCTCTGAAGCCGACCGCGAAGCCCTGCACGTGCGCCTGGCGGACGAAGCGTACTACATCGGCGAAGCGCCTTCCGTCGCGAGCTATCTGGTCAAAGAGCGGATCATTCACGCCGCTCGCCTCTCGGGCGCCGAAGCGATTCACCCCGGCTACGGCTTTCTGGCGGAGAACGCCGATTTCGCCCGCGCGGTCGAAAAAGCCGGGATCGTCTTCATCGGCCCCGCGCCCGACACGATTGAACTGATGGGCAGCAAGACCAACGCCCGCGAGGCGGCCTTGCGCGCCGGGGCGCCCATCGTCCCCGGCACGGCGCAGGAACTCGACGACCTCGCCGAGGCGAAAAGGATCGCCGCCGAAGTCGGCTACCCCGTCATGCTCAAGGCCGCGGCGGGCGGCGGCGGCAAGGGCATGCGCGTCGTGCGTTCGGCCGGCGAAATCGAAGCGGCCTTCGACACGGCCCGCTCCGAAGCCCAGGCGGCTTTCGGCAACCCGGCGGTCTACATCGAGAAGTTCATCGAAAAACCGCGCCACATCGAAATTCAGGTGGTGGCCGACAAGCACGGCCATACGATCCACCTCGGCGAGCGCGAATGCTCGATCCAGCGGCGTCACCAGAAAGTCATTGAAGAGTGCCCGTCGCCGCTCGGCGACCCCGAGCTGCGCGCGCGGATGGGCGCCGCCGCCGTCAGCATCGCCCGCGCCGCCGGTTATTACAGCGTCGGCACGGTCGAGTTCCTGGTTGACGCGCACAAAAATTTCTACTTCCTCGAAATGAACACGCGGTTGCAGGTCGAACACCCGGTGACCGAGCTGGTCACCGGGATTGATCTCGTGCGCGAACAGATTCGGATCGCCGCCGATGAGCCGCTCATGATCAGGCAGAAAGACGTCAGGTGGGGCGGCCACGCGGTCGAATGCCGCGTGTACGCCGAAGACCCGGAGAAAAATTTTCTGCCCTCGCCCGGCAGGATCACCCGGCTGCGCACCCCGTCGGGCCCCGGCGTGCGCGATGACAGCGGCGTGTATGAGGGCTGGGAGGTGCCGATCTTTTATGACCCGATGATCTCGAAGCTGGCGACATACGGAGCGACCCGCGAAGAGGCGCTTGCCCGGATGCGCCGCGCGCTGGGCGAATACCACGTCGGCGGCATCCGCACGACGATTCCATTCTTCGAGGCGGTGCTGCGGGACGAGGAATTTTTGAAAGGTGAGATTGATACCGGCTACATCGCCGGATTTATGGAGCGGCAGAGAGCTGCTGCTCTCACTGTGACAGAAGACAGCGGGCAGTTGAGTGAAGAGGAGATTGCCGCCGCCCTGGTGGCCGCACTGAATTATGCGCGTGAGCAGCAGCAGCAGTCCGTTGCGAACGGCGGTTCCGCGGGCCGGCGCGAGAGCAAATGGAAATCGTCTGGCCGACGTGCTGCATTGAGCAACAGGTGAGTTCAGCACGGGTTTCTGAACCCGGAGGAAAACATGCGCGCCATCGCCCTGTCAGTCGCGCTCTTACTGATGCTGTCAGTCATCGTGGCGGCACAATCGCCGACGCCCGCACCATCACCGCAACCGTCCGCCGCTCAAACTTCTGCCGCGCCCGTTCCCGTCCCCGAGCCGGATGAAAAAGCGATGCGTTATTACCGCAGCGGCATCGTGCTGTGGGTCGTGGACATCCTGTGGGGGCTGCTCGTCCCGGCGCTCTTTCTGTTCACCGGCTTCTCCGCGCGGCTGCGCAACGTGGCGCAGTTGCTCGGCCGGAAGTGGTTTTTCGTCATCGGGTTTTATTTCGCGCTCTTCAGCCTGATCACCTTCGTGATTGACCTGCCGCTCGACTATTATCAGGAATTCGTCCGGCAGCACGATTACGGTTTGTCGAATCAGACCTTCGGCAAATGGTCCGGCGACGCGCTCAAGGCCCTCGTGGTCGGGATCATTTTCGGATTCCTGCTCCTCTGGGTTCCGTACCTGCTGCTCCGAAAAAGCCCGCGCCGCTGGTGGCTCTACACCGGACTGCTGGCGATCCCGTTCCTTTTCCTCGTGATCCTGATCGAGCCCGTCTTCATTGACCCACTCTTCAATAAATTCGGCCCGATGCGAGACAAGGCGCTGGAGGCGAAGATTCTGAACCTGGCCGAGCGCGCCGGGATCGAAGGCGGTCGCGTTTACGAGGTCGCCAAAAGCGAAGACACGAAGGAGCTGAACGCTTACGTCACCGGTTTCGCCGGGACGAAACGAATCGTGCTGTGGGACACAACCGTCGCGCGGCTGGACGAGCCGGAGTTGCTCTTTGTGATGGGCCACGAGATGGGGCATTACGTGCTGGGGCATGTCTGGCAGGGCGTCATCTTCCTCTCGCTCGTGATTATGGCGGCGCTCTACGGGATTCACCGCACCGCCGGGTGGCTGATCAATAAATATCATCACCGGTTCGGCTTCGACCGGCTCTCCGACGTCGCCTCGTTCCCGCTGCTGATCCTGCTCTTCAGTTTTTTCGCGCTGCTCGTCACGCCGGCCGTGAATACGTATTTTCGTCAGAATGAACACGAAGCCGACCGCTTCGGGCTGGAGATCACGCAGAACAATCACGCGGCGGCCACCGCTTTCGTAAAGTTGCAGACTGAAAATCTGGACAATCCGCGCCCGGGGACGCTCGTCAAAATCATGCGCTCGACGCACCCGCCCCTGGGCGAGCGCATTGATTTCTGCAACGAATACCGCCCCTGGGAGAAGAATCAACCACTGGCTTACGGACACCTGTTCCGTCACACAAAGTAACCGCCTTGAAACTCGAACTCGACATTGACGGCAAAACGATGGAGGCAGATTTCAGCGCTGCCGACGGTCAGGCGAAGCTCGCGCGCGAGGGGCAGACCTGGGAGGCCCGCGTGACCGAACCCGAACCGGGACTCTTCACCGTGATCCTCAACGATCACGTCTACCGCTGCGCGATTGACCGCCTGCCGGACGGCAGCACCGAAGTGATCGTCAACGGCAGACGCTTCCCCGTCGCAGTCCGCGACAAAAAGCGCCTGCGCGCGGGCGGAGGCGGCACGGGCGCAGGCGCCGGGCGCGCCACGCTCACCTCGCCCATGCCCGGCAAGGTGGTGCGCATCCTGAAAGCCGTCGGCGATGAAGTGGCTGCCGATCAGGGCGTCCTCGTCGTCGAGGCGATGAAGATGCAGAATGAAGTACAGTCACCCAAAGCCGGGAAGGTCATCGAGCTTCGCGTCACCGAAGGGCAGACGGTGAATGCGGGTGAAACGATGGCGGTCATCGAATGAGGGGGTGTGATGAAACCAGCAACAGCCCTGGTGATTATTGACGTGCAGGCCGGCATCATTGGTCTCCCGGTAACCCGGGCGGCAGAGACGCTGGGACGCATCAACCTGCTGCTCGAACGCGCCCGCACGGCCGGCACGCCCGTCATCTACGTTCAGCACGACGGCCCCGCCGGACACCCGGTCGAAGCCGGCACGGCGGGCTGGCAGATTCATGCGGCCATCGCCCCCCGGCCCGGCGAGCCGGTCATCCACAAGCGCAATTGCGATTCATTCTTCGAGTCAGCGTTGCAAAGCGAACTGGCGCGGCGAAACATCTCGCATCTCGTCATCGCCGGGTGTATGACCGAGTACTGTGTTGACACGGCCTGCCGCCGCGCCGTCTCGCTCGGTTACGACGTCACGCTGGCCGCCGATGCGCACACGACGGCTGACACCGAGGCTCTGACGGCCGCGCAGATCATCCGGCACCACAACGCCCTGCTCGAAGGCTTCAGCGCGGGCGGGCACAGCGTCAGCATCAGTCCGGCGCACGAAATCAGCTTTTGAAACCGGACCTGAGTTGGAGCAATAAGAATAGAACGCGGATGCGACGGACGGCGGCGGATCAATACAGATCTGATCTGTGTTGATCCGCCGCCGTCGCATCCGCGTTCTATTAACCATCCTGATCACTGATTCCTGTTGTGCTGTGCGTGGGCACAGGTGAAAAGGCAGCATGTCGGGCGGCCCCCGGTCTGGAAAGCCCTGCTTTCCTGCTTTTTACTTTTGCCTTCCTGCTTGTTTGTCCGCCCGGCTCGTGGCAGCATAAGGTGCAAATCACATGTCCGGGAGGAAACAAACGAACTTATGGTAGCTGGCGGAAAGAAGAACCAACAGACCCGTTACGGACTGGGCGATGAAGTCTCTTACGCCTTCGGCTCGGGGCTGCTCTACGGCGAGGTCGTGCGCCTGCTCGAAGGCGGTGAAGCGATTGAGGTGATGTTTGAGGGCGGGCGGCGCGAAATCAAGAAGGCCCGCGACCGCGCCCTGCATCTGGTGCGCCGCGCCACGGGGGCGAGCGAACTCGATGAAAAATTCGCCGACCGCTCGCGCAGCCGCGACGCCGAGATTGACGAGGTCAGGCGCAGCGACATCAGGAAACGCTGAGGCGACGGGATTCAGGCCCCATTATTTTGTGCGCGGGCGGGCAACGCGCGGGCGAAAAGCTGAATCTGGTGAGGCGCATCTCCAGAAACCCAGACCCGCAAACGTTACAACTCGGAGGTATCAATGAGAAACGTTATTCCAGCAACTCTGCCCTGGTGCCTGCTCATCCTGCTCAGCCTGAGCGCCCTGGCACAATCCACCTCACCGCAAACGCAGCCGCAGACACAGCCACAGTCGCAGGAAGAGAATCAGTCACAGCCCGGCAACCTCACCCTGCCCGAAGGCACGACGGCCAAGCTGTCGCTCCAGACGCAGCTCAGTTCCAAACTGAGCGAGCGCGGCGACGAGGTGGTGGCCGTGCTTTATGAGGCCGTGCGCGACAAGGACGGCCGGGTGGCGATCCCGCGGGGCACCGAATTTTTCGGGCGCGTCACACAGGTGCAGGCCGCCAAACGCCCGCAGAAGGAGGCCACGCTGACCGTCATCTTCGACCGGATGCGCATGCCTTACGGCGAAGAGAAGGTCTCGACGAGCATCACGGCCATTGACGATTACGGCAACGACGAGAAGCTCAAGTCGAAGGACGGCGAAGGCAAAGTCGGCGGCGGTCGTTCCGGCGGGCGGACGGCCCGCAATGCGGGCACGGGCGCGGGGATTGGTTCCGTCGGCGGGATCATCATTGCCGCGGCGGGCGGCGGGATCGGCGGTCTGGCGTCGGCGGTCGGCGTGGGCGCGGTCGGCGGCGTGCTGATGACCAAGGGTAACGACATCAAGCTCCAGCCCGGCACTGTCCTGCGCATCCGCTTTGAAAAGCCCGTGACGGTTCCGGCTTTCGACGGTGATCGCACGGCAACGAGTCCGCGCAACTCAAATTGAGACCTTTGGAATGCAGCGACTCGTCCCCCGCTCAGCTTTACAGCGAATGTGACTCGAAAAATCAGGTGACGGTATTGCGGAGTGCCGACTGAAGCGGGTACTCCGCAATACCGTCTTTTGATTGTCCGAGTAACACTGAAAGATTCACCCAGCAAAATCGAATGACGAGCCCGGGAGAAAAGCAGCCCGCCCCGCGCGATTTCGCGACCGAAATGAAACTCGGATGGGACGCGCGCGCCAGAGAGGATGCGAAGTGGTTCATCAATACGCTCAGGCCGGATCAGACCGAAGAAGAGTTCGACGAGACCGGCTCGTTTGAAGTCCGGCGCCAGATCATTGACTCGCTCTGGCTGCTTGCGGGCGGGCGCGACCCGAAGACTCTGCGCCTGCTCGAAATCGGCTGCGGCATTGGCCGGATGACCAGGCATCTGGCCGATATTTTCGGCGAAGTCCACGCGACCGACGTGTCCGCCGAAATGATCCGACAGGCGCGCGAAAGATTGCGCCATCTCTCTAACGTCTTCCTTCACGAAACCAGCGGCTGTGATTTCGCCGGCCTGCCGGACGAACACTTCGATCTGATCTTCTCGGCCTACGTTTTCCAGCACGTGCCGGGCGTCGAAGTCATCCGGTCCAACCTGCGCGACGGCTGGCGCGTCCTCAAACCCGGCGGCGTTTTCAAATTCGTCACCAACGGCATGACTGATGAAGACTTCGGCCGGATGCCGAAGGACACCTGGACGGGAGCAGCATTCCCCGAAGCGGCGATCCGCCGCGCTGCCGGTGAACTCGGCGCACAACTGCTCGGCATCACCGGCGAGGATACGCAATACTGCTGGACGGTGTGGCGGAAACGTCGGCGGGAGGGCGGAGCGGGATCATTGAAGCCAAGCCTTCAACCGCGCATCCTGCTCTGCGGCTGGGCCGATGACCCGGGAACCCCTGAAATCCCCGTCCGCGGTGACCGCGCTTATCTGACGCTGCTCATTTCGGGGCATGATCCCGACGCGGTTGATGCCGCCAGCCTGACTGTCGAACTCGGCGGGCAGCAGATATTGCCCCGCTATTGCGGGCCAATGGACGTCAGCCACCTGAAACTGCTGCCGGCAGAGATTGAAATGATGAATGTGGTTCAGGTCAACGCAAAAGTCCCCGGCGAGGCCGCCCGAGGAGCAACGACTGTGCGGGTCCGGGTGGCCGATGCCGTTTCAAACGCCGTGACCGCCAGCCTCGTCGAACCGGACGAAAAACAGAATCACGTCCGGCCCTCCCTACACTCCTAAATATTTAGTTGACATCCGCCGCCTGCCGGCCCTATACTCCTAAAAACTTAGGAGACACGCTTATGGCCCAGCGTAAATCCGGGCAGCTGACGCCCCTCGAACTCGAAATCATGACGGTCCTCTGGGAGACCGGCGCCGCCAGCGTCCAGACCGTCCAGCAGCGGCTCGCGCGCGATCTGGCCTACACCACCGTGCAGACCATGCTCAACATCCTGCACCGCAAAGGGAAAGTCAGGCGGGCGCTCAAAGACCGCGCATATTTTTACCAGCCGACTGTCAGCCGCGGGCAGGTCGTCGGTCAGACCGTCGGCGATCTGGTCGAGCGTTTATTCGGGGGCTCGGCCGAGGGTCTGGTGATGAGCCTGGTCGAGACGAAACACCTCACTGTCGAGAGGCTGGCCCGGTTGAATCAGCTGCTCGAAGAAGCCCGGAAGGAAGGCCATGGAAACAAGTAGCCGACTGCTGTTGACTCTTTTGCTGAATGCCTGCTGGCAGACCGCGCTGCTCACGGCGGTCGCCGCGCTGTGCGCCCGGATGCTGCGGGCGACCGCGGCGCGCTACCGGCACCGGCTGTGGGTGGCGGCCCTGGCCATCTCCTGCTGCCTGCCGGTCGTGACCTCTTCACACTTTTCCGTGGGCGCCCTTTTCTCGGGACACGCGCGGGCGCGGACAACGGGCGTGCCGGTCATCGTCAGTTCGGAGCCTTTACCCCAGCCGGGCCTCCCGGATCTGCCGGCACCGTCGCCTGCGGCGCCGAAAGAGCCGGGGCCGCTTATCCTGATCAATCGAAATTCAGCCGCGGCGGCAGTCATCCTCTATTTTCTTTTCCTGTGCTACCGAAGCATCGGGCTGTTCAGGGCGCTCCGGATGGCGAGAGCCGTCAGACGGAGCGCACGCCCTGTCGAATTCCCGGAACACCTCCGGGCGATCATCGAAAAATGTCAGACGGTCCTCGGCGTGACACGGGCGCGGATTCTGTGTTCGACCTCAGTCTCAGTGCCGGTCACTGTCGGCAGTCTCGACCCGCTCGTCATCCTGCCCGAGCAGCTCCTGCGGGAATCCGATGCCGACCTGCTGACCTCGGCCATCGGGCACGAACTCGTCCACGTCTCACGGCGCGATTACCTCTTTAACCTGATCTGCGAACTGGCCTGGTTGCCACTCTCGTTTCATCCGGCGGCGGCGCTGGTGAGGCGCCGGATCAGACAGACCCGCGAACTGCGCTGTGACGAACTGGTCACGGACAGACTGCTGGAGGCGGAAGTCTATGCCCGTTCGCTCGTCCGGCTGGCCGGTTCGGCAGCCGCCCCTGGCCACCCCGCCATAACTCTTGCCGTCGGCATCGCCGACGCCGACATCCTGGAGGAACGTGTTATGACAATGCTCAGAAGATCGAAAACAGACGTGCGCAGAAAGAACCTGCTGCTCCTCGCGGCCTCACTCCTGCTGGCCGCCCCGTGCGTGGCCGCGGTGCCATTCGCACTCCGCATCAGCATCAACTCGCAGGGCCGGGGGGCTTCAGTAATAACGCCACAGGGTGCCACACAGGAGGCCGGGCAGAAGGAAGAGCGTGCGCGGACGGAGGTCGTGATGCCCACGCTCGGGGCGGACAGGGAAACCGGCACGCTGGTCGCCTGGCTGAAGAAGCCGGGCGAGGCGGTCGAACGCGGCGAGGCCATCGCCAGGGTTGAGACCACCAGGGGTTTGATCGAGGCCGAAGCCTTCGCCGGCGGCGTGATCGAAAGGCTCCTTGTGCGGCCCGGTGAAAAGGTCCCGGCAGGCACGGCACTCGCGATTATCCGTGAGCAGGAGCAGCCCGCCGGCAGAGAGATTTCATCCGCACCACAAGGAGATCGGGGGCGAATGGAGTTCGGCGTGGCGTTCGACACACCGCGTCCGGAGGGCCGGCAAACACAGGATGCGGCGCAGGAAGCCAGACGAAAAGCAGAGCGGGAGAAGGCAGAGTCTGACGAAGGCGCTTTGCGGGTCATCAGAGCTGAAGCTGAAGCCAGGCTCCGCGAGTTGCGGACAAAATATACGGAAAATCACCCTGACGTGATAGCTGCCCAGGCGCAACTCGACAAGATCAATCAGGAAATAGTGTCAGGACAGGAGCAGCAGGAGGCCATAGAGAAGGAAAAGCGGGGGTGGACGGTTACGACCAGCGATGGCACGCTCACGCTCACAAACAGACAGAGGGAGGAGCGGGCGCGGGCGGAGCGCGAAGCCGAGGAGAGGGCACTGACCCCGGAGCAGCGGGAGGAACGGCGCAGGCTGGAGCGGGAAATGAAAGCCAGAAGGCAAGCCGAACTGGTTAAAGAGGCGAGGATCACGATGGATCAGGCGATCCGGATGACAACCAACCTCTATCCCGGAACGGTGCTGGAATCCAGACTGGTGCGCGAACGGGATCAGGCCTGTTACATCATCGTAGTCCTTTCCACTAACGGGACAGAGAACACCGCCACGCGCGTGCTGATGAGTGCGATTGACGGGCACGTCATCAATGCTTCCAGGGAAGAGCGCTGAAGAGGGCATCCACGAATCCATGCGTGGGGCCGGGTAAGAACCGGCCTCACGCATGGATGAACGGCGCGAATGCTCACCAGGTTACTCACACCCATCTGCAACAGTAATACGCAACGAGTCCGGCCACCGGACTTTTCTGAAGTGCGTGCGCGTTCCCAGGAGAGGATTTGTTATGACAAGCAGAAGCGATCCACTGATCGTTATCACAAGTCTGCTGGCCGTCGCTCTGGGCCTCGCCGCCGGGCCATCACGCCTGTGCGCAACGGGCGTCGGGCAGGCGCAGCCGGACCCGAAGGCGATACTGCAAGCCGCGGCTGAGGCGTGTCTGAAAGTGCGGACGATTGAATACGCCTGTGAACGGGAGAGTGCCGGCAATTCCGGCTATCAGATCTCACACGTCTCAGCGACGGTCAGACAGGCGCGGGCGGATGGCACGCCAGCGGGCTTTCTGCCGGGCACTTTTGCGGTGCGCGGGACGGTCGCCGGTAAGGCAGACGAATTTGCGTTTTCGTACGACGGCAAAACTTTTCGGATGCTCGACCACGCGGAACGCGCGGTGCTGGTCATCAAGTCGCCGACCGGGCAGGCCATCGGCAGTCTGCTGGGGCCCACCGAGTTCGGCCTCATCGGCATCCCGATGTTTACCCACCCGGCCCCGTTCAGAGAAATCATCGAGCAGAGCGACAGCCTGACGTATGAAGGTCAGGTCCGAATCCACGACGTGCCCTGCCACGCCATTGCCGTCACGCGCACCGTTGACCACCCGCAGGCCGGGAAGCAGACGCTTGTATCACGCTGGTTCATCGGCGTCGCAGACCACCTGCCGCGCCGCCTGATGTCGGGCGCGGTTCAGTGGACGGCGCGGATTCTCCGCGTCAACGAGCCGATGCCTGACGCCTTTGTCATCAGTGCGCCGAATGGCTACGGCGAAAAGCTGGTGACCGGGCTCGAAGCGAAGACCAAAGGTCTGCTCGCCACAGGCGCGGCGGCGCCCGAATGGACGTTGCGCGACCCGGCGGGGCGCGAGCATTCGCTGGCGGACTACCGCGGCAAAGTCGTCGTCCTCGATTTCTGGGGCACGTGGTGCGCGCCCTGCATCAAGGCGATGCCCGGCATTCAGGCGCTGCACGAAAAATTCAAGGAGCAGAATGTCGTGATCTTTGGCATCGCCGTCGGCGACGACGAAGGCGATCCGGCGGGTTTTATGAAGCGGAAAGGCTACACCTATGGCCTGCTGCTCAAGGGCGACGGGGTGGCGAAGAATTACAACGCGCAGTTGCTCCCGACCCTATACGTGATCGGGGCGGACGGCAGGATCGTGCATGCCGAGAAAGGCTACCGCGAAGAGGCCAAAACGGAACTGGCGACAATCATCGAGCGGCAATTGAAGATCGGCAAATGACCAGGCAGGTCTCAGGCGATGACCGTCGCTCCGGCAGGAACCGCTACCATTCAGTCCCCTCACCCAGACTGACCTCTTTCACCTCTGACGTCTGTCCTTCGTAAAAGACCTGCACCGGCATGGGGCCGGCGTCCAGCCCCGGCGGCAGCGCGATGTTGATCTGCACGCGCAGAACTTCGTCAGCCGGGTTTTGCGAAGGGCCGACGTAAACGGGTCTGGCCCCGAGGCCGGCGACGTTCACGCGCACGGTGTCGCGGCTGGCCTCCCGCGGCAATCCTTCAGCCCAGATCGTCAGGAAGGCATGTTTACCGCGGCGCGGGAACTCGTGATTGAGTTTGATCGCGTTGACGATGTCGTTGATGCGAATTGACGGCGTTGATTCGGCCGGCAGGCCGTCCCACTTGCGATAAGCTTTGACGACTCCGCGCAGATCGTCTTTGCGCATCACCTCGGCGTTGACGAATCCGGCGGCGCGCGCCATCCGCGTCAGGCACTCCAGGTTCGGCCCCCACCAGTTGTCATACTGCCCGCCGAGTTCGTCAACTTCGTAAAATTCCATGACCGGGCGCGGCGTGCTGAGGACGTTGTCAACGATGTGCGATTCGATCACGGCGACGCCGCGCGAGACTTCGCAGACGCGTTCGAGCGCGAGCAGCGGGTGGCGGAGGTGGTAAAGCACGCCGAGGAACAGAACCACGTCGAACGAGCCGAGCCGCTCCTTCGTGACCTCGTACACGCTCAGCTCGTGAAATTCGATCTTCGATTTCAGCGCGCGGTGGGCCTCAAAGAATTTTTCCGGGCGCCAGCAGTCCAGGGCGACGACTTCGGCGCCGCGCCGCTCGGATTCGAACGAATAAAAGCCGTCCCAGCAGCCGATGTCCAGCACGCGCATCCCGGCCATGTTCTGCGGCAGGCCGAAGCGCGCGTAGTTGTCGCGCAGTTCTTCGAGCTTGTGGACGCCCGGCGTGACGAGGCAGTTGCCAAGGTCAATGCTGTGCCACCAGCCGGTCGAGAAAAATTCGCTGCGCTGGTCGTCTGCGGTCTGATCGAGAATCTCGCGCAGCTGCTGGTTGTCTTCGAGCTGAGTTGTCTCGGTGGTCATGAAAAACTCCGTGTGCGAGGACTCCGCAATTGAAGTGGGAAAGTACAACAGACGCTCGCCACACGACAAGCGCTCCTGCCCCCGCGCCGGATTTCGCCTCACCGTTTTGCGCCGCAGAGGTCGTAAGCTATGATGACGGCCAGACGAACCTGCGGGAGAAAGAATAACGAGCTTGAATCCGGAATCAACTCGCCCGAACAAACGAAAACCGCCCCGGCTGCGACGGTCTTTTGTCGTGCGGCTGGTGTTCCTCGCACTCTTTATCGGCGTGAGTGTGAAGGTACTCCATAACCTGCACCTGGAAGTGCTGGCCGTGCCTCAGACCAGACCGGGCGGTTATGGCACCTCGTTCACGCCCTATGCGACGACCGACGCCGTCATCAGAGAGTTGTTCAGATACCGCGACCGCGCGCCGGCGAATGCCGCCGCGCACCCGTCAGAAGAGTTGCGCAGCGCGCTCGCAGTGGTCCCTGGGGATGCGGAGATACTCTTCGTCGGGTCGCGCGAAGACCTGACTTACGGGCTGGCGTACACGACCGTCTGTTACCTGGGCTGGCCGAGGCGGATTTACGAACTCGAATGCAGGAGTGATGTGCCCGCCCTGCGTCCGCCGCCTTCGGCGCGCATCACCTGGGCAATACACTACAATTCCATGCCGCCTGCGTGGTCGCCCGGCGGACGGCAGATGCTCCCACTTTTCTCACTCGTGTCCTTGCCGGAGCCGGTGCCATGGAATCGCTATTGTTTGCGGTAGCACTGACGCTGATGCTGGTGGCCGGGCATGGGGTGTTCTGGCTCATCGCATCCACTCAGAAAAAAGTCAGCGCGCCCGAGTGGTGGGGCCTTGCCTGGCTTTACGGTGCGGCAGTCGTTGCGCTCGCCTCATTCGTTGCGGGCGCGCTCGTTGCGGGCGCGGCGCTCCGCCTGACGCTGACGGCCATCTGCCTGGCGCTGGGAGCGGCAGGGACTGTGAGATGGCGAAGGCATCGAACGGAAATCATCTGGCCGCGCCCGCGCGGCGTCGGTGACTGGCTGCTCGTGGTCGTGCTGCTCGTTCAGGCCGGCTTCGTCGCCTGGATTTCGCTCCGCACGATCCTTTACTGGGACGCCTTGTTCAACTGGGAGATGAAGGCGCGGCTGGCGTATTTCAACGGCGGAGTCATCCCGCTTTCTTACCTCAGCGGCGCGTGGCTCAACATCGGGCACCCCGAATACCCGCTCCTGCTGCCGCTCGCCGAAAGCTGGTTTTACGGCTGGATCGGCGCCCCGCATCAGGGCCTGATCAAACTGGTCTCAGTGCCGTTTTACCTGGCGGCGCTGAGCCTGCTGGCGTCGGGCGGGGCGCGAATCGCCGGGCGACGATGGTCGGGGTGGCTGCCGCCACTACTCCTGTTCTTTGTCCCCTTCATCCTGTTCAATCCGGGCAGCGCGACTTCAGGTTTTGCCGACTTCCCGCTGGCGGCTTATTACCTGGGGGCGGCGCTGGCGCTGGCCGAATACCTTGAGACCGGGTCTGACGGCGCGCGGCGAATACTCGTCAGCCTCAGCGCCATCCTGCCCTGGCTCAAACAGGAAGGCGCGATCCTATGGCTGTGTCTGGTCGCGCTGGCGGCAATTGAAGCCTTGAGAAGAAAACGCGTGCGTGACGTGTGGCTGATGGTCCTGCCGGGCGCGGGCGTGATCATCGGATGGCAGATCTTTGTGCGAATCATCAAAGCCCCGGTCGGGCAGGATTTCATGCCATTCACGCCGGCGACTCTGCTGGCAAACATCGGGCGCACGCCGGCAATCATCCGCGAGTTGCTGGCAGAACTGACGGAGTGGCGGCGATGGGGGGTGTTGTGGCCCGGGCTGGTGCTGGCGTTGCCGCTGCTGAAAGCGGTCCGGCGGCGGCAGGTGATGACGCTGCTGCTCGCAACCGTGTTACCGGTTGCGGCATACCAGGTGATCTACTTCTTTTTCCGCACGGCGGATAAATCAGTGGAAGATCACATCAGGGGCTCGCTGCCACGCCTGCTGACCCACGTTGCGCCACTGGCCGTGCTGCTGGTGGCTCTGGCGATCTCATCACCGCCAGGCGAAAACGAGGAGGGACAGATTGAATCCCGAACCTGAGCGGCCGACTACGGATTCACCGGAACACGATTCGCGCCGGCGTTTCGATGTTGCCTTCGTCGTGCGACTCATCGTGCTGGCGGCCTTCATCGGCCTCGGCACAAAAGCATTGCTCGATCAGCATCTGGAAGTCCTCGCCGACACCGGGCCTCGCGGCTGGGGGGCGGCCACGACGCCGCAGGCCACGACGGATGCTTATTTCAGGGCGATGTTGAGGGATCACGAACCGACGGCGCTTGAAGAGCTGCGGCAACCGACCGAACCGTTGCGCGCTGCAATTGCCGCACTGCCGGCACACGGAGACCTGATCTTTGTCGGGCCCGAAGAAGACTCGTCTTACGTGCTGACGTATCTGGTCACCGGTTATCTGGCGTGGCCCAGATCAGTTTATGAAGCAGGTTGTGGCCGTCTGCCCGGTCAGCTCGTGCCACCTCCATCAACCCGCATTGCCGGAATCATCTACTATCTGAGGCCGCCACCAGCTTGTCTGCCGCCGGGCCGCCGGGTCATTCCGCAAACCATCCTCGTTCCCGTTTCGGAGAATGTCTCGTGGGATTGTTACTGTTCGCGCTAGCATCGCTGCTGCTGCTGATCGGAGGCGGCGGGGTCGCGGGGCTCATCGTGCCCCGCGACCACAGGCTGCACGCGCTGGAATGGCTGAGCCTGGCAATCCTCTGCGGCGCCGGAGTGGTTTCGATGAGTTCATTCCTGCTGGGCTGGCTGGTGTCGGGGACAGCTCTGCGGATGATAGTTACGCTGATCTGTCTGCTGCTCGGCGCGGCGGGCATCAGGCATTGGCGACGTGCCGGGATTGAAATGATCTGGCCGAAACCGGCGAGCGTCGGCGATTGCGTTTTGCTATGCCTGCTGATGCTTCAGATTGGATTGATGGTCTGGCTGTCACTGCGGTTCCCGATGGCCTGGGACGGATTGCTCAACTGGGAAATCAAAGCGCGTCTGGCCTCGCTGAATGGCGGTGTGATTCCGACGGCTTATTTCCAGTCAAAATCGCTGTTCTGGAGTCACCCCGAATACCCGCTGCTCGTGCCGTTGACTGAGGCGTGGGTCTACAGCTGGCTGGGCGGATATCACCAGGGACTGGTCAAGCTCGTCTTTCCGCTCTTCTACTTTGCCGCGCTCGGATTGCTGGCGACCGGCAGCGCGCGAATCGTGAAAGAGCAACGCACGGCCTGGCTGCCGCCGCTGCTGCTCTTTTTCATCCCGCTGGCGCTGACCAGAGGAGGCAGCGTGACTTCGGGTTACGTCGATTTCCCGCTCGCGGTTTATTACCTGGCGGCGGCCATCTGGCTGGCTGAATACTGGCAGACGGCTTCGCCCGGAGCTTTGCGCATGCTGGGAATCATCGGCGCGATGCTGCCCTGGCTCAAACAGGAAGGCACAATCCTTTGGGGATGTCTGGTCATCCTCGCTGCAATCAAAGCAGTGCGACAAAGACAGCTGCTTCGGCTGTGGGGAATGGTATTGCCCGGCGCGTGCGTGCTGATCGGCTGGATGCTCTTCATTCGATTCATCAGAGCCCCGCTCGGGCAGGATTACATGCCGCTGACGATGGCGACGCTGAAATCAAATGCGGGAAGGATTCCGCTCATCCTGCGGACGCTGCTGACCGAGTTGGTGAACTGGCGGAACTGGGGATTGCTGTGGCCCGCACTGCTGCCGGCCCTGTCGCTGCTCGGAAAGCGGGAACAACGCGAACCGACTGCGGCATTGTTTCTGGCAATTGCGCTGCCGCTCGTGCTGTTTCTCGAAATTTATCTCTTCATCGGGACTTCCAACAAGAGCCTGGAAAATCATCTGGACGCTTCATTGCCGCGCCTGATGTTACAGGTCTCGCTGGTGGCCGTACTGCTGACGGGCGTGGCGCTTTCAATCAGACGGGACAGTGCAGGATGAGGTGGCTGGTGTGGAAACAAACAGCTGACGCCCACAATCCTGCTTTCAATCTCAAAAGCTCTCCGGCTCATCCACCACTTCGCGGGCGATCTGCTCGCGGTGATAAGTCGCGTCGCCGAACATAATCTCCGACGCTTTGGCCCGCTTGTAGTAAAGGTGCAGGTTGTGTTCCCAGGTGAAACCGATGCCGCCATGCACCTGGATGCCGCGGTTGCCGACTTCGCGCGCGGCGTCCGAGCAATACGACTTGGCGATGGAGACGGCCAGCCGTGCCGACGGGTCGTTTTCTGAAAGCGCCCACGCCGCGTAATAGACCGCCGACCGTGAGCTTTCGGTCGCGAGCAACATGTCGGCGCACTGGTGCTGCACGGCCTGATACACGCCGACCGGGCGGCCGAACTGCTGCCGCGTCCTGACGTACTCGACCGCCGTTTCCAGCACCCACTGCATCCCGCCGAGCATTTCGGCGCACAGCGCAATCGTCGCCACGCCCGTCCCGTGATCAAGCGCGTCCTTCGCCTGTCTGCCCAGTTCGAGCGCCTCATCCATCGAAACCGTCACGCCCTCAAACTCGACCGCGTAAAGTTTGCGCGTCGCATCAATGCCCGGCGTGGCAATGACGTTGACGCCTTCGGCCCGGCGACTGACGGGCAGCAGCACCAGATCGGCGCCGTCGCGCGCCACGCACAGGATCAGGTCGGCGACACCGGCGTCAGTCACGAACTCCTTGCGCCCGCTGAGCCGGTAATTCTTCCCGGCGCGCTCGGCTTTCATCTGCACCGCCTCAGGGTTCCAGTCCGCGGTTGATTCGAGCATCGCGACGGTGGCTTTCATCTTCCCGGTTGAGATGGCTTCGAGGTAATGCGCGCGCTGCCCCTCGCTGCCGGCCTGCGCGATCACCGCCGCGGCCCACGTCGTCGAAATGAACGGCCCCGGTAACACGGCGCGCCCCATCTCTTCGGCGATGACGGCCAGCTCAACCACGCTCAGGCCCAGGCCGCCGAACTCTTCGGGGATGACGAGCCCCGTCCAGCCCTGATCGGCAATCGCCTCCCAGAGCTTTCCGTCAAAGGCCGTGTCGGTTTCCATCAGCGCGCGCACGCGTTCCGCCGGGCATTCGCGGCTGAAGAATTCACGCGCCGATTGCTGCAACAGTTGCTGTGGTTTTGAGAGATCGAAGTCCATATTGGAAGTCGGAAGTCGTGCAGAGTCAGGAGACCTGTTGTGAGAGGAGAGTTCACCGCCGCAGGAGCAGAGATTTCGCAGAGAAGATTGGAGAGTACGCTCTCTTCTTCTCTCTGTGCTGTCTCAGCTTTCTCTGCGCCTCTGCGGTGAAGAACGCTTTCACAATACGCCCTCTGATTTTATGTCAGTAACTCTTCGGCAAGCCGAGTACGCGCTCGGCGACGATGTTGCGCAGGATTTCGCTCGTCCCTGCCTCAATCGTGTTGGCGCGCGAACGCAGGTAATTATGGCCCCAGCGGTTGTCATCGAATTCCTGCAACTGCGCGTAAGGCCCGAGCGCTTCCATCGCGACCTGTTGCATGCGCTGGTTCATCTCGCTCCAGTAAATCTTGAGGATCGAGCCTTCCGGGCCGGGCACGTTGCTCTTGCTCATCTTCGAGAGGGCGCGGCTCGTGTTGAGCTTGAATATTTCCAGTTCCAGATAAGCCTGCGCGAGCTTCTGCCGGATTACAGGGTCCTGGCTCGACAGGCGGCTGCCGCGCATCGTCTGGCGCGAGCGGGCGAGCAGCGCGTCGAGGTTGCGCTTGAACATCACGTAAGTGCCCGTGCCCAGGTTGGCGCGCTCGTTCATCAGCGTGGCAATCGCCGTCTGCCAGCCCCTGTTGATTTCTCCCAGCACGTTCGCCACCGGGACGCGGACGTTGTCGAAGAAGACTTCATTGAAATCGGATTCGCCCGTCATCTGCCTGAGTGGTCGCACCTGCACGCCCGCGCTGTGCATGTCCACGAGCAGCGCGGTGATGCCCTTGTGCTTCGGCGCGTCAGGGTCGGTGCGCACGAGCAGCAGGCACCAGTCCGCGAAATGCGCGAGACTCGTCCAGATTTTCTGACCGTTGACGATAAAATCATCGCCGTCGCGAACTGCTTTTGTCCCGAGCGCGGCCACATCGCTGCCGGCATTCGGTTCGGAAAACCCCTGACACCAGATCTCCTCGGCGGAGAGAATCTTCTCGATGTAGCGTTTCTTTTGTTCTTCAGTACCAACCGCGATGATCGTCGGCCCGATGATCGCAAGGCCGAGGCCGTTGATGAGCGGCGGCGCTTCGGCCCGCGCCATCTCTTCCTGAAAGATGCCCTGCTCGATCACCGTCGCGCCGCGCCCGCCGTACTCCTTCGGCCACGAGATGCCGGCCCAGCCGCCCTCGTGGACTTTGCGCTGCCACGCGCGGAGGTATTCAAACTGCTCCCTTTTGCCCTCGGGCGTGGATGCGTCGCCCGACCAGGGCGCGGGGACATTCGCCTGCAACCACGCCCTGAGTTCGTCGCGGAATTGCTGCTCCTGCGGTGACGGTTTTAAGTCCATAGAGTTCCTCTGAGGATGTATAGCAAATTTCCCAGTTCACTTTGACCCAGCCCTGTCCCATATGGAGTCTATCCTCAGGTAACAGGCTGGTCTATAGGTTGAGTCAGTAGCTTTGCGATCTTTTCCAAGGCTTCGCGTAGCGCCCCCCGGGTCAACCGGGTGACCGG
>Ga0070741_10004477_pt1 | contig 32574 bp, 24 predicted proteins | sample Coa_R1_4_FD_66440 | JGI IMG/M metagenome (GOLD analysis project Ga0070741, IMG submission 66440) | Surface soil microbial communities from Centralia Pennsylvania, which are recovering from an underground coalmine fire - Coalmine... | ecosystem: Environmental > Terrestrial > Soil > Unclassified ... | reverse complement strand
GCCTGGAAGCGAAGTCGGAAGGCCGGAGCCTTCGGCGCCGTCTCGCCTGCACCCAGGTAGCGGAGCCGGCCGGCGGACATGAGATGCGCCATCAGCACGAGCGCCCCATCGTCCGTCTCGAAGAGAAGCCGCTTGCCTCGCCTGAGGGCGCCGGCGAGCCGTCGACCTTCGAGCGCCGAGAGCGGCGGGTCGATCGTCTTCAGGGTCGCCGCGTGCGCCGGCCCGGCGCGCTCGATCGGGAACGCCCGGACGGGCTCGTCGAGCGCACGGCGGAGCGCCTCCACCTCGGGCAGCTCAGGCATCGGCCGCGGGCACGCGATCGGCGGTCTGGCCGATCGACTGTGTCGGCTGGACGTCGGCCACTGCTGATTCCTAGCACCAGGCGTGGGGCTCGGGGGCGCTCTCACCCTGCTCTTAGCCGGATTTGCAATGGTGATTGCGGGATGAAAGCACCGACGGGAACGCGCGTCTTGGTCGTCGACGACGAGCCGGCGGTACGCGAGGCGCTGCGCCGCGCGCTGACGCTCGAGGGCTACGAGGTCGAGCTCGCCGGCGACGGCGCCGAGGCGCTCAGGTCGATCGCCGTCTCGGAGCCGGACGTGGTCGTGCTCGACGTGCTCATGCCGGAGGTGGACGGCCTGGCGGCCTGCCGCCGGCTCCGCGACAGCGGCAGCCGCGTGCCGGTGCTGATGCTGACCGCCCGCGCCGGGGTGGGCGACCGGGTGGACGGCCTCGATGCCGGCGCGGACGACTATCTGGTCAAACCGTTCGCGCTCGAAGAGCTCCTCGCCCGCATCCGCGCGCTGCTGCGCCGGAGCGGCCAGGACCGTGGGGAGCCGCTCCGCTTCTCCGACCTCGAGCTCGACCCGACGACGCGCGAGGTGCGCCGAGGGGGGCGGCCGATGGAGCTGACGCGCACCGAGTTCAACCTGCTCGAGCTGTTCCTGCGCAACCCGCGGCAGGTGCTGACCCGCTCGCTGATCTTCGAGCGCGTCTGGGGCTACGACTTCGGGCCGACGTCGAACGCCCTCGACGTGTACATCGGCTACCTCCGCCGGAAGACGGAGGCGGGCGGCGAGCCGCGCCTCATCCAGACGGTGCGCGGCGTCGGGTACGCCCTCCGGGAGGCATGAGCGGCCAGGCGTGGCCGGCCCGGGCCGCGGAGCGGGCTCGTTCGCTCGCAACGGCCGCTCGCGCCGCGACCCCCGCGGGCTGGCTGGGCACGCTTGCCGCCCGGTCCCGGCTGGCGTGGCTGGCCGACCGGTTCCGCTCGCTCAGCTTCAGAGCGCGCCTGACGCTCGCCGCCGTCGGCGCTGTGGCCGTCGTCGCCGTGCTCGGCTCGGCGCTCGCCTACGTGCTCGTCGAGAACCAGCTGCGGGGCGAGGTGGACAACGCCCTGCGCGCCCGCTGGGAGCGCATCCAGGAGCGACCGTTCGACCGCGGCTCGTTCCTCGAGGACCTGCCGACGCCGATCCTCGGCGGCGCGCCCGGCTACTTCCAGATCGTCGACGAGAACGGCAGGCCGTACCGGCTGCCGGGCTACAACACGATCCTCCTGCCGGTCGACCGGCGGGTGCGTGCCGTCGCCTCCGGCAACCGCGGCGCGTTCTTCGAGGACGCCACCGTGCGCGGCGTGCACGTGCGCGTGCTGACCGTGCCGGTGGTGCTCGCCGACACCGTACCGCCGACGCCGGCGGCGCTGCAGGTCGCGCGGCCGCTGACCGAGGTCGACGACGTCCTCGGCCGGCTGCGCTGGATCCTGGCGCTGGTTGCGGCGGGCGGGGTTGGCCTGGCGGTGCTGCTCGGCCTGCTCGTCACGCGCACCGCCCTCGCGCCTGTCCGACGCCTGACGGCGGCGACGGAGGAGATCACGGCCACGCGCGACCTGAAACGGCGCGTGCAGGAGGGCGGCAAGGACGAGCTCGGCCGGCTGGGGACGAGCTTCAACACCATGCTTGCCGCGCTCGAGGAGTCGCAGCAGGCGCAGCGACGGCTGGTCGCGGACGCCTCGCACGAGCTGCGCACGCCGCTCACGAGCCTGCGCACGAACGTCGAGCTGATGGCGCGCGGCGAGCTCCCGGACGGGGAGCGCAGCCAGGCGCTCGCGGACGCGTCGGCGCAGCTCGAGGAGCTCACCGCCCTCGTCACCGACGTCGTCGACCTGGCGCGCGACGGCGAGCCCGAGCCGGTGGTGGAGGACGTCCGGCTCGACCTGCTCGCACGGGAGGCGGTCGAGCGCGCTCGCCGCCACGCGCCCGGCGTGCGCTTCCAGACCTCGTTCGAGGAGGCGATCGTGCGGGGGGCGCCCGAGCGGCTCTTCCGTGCGCTCGGGAACATCCTCGACAACGCGGCCAAGTGGAGCCCGAGCGGGGAGCCGGTGGAGGTGCGCGTGACGAGCGACGGCGAGGTGACGGTTCGCGACCACGGGCCGGGCATCGCGCCGGAGGATCTTCCGCACGTGTTCGACCGCTTCTACCGCTCCCGCGCCGCCCGCGGCACGCCGGGCTCCGGGCTCGGCCTCGCGATCGTCAAACAGGTGGCGGACGCACACGGTGGCTCGGTCACGGCCGAGACGGTCGAGGGCGGTGGAACCCTCCTGCGCCTGCGGCTCCCGCTCGCACCCGACTCCGACGCGGCCTCGCCCGAGGCGTAGCTCTCCACTCCTCGCGACTTCTTAGCCCCGTCTTAGACCGCTCTCATCTCCGGCTGGTCGAATGAAGGTACGAACGACGACACGGACGGCAGGCCAGCCAGGAAAGGACGAGATGAAGAGACTTCGCACACGCACCGTCATCGCCGGCACGGTCGCGCTGATCGCGGCCGCCGGCGCCGTCGGCGGCGCCCTCGCGGCGTCGGGCACGTTCGACCCGGCGAAGGAACGCCAGGCCTACCTGGACGACGCGGCGCAACGGCTCGGCGTCAGCTCGGCGAAGCTGGAGGATGCGCTCAAGCAGGCGGCGCTCGACCGGGTCGACGCCGCGCTCGCCGCCGGACAGATCACGCAGGACGAGGCGCAGGCGATGAAAGACGCGATCAACGCCGGCAGGCTCGGCGTCCCGGGCGTCGGCTTCGGGTTCGGGATGCACGGTCTGGGCGGCATGCACGTGCGCGGCGCGCTCGGGCTCGACGCGGCCGCCGGCTACCTCGGGCTGAGCGAGGCGGAGCTTCGCAGTGAGCTCGGGTCCGGCAAGTCGCTCGCCGACATCGCCAAGGCGCAGGGCAAGTCGGTCGACGGCCTCGAGCAGGCGCTCCTCGCCGCCGCCAAGACGAAGCTCGACCAGGCCGTCGCCGACGGCCGCATCACGAGCGCCCAGCGCGACCAGATCATGGCCGATCTGAAGTCGCGCGTGGCGGACCTCGTCAACCGCACGCTGCCGCTCGGCCCCTGGGGCCATGAAGGCAGGATGCTCGGGCCCGCGTACGTGCCGGGCGGGTTTGGCAGACCGTCCCCGGCCGGCGCTCCGACCGTCGGCATGCCGACGGCCTGAGCACGGACGCCGAGCACGTGCCTGGCGGGAAGCCCGCTCCGGCGGGCTTCCCGCCGGCTTCCAGCGCTCGAGCCGCGTCGCGAGCGGGCCGGCGCTCCGCGCGACGAGGCGTTTCCATCCGAGGGAGAGGGGGCCCGCGGAGAACGCATGCCGACACGGCGAAGGCGTTCTAGGCTGTCGGCGTGCGCACGTGTCCGAGCTGCGGCGCCGAGAACCGCGAGGAGGCTCGTATCTGTGACTCCTGCGGTGCAGCGCTCGCGGGCCAGCGGCCGGCGCGCGAGCAGCGCAGGGTCGTGACCCGTCCTCTTCTAGAGAGCCACCGGCTTGACGGCGCTCGGCGAGCGGCTCGATCCAGAGAGCCTGAGCGCGCTGCAGGTCAGCTCCTTCCGCCGGCGCAAGCGCCTGCTTCGCTCCGCGGTGGAAGAGCCACCTTCGACCGAGGTCGGCTCAAGGGAACGTGCTGAGAGCGGGGCGGATGCAGGCGTGGCTGGACGAGCTGAGCCCCTCCGGGTAGCCGTCCGCCGGGGGCGGGTGGTGGAGTCCGTCCACCGGGTGCACGCGGTCGCGGTCCGCGCGGGCGAGGTCGTCGCCGTCGCCGGCGATTCCGGGCTGGTCGCGTTCATGCGCTCGTCGGCGAAGCCACTCCAGGCGCTGCCCCTCGCGCGGGCACGGCCCGAGCTCGACGACTGCCTGCTCGCGATCGCCTGCGCCTCGCACCACGCCGAGCCGGCGCAGCTCGCGGCGGTGCGCGACCTGCTCGCCGCCGCTCCCGCGACGGAGGACGACCTCGAGTGCGGCGTGCAGGAGGGCCGAGCGCCGGAGCGCATCGCCCACAACTGCTCGGGCAAGCACGCCGGCTTCCTCGCCGTCTGCCGCGCCCGCGGCTGGCCGGCGGCGGGCTACCGGCTTCCCGAGCACCCGCTGCAGCGGGTGCTCGTCGAGGAGATCGAGGTGGCGGCGGGTCTCCGGCCCGAGCTCGGGCCGGACGGCTGCGGCGTCGTCACGTTCGCGCTCCCGCTCGAGCGCATGGCGCGCGCCTTCGCACGCCTGCCCGAGCTGGACGGGGGCGCGCGGGTGCTGGCCGCGATGCGTGCGCATCCGGAGCTCGTCGGCGGGGCCGAGTCGGTCGATCGCCGGCTGATGCTCGCGCATGCGGGCTGGGCGGCGAAGGGCGGCGCCGAGGGCTTGCTGTGCGCGCTCTCGACGGACGGGCTCGCGGTCGCGCTCAAGTGCGAGGACGGATCGCAGCGGCCGCTCGCGCCGGCGCTCGCCGCCGTGCTCGCGCCGCTCGGGCACGTCCTCGCGGGATTCGCCAGAGTACCGCTGGAAAACAGCCGTGGCGAGATCGTCGGGGAGGTGGTCTGCCTGTGAAGGTGCACGTGATCAGCGACATGGAAGGGGTGTGCGGAATCGTCAAGTGGGAGCAGGTGACGGGAGGCGAGCCGATGTACGAGGAGGGCCGGCGCCTGTACACGGAGGAGATCAACGCCGCCGTCCGCGGGGCGCGGGCCGCGGGCGCGACGGAGGTCGTCGTGATGGACTGCCACGGGGCGGGCAAGGGCTGGAGCTTCAACTCGCTCGTGCCCGACCTGCTCGACCCGGGCTGCGAGTACGTCGTCCAGGAGCAGTGGACGGAGTACACGGGCTTCCTCGAGTCGGGCTGCGACGCCGCCCTCCTCGTCGGCATGCACGCCATGGCGGGCGCCGCCGACGGGGTCATGAACCACACCGTCTCGGGGCAGCAGTGGCGGAACGTGTGGTTCAACGGCACGCTCGTCGGCGAGACGGGTATCAACGCCGCCCTGTGCGGCACCTGGGGCTGCCCGGTGGCGCTCGTGACCGGCGACGACGCCGTCTGCGCCGAGGCGCGCGACCTGCTCGGCCCGGGCCTCACCACCGTCTCCGTGAAGACGGGCCTCGGACGCTTCAGCGCCCGGCAGCTTGCACCGCTCCGCGCGCGCGAGCTGATCGAGGGCGGCGCCCGCCGGGCGCTCGCCGATCTCGAGGCCGTCCGCCCGTACGACCCCGGCCGGCCGTGCGAGATCCGCGTCGAGCTGACCACGACCAGCGCCGCGGACGAGTACCGCCGCAAGCACGGCGTCGAGCTGGTCGGCTCGCGCGAGCTCGTCTCGCGGGGGGACGACTGGTGGACCGCCTGGCGGCAGTTCTTCTTCTAACCGCGGGCGTCCTCGCCGCCGCCGGTTGCGGCGGGTCCGGCTCGCGGTCGAACCCGGGTCGCGGCGCGAAGGGGAGCATCCTCGTCGCCGCCCTCGGCGACTCGATCACCGCGGGCTCGCCCGGCTACGACCCGAGCCACGCCCGCGGCAAGCTGCTCGGCTTCGGCTCGAACGTGGAGAGCCAGTGGGAGTACTGGGCGGCGCGGAAGCATCCGCGGCTTCGCTTCCGCAACTGCGGCGTCTACGGCGAGCGCACGGACGAGATCGCGCGGCGGCTCGCCGCCTGTGCGCACGGGGCGCAGGCGCTCGTCGTCCAGGGTGGGATCGTCGACATCGCCCAGGGCCGGCCGGTGGCGGCGGCGGCGCGCAACCTGAGGCGCATGGTGGAGCGTGGGAAGGAGCTCGGCCTGCGCGTGGCCGTCGCGGACGTGCCTCCGTGGAACAACGAATACCCGTACGCCGCTGACCGCATCCGGCGACTGAACGGGCTCATCGCGCGGCTCGCGCGCGCCGAGCACGTCCCCGTGCTGCCCTTCTACCGGACGCTCGACGACCCGGAGCGTCCCGGCCGCATGCCAGGTGCGTGGACGGTGGACGGAGACAATCCGTCGGTCGCGGGCTACCGCCGGCTCGGCGAGCTCGCCTTCCGCCTCCCCTGAGGCGTGCGTGCCGTCGCGCGCCGCCGTGCGGGCGGCCGGTGGCGCAGCCCCGTCCCCCTCCTCCCTCACAGACGCCGGCCCTTCCTCGTAACAGACTGTTACGAGAGCTGAAGTCCGCTTCGCCGGCCGGAACGCTCCGCGTCCTGACCTCCTTGTAACAGTCTGTTACAAGGAGGTCGCGACTTCTGTTGCGAGGGAGGGGGCGAGCGGGCGGAGCGGGCGGAGCGGGCAGAGCCGGCGAGCAACGGGCGGAGCCGGCGAGCACCGGGCAGGCCCCGGAGGAGGCCGCTCAGGAGCCGGCGGCCGGGGCGGGGGCCGGCGCCGGGCCAGGCGCGCTCGCCGCCGTCGGCTCGGACGCCTGCCTCGCGGCGGCGACGTCCGGAGCCGTGTCCGGCTTGCGGATGTCGAGCGCGTACAGGCGCAGCTTCTCCTTGCGCCCGCGCACCGCCTGCTCCTCGTAGAAGACGATGTCCGCTGGCGGCTCGCGCAGCGCCTCCATCGTCGACTCGGCGAGAAGGACGGAGTAGGGCGTCCCCTTCGTCATGCCCTCGATGCGCGAGGCCGTGTTGACGACGTCGCCGACCGCCGTGTAGTCCATCCGGCGCTCGTGGCCGACGTTGCCGGTCATGACCGGACCGGTGTTCAGACCGACGCCCATGAAGTAGCCCTCGCCGAGCCCCTGCTCGCGCATGAACCGGTTGAAGGCGGGCAGCCGCTCCGTCAGCATCTCTCGGGCGGCCGCGAGCGCGCGGTCGGCGTGGTCCTCCTGGTCGATGGGCGCGCCGAACAGCGCGTAGATGCCGTCGCCCATGTAGCAGAGGAGCGTGCCGCCGTGGCGCAGGATGGCCTCGCTCATCTCGTGCAGGTAGTGGTTGAGCACGTGGATGACCTTGTCCGCCGGCATGAACTCGGCGCTCGAGGTGAAGCCGCGGAGGTCGCTGAACATGACCGTCCCGAGCACCTCGCGGCCGCCGAGCCGGAGGTCCTTGTCGGCCTGCTCGAGCACCTGGTCGACGACCGTCTCCGGGACGAAGCGCGAGAACACGTCGCGCACCCGCTCCTTCTCAAACGCCGTCACCACGTAGTGGACTGCGAGCGAGCCGACGGTGGCGAGGCCGAGCGCCCACAGCGGGTACACGAAGGAGACGATCCGCCCCTGTTGGAAGGCGAGAAGCGCCCCGCCCGTGTAGAGCAGTGCGAAGACGAGGCCGGCCCCGACGGCGAGGAACGGCTTCGTGCGCAGGCTGACGAGCGGGACGACGAGCCCGAAGAAGAGGATGAGCAGGATGTTCCAGGTCGTGCCCAGGCTGCGCAGCGGGAAGCCGCGGAGCGCCGTCTCGATCGCGTCCGCCTGGATCTCCGGCCCGGACATGGCCGGCGTCGTCGAGGTGGCGTGGATGTCCTGGAGCGAGGGCGCCGTCGCGCCGATGACGACGACCTTGCCCCGGAACGCTCCGAGCGGGACGACGTAGCGCGAGGCGAACGCCTCGGCCGCCGCTTTCGTCTTGCCGGTGAAGACGGCCTGCTGGGCGAGGCCCCGCATCGGCACGACCTGCCAGCTGCGGCGTCGCCTCACGATCGACACCGGGGCGACGCGCGCGAGCGAGTACTCCCGTACCGTCCCCTCCGGGCCGGGGAAGTCGATCCACTGCCTCGACCCGCCCATCTCCGACTCGGTGATCGGCTTCCCGCGCGCGAGCCCCGCCGCCACGATCGAGAGCGAGGTCAGGCCCTGCGGGCGGAACTCGACCTTCCTGATCGCTCCGTCGTCGTCGAGCGGGAAGTTCCCGAAGCCGGCGACGGCGCCGATCGAGCGCAGGAAGTCGTCTCCGCCGAACACGTTCGTGTGGCCGACCCCGTGCTCGTCGAGCCGCGTCTGCGTCGTCGAGAGCACGATGCGGTGCCGAAAGCGCGCGACCGCGCTGACGAGCGCGTTGTCGTCCGTGACCCCGTTCGGGCCGCCCGACGGCTCGGTGAACTGGACGTCGACCGCCACCGCCTTCGGCTCGGCGGCGTGGATGCGGTTCAGCACCTGCGCGTACAGCACCCGCCTGAACTCCTGCCAGCGGATCCCGGTGTCGTCGAAGAAGGCGTTGTCGATGCCGATCACGACCACGTCCTTCGGCGCGGCCTGCCTGCCACGGATGGAGAAGTTCGTGTCCACCCACTGCCGCTGCAGGCCCTCGAAGAAGCCGAAGTGGAAGACGAACGCGACGAGCATGGCGGCGGTCGCGGCGATCCCGACCCCGAGGAAGAGCCTCGTGCGCAGGTGGCGCCGGCGTGCGTCCATTCCGCACAAGGATGGCGATTCCGCGTACCTGCGTCCACCCGCCCGCGCACCCTTGGGGGCGCAGGCCGCGCGCGGGTCGGGGAACGCCGCCGCCGCCGGCGGTTCGCTCGCACGGGCCGGAGGGGCGTCCGGCGAACGGGCGCTATCCGCTTCGGCTCGAGCGGCTCGTGTGCGGCGCCCGCAGGCGACGGGCGGCGCGGCGGATCGACAGAGCCAGCAGCCCGACGACCGCGACGGGCATCAGCCACCAGGCGCGGACGTGGTCGTGCGCGACCGCCGCCGTCAGGCAGAGCGCGGCGACGACGCCGACGGCGACGAGCCAGTCGTCCCCGGCGACGAGCTCCCACGAGAAGCGCGCGAGCGCTGCGGCACGCCTCATGCCGCAACCAGCCGGTCGCGCCGCAGGAGCCGGACGAGCGCTGCGGACACGGCCAGGTAGACGGCGAGGACGACCGGGATGGCCGCGTCGCCTCCCGGCCAGGAGACGCCCGCTCCCTCGCCGCCCCAGAACGTCCCGAAGGTCGTCAGCATGAGGCCGACGGCGAGCTTGAGCGTGTTCTCGGGGACGCGGCCGAGCGGCGCCCGCACGAGCAGGCCGGCGCCGGCGACGAGCACGAGCGCCGCCCCCGCGGCAGCCGCGGTGATCGCCACGCTGCCGCCTCTGTCGGCCGCGAAGGCGACGACGACGAGCGCGACCTCGAGGCCCTCGAGCAGCACGCCCTTGAACGCGATCGTGAACGAGTACCAGTCGAGCCCGGCGCGCTCCCCATCTGCGGCGCGGCGGGCCCGCTCCCGCTCGCGCTCGTAGATCCGGTCCTCGTCGCGGTGCGCGAGGCAGCCGCCGGCGCGCAGGATCGCCTTGCGCAGCCACTGCAGGCCGAACGCGAGCAGGACCCCGCCGACGACGAGCCGCAGCGCGTCGATCGGGACGAGCGTCAGCGCCGGGCCGAGCGCGCCGACGAGCGCCGCCAGCACGATCGCCGCTGCCCCGGCGCCGGCCAGCGTCGAGCGCCAGCCGCGCGTGAGCCCGACGGCGAGCACGATCGTCAGCGCCTCCACCATCTCGACCGCGCTGGCGAGGAAGGCCGCGGCGAACAGGAGCGCGATCCGCATCTCGAAGACGATAGTCGGCAGGCGTCGCCCGCACGCCGCAGCCGGGCTGGAGGCAGCGGCCGCCGGGCGCAGCTGGCATCGTTCGGCCATGAGCGTCGACGCGAAGCGGCAGGAGCGCGGGCGGCCCGCCCCGGCCGGGGCGGCCGGCCGGCGGCCCGAGCCGCGCCGGCCGCCGCCGTTCGCATGGTGGATGCTCCTCCTCGTCGCCGGCCTGCTCGTCCTGAACTACTGGGCTGCGTCGCGGGCGACGGAGGCACCGTCGCGCGTGCGTGTCCCCTACAGCCCGTTCTTCCTGCAGCAGGTGCGCGACGGGAACGTCTCGGAGATCACGTCCCGGGGGACGGCCGTGCAGGGGACGTTCAGGCGCGCCGTCAGCTACCAGGGCTCGAAACCGACGACGCGCTTCAAGACGGAGATCCCGGCCTTCGCGAGCGGGGACGAGCTGACGCGGCTGCTCGAGCAAAAGGGGGTGACGCTGAACGCGCAGCCGCTCGACACGGGCACGCCGTGGTGGGAGACGATCCTCGTCGGCTTCGGCCCGACCATCCTCTTCCTCGTGCTGCTCGTCGCGCTGATGCGGCGCTCGGCCGGCGTGCAGGGCATGCTCGGCGGCTTCGGCCGCGCGCGGGCACGCCTGTACCAGCCGACCGGCGACCGGGTCACCTTCGCGGACGTCGAGGGGATCGACGAGGCGAAGGCGGAGCTGACGGAGATCGTCGACTTCCTGCGCCGGCCGGAGCGCTACCGCCGCCTCGGCGGGCGCATCCCCCACGGCGTCCTCCTCAGCGGGCCGCCCGGGACCGGCAAGACGCTGCTCGCCCGCGCGGTCGCCGGCGAGGCGAACGTGCCCTTCTTCTCCATGTCCGCCTCCGAGTTCGTGGAGGCGATCGTCGGCATCGGCGCATCGCGCGTGCGCGACCTGTTCGCGCAGGCGAAGCAGGCGGCGCCGTCGATCGTCTTCATCGACGAGCTGGACGCGATCGGGCGCTCACGGACGGCCGGCATCGGGCTCGGCGGGAGCGACGAGCGCGAGCAGACGCTGAACCAGATCCTGACCGAGATGGACGGCTTCGACGCGTCCACGGGCGTGATCGTGATCGGCGCGACGAACCGGCCCGACGTCCTCGACCCCGCCCTCCTGCGCCCGGGGCGTTTCGACCGGCGCGTGGCCGTCCAGCCGCCGGACAAGGCGGGCCGCGAGAAGATCCTCGCCGTGCACACGCGCGGGGTGCCGCTCGCCGCCGACGTCGACCTGGAACGCATCGCCGCGACCACGCCGGGCATGGTCGGCGCCGACCTCGCCAACCTCGTCAACGAGGCGGCGCTCCTCGCCGCACGCCGGGAGCACGAGGCCGTGACCGAGGACGACTTCGCGGACGCGCTCGAGAAGATCGTGCTCGGCGCCGAGCGCAAGGTGATGATGACGCCCGAGGACCGTCGGCGCACCGCCTACCACGAGGCGGGGCACGCGGTCGTCGGCATGCTCACCGAGGGCGCGGACCCGGTGAGGAAGATCTCGATCATCCCCCGCGGCGTCTCGCTCGGGGTTACCTTCTCCGCGCCCGAGGCCGACCGCTTCAACTACTCGGACCGGGAGCTGGGCGCCAAGATCCGCGTCGCGCTCGGAGGCAGGGCAGCGGAGGAGGTCGTGTTCGGCGACCTGACGACGGGCGCCGAGTCGGACATCCAGCAGCTGACGCAGATCGCCCGCCAGATGGTCGGGCGCTGGGGCATGAGCCGGGTCGTCGGCACCGTGGCGGTGCTGCCGAGCGACGGCCGCGGACCCCTGCTACCCGGGGTCGCGGAGGTGTCCGCGGAGACCCAGCGGTTGGTCGACGACGAGGTGCGCCGCATCGTCGAGACGGCGCACGAAGAGGTGCTCGAGCTCCTGCGCGCCAACCGGGCGAAGCTGGACGCGCTCGCGCAGGCGCTCCTCGAGCGCGAGACGCTGGACGAGGACGAAGCCTACGAAGCGGCCGGGGTGCCGCGGGCGCGGGACGGGCGGGGGGAGGGCCGCTCGCTCGCAGCGAGGACGGACGGCTCCGTGGAGCCACGGTCGGGATCGGGCGGCTCGTAGGCAACCTGCCGTCGGCGAGCGCGCCGTCAGCCCCGAGCCGGCGCCGTCAGCCTGAGCACCGCGTTCGATGGGGACGCGCCCGCGCCCCCGAGCACGACGATCGCCTGCCCGGCGCGGACGGCGGCGGCATCGGCGAGCGGCTGCGGGAGCGTGCCTGCCGGGGAGACGGCGCCGGTCGCCGGGTCGATGCGCAGGATCGACGCGAGCGGCCTGCCGGCGGCGTCCAGGCCGCCGACCAGGTACAGGAAGCGCCCGAGGGCGGCGAGCGGCGCGTGCGCCAGCGGCTGCGGGAGCGTGCCGATCCGCTGCACCGAGCGGGTGTGCGGGTCGACCGCGTAGACGGCGTCGCTCTCGCCGGCGGTGCCGACGCCGCCGGCGACGACGATGCGCCCTGCGGCGGCGGCGACGCCGGCGTAGCGCAGCCCCTCGGGCAGGCGCGCGACGAGCGACGGCGCCTGCCCGGGGCGGAAGCGCAGCACGGCGGTGGCGAAGCGAGAGCCGGTGTAGCCACCGACGACGTACGCCCCTCCCGCCACGTCCGCTGCGCCGAGGTCGGACAGGGGCTCGCCCAGGCTGCCGGCTGGCCGTGCGGCGCCGGTCGCCGGGTCGATGCGGACGACCGCCGGCGAGGAGGTCTGCTCGCCGCCGCCGAGGAGGTAGGCGAAGGCGCCGACGCGGACGGCGGCGGCGTCGTGCGTCGGCGCCGGCAGGCGGCCGATCCGGCGCAGATGGTCCGGCCGCCCCTCGAGCACCCAGTCGCTGGACGAGCCGGCGACGAGCCCGCCGAGCGCGAGCACCCGCCCGCCGGGGAGCGCGACGGCTGCCACGCGCGAGGCGGCGCGGGGCAGCGAGCCCACGCGGACGACGCGCAGCCGGGCGCTCGCGTGCTGGGCGGTGGCGCCGCCGGCGGGCCCGCTCCTTCCCGGCGCCGCGACGGGGGCGGGCAGGAGGTCGAGTCCGTCCGGCTTCGACAGGTAGCCGGGCGCCGAGGAGGCAACGCCGAAGTGCCCGTACTGCCAGACGATCCGCTTCGTCTTCGGGTCGAGCACGATCACCCGGTGGTGCCAGTCGTCGGTGACCGCGATCTTCCCGTTCGGCCAGCGGACGGCGAGCGAGGGGCGGTCGAGCGAGCCGGGCCCGCTCGCCGGGCCGTACGTCCAGACGATGCGGCCCGAGGGCGTGATCTCGTCGACGCGCCCGGGGGTGTTGAAGCCGGCGACGAGGATGTCGCCGTTCGGGAGCAGCTGCGCGTCGGACGGGTACGTCGTGGGCGTGCGCACCGAGAACAGGAGGCGGCCGCGCGCGTCCAGCCGGTCGACCCAGCCGCCGATCTCGGTGACGAGGGTGCCGCCGTCCGCGAGCGGCGTGGCCCCGTTCGGCGAGGAGAAGGAGCGCGGCGGATCGTGGGTGCAGCTCGCCGGAGAGCCGAAGGAACGGACGAGCCGGCCGCGGCGATCGATGCGGATGACGCGGCAGTTGCGGATGTCCGCCACCTGCACGTCGCCGTTTCGGAGCACGTAGGCGTCGTCGGGGTTGGAGAGCTCGCCCGGACCGGACCCGGCAACGCCGGCGTGGCCGTACGACCAGACGATCCGCCGGCGGCGCAGGTCGATCTCGGCGATCGAGTCGTTGAACTCCTCGTTCGTGACGATGCGCCGGTAGCCGGGGACGAAGAACGCATCGTCGGGGTCGTGGAACGACTGGCCGAGGCGGACGTCGCCCGGCTGCGGGAAGCTCCAGACGACGCGCTTCTGCGGCGAGACGACGAGCAGCCGGTTGTTGTTGCGGTCGGCGATGAGCAGGTAGCCGGGGACCGGGCCGGGAGCGACGGGCGGCAGGCCGAGCGCGGTGCGGGCCGGGAAGGTCGCCGCGAGCGCCGTCCGGTGCCGCGCCTGGCCGGCGGATGCCTGCGCGGGTCGCGCCGTCCGGCTCGGCGTCTGCGCGTGCGAGCCGGCGTCCCGGCGCGGTGCCGCCGCGGAGTGCCCGGCGCCGCCGCAGCCGGCGGCGAGGACGGCGGACGACGCGAGCAGGCCGAGCGCGGCGAGCCGAGTCCTCATCGGCCGCAGTCTGCCGGCGGCTTCTGAGAGGCCGATGAGCGGCATCGTCAGTAGCCGGACGGGAACGGGTACGTCCTCGGCAGCTTGTTCACCGGGATCGACGAGAGCACGCCGTACCAGACGACGATCTCCTCGTGCGAGCGGAGCACGATCGTGCGCGGGTCGCCCCGGAAGCGCTTGGCGTCGACGAACACCCACAGCCCCTTCCTCCTCCCGGCGCAGTAGGCACCGATGCACGTGCGCGTGAAACGGAGGCCCCAGACGTCGAAGAACTGTCCGAGCGTGAACGTCCGCCGTACGGGCGACTCGACGTGGATGATCCCCGACGTGTCGTGGGTGTGCAGCTCCGTGATGAACGCTCCGTGCGCGTCGATGCCGATCCCGGCGGGAACGGGCAGCAGCGTCCTGCCGACGACGATGTCGAGGTGCTGGTGCGTATGCAGGACGGTGCCCTCCTGGCCGAGGGCGGGCAGGCCGATCGCGCGCAGGCGCGCCCGGAGCAGGGCGCCGTTGTTCGCCGGCCAGGGGGCCTTCCCGGTCATGAGGCCCGGGAGGGAGGGACCGTGCGCGCGGGCGCCGGCCGAGACGGCGAGCCCGCCGGCGGCGAGCGTCGCCGCGCCGAGCACGGCGAGGGCGAGGAGGCGCCTGCGCTGCATCGCCCCATACTGCCTGTCCGGCTTGACCGGCGAGGCGGCACCCGCCTAAGGTGGCCCGTGGCCGAGGGGCGTGACCTCCAGCTCGTCGACCGGCTCGAGCGGCTGTTCACGGCCGTCGTCTCGGACTGCCTCGACGCGATCGGCATCCGCTCGAACGTGCTTCAGCCGCACGTCCGGCCCCTGTTCCCGGAGGCGCGCACGGCCGGGTTCGCGGCGACTGCGCGCTGCGTCGAAGTCGATCGCGTCCCGGAACGCGAGGAGGATCTGTACCGCGGGCTGCTCGAGACCGTCGACCGGCTCCGGGCAGGCGACGTGCTCGTCGTCTCCCGGTCCCGCGCCGCCGTCTGGGGCGAGCTGCTCGCCACCGCGGCGGCGTACCGCGGCGCCCGCGGCGTCGTCGCCGACGCGTACGCGCGCGACACGCGGGCGCTGATCGAGATGCGCTTCCCGGTCTTCGTCGCCGGCATCAGTTGCCAGGACGCGCTCGGGCGCGTGGAGGTGGAGGAGATCGGCGTCCCGGTCGAGTGCGGCGGCGTGCGTGTCGAGCCGGGCGACCTCGTGCTCGCCGACCACGACGGCGTGGTCGTCGTCCCGGCCGGCGTCGCGCCGGAGGTGGTCGCGCGGGCCGAGGAGAAGGCGTCGGGCGAGAGCCTCGTCCGCCGCCGCCTCGCCGCAGGGATGTCCGTGGCGGAGGCGTTCCGCACCTACGGCGTCATCTGACGGCTACGCTGTCCGCGATGCGCTCGGCCCGAGCCCTCGTCGCGCTCGCAGCTGCAGCGGCCGCCCTCGCCGTGCCGCTGGCCGTCCTCGCCGGCGGGCACGCCGGCCGGCAGGCGCCGCCCACCTTCTCCTTCGGCCGCAGCGGCGGCAACATCGTGCCGTTCACGGTCAAGGTGCGCAGGGACGGCGCCGTCGTCTCCTCCGGCCCGGTCACGCTCGTCCAGCCCGGCGCCGTGCTCTCCGACGCGCTCCGGAACGGCCTCGTCACCCTTGCCCGCGCCGAGGGGTTCTTCACGACCATGCCCGCCTCGATCCGCTGCGCCGGCGTGCTCCCGGACGTGGCCGCGCGCTTCGTCACGATCGCGGCCACCGGGAAGCGCCGCACGGTCACGGCGCGGGGCGCGTGCAACGCCCCCTTCGAGGAGCTGTACGCGGTACTCTCCGCCGCCGCCGGGCTCCGCTGACGAGCCCGGCGCAGCGAAAGGGCCGGCGGCGAGCCGGCCCTTCGGGGGAGGGAGAGGAGGTGGCGCCGGAGCCTCAGCGGCCGGAGTCGCGGCTCGCTCGCTCGGACGAGGCGTGCGCCTCGTGCCGCGAGCTGTGACCCTTCGAGACGCGCTCCCGCGAGCTCCGGTCGCCCGCACGCTCGCGCGAGCGGCGCTCGCCGGAGGCGCGTTCCTCCCGCGAGCGCTCGTGCGAGAGGGCCATCGTCTTCGTCTGCTTCGCAGGCGACGGAGAGCCTCCGGCGGCGAGGGCGGCGCCGACGCCAAGGGCGGAGATGCCGAGGGCGGCGACGAACGTGGCGGCGATGAGCTTGATCGGGGCGGGCATGGAGGTGCTCCCTTCGGTCGTGTCGTACAGGTGCTGAGCCTGTTCTACGAGCTGGCCGGTAAAGGCGGGGACTGGGCGCGGTTAGAGCTCCGCCTTCCCGCGTTCAGAAGCGCCCCGTGCGTTCCGGCGCTTCGGCTCGGGTCGCGCGCCTACGGCGCCCGGCGCAGGACGAGCAGGGAGCGGGCGTCGACGACGATCTCCTCCCGCGCCGCCACCGAGCGAGTCTCGTCCCCCGCCCAGCCGTCGGCGGTCGACAGCTCGACCAGCCAGCGCGCGCCGAGCCGCCGCGTCGGCAGCCGGAACGCGATCGGCTCGTGGTGGGCGTTGAAGAGGAGCAGGAAGGAGTCGTCGACGACCGCCTCGCCGTGCGGGCCGGGCGTCGGGATCTCGTCTCCGTTCAGGAAGACGCCGATGGCGCGCGCCTCGGGACGACTCCAGTCGCGCTGCGTCATCTTGCGGCCGTCCGGGCGGAACCACCAGATGTCCGGCACGCCGGACCCGCGTGGCGAGGCGCCGGTGAAGAAGGTCCGCCTGCGGAAGACCGGGTGGCGCGCGCGGTAGGCGATGAGCGCGCGTGTGAACTCGAGCAGCCGCTCGCGCTCCTCGTCGAGCTCCCAGTCGAACCAGGAGAGCTCGTTGTCCTGGCACCAGGCGTTGTTGTTCCCTTGCTGGGTGCGCCCGAGCTCGTCGCCGCCGAGGAGCATGGGCACGCCCTGCGAGAGGAAGAGCGTGGTCAGGAAGTTGCGGTGCTGCCGCTCGCGGAGCGAGCGCACCTCGGGGTCGTCCGTCGGCCCCTCGGCGCCGCAGTTCCACGAGCGGTTGTCGTCCGTGCCGTCGTGGTTCGCCTCCCTGTTCGCCTCGTTGTGCTTGTCGTTGTACGAGACGAGGTCGGCGAGCGTGAAGCCGTCGTGGGCGGTGACGAAGTTGATCGAGGCGAACGGCCTGCGGCCGTCGGAGGCGTACAGGTCGCTCGAGCCCGTGAAGCGCGAGGCGAAGCCGGCGACGCCGGTCGCGCCGCGCCAGAAGTCGCGCATCGTGTCGCGGTAGATGCCGTTCCACTCGCTCCACAGAATGGGGAAGTTCCCCACCTGGTAGCCGCCGGGCCCGACGTCCCACGGCTCCGCGATCAGCTTCACCTGCGACAGCACCGGGTCCTGGTGGATGACGTCGAAGAAGGCGGACAGGCGGTCGACGTCGTAGAACTCGCGTGCAAGCGCCGCGGCGAGGTCGAAGCGGAACCCGTCCACATGGCAGTCGACGACGAAGTAGCGCAGCGAGTCCATGATCAGGCGGAGCACGCTCGGGTGCACCGGGTTCAGGCTGTTGCCCGTGCCGGTGAAGTCCATGTAGTAGCGCGGGTTGTCGGGCACGAGCCGGTAGTAGGAGGCGTTGTCGATGCCCTTGAAGGCGAGCATCGGGCCGAGGTGGTTCCCCTCGGCGGTGTGGTTGTAGACGACGTCGAGGATCACCTCGATCCCGGCGCGGTGCAGCGCCTTGACCATGCCCTTGAACTCGCGCAGCTGCTCGCCGCGGTCGCCGGTGGCCGCGTACGCCCCGTGCGGCGCCAGGTAGCCGATCGACGAGTAGCCCCAGTAGTTCGTCAGTCCGCGCTCGGCGAGGAAGCTCTCGGGCACGATCTGGTGCACGGGCAGGAGCTCGACGGCGGTGACGCCGAGCGATCGGAGGTGTGAGAGGGCTGCCTCGGAGGCGAGCCCGGCGTAGGTGCCGCGCAGGTCCTCGCGTACGCCGGGATGGCGCATCGTGAAACCCTTGACGTGCACCTCGTAGATGACGGTGTCCGGCCAGGGCGTTCCGAGCTGGGCGTCGCCCTCCCAGTCGAAGGAGGAATCGACGACGACGCACTTCGGCATCGCGTCCGCGTCGTCCTCGTCGTCGGGCTCGAGGTCGGCCTCGTCGCCGGCGTCTCTCGGCACGTACGGCAGCACGTTGGCCGCGCTCCAGTCGACGCTGCCCGTGATCGCCTTCGCGTACGGGTCGAGGAGCAGCTTGTGCGGGTTGAACCGGTGCCCCTGCTCCGGCGCGTACGGCCCGTACACACGGTAGCCGTAGCACTGTCCCGGGCCGACGCCAGGCACGTAGCCGTGCCAGTTGAAGGCGGTGCGCTCCTGCAGGTCGAGCCGGGTCTCGGCGCCTTCGTCGTCGAACAGGCACAGCTCGACGCGCCGCGCGTGCTCGGAGAAGAGCGAGAAGTTCGTTCCGTGACCGTCCCACGTCGCCCCGAGCGGGAAGGGCCTGCCAGGCCAGAGCTGCATCGGCGAATGATGTCTGCCCCGGGGGCAGGCGGGAGCCGGGGGATCGCGTGCCGGGCGCTCGACCACGGACATGTCACCTCCGAACATGTCTGTGCGGGGCTGGGCCGGCCGGCCTCAGCGCTCGAGCAGGCGGAGGATGCCCGCGACGGGGATGGACACCCAGTCGGGGCGGTTGTCGAGCTCGTAGCGGAGCTCGTAGACCGCCTTCTCGAGCTCGAAGATTGCGAGCAGGCGCGAGGTCGCCTCGCCTTCGCGGGGGAGCAGCGCGCGGTCGACGCTCGCCAGGTAGGAGTCGAGGAACTCGGCGCGTGCCGTCTCCTCCCAGCCCGCCGGAGCCACGACGCCGCGGAGGATGGAGGCCGCGGAGGCGACGTACGCGAACGAGCGCAGCATCCCGGCCACGTCGCGGAGCGGCGAGCGCTTGCGGCGCCGCTCGGCGATCGGACGGGCCGGCTCGCCCTCGAAGTCGATCACGAGCCAGTCGGCCCCGGCCCAGAGCACCTGCCCGAGGTGGTAGTCGCCGTGGATGCGGATGAGCTTGCCGATGCTGCCGAGCTGCGTCAGGTCGCGCAGCCGCTCGCGTACGTCCTCGCAGCGGCCGAGAATCGGCTCGAGCGCCTCGTTCGCCGCCGGCAGGGCGGCGAACACGTCCTCGATCTCGTCGTCGATCGTCGCCGTCAGCAGGCCGAGCGACTCCGCGCTCGGCTCCTCCGCGACGAAGGCCGGATCGTCCCCCTCCGAGCCGAGCAGGCTGTGCAGCGCGCCCGTCACCTCGCCGAGCCGCCGCAGCCTGGGGAGCAGGGCGGCGGGATCGCGCGCCAGCTCCTCGAGTACCAGCTGCCAGCCGTCGACCGCGCCGGGGACGAACGACTGGAGGATGCCGAGCGTCGTCTCCAGGGGCCGGCCGATGTAGGCGTACCAGCCGGCGAGCGGCGGGATGTTCGGGAACTCGCGCTCGGTGAGGAAGCGCAGCAGCTCGAGCTCCGGGTTCAGTCCGGGCTCGAGCCGGCGGAACACCTTGAGGATGAGCTCGTCGTCGAAGACCATCGAGGTGTTCGACTGCTCGCTCTCGACGCAGCGGCCGATCACGAGCTCGCGGCCGCGGGCGGCGAGCTGCGGCACGGCGTGGAACTCGATCGTCCCCTCCGAGGCGGTGACCGTCGTCCCGCGACGGATGATGTGCACGAGCTCGCGCGCGAGCCGCTCGTCCGCCAGCGCGTCGTACGTCGTCGTCTCCTCGTCCGCGACGATCGCCGGGCCCTCCCAGCCGTCGTCTCGCCCGCACGACCCGAGCAGCAGCTGGTAGGTGTCGTGCGTCCCCTCCGGGTAGCGGAGCTCTGCGAGCACCAGGTAGAGGAGCGGCTGGATCTCCCGCAGCAGGGCCGAGTCGACCACGGTCGCGCCCGTCAGCTCGCGCGACTTGGCTCCGAACCAGCGCTGCTCGCGGACGTGCTCGAGGAGCGTCCTCTCGTCGAGGCCGGGCACGATCACTCGCGCACCAGCCTGAACCAGTAGAAGCCGCGGGGTGCGAGCGTCAGCAGGTAGGGAAGCCTGCCGATCTTCGGGAAGCGCGCCCGGCCGAGCATCTCCTCCGGCACCAGCCCCCGGTAGTCGGACAGGTCGAGCTGGACGGCCTGGGCGGAGCGCGCGAGGTTGTGCACGCACAGGACGACGTCCTCCTCGTAGCGTCGGACGTGGGCGAAGACGCGCGGGTTGTCGCCCCGCAGCGGTTCGTACGTGCCGAGGCCGAAGACGGGATGCTCCTTGCGGAGCGCGATGAACCGCCGCAGCCAGCGCAGGAGCGAGGTCGGCGTGCGCAGCTGCGCCTCGACGTTGACCGCCTGGTAGCCGTACACGGGGTCCATCAGCGGCGGCAGGTAGAGCTGCGCGAAGTCGGCGCGCGAGAAGCCGCCGTTGCGGTCGCCCGTCCAGTGCATCGGCGTGCGGATGCCGTCCCGGTCGCCGAGGTAGACGTTGTCGCCCATGCCGATCTCGTCGCCGTAGTAGAGGACCGGGCTCCCCGGCAGCGAGAAGAGGATGGCGTGCATGAGCTCGATCTCGTCACGGCCGTTGTCGAGCAGCGGCGCGAGGCGGCGGCGGATGCCGAGGTTGAGGCGCATGCGCGGCTCCTTCGCGTACTCCGCGTACATGTAGTCCCGCTCCTCGTCGGTGACCATCTCCAGCGTCAGCTCGTCGTGGTTGCGGAGGAACAGCCCCCACTGGCACGACTCGGGAATCGGCGGCGTCCGGTCGAGGATCTCGTAGATCGGCGTCGCCTGCTCGCGCCGCACGGCCATGAACATGCGCGGCATGACCGGGAAGTGGAAGGCCATGTGGCACTCGTCACCGTCGCCGAAGTACTGGACGACGTCCTCCGGCCACTGGTTCGCCTCCGCGAGCAGGACGCGGTCCGGGTAGACGGCGTCGACCTCGGCGCGGAGCCGCTTCAGGTAGGCGTGCGTCTCCGGCAGGTTCTCGCAGCTCGTCCCCTCGCGCTCGTACAGGTACGGTACGGCGTCCAGCCGGAAGCCGTCCAGCCCGAGGTCGAACCAGAAGCGGAGCACGTTCAGCATCGCCTCCTGCACCTCCCGGTTGTCGTAGTTCAGGTCCGGCTGGTGCGAGAAGAAGCGGTGCCAGTAGTAGCGGCCGGCGAGGGGGTCCCACGTCCAGTTCGAGTGCTCGCTGTCGACGAAGATGATGCGCGCGTCGCGGTAGCCGTCGTCCGTGTCCGCCCACACGTACCAGTCGCGCTTGGCGCCGCCCCGCCTCGAGTCCTGGAACCAGGGGTGGTCGATGGACGTGTGGTTGACGACCAGGTCGGCGATGACACGGATCCCGCGCTGGTGCGCCGCCTCGACGAGCGCGCGGAAGTCCTCGACGCTGCCGTAGTCGGGATGCACGTCGTAGTAGTCGGAGATGTCGTAACCGCCGTCGCGCAGCGGCGACGGATACATGGGCAGCAGCCACAGGCAGTCGATGCCGAGCCACTGCAGGTAGTCGAGCTTGTCCATCAGCCCGCGCAGGTCGCCGATGCCGTCGTCGTTGCCGTCGAAGAAGCCGCGGACGTACACCTCGTAGAAGATGGCGCGCTTGAACCAGAGCGGATCGCTCTCGAACCACTGCCCGGCTTCGCTCATCGCGCTCGGGCACATCGTCGCACGCGAGGGAGCGCTCGCCGGTCGGGAGCGCGCGGGCCGGGACACGGGAAGCAGCTTCCCCGTCTGCGGCCGAGGTCGGACGCGGCTGCCCGCTGCGCACGCCGCACCCCCCGCCCCCGGTGTGGCCGGGCGGGGCGGTGGGCAGCGACGCCCCGGCCGTGCGGTCCGACGCCGGTCCTACGCTGAGCCGGACGTGGCAGCGTCGAGAGGAGGCTGGGAGATGGAGGACTCGTTCGGGCTCGTGATCAAGCAGCACCTCGAGCTTCGGCGGCGAAACCGCGCCCTCGAGCGGGAGATGCCGCTCGAGCGCTACCGCGACGAAGGCCTCGAGGGCCCCGCGCGCTCCCACTCGCCGGCGAGCGCCGGTCTCGAGGAGACGCAGGAGTGGGCCTTCCCCGACGAGACCGGCGCGCCGTCGGCGGCCCCGGAGCCGCTGCTCGAGGCAGGAGACGAGCTCTGGTCGGGAAGCCCTTCGTTCGACTGGGGCGACGAGTAGCGAGGCCGACGGCGGGTCTGGGCTCGGGAACACCTCGAGCAACCTGATCGACGCGCTTCAGTGCCTGTCGCGTCTGGCCACCGAGCGGACGCTCGCAGAGGTGCTGACGGGGCCGATCCGCGGCTACCCGGTCGAGGCGTTCACCTCTGCCAAGGGGCGGGCTCGAGACGCTGCCTCGTCACTGCGATGCGCGCTCGAGGCACACTTCGAGATCCCCTCCGCTCCCGGCTGACCGACGGCTTCCCGAGACATTCCGCTCTCGGGCCGGTTGCCACCCGGGAGCCATGTGCTCCGACGTGTCGCCTCAGACCCCCACGCCGGCCACGAGAACGTACTTCACGTCCAGGTACTCGTCGATCCCGACCGAGCCGCCCTCGCGGCCGTAGCCCGACTCCTTGATCCCGCCGAAGGGCACGTTGGCGGCGCTGATGATGCCCGCGTTGACGCCGACGATGCCGTACTCGAGCCTCTCCGCCACCCGCAGCAGGCGCGCGTAGTCGCGCGTGTGGAAGTAGGCGCACAGGCCGTAGACCGAGTCGTTCGCGAGGCGGATCGCCTCCTCCTCGGTCTCGAAGCGCGTCACGCCCGCCACCGGCCCGAACGTCTCCTCGCTGGAGATGAGCATGTCGCTCGTCACGCCCTCGAGCACGGTCGGCGCGTAGAAGCAGCCGCGGGCGAGCTCGCCCTCGGTCAGCCGCTCGCCTCCGGTGACGAGGCGCGCGCCACGGCGGATCGCATCCTGCACGTGCTCGTCGACCTTGTCCACGCCGCGCTCGTCGATCAGCGGCCCGATCGTCACGCCCGGCCGGTCGCCGGGCCCGACGACCATGGCCGCCACCCTGCGGGCGAGCAGCTCGACGAAGTCGTCGTAGATCCCGCTGTGCACGTAGGTGCGGTTCGCGCACACGCACGTCTGGCCCGCGTTGCGGAACTTCGAGGCGATCAGGCCGTCGACGGCCTCCTCGAGGTCGGCGTCGTCGAAGATCACGTACGGGGCGTGCCCGCCGAGCTCGAGCGAGAGCCGCTTCACCTGGCCCGCCGACAGCCGGATCAGGTCCTTGCCCACCTCGGTCGAGCCGGTGAAGGAGATCTTGCGCACGCGCCGGTCGGAGAAGAGCGTCTCGGCGACCATGCCCGAGGAGCGTGAGGTGACGAGGTTGACGACGCCGGGCGGCGTGCCCGCGTCCTCGATCGCCCGCAGCACGAGCGCCGCCGTCAGCGGCGTCGCGCTCGCCGGCTTGACGACGCTCGTGCAGCCGGCGGCCATGGCCGGGCCGAGCTTTCGCGTCATCATCGCCGCCGGGAAGTTCCACGGCGTGATGGCAGCGGCGACGCCGACCGGCTGGCGCAGGACGAGCACCCGGTTGTGCGGGTTCGCCGCCGGCACCACCTGGCCGTAGACGCGCTCTGCCTCGCCGGCGAACCACTCCAGGAAGCTGGCGGCGTACTCGACCTCGCCGGCCGCCTCGGCCAGCGGCTTGCCCTGCTCGGCCGTCATCACGGCCGCGATCTCGTCCTTGCGCTCGCGGATCGTGTCCGCCGAGCGGCGGAGCGTGCGCGCCCGCTCGATTGCCGGAAGCGCCTTCCAGCCCTCGAGCGCGCGGGCGGCGGCGTCGATCGCCGCCCGCACGTCCTCCTCCGTCCCGTTCGGGACCGAGCCGACGACCTCGCCGGTGGCGGGGTTCGTGACGTCGAAGCGCTCGCCCTCTGCCGCCTCGACCCAGTTGCCGCCGATCAGCAGCCGCTCGTCCTTCCCCGTGATCACTGCCATGTCCGCACTCCTTCGTCGCTCGCCGACGGGACCGAGAAAGCCTGCCCCGAAACCTGCCCCGATCATGCCAGGACCGCCCCGGCCGGGCAGGAGGCGGAGCGACGGTCGAGGCGGAGCTACGGCCGGGCGGTGGCGAGCGCGTCGAGGGCGCGGTCGATGTCCGCGTCGTCGTGCGCGGCGGTGAGCGAGAAGCGCAGCCGCGCGCTTCCGGCGGGCACAGTCGGCGGCCGGACGGCGACGGCGAGGACGCCGCGCTCCTCGAGCGCCTGCGACAGCGCCAGCGCCGCCTCCGGCTCGCCGACGACGACGGGCACGATCTGCGTGGTCGAGCCGGCCGTGTCGGCGCCGCGCCCGGCGAGCGCGGCCCGGAAGCGCTCCGCCCGCCGGCGCAGGGCCGCCCGCTCGGCGTCCATCGTGGGCGCGAGCGCGAGCGCGGCGGCGGCGGCCGCCAGGACGGGCGGCGGCAGCGCCGTCGAGTAGATCAGCGTGCGGCAGGCGTTCTCCAGGTAGCGGATCCAGACAGCGCGGCCGGCGACGTAGGCGCCGTAGGCGCCGTAGGCCTTGCTGAACGTGCCGAGCAGGAGGTCGACCCTGTCCGCCACCCCCACCTCGTGCGCGTACCCCTCGCCGTGCGGTCCGAACACGCCGGCGCCGTGCGCGTCGTCGACGAGCAGGGCCGCGCCGTAGCGCTCCTTCAGCTCGACGAGCTCCGGCAACGGCGCCGTGTCGCCGTCCATGCTGAAGACGGTGTCGGTGACGATCAGCTTCCGCCGCGCGCGCGAGGAGCGCAGCAGGCGCTCGAGGTGGTCCGGGTCGCCGTGCCGGTAGCGGTGCAGCTCGGCGCCGGCGAGCCGGCAGCCGTCGACGATGCTCGCGTGGTTCAGCCGGTCGCTGAAGAGCGCGTCCTCGCGGCCGGCGAGCGCAGGCAGGACGCCGGCGTTGGCGAGAAAGCCGCTGCCGAGGACGAGCGCCGCCTCGGTGCCCTTGTGCTCCGCGAGCCGCGCCTCGAGCTCCTCGAGCGTGCGGCGGCCGCCGACGACGAGCCGCGAGGCGGTCGCGCCCGTCCCCTGCTCGCGCGCCGCGCGGGACGCGGCCTCGGCGAGCGCGGGGTGTCCGGCCAGGCCGAGGTAGTCGTTGGAGGAGAAGTCGACCACCGTGCGCCCCTCCGGGGTGACGAGACGCCGGCCCGATCCGGCGAAGAAACGTGTTTGCCGCAGGAGCCCCTGCTGCTCGCGCCGCTCGAGCTCGGCGCGGAGCGCTCGCTCCCAGACGGGGGAGACGCCGCTACCGGCGCTCGCCACCGGCTGCCTCCCGGCCGGCCGGCTGCGGCAGCCGGCAGCCGAGCGCCGGCTCGGGGTCGAGGCCGAGCGCCCGCAGCCGCTCGCTCGTCGGCCCGCCTTCGAGCTGCGGCACGCGCGCCACGATCGGCACGCTCGCGAACGACTCGATCAGCTCGCCGTTCGTCGCCTCGCTCTCGTCGCCTCGGCCGTTGAGGACGACGCCGGTGACGTCGAGCCCGAGCCGTCGCGCCTCCCGCACCGTCAGGAGCGTGTGGTTGATCGTGCCGAGCGAGGCCCGGGCGACGACGAGCGCCGGCAGGCCGAGCTCGGCCGCCAGGTCGGCGATCGTCCAGCCCGGCCCGACCGGGCAGAGGAGCCCGCCCACGCCCTCGACGAGGACGAGCTCGCGCCCCTGCGCGAGCGCGCGCACCCGCTCTGCCACCTCGCCCAGCCGCAGCTCGACCCCCTCCAGCCGGGCGGCGACGAGCGGGGCGAGCGGTGCCGCGAACGAGAAGGGCGCGATCTCACCCGGGCCGTCGGCGAGCTCGGCGAGGCGGGCGAGCACGGCGGCGTCGCCGTCGCCCGTCTCGACCGGCTTGACGACGCCGGCGTCGACGCCGCGCTCGCGCAACGCGAGCGCGAGCGCCGCCGTCACCACCGTCTTCCCGACGCCGGTGTCTGTGCCGGTGACGAACAGCCCCCTCATCTGCCGGTCACGTCGCGCAGGGCCTGGAGGAGGATCGCCGCCATCGCCTCCAGGTCGCTCTCCCCGGTCGCGAGCGGCGGCAGCAGCGTGACGACGTCGCCGAGCGGACGCGTGACGAGCCCGAGCTCGCGCGCACGGCGGCAGACGCGGGCGCCGGTGGCGAGCGTCCAGTCGAAGGGCTCCTTCGTCGCGCGGTCGGCGACGAGCTCGATGCCGACCATGAAGCCGAGCTGGCGCACCTCGCCCACGTGCTCCAGCTCGGCCGCCGGTGCGAGCAGCTCGGCGAGCCGGACGCTACTCGCGGCGACGCGCTCGACCAGGCGCTCGCGCTCGAACAGGTCGAGGCTCGCCAGGGCGACCGCGCAGCCGAGCTGGTTGCCGGTGTACGAGTGGCCGTGGAAGAACGTCCGCCGCTCGGCGAAGTCGCCCCAGAAGGCGTCGTAGATGTCGTCGCTCGTGAGCGTCGCCGCCACGGGCAGGTAGCCGCCGGTGAGGCCCTTGCCGACCGTCATCAGATCGGGCTCGACGCGCTCCCGCTCGCAGGCGAAGAGCGTGCCGGTGCGGCCGAAGCCGGTCGCGACCTCGTCCGCGAGCAGGAGGACGTCGTGCTCGCGGCAGAGCTGGGCCGCGGCGCGGAGGAAGCCGGGCGGCATGAGGATCATCCCTCCGGCCGCCTGCACGAGCGGCTCGACGACGAGACAGGCCGTCTCGGCGGCTTGCTGCTCGAGCAGCACCCGCAGCTCGTCGAGGCACGCGGCTGCGCACTCCTCGGCCGTGCCGGCGAACCGGTACGGGTACGGGTAGGAGACGCGGTCGGCCGCAAACAGGAGCGGCCCGAACTCGGCGTGGAAGAGGTCGATCCCGCCGACGCTGACGGCGCCGATCGTGTCGCCGTGGTAGGCGTTGCGCATAGCCACGAAGCGGCGCTTCTCCGGCCGGCCGACGCGGCGCCAGTAGCCGAAGGCCATCTTCAGGGCGATCTCCACCGCCGCCGCGCCCGAGTCGCAGAAGAACGCCTTGCCCAGGCTCGCGGGAGCCAGCTCGACGAGGCGCGCGGCGAGCTCGATCGCGGGCACGTTCGAGAGCCCGAGCAGCGTCGTGTGGGCGACCTTGCCGAGCTGCTCGGCGACGGCGGCGTTCAGCTGCGGATGGTTGTGCCCGTGGACGTTCAGCCACAGCGACGAGTTGCCGTCCAGGTACTCGCGCCCGTGGACGTCTCGCAGACGGACGCCCTCGGCGCGCTCGACGATCAGCGGCTCCTCCTCGAGGAACTCCTTCATCTGCGTGAACGGGTTCCACAGGAAGCGCCGGTTCTTCTCGAGCAGCTCGGCGTAGGTGGAGGCGACCCGCGACGCCATGGTCAGGCCGCGAGCCTACCGGTTGCGGCCCGCTGCCCGGCTACGGCAACGGGTACTCGGGGCACGTCCTCCGCCGGTGCCTGGCCAGGCTCGTGCCGGAGAAGAGCGTCGACCATTCCACCTCGGTCAGGTTGCGGCCGGCGAGGCGACAGGCCTCCTCGCGCAGCATCGCCCCGTCCGGGTGGCTCCGCCAGAGGATCGGGTCCCAGGCGACGATCGGATTGCTCCTCCCCGCCGACAACAGGTAGCGTCCCTGCGGGTCGAAGGCGAGCGCGTCGATCGCCGAGCGGTTGACGGCGAACGCGTGCCGGCCGGCGAGCTCGCCGAGGCGGCGCGCCGTCGCCACGTCCCAGAGGACGATGTTCGCGTCCGCGTCGCCGGACGCGACCACCGCTCCGTCCGGCGAGAAGGCGAGCGCGGTGATGCTGTTCGTCTGCGCGAGCAGGCCGAGCGGCTTCGGGTGGTGCAGGTCGGCGACGTTCCAGAGCGTCACCGCCTGGTCCTGACCTCCCTGCGCCAGCAGTCTGCCGTCGGCCGACAGGGCGACGGCGTACACGGCGCCGCCGCCGGTCGGACGCAGCGTCGCGACGACGACGGGATGCCGCGCGTCCCGCACGTTCCAGACGCGGGCGAAACCCGCCTCGTCGGCGACCGCGAGCAGGTGCCGGGCCGGGTTGTAGTCGACGTCGTCCACCGCCTGGGAGGTGTCGCCGGGGCGACCCTGGACGAGGGTCACCGGCGCTCCGATGTGGCTCGCCTCGGAGACGTCCCACAGGCGGACGTTGCCGTAGCCGTCTGCGGACGCGATCGCTCTGCCGCCGTCGATGAAGGCGAGGCCGTTGATCCAGGCCGAGTCCTGCGGGGCGGTCGCGCCGCCGAGCCGGCACGGCGTCCGCGGAGCCGTGCGGCAGCGCGGGCCTGTGTCCCAGAGGGCGAACGAGGAGCGCTGCGACGCCGGGTCGAGGGTCGCCGCCGCGAGCAGCGAGCCGTCGAAGGCGACCGCCTGGGAGTAGCCGGTCGCGATCGCGCCGACCGGCTCGGCCGCGCGCAGGGGCGGCGCGTCTCCGCGGGCGCTCCACAGCGTCACGCCGCTCGTGCGGCCGGCGGCCGCGACCAGCCCGCCCGGGCCGATCGCCACGTCCCTGATGTTGTCCGACCCGTCCGAGTAGCCGATCGTCCGCGCGAGCGCGCCCCGGCCGTCGAGCGGCCACAGCTCGACGAGGTCGTCCGTGAAGCTCCCCGCGGCGATCGTCGTCCCGTCGGGGCTCGCCGCCACGCCGTGGACGTCGCCGCCGAACGACCGTGGCGGACCGAACGGCCGCGGCCGCGCCGGGTCGCCCAGGTCCCAGGTGACGACGTTGTCGTCGGCGCTTCCGGTGACCAGGACCGAGCTGCCGCGGGCGAAGGCGACGGCGTAGACGCCGTCGGCAGGGCGCGCGTCTCCGGCGATCGTCGGCACCCCGTCGGCCGTGGACAGCAGCGTCGGGGATGCGCGGTTCGTCACGTTCCAGAGGAAGACGCTGCCGGTGCTGCTGCCGGCGGCGAGCAGCGAGCCGTCGGCGGAGAAGGCGACGCACCAGGCCGTGGCCGTCGCCCCGTTCTCGGACACCGACAGCGGCTTCGCGGTCAGACTCGCGGCAGCGGTCGTGGCGAGCGCCCACAGGTCGACGAGTCCGCCCGAGTCCGCCGAGGCGAGGACCGTGCCGGTCGGGTCGAAGGCGAGCCCCTCGATGGCGAGCGTGGCGAGATGCGGCGGGCCGGCCAGCTCGACCGGCCTTGCCGGGTCGCTGACGTCCCAGAGGCGGATCTGCCCGTCGTCGCCGCCGGCTGCGAGCAGGCGCCCGTTCGGGCTGAGCGCGACCGCGTTCAGGTCCGCGCCCGACCCCGGCCCCCCGCCGCCCGCCGGGAAGGACAGCTCGTCGGCCAGGCGCCAGTCGCCGCCGCCGCCCGTCCAGATGTCGAGGATGCCGCCGCCGCGGGCCGCCGCGATGAGGCGGCCGCCGCGGCCGAAGGCGACGCTCTTCACGCGCTGGAGCGACGGCGTGTGCAGGGCGGCGAGCTGCCTTCCGCTCCGCTCCCAGACCCGCACCAGCCCGTCGGCGCCGCCGGAGGCGACGAGCCGCGAGTCCGGTGAGAAGGCGACCGAGAAGACGACGCGCCTCGTGCCGACGAGGATCGTGGGCATGCCCGGGCTGCGCTGCAGCCCGCCGAGCGTTCCGCGCAGCGCCTCGAAGGTCGGAGACAGCCGGTATGCCTCCAAGCTGGCGAGCTCGGCCGCCACCGGGCCGATGGCGGGATTCGCCGACGCTTCGTCCGCCCGGTCCGCGATCGCGACCGAGTGCGCCCGCGCCGCCTCCCGGTCGGCGTCGCGCCTCTGGATGTAGATGAAGGTGCCGATCGCGGCGAGGATGGCGAGCACGGACATGGCCAGGCCGAGCCGCAGCACCCGGGCACGCCGGCGCGCCCTCTCGGCCCGCTCCTCCGCCTCGGCCGCCTCGCGTTGCGCCTGCTCGCGCTGCGCCCGTTCGTCTTCGAGCTGCTCGGCCGCCTCGCGCTCCCGCTGCTCGCGCACGTAGCGCGTGCGCCAGTCGAGGATCGGCCGCGAGAGCGCGTCGTGGAAGATCTCGTACTGCGAGGCGCCGTGGTCGGCGGAGGCGACCGGTCGGAGGATGCGCACGTCGCCGGCGGCGAGCCGCTCGACCACCTGGGCCAGCCCGTCCACGGGCACCTCGGCGAGCTGGGCCAGGTCCGGCAGCGAGAGCGCGATCTTGCTCCCCGAGGGCGTCACGAGGTAGCGGAAGACGGCGGCGGCGAGGTTTTGCTGCTCCGGGGAGAGCCCCGACATCGCCTGGTCGAGATGCGTGCTGATGATGGTGGCGGCGCCGCCGATCGAGTCGAGCGTCTCGCGGCGCAGGCGCCGCGAGCCCGCCGCCCGCTCCTCGTCCCACAGGCGCCGCATGACGAGCTGCAGGTAGGGCGTCTCGATCGCTACCTCCCCGCCCTCGCCCGGGTCGATCGCGCCCCGGCCGCCCTCGCCGATCACGATCCGCCCCCTCGTCACCTGGTCGAGCACGGCCTCGACCAGTTCCGGGTCGATCTCCACCGGCTGCTCGCCCTCGTGCAGGGCGTTGAAGAACGCGAGCGGCTTCACGATCGCCTCGCGGGCTGCGTCCCGGTCGAGGTACTCGAGGTGCAGGTAGTTGCCGTACACGTTGGCGATGCGCCCCTTGAACAGCTCGCCCAGCCCGGCGTAGGCATCCTCGCGGATGGCGAGGAGGAAGTTGGCGCGCAGGTCGGAGCGGTTGACGCAGCGGGCGAGCTCGTCGGCGAACGTGCTCCCGCGGGCCTCGCGCGACCGGTACAGGAAGTACTCCTCGAACTGGTCGAGGATGACGAGCAGCGTGCCGCCGACGGCCGCCGTCGCCGCTGCGACGGCCTGCTCGAGCCCCGCGTTCGGCAACGCCGGGGCGCCATCGGCGGCGAACGGCCGCACCGCCTCCCCGATTGCGGCGACCAGCCCCTCGACCGGCGCCTTCCCCCACGAGCTGAACACCACGGGCACGTAGCGGCCGGAGCTTCGTCCGGACAGCCGTCCCTCCGCTGCCTCGCGCACGCGCGCGGCGACGCCGGCACGCAGCAGCGAGCTCTTGCCGACGCCGCTCTCGGCGTAGAGGAGGGTCAGCCGGGAGGCGCGCAGGTTGCCGATGATCCGCTTGCGCTCCGCCTCGCGCCCGAAGAAGAGCGGTGCGTGCTCCTCCGTGTAGTGGGTGAGCCCGACGTACGGGCTGTCGGCGGCGGCGGCTGCCCGCCGGTTCCCGGGCACCGTCTGCGTCACCGCTCCGCGCGCGCCCGTCCGGCCTGTGCCAGCAGGCGCTCGAGCTCCGCGACGTAGTCGGCGAGGCGGACGTCGTACAGATCGACGCCGAACGGGTCCCAGAACTCCTTCTCGAGCGCGTCCGCGTCCGGCTGCACCGCCCACGACTTCGCCTCGAGCGGATGCGTGCCCCAGATCCGCTGCAGGAAGACGCGCAGGCTCCAGTCGCGCAACGCGTAGCCGAGGAACAGGTAGTGGCTCTCGCGCAGCTTCGCGAGCAGCTGCACCGGCACGAGCTCGTCGATCGGGCTCTGGCTCAGGTAGTCGATGTAGTCGTCCTCGGTGATCACGTAGCTCTCGCGTCCCGAGAAGCCGGCGCGGGCGCGTTCGATCCGGCCGTGGATCTTGAGGATGACCGTGCGCTCGAGCTCGAGCCACTCGTCGATCGGGAACTCGACGTACTCGTTCGGGACCGCCACCACGTGCGGCTCGCCGTCGAACGGGACGTGCACGAACTTGCCGCGGTGGGGGCCGCCCGCCACGTAGACGGCGAGGTCGTACGGCTCCTCGGCTTCCTGGAAGGCGCGCTCGAGCGAGTCGTCGTAGTTCGTCGTCGCGATCAGCTGGTAGCGGGGGTCGAGGCCTCGCTCCTGCAGCCTCGCGGGGAAGCTGGCGAGGAAGCGGTGGACGGAGGTCGGGCGGTTGTCCGCCGTCAGGATCTCGCGCAGCGCCTTGTTCAGATCGACGGCTCCCCGGGAGACGGCCACGTACTGCGACACCTGCGCCAGGTCAGGCTCCACCCCGATCGAGAAGCGCTCCGCCAGGTAGGCGGCGAGCTCCCTCGCGTCCGGCAGGCCGTCGCAGCCGTAGCGCCAGGCTTCGTCGCGGTCGCAGGCGTTCGCTCCGGAGCCGAGGAAGGGCACGACCGTGCCTTCCTCGACCATCCACTCGACCACCTCGCGGTAGTGCTGCTCGTCCGGCGCGAACGCGGCGCGGGCGGCGCCAGGCTTCGCCTCCGCCGGCGGGTCGTCCCGCTCGGCGGCCGCCCCGGCTGTGGTCGCCTCCACCGGATCCGGTCCGACCGGCTCCGGCCCGGCCGGCTCCTGCCCTGCCCGCACCCGCTCGAGCATGGCCATCAGGCTCGCGACGTCGTCCTCCCAGCGGTCGTGCCGGAGCGACGACACCGCCTGCCTGCGCGCGAGCGGCTTGAGTGGGCCGGGCAGCTTCGACTCGGCCGGCATGTGCGCGCCGTCGACGAGCACCGGCAGCACCTCGAGGCCGGAGCCGCGCCGCAGCGCGGCCGCGAGTTCGAGCTTGACGACGTCCTCCTCGTCCTCGACCGCCCGCCGGCGCGAGCGCTCGTGCAGCAGCTCCAGCCAGCGCGGGCCGATGAGGACGAGGAAGGCGCCCGCGCCCTCGCCGCGCCTGCGGATCTCCTCGAGCCACTTCGCCCCGGGGACGAGCGAGACGACGTCGAGGAAGACGTGCTCGCGGCCGAAGCGGTCGGCGAGCGTCTCGAACAGGAGCTTCGCCGGCCACTGCGTGTCCGCCCGGCGATAGCTGATGAAGATCTCGAACGGCCCCTGTGGTCCGGCCGGCGCCTTCCGCTTCCCGCTCGCTGTGCCGCTCCGCACGTTCCTGCTGCTCCCCCTG
>Ga0070741_10004476_pt1 | contig 32585 bp, 26 predicted proteins | sample Coa_R1_4_FD_66440 | JGI IMG/M metagenome (GOLD analysis project Ga0070741, IMG submission 66440) | Surface soil microbial communities from Centralia Pennsylvania, which are recovering from an underground coalmine fire - Coalmine... | ecosystem: Environmental > Terrestrial > Soil > Unclassified ... | reverse complement strand
ACCGGAAAGGGGACGGCAGGCGGCCTTGGTAAGAAATTCAAAACCATAGCTGTGTTGAACTGCGAGCTCACGCACACGATTTCCGATCGCCGCGGCATGGCTGTCTCCCCAAACTGCGACCCTGGCCCGAGAATCATGTGTGATACACGGTGCCGCCAGGCGCGGCTCGGAGGCATCCAGTTTTGCAAGGCAAACGTTTCGTGCTAATTCATGAACCGTTGCCTCCAATTTCGAGAGCTGGGGGTCGCGCGCGGGCCACCCATGCGCTTTGAAACCGATCATCGCAGCCGCGCTCAGCAAAGCAAGGGCAGCCGCATAGCGTGGCAAGAGGCGCCGCGCAGGTGTCGTGGATCGTCTAAATGGCCGCTCGACGAACCAGTACGAAACGACCGCCAAAGCAAACGAAATGGCGGCGATGCTAACGCCCTCCGCCGTCGATAGTTCACCGCCGCCAACGATTCGGGCAAAGCTCATCAGCGGCCAATGCCAGAGATACCACGAATAGGAAACGAGCCCGATGAAAACCATCGGGCGCAGAGCCAGAAGCCTACGATTAACGAAGCTTTGGCGAGCGAGAATCAGACAAACTGTTCCGGCGGTGGGCAAAACCGCCGCATAGCCAGGGAAACGAGTATTTTCGGTATAGATCGGCGTTGAGCAAACGATAAGAAGGAGCCCGAGCGAGCCCAACGTATTCGCAATTGCGGGCTTGATCTGCAGCGGGGACTCACGCTTAACCTCGTGAATGGCGATGAGTACACCAAGCCCAAGCTCCCATGCTCTTGTCGGCAACAGATAGAAAGCCGCCATGGGAAATGCGTTCACGCAGAGGACAGATGCCGTAAACGAGAGCGCAGTGACAGCCACTATCCACCTGAATAGGGAGCGATTCGCAAATCGGCGTAGCAGAAGCAAGCCAACTGGGAACAGCAGATAAAACTGTTCCTCCACACCTAGCGACCACGTCATAAGCAGCGGCCTGAATACGGAACTGCTGTCAAAGTAACTGGGCAGCCGCGCAAAGAAGATATTCGAAGCCGATAGGGCCGCCGAAAAGGACTCTTGGCAGTACCGAGTCAACTCTGCTGGCGAGAGTAGCGCAAACGCAATCGCGTCGCAGACGATGAGCACCGCAACCAATGCGGGAAGAATTCGTTTGGCGCGCCGTTCGTAAAAACGCAGAAAACTGAATCGCGAATCGCGTATATCGCGATACACGAGAGATCCAATCAAATAGCCAGAGATCACGAAAAAGACATCTACTCCGACAAATCCGCCGCCAAACATTTTGAGGCGAGCATGGAAGAAAACGACGGAAATTATCGCGACCGCACGCAAACCGTCGATATCAGGACGATATGAGTGCCCTGCATGGCGATGTGGCGCCAGCACAGACGCTGATGAATATGAAGACATTTGGATGCGGAGACTACTTACTTGTGCTTGTCGCGAGCGTATCTCGCGCCTGCGAGCCTGAGGTGCTCAATTTCGCGCAGAGGCATGACCTGCATATAACTCTGTGCCGCGAAGTGATGGATATAGGCTCGCCTCGCCCACACGGTCCGATAACCCGCTTTCCTGACGCGCTTGCATAACTCGATCTCGTTCCCATAGTCCGTCATAGTGTGATCGAATCCACCAAGCTCCTGCCACAGATTTCGACGAATGAACAAAGCAAAGCCCCCGATCCACGGCAAGTCGACAAGTGCATTGCGGAAAGGGTTTCTCAACCGATCGGCGAACGCACAAATTTGATTATCATTCCAGTCGAAGCGGCAATCTCGGGCTACAGGAAGAGCCTGTCGAGTTCCAGAACGACTCGTAGACGGGCCGACAGCACCGATGGAATTGTGATCCCGGAATGCCTCCTGAATTGGCAACCAGCACCAGGGCGTTGTAACTGTGTCGGAATTCAGTAAGCACAGGTAAGGCCTGGTGGCCAATGCCGCCCCTGTGGCGCTCGCTTTGCTATGCCCCGTAGCTTTGGGATTCGAGACAACCTTCCATCCGTTTCGGCTCCGGAAGCTGCGAATGATCTCTGTTGTCTCGATCAGTTTAGAAGCATCGTCGACGATAATGACTTCCGCTTCCTTCCCGTAGCGTTCCAGACTCGCAAGGCAGCGCTTCGTGACTATAGGTGCATCATGCACCGGCACAACCACTGACATGCATGCGGCGGCGCGGCTGTGGTCCGCGGGTTGCTCGAAGACGTGATCGCTAGCAAGCCTGCGGGTAACCAAGTCATTTCTCATGCGCAGAGTAAGGCGTACGAGGGCACCCGGAGGCCCACTCTTGATGGCCGACTTAACCGACGCGGGGAGATACCGAGCCGCCCATTTGCGAGGTGATATTGCGGATAGCATCGTGTTATTCCTTTCTTGCGCTTGGGCTGCCGAGTGGATTCACGACGACAAGATGAAAGCCGGTGTTAGGAGTTGGACATGTGGTGCTGCACAGTGTAATTATTTCTCGTGGAATTCGGGTCACGATAGGCAAGAAAACGAATACCTGCAAGTCCTGCGAGCATTCCCGTCCCCAGGCTTGTTTGTCGCAGTGCATGGACGATGCCAGGTCTATCTAAAGCAAGAGACGAAAGGATTGCTCTGGCGAACCCGATTACAACATGCCCACACGCCCTAAAGAACCTGGTGATCCAACGACGAAGACTGTTATCCATTTCGGACTCGCAGAAAACCCAGCCGTTTCCGGTCTGGTATTCGCGGCGAAGAATCCAAGTAACGATTCCGCGAGTCGCAGGGACTGTCTCCACAACGCTCGCTTCCTGGCACCATACGATTTTGTAACCAGTGCGCATAACCCGCAGGAAAAAGTTAGTGTCCTCAGCTCCCGATACGGCGAATGAATGATCGAAGCCAGGCACGGCGCGAAAAACGTGGGCCGCGATCAAGACGTTATTACTCGCACATGTACCCCGCAAGGTGCCGGTTGGAAGACTGCGACTACCGAAAAATCGACCGCGCTTGATCCAGCTCGCAATTTCGGGAGCATAGCAGGGCAAGACCGGGCCAGTCACAACGTCAGCGCTGAACTTTGATTGAGTTGATAGCAATTCATCAAGCCAATCAGAAGAAGGGACCTCGTCGTCATCAATGAAGGCGACGAAGTCAACCGAACCAGCCTCTACGATCGCTCGATTCCGGGCGTACGTAATGCCGCGATTCCTTTCCAGGACATATTCAATCGGCCATGGACTTGAAACAGACTTACAGACCTCCTGCGCGCTTGCGAACTCGTCGTTATCAACGATGATGATCTTGAGTTCCGGCGACGATACCTTGCGAAACCGTAATTGCGCAACGCCATTCAGCAATTGCCGGAGTAAGGTTCGCCGCCTGAAGGTACAAATGCAGATTGCAACTTTGATTCTGGGTTGCGGAGCCATGCCGGGATTTACAACTGTACGGTGGGTGAAATGATCTGGTGTGGACGAACATATTTCTTGGGATACAAAACAGGCCGAACCTGATGCAACAGGATCATGCGGGTCAGGTCCCACCCTCGCCGCGCCGCATCAAGAGCGCCGTCGCGCCAAAGTTCGGCCGAAGACGCCGCCTGTGTTGTTTCCGCCGGCTCGACGGGGTATTTCGGCCATGCGCCTGCGTAGCGCAGCTTCCAGAAAGAGATATAACGACTGATTTTCGCGCGTACCTCGGCTGGCAAAACTTCGATCTGCCTTCTTTGACCAACAATGCGGTTACTGCGAACCAGCTTATGGATCTCGCCAGGACGAATGGCAGAGCGGTCGCCGCCTTCGAGAGAGGTCATTCGTTCCTCGAAAGGTATTTCAAGAAACCGGGATATCTCCTGCATGCATTGGGTAGTGTTGGAAGTAAGATCCTCATAATCGATCTCATGCACCGACCGGCCGCGGGCCTTCAATAGATCGCATGCTTGCCGCAGCCTCTCATTTCCCAGCAACAAGGTGGCCGGTCTGGTGACAAATTTTCGAAAGGAAGGTTCGGTCACAGCCGCGCGAGCTACGCTTCGCATTACGCTGTGCATGTCCCTCCAGAGAAATATGAAGCTGGCATCGGGAAACTTTTCTGCCGGGCGCAGAGGATGGTCGTACCAGCGCGGACTCTTTTCGCCCCAGATGGTAGCGCCCTTGCGGCGGGCAATGCTCTGATACACAATGCGCGTTGCTTCCCATACGTCCGATACCTCTTCAGGCATGGAATCGAGGGCAATCCCGTGCCGCGAGGGTCCCTGGTTCCAGAATTCCCACCGCTGACGCCAATTGCCGTTGCGGAACTGACCCCACAAGAACAGGTCGAGAAGCGGCAGGTCAGCCTCATACAGCAACCCAATCTGAGAATGCTGATTCAGAAGGGTATAGAGCAGAGATGAGCCGGAACGATAAAGACTGAGAACGAACAAAGGGCGCATGTTCTGCTGAGGCTTGGAAGCGCCGTCGGCGTGAATGTCGTAGTTCACGGAATCACCTATCCCCTAGTTGTACTCAAATCCCAAGTCCGGGCTGACGCACCCATGAACGCACCGACCGTGCGGATGCGACCGGGAGAATCCCATAGGTCAGCTTGACCATATCGTCCCGCCAGAGCAGCGCGCGATAAACAACGCTGTCGCACAAAAGTTCAAGAACACCAGGCGGTTGAACCGACTTAGACGGAACAGGATATTTCGGCCATTCGCCGCCAGAGAGCCGGCTCCAGCGTGAGATATAGCGAGCAATCTTTGCCTGGGTGGCAGTGGAGAGTCGCCTCGCCTGCTCTTTATTACCCACGATCCGGTTGCCTCGAACCATTGCATGATGCAGACCGGAAAAACATGCCGAGCAGTCAGCTGTTTCGAGCGTTGCGATCTTGGGTTCAAAACGTACATCGAGAAATTTGCATATCCTCTTCATGCATTTCGTCGGGTTCGAGGTGAGGTCCTCATAGTTGATCTCGTATACCGAACGGCCCCGCGATCGCAGTACTTCGTATGCGTGTCTCAACCGTTCTGTCCCCACGAGCACGCGGTGCAGGAAACCCGGTTTGCGGAAAAAATGATCGCCCTCAGCAGCTCTGGCAACACTCTCCATTACCGAATTGGGATCCCGCCAAAGAAAAATGAACTGGGCATCTGGAAACTTAGTGGCGATGCGAAGAGCACTGTCGTACCAGTGCGGACTTTTCTCGCCCCAGATAACTGCTTGCTTGCGGCGTGCGAATTCCTGATAAACGATTCGGGTTGCATCCCATGCATCCGCGACTCTTGACGGCATGGAGTTGATGGAAATATTGTGCCGCGAAGGGCCCTGGTTCCAGAACTCCCACTTTTCCCGCCACCTTCCAGTCCGAAAGTGGCCCCGCAACAGATGTTGAAGTTGAGGCAACTCGCCCTCATATAAGAGAGCAATTTGGGAGTGTTGATTCAGAAGCGCGTAGAGCAGTGACGACCCCGACCGCCACACACTTAAGATGAATAGCGGACGGAGTTGACAAACGTTCGTCGCGCCAGGATCGTAGTGCTGAACTGCCGTCGTCATGAACTTCCTTCTTTAACGACTGGTTCTTATGCGGTAACAGCCGCTTGGGACTGATGAGTTTCGAGTGCAACGTTGGCGAGGACTTGTGCCGCTCGGGCCGGCGTATAGGGCGACACCAGCTCTCGAGAGCGTGCACCGAAGCGGGTTATAAGAGATTGGTCTTCAATAAACTTGCGCATGCTGTTCGCGAGGGCCTCCACACTGCGTGGATCAACAACGAAGCCATTTTCCCCGTCACTGACGAGTTCTCTTGCACCGGCGTATTGAGAACAGATGACCGGCTTGCCGAAGGTCATTGCTTCGACGAGGACAAGGCCCCAGACGTCGTCCATGGTTGGAAAAACAAAAACATCGGCTTGCCTGTAGCAGGATGCCATGCTGTAGTACGGAACGAAGCCGACATAAAACGCGACATTACTAACTCCGTTCTCTGCGATTCCGCTGTAAAGTTGTTGTTCCTGATAACCGCTTCCCGCGAACACGACTGAGAACTGATCAATCCCCTGTTTCACTAAAACGCGCGCAGCTTCGAGTAGGTAGCGCCAGCCCTTACGCGGGTCGATGCTTCCAACAAACAAAAAGCGGGGCCGTCGTCCGGGCAGAGGCTGATCGTTCGTGCCGGAACCAAGTATCTCCCGATCGGCCACTTGATAAGGATGGGAGAGCAACTTGCGCTCGGGAACGTGCAGAACGTGGTGCATGTAATCCGCGCCTTCGCGCATATTGCTGACCACAAAATCAAAAAACGGAGCCATCAACCGCCGCAGAAACTGGCGCAATCTTGAAATTTGCAGTCTCCAGTGAGGAGAATTTCCGTCCCATAAGACGACAACTCTCGCTCGTAGCGCCAGCTTGCAAAGCAGCGCACAAGCAGTCCAGGCGCTAAACCCAGTGACGAAAATGACATCTGGCCGAAATCTCGCCAATTCTTTGATGATCGACAACGGGACCCAGTAAACTGTGGAATCGTACTGTTCGTCATTCGTCTTCTTCTTAAGAACTAGTGGCCGCGCCCCCTGAATTACCCGCAGGTTGAAGGTGCCTTCGTACCCCGCGGCAAACCCTCCCCAGCGACCAACGAATACCTGGCTATTCGGAACCAGACGAGCGAACTCTCGAAACACTGGCTGCCAATAGTGCGTCCGTAGCATCATCGGGAAGAGCCAGGCAACCCGCAGTTCTCTGCTGACTGGACGCGCCTCTAGATGCGGAACAAGGTCGACGGATGCTGTCGTCATAACGCGAATTTGGTTTTTGGAACGGCTTGTGCTCTCAGATACACGCTGACCAACAAAATGCTGAAGAAGGTCATGAACCGGCTATCGGCTGTGCTGCCGAAGGTGGGAGCCGTTACTCCCCACAGAAGCAGGTGAACCCACAAGGCGAATGCGGTGGCAGCGTAGTAACGCCACTGTAATGTTGGCGGTCGCTTCAGGACAGGCCAGAGGTTTCTAACCGTGATGAAGTTCAATACTAGAATCGGCAGTAATCCTGCGACTCCGTTGTTGTAAAGAATTTCCAGAAAGGCATTATGTATATGGCCAGCTTCAGCAAAGGCACCTTCGACCTCCGATGAAACGAATCTCGACGCCCGATAACCGTGCCCGAATATGGGACGTTGTCTTATCTCAGGCCAGACAGCATTCCACAGGTCGGTCCGGCCGGATAGGGTCGAGGTATTCGACGAAGCACCGTAAGTCTGCAGAGTATTTCCGACCGGAGTAAAGGCTACAAGGAGCAGGAACGTAACAACAAAAGCCGCACACGCTACGAGTGCCTGTCCCGCTTTTTTCAGCAGTATTAAGAACATGAGCAGGGAGAAAACGCTGGCCACAATACCGCCCTTGCCGCCAACCATGATCATGAGGACCAGCGAAAATACCGCTGCTACCAGGAACCAGAGACTCTTTTTCAGCAGCCAAAACAACAGGCTCAAGATCAGAAGGATTCCTGCAGTTCCTGATAGTCCAATAACTGCCCCGAACCGGGTGCCGTTGAAAATTTGTCCCGGTCCCAGAAATGGCGCTAGAAATCCGGCGATGCTTAGGAGAAGTGTCCCGGTGAATAGAGCTCCGAAGACAGCAGCAATACTTTTCATGCCATCCGCAACTCCATTGACGGCAAATAGCGTTAGTACTACGACGCAGAGCTTGAACGCCTGTGCCAATGAGTAAGCCGGTCCGGGTGATAGAGGACACGAAAGGACCGCGATGACGGCAAATATCGATGTCCATTTCAAGGGCCCGGCGAACAAGCCCTTCAGATATCCGGGTCTCGAACAGCTTATAATTGCCAGAGCGGCAAAGCAGAGTATCCACGAACCTGCTTCGAAGTACGCCCCCGCCGCGAAGTTTCCACTGGCCGCACTGCTTGTCGAGCCCGCGTGTACGAATATCCCCTCCGAAGCCATCAGGAATATCCAAATCATCAGAGTGCTCGAGAGGAATGCCTTCTTGTCTGCAATTGCCGCCGCGCCGAAAAACGGCCGCGCCATGACGAGAGCGCTAACAAACATTGTGCAAGCCACGAGGAAGGAGAGGAAATCCCATGAAACAAGGCCGCCGAAGACCATGCCAAATGCGAATGCGGTTATCAGTGCACTTGCACCAATTCGCAATACACTACCGCCGGTACGTCTCAATGAACGAGACTGAAGCGCGATGCTGACTGAGTTTGCAGACATAGTCTAGAAGTTGTGGAAGGCGAGGTTTACCCGACACCTGCTGAATCAGCGAACACCTGGGAAGATTGTTGGTAAATCATGACGTTCTTCGAGTAGAAGGCCGCTACATTCCTCGACCGCCATTCCCTGCGCCACTGTTCCGAGGTTCTCTGCAGCATTTGATAGCGGCGGTCTGCAAACTTATTTATCCAATACTCATGTGGCTGCTCATTCACGTGGTCGGCGCCTCCCTGTCCTGGAGTAGCCGCAGTGAAAACCACGACGGGAGCGCATTTCACAAGGAAATCAACCAAGCGGTCGGCATACTCGGCGGATACATGCTCGGCAACTTCAAAGCACACAGCCAAGTCAAAGCGGCCAAAATCAGGCTGTTCGTCAGATTCGATATTGAAAGGATATGCATCCAAGCCGCGTTGCTTGCACAGCTCGAGTCCCGCCGAGGAGTACTCCAATCCAACTCCCTCGACACCCTGGCCCTTGAAAGTTTTAAGTAAAGCTCCCGTGCCACATCCGACGTCCACAATCTTCCGTGGCGCGAAGTGCCGCACGATTGAGTCCACCATAGCGGGCGCGCTTCTAACGGCTTCGTTGTCGACGTAGGTATAGTAGTCGCCGTTGTAGACATCGTCTCGTCCAGCGTACCGGGCAAGAAATCGCTGGCCGTTGACTTTCGCCCTCTTCGCAAACTGATTCTGTGATACGAAAGCGCGGACCCACGACGGGGACCGTCGCCAGAGAAAAGACGACAATTGGTAGGCCCTTCCTCCGGCGGCTCTCGTGTCGGAGCTGTGACTATGAGTGTTCACAGGATCTCATACCTGTCTGGCAGTAACTCTCTGCCAAAGAACTCGCCAGGATAACCCCTTTCGCTCGGAGTATTCACAATTGCGCCGTACAGATCGGCAAATTCCACGCCTTTTTTGTCCCAGTTGAAGTGACGCTCGACTCTCGCGCGGCCACGTTCGCCCATCTCCATTCGGGTTTTGCGGTCGGTGGCGAGCCAGCGTAAAGCGTCCGCAAGATCGGCGATCGCTTGCGCCGGACTCAGTGCAGGAATCTTGATTCCGACATCTGAAGTTATTTGCAGGCCCGGTCCGCCAAGGTCAAGGCAGATTACCGGCCGCCTCGCCGCCATGGCTTCCAGGCACGCCCAGCCCCCAGAGTCATGCAAGCTGGGAAATAGCACTGCATGACAGTGTGTCATGCGATCAAAAACCTCCCTGCGAGACATTCGACCGAGGAATACAACACTCTTGCGCAACTTAAGGGACTGCGAGATCTGTTCGAGACGCAGACGATCAGTCCCTTCGCCAATGATCCAATATTCGCTCTCGAAAAAATTCTGATGAAATTCGGCGAAAGCGCGCAGCGCAAGTTCCTGGCCCTTCCAGTAAAGCAAACGTGCGACAGTAACAACTCGGAATGGAAGATTAGACTCAGGCAGAGGGATCGCTCCGAGCGCGGTCAAATCATCCCTGGATAAACCAGCCTCCGACATTACGGCCGTATTCCTGCACCCCATTCTTACCATCCGATCCTCGGTTTCTCGAGTTGTGGCAAGAGCTAGCGCAGCCCGACGCGCCGTTAGCCGCACAAATGGATCGAATTCCCCGGCGCGCCGCGCAAAATCTCGAAATAGTTCAAGCGATCGCCCGCGCGAATCGAACGTTGTGCGAAACGTCTTCGGGGACGACTCACCTCCCCCGACCGGGCCCCAAACGAACGGCACAGGCAACAAGGCCAGGAAGGTTGGAGAGGAGTAATTCACAAATGTGACGTGGTGCGCGATGTCGAAGCCAATCCTACGGTGAAGTCCACGGGCGATGAAATACGCCCCGAACTGCCAGAGATAGTAGTAGAGGCGGATTGAGAGCGTGTGTTTCCAGAGCCTCGCGCATCGTGGAAAGTCGAAATACACCCAGTGGACACAGGGGTTCGCATGACGTCTAAGTTCCCCCTCGATCGCCTCCCGATGAGCCGACCGAGTAATGACCCATACATCATTGAATCGCGCAGTCTGCTGTACTTGATTCCAACCAACTCCAAACTCAGAGCCTTTGCCGGGCTGGCACGCGTACGCCGAGATTAGTACTCGAAGGCGCTGATGTCTGTTGCTCATTGACGATCTCCAAGCTGAACCGGTTCAGTTGATTGCTGGTTCTAATCACCCACGGGCGGGAATGGGGAACCTGGGAAGTGACAGGCGCAGCTTTCTCCAATATTGATCCACCTCTTTCACCCCAAGCATCCGGGCGGTGAAAAGGATAAGTGGGTATCCGATCGCTCCGACGGCCACCACAAGAAAAAATGCGCCGACAGCGCTCTGCCAAGAGAGGAATGTCTGCAGCCATTGGAGTAATCCTTGACAGAGCAGTCCTCCGATCAGGCAAGCGGTTGAAACTCGGGCAAAGCATGCGGTAACGCTTCGGGCATCTCGAAAATTGGCTAGACGAAAGAACGCGATCGTCAATGCCCCCACGAAAAGAGCCCCAACAATGGAGCTAGCGGCAGCCAGACCAAGATAGTCCCACTTGTGCGCACAAAACCAGTACAGCGGCAAGCTGAGAAAGGTCATCAGGGTGCCGATCAGCGCCGGGGTAAACGTATTATGTGCGGCGGCGAAACCTCTGCCGACAATAGGCTGCGCACCTTTTGCCCACAAGCCGAGCGCCAGAATACCCAGTGCACCGGCGATAGACTGCACATCACCCTGCGAAAGTCGGGTATGGACAAATGCCAGACGCACCAGTGGTCTGCCAAGAACGATGGTTATTGTTGATAACGGCAACATGATAAGGAGCAGACTCTTGACGGCGGTTGCGACCGAGCGGGAAAAGTCGTTGAGTTTTCCTTCTGCGAATAACTGCGCGAGAAAGGGATACGACGCGACGCCAACACCCTGGCCAATGATCGCAACCGGGATGATTGCGATGTACCGGCTATACATCAGCCAGGTGATTGACCCTGAGGACAAGTAAGATCCAAACCAACGCACGATCCAAACATCCACAACATCGACGGAAAATGCCACCATCACAGGAATCGCAAGTTTGAAAAAGCGTCGAATCCCCGGATGCTGAAGCGCAAGACTGGGTCTGAACCTGGAGCCAACACCAGGAAGCGCGAACAGCGGCAGAACACTGAAGCCTAGTAGCGTCCCTGCAGTTACACCGATTGCGAAACCAGCGACCCCATAGTTCGCATGGAGCAGCCACGCGCAACCTACGAGCGTGAAGTTGTAGCAGATGGGCGCGAGCGCAGGGACGAGAAAACGCCCTTTTGCGTTCAAAACGGCGGCAAAAAGTCCGCCCAGGCACAAGAAGAACTGTGACGGGAGCAGGATACGAATCAAGGTGACGAGTAGAGTGTGTTGTTCCTGGCCAAATCCTGGCGCAACCCAGTGCGCAAGAGTGCCGGCAAAAAGTTCGCCTATCGCAATGAGCGCGAGAAGCACTATGCTCATCACGGTAGTGACGATAGAGAAAACCTTCCAGCTCTCCTCCTCCCGTCCTGCAGTCATATACTGCGTGAACACGGGAATCAGGATTATGCCGAGCCCACCACCGGCTACGAGGTAGGTGATTAGGTTGGGAAGGGTGAACGCTGCGTAGTAGGTGTCGGTGAGAGCGTTGGAACCCAGCAGCCGCGCCACCATCCACTCCCGCCCGAAGCCGGTTACGCGGCCGAGAATGGTGACAGCGATAACTACGCCGGCGGAACGAACGACACGACTGCCAACGTCAGATTCAACTTGTGGTGCAGCTTCAATTACGGGCGCAGTCGCCATCCTTAGTCCCTTTTGTCGGCTCAGTTGTGTTTGGCGTTTCCGCGCGGAACTTAGTCGGCCGCCTGTGCAGACCAGCTCTTCTCCAAGAGTCGTCGTTCCTTCAGCTGATCTACAATCCACCTGTAAGTAACATCGAGGCCTGCCTCAAGAGAAGTAGATGGCTCCCACCCCAGTACTTGATTCACTCGCGAGTTATCGCTGTTACGTCCGCGAACGCCTTGAGGCTTGCTTGGATCGTGTTGCCTTATGAGTTGTTTGCCGGCGATTGTGGTCACCAAATCAACAAGTTCGTCGATAGTGACCATTCTTGACGTTCCCAGGTTCAGCGGTTCGGCGTAGTCGGATGCCATAAGCCTCACCAGTCCTTCCACGCAGTCGTCCACATACATGAATGAACGGGTTTGCTTTCCATCGCCCCAGATTTCAATCACATCGCCGTCATGCGCCAGAGCTACCTTTCGGGAAATTGCTGCTGGAGCTTTTTCCTTGCCGCCCTCGTAAGTTCCTAACGGTCCATACACATTGTGGAAACGTACAATTCGAGTGTCGAAACGATAGTCCTGTTGGTAGTAGCGACACAGTTCTTCGCTGAACAGCTTCTCCCATCCGTAACCCGGCTCGGGATCAGCCGGATATGCATCTTCTTCTCGCAAGGGCGTGATATCTGGATTCTTCTGCTTGTAGCCTGCATACACGCAAGCTGATGAAGAGAACAGGAATCGGGTCGTGCCGTTCAATCGCGCCGCTTCGAGCATGTGCGCATTAATAAGGACGTTGTTTCTGGCGATCTCGGCATGTGACGTACTGATGTAGCCGATACCGCCCATGTCGGCTGCCAGGTTGTAGACCTGCTCGATCTGGCCCCGAGTGGACTGCAGGCAATTGTCATACTTCCGAAGATCGAGAAGCTCGAACTCATCTGCGCGGCTTGGTTCGTATTCCGGAACCTTGATGTCAACGCCTCGTACCCAATGTCCATCGTCCTTTAAGCGGTTCACCAGATGATGGCCTATAAATCCGCCTGCCCCGGTAACTAGAACTCTGATACGCTTTGGCATGAAATCTCCTAATGGATCACTTTTAAGGTTCATTCGGAAAAAGAGTGTTTACGACGATGGAGAGATAAGACCTATTAACTCGAGAAACACCAGACACACAGCTTTGGGAATTACAACGAGGTAACGTCGCCACAATCGCTGCGGCTCGATCGACAAACGAAAGAACCATTCCAGTCCGTTGTCTCGCATCCATGTTGGAGCTTGGCGAGTTCTGCCGGAATTGATGTCAAATGCTGCGCCGACGCCCAGCATCACGGGAACCTCGAGCTTTCGCCGATTCTGTAACATCCATTTTTCCTGCTTCGGGGTACTCAATCCGACCCAGAGCACATCCGGGGCGCTGGTCTCTATAAGTGCGCACACATGCCGCTGCTCTTCGTCAGTTAGTGGACGAAATGGAGGTGTGTAAGTGCCCGCTACAACAATTTTGTGGCGCTGCCGAAGGTTTTCGGCTAGACGCTCCGCGGTTCCGTCCCCACCGCCGTAGAAGAAATGCCGATAAACTGGCTCCGTTTCGCGACAGAAGGTCTCCATCAGCTCCGGCCCATAAACGCGACGTTTGAGCGAATGTTTATGCCAGCGCCCTAGCCAAACCAACGGCATGCCGTCTGGCACCACTAAGTCAGCAGACTCGAGTGCATGTCGAAACTCGCTGTCAGTCCATGCCTCCGCGATTCCATGCATGCCCGTAACGGCCACATACCTACCGGGTCTGCCAGCTTGAATCCAGCGCTCAATTGTCGACACAACATCCGGGATCTGCACCGCATGCACAGGAACTCCCAAAACCCGGAAGCTAGGCGGCGGCCCGAAGCACGTGTTTCCTCTTGGACCGGAAGTGGTCATCAATTGCAGAGGCATAAATCTCCATCAGAATCCGGTAATTGCCGTTCGCGGTATAGCGGCTTTCATAGGCCCTGCGGGCCGCCTGGCTCATGCTTTCGAGTTGCTGTCGGTGCTCCCACGCCCAAATGACTTTTCGCGCCAGTGCAATCGGATTGCCCGGCGGGAACAACAAGCCCGTCGCCTGATCTTCCACCATGTCCTGGATGGCGCCAGCGGCGGCCCCGATCACTGGCGTTCCACACGCAAAGGCTTCTGCGACTACCAGCCCGAATGGCTCGTCCCAAAGGCTCGGTACGATAAGGAAAGATGCATCCTTAATGAGCGCGTGAACTTCGTCGCGCTTCAGCTGGCCCGCAAAACGAATGCATCGCATTGCCCTGCCCTCAACTTCAACTTCCATTAGCCGCCGCATCGGACCGTCGCCGGCAAACACGAGCGGAATTGGCAGCGGCAAGTGCTGCCAGGCTCTCAAGAGCGTCAAAGCGCCCTTTTCCGGAGTCAGGCGCCCAACGTAAAGAGCGTAGTTTCCCGAATGGCTCCCTGCACCCGGATCCGGCTCGACAAAGTTGGGTTTAACGTGGATCTTGCTTACCGGCATTCCGCATTGAACGAACTTGTTTTTGGCGAATTGGCTTAATGCTATGTAGGCATCGATTCGGCGGTTCCAGGTTTGCCGGCTGCGATGTGTCTGCAGCATGATTGCGATCGCGCCGGACATCAACCGCGAGTCGTGATAGCAGGCGTGTCTTACACTTGTCAGCAAGCCGCGCGTGATGCAGTCGTGACAACTCTTTCCGTCCCGAAAGAGGGTCGCTGCAGGACATACCAGCCGGTAATTATGGAGCGTCTGTACGACTGGAACGTCCTCAAGCTCGCATGCGTCGTAAACCGATGGGGACACCATTGCAAATGTATTGTGCACATGCACGACATCGGGTTTGAGATTGCGGACCAGGCCGCGAACAGTCAGCTTGCTGTCCTGCGCCGAAATAACACGGCCCAATAGTCCCACTCGTTGTATCAACGAGAGCGTCTCAATTTCATGATTGCTGCGTAAGTACAGATGAACTCTGTGTCCATGCTGCTCGAGCAACTTGATTTCTTGAGCAACGACAACGTCCTCTCCGCCAGGTTGCTGGTATGTGTTGTGAATGATAAGGACGTTCATGAGGATCACCACCAATTAGTCAGCCTCGAGCGCCAGTGATGAGCGGCGCTGATTGTTGTCTGTCGTCGTCGCCCACAGCTCAGCGCTCGCAGCTAGGAAAGAAGCGATTAAGGAATGAAACTAGGCCGCCCCGGCACCCTTCAGTACGGCCGGGATCGTCTGTGCGAGGATTTTCATATCCAACCAGATCGACCATTCATCGAGGTATTGCAGGTCGAGCCTCATCCACTGGTCAAATGCGACGTTGCTTCGCCCGTTCACCTGCCATAGGCACGTGATTCCAGGTCGAACGCTGAAGCGGCGCCGTTGCCAGTCTTCGCTAAACCCTTCGTAGTCGCGTATCGGAAGCGGCCGAGGTCCGACCAGACTCATATCGCCCCATAGCACGTTGAACAATTGTGGAAGCTCATCGAGGCTTGTTCGCCGGAGCACGCGACCGATTGGCGTTATGCGCGGGTCATCTTTGACCTTAAACACCGGCCCACCGGCTTCATTCATTGCTTCAAGTTGTGGCAGCAGTTTTTCAGCGCCCGGCACCATGGTCCTGAATTTGTACATCCAGAATCGCCTCTTGTTCAGGCCGACACGCTGCTGGCGAAAGAAGATTGGCCCCTTGGATGTAAGTTTGATCAGAATGGCGACGGCTCCAAGCAGCGGAGACAGAATCACCAGGAGCACGAACGATGCTGCGATGTCCAGTATTCGCTTGACCAGCGACGGCCATCCATCGAGAAGAGAAGAATGCGCGGTAATGTGAGAACTCCCATCCAATTCCTCGGCGCGTGCCCGCGCAATCTTCAAATTGAACATTTCCGGATCAAAGCGCATGAAAATACCGTGCTGCTCACACAGCGCCGCACTTTGAGCTGAGTGTTCGTAGAAAGAACGCACAGGGAGATAGTTGGCCACTTCATCGACTACATTCCGGCGGAGATATTCGGCAAGCCCGGCAAAGTCGCAACACAGCGGAAGACGCGTTCGCCATCCTGCGTCTTCATGCCATGCATCATCCACGAACCCAAGTACGCGATATCCCCATTCGGGAGTTGTTTCCAAGAGTCTTGCAAACGCGAGCGCGCGCCGATTCGTACCCAAAATCAGGATGTAGCGAAGGTTGTGGCCGCGTAGACGCGCAAACTCCAAGCAGCTTCGGAGGAACAACCTTGTTCCTCCGACCAGTGCGAGTGAACAAGTCCAAAATAGAAGCAGGAAGAAAGGTGTAACCATCCGAATCTGCCACGCAGTGCCGGTAAGTCCGAGAAACAGTCCGGCAAGCGTTGTACCTCTCGCCGTATTCGAAAGAATCGAATACCAGCTTGCCAGCCTTTGAGACTGGTACATCCCGCACAGCGAGAAAATGGCATGCCACGCGAGCAGGACACAGCAGAAGATCAGGAGATTGATCAGCTTAACTCTCATCGAAAAGAAGGCTGACAAGCTGATCGCTTCACCCTGATGGCGGATTTGCAACGCAGTCGCGATTGCGAAAGCCACAAGCAGGAGCCCAAGGTTGAACACCTTGAGCATGCCGAGGAATAGGCGCCGTTTTGCCGTGCTCATCGGGGGCACTCCGAACAATGACGTCAACGATTAGGGCTTCGGACTCTGGGGTTGCGCGTGGAGACTGTTTTGCGCGCTAAGGTACATCCGACTCACAAAATCTTTGTTGGACATCGATGGCGGCTAATTACAGCCTGCGATATAGAAAATTTGGAATAGGAAATGTCCGTCTATTGAGGACCGCGCCGAGCACATGCACGTTTGCCTCGCGTAACATTTCGAGGGCTTTCCCGGCTGATTCCCGGCGTGTCGATTCCGCCTGAAGCACCACAACCAAGCCGTCCGCGTGTCGCGCCAAAGCAACCGCGTCTGCATAGAGGTTCAGCGCCGGCGCGTCAATCAGGATGTAACGAAACTCTTCTCGGAGTTCTTTAAAACGAATCTTGAAACTGTCGGAACTCAGCTGTGGCGACAATCCTCTCGTCTGATCTCCGGCTGAAAGCAGGAACAAATTCGGCGATTTCAGTTGCTTAGTGAAGGTGCGAATAGCGCCCGCTTCAATGAGTGAGTTGGACAAACCCAAGTGGTTTGTGACTCCAAAGAAATCCGGCAACGATGGTGCGCGAAAATCGGCATCCACAACGCACACCGAAGCGGGTGTATTTGCAGCCAGAATAAGCGCGGTCTCGGCGCAAATTCGGCTGCAGCCATCTCCGTTGTCAATACCGGCAAAAACGATGACTTGAGAGGGCTGCCTCAGAAAAATACGCTGTACCAGCTTCAGACACTCTTCCTGCGCCACCCCATCGAAAGCCGCAGGTCTGCGTGCGGTGCTCTCGACACTTGCCGGGAACAGAATCGGACCGGATTGTGAAGCAGGAGAAGTCTCCCGGTCTATTTCGGTTTCCCGCAGCATTTCCTGCATCAGCTCGAAATTGTTGCTCATCCTTATGTCCCCACTCCCACCATTCTCGACAACATTGATTCTCTGCGCTCGTTTAGCAAATCCACATGCTGCGGCTCTTCTCGCCGTTACCTAGCGGTTTGCTTGGGCACCGACGCCAACACAGGTATCCGAAGGACTTCGACAACTTCAGCTGGAGTGCGCAGCGATGGGTTCAGATATTCGGCCACGAATACCGCACCTGTGCTCACGAAAGCCGAGAGAACCACCCCGACGAACAAGACCAGAACCGGACCAACTGCCGGCAGAATCGGCAACACTGGCGGAACTGCAATCGCAACGTTCCCGATCCGCCTCTCGTCCAGAGCATCGGACGTGCGTTCCTGTTCGCGTTTTGACAGATAGAGTAAGTAGTTTGCCTCGTTTGCTTTAACTTCGCGGGACAGGTCCGCCTGCTCGAGCGCTTTCTGGTCTAAATCCACTATCTGGAGCTGCATGCTCTGAATGCTCTTTTGGAGCGCCACGGCATTCGCTTCCTGATAGGCCAAGTCGGCCCTGGTCTTGGCGATGTCCTCGCGCATTAGTTCATACGTCGGATCGCGATCTGTCGTCTGATTTACAAATTGTTGTTTCGTTGCTTCTGCAATGGCGGCCTGAGTCTGAACGACTTCCTGCTCCGCCTCGCGCGCCAGGGGATAGCTGGGGTCATACTTCAAGAGGAGCTGAGTTCTCTTGAGCTGAGCACTGAGGAGATCAGCCTGCAGTTGCTGCAACAGAGTCTGCGCAGAAGACGTAACTTGTTGGGTCGGAGAGCGGTCAGGTGTGCTCTTCAGGCGGGCCTCCACATCGTCGATCCGGTGCTTGTCGGCTGCGATCGCCTGTTGCGCCGTGTGGAGTGCACCAATCGTAATCGCCACTTGCTGAGCGAGCTCGGCCCGCTCCAGATCGGGAGCCGCTACGCCTGATTGTTTTCCAAAATCTGCCACGCGCTTCTCCGCATCTTCCAGCGCCTGACGGTATTTGTCAGTTTGAGAGGCGAAAAAGGCAAATGATCCTTGAGGACGATGGACGCTGAGGTGCTTTGCGAGATATGAGCTGCTCACCGTTTGCAGCACGCCATAGGCGAGATATGGGTCACCAGCTTTGTAGGTGACCTGAATAAGGCTTGTTTTTGGCACTACTGTAATCTTCAGCCTCTTACCTAAGCGGTCTGTTGCTTTCGCGATGTACCAGGCATCGTCTTTCTTCCGCAACCGCGACAATAAGCCCTTCTTCTCGCGGTCCTGAAGATTGTTGGCGAGCACTACTTCTTGAAGAAGGTCGGGACTCTGTAGCAGCTCTACCTCGGAGTTAATCTGTTCATCCGTCACAGGAGGAGGAGCCGTTGGCGTTGGTAATGTTGACTCGGATGAAACCTTGGGATCCAGGCGCTCCTGGTTGACAAGAATCTCCATCTTGGCCTCATGTTGCGACGACAACAACACCGCTGCCAGCGCGGAGCCGATGAGCATCCCGCAGAAAGTGAGCGCGAACACTCTCTTGCGTCGAAACAGTGGCGCAAGAAGATCGCGCAATGTAGGATCTGTTTTCTTTTCTAAAACGTTCTCTAGACTCGGCGTACTCATATGATCTGATCTCCGAAATGCGGCTATTGCGCGTCTAGAAAAGAACCGACGATGGATTAAACCCAACGCCGGCAGAATACGGAACGTATTTTCTGAAAGTCGCGATCACCTTTTCCGGCACAAAGACCATGTCTCCCGGCTGAAGATGAACGTCCTCGCGTATGTTTTTGCCATGGAGGATTTGCTTTACATCGAGCTTTTTCACCTCCACCCAATCCGTAGAAACACGATGGAACAGGAAGACTTGGGTCTTCGCGGTCGGCAGAAACCCGCCGCCAATCGCAATCGCTTCAGAAACGGTAGTGTCCAGGCGCAGCTCATACTGCCCAGGCTTACCTACCTGACCGAAGACAGTAAATTCAGGCTTTTGGAAATTTGTGAGGTCGACGGCGATGATGGGATCGTGCAGGACTTTTGCGTATGCCGTTTTCAGAGTGTCGACGATTTCCGATACTGTCTGTCCTTGAACGAACACACTTCCGACGTTCGGAAGGGTTATGTAGCCGTCCGGCTGAACTGTGGGTGCGAAATTAAGCTCGGGAGATAACGGGAAGGAAACTGCGAGAACATCGCTGGGCATGACTCGATAGCGGTCGTGTCTCTGTTGCAGGAGTGGTGTATTGACGTTTGACGGCTTCTGTCTATCAATGGCCGGACGGCTAGAGGGTTGATCGGCGCCCGCGGGCTCGGCCGACATTGTGCTACAGCAACAACAACCAACGATGAACAACATCAGCATGCGACAGCAGCATGTCATCTCGCCCTCCAACATACTTATTCCGGCAGACTGAGGGCCGGAACCTGTCCCGCTGTGCGCATGGCTTCGCCATGGTTACTTAGCGGCAATCTTTTTCCACATCCTCGCGCAGTGAGCGGACAAGAACGTCAAACGCGTAGTGCGGAAAATCTAGCAACCGATGAGCACAGGAATGTGAGTTCCCGATAAATGATCTATGAATGTTCAGACTTGATGGTGCGCCGAAGTGTCAGTCCGCGCCTGGCTCTGTGGATAACACGGCTGAACGCCTGATCAATCGTCTGCGCTCGGCATTGTCAAAGACAAACACATTCATGACACATTCATGATGTTGTCACGTATCGGTGGAGACCTTCGTCATAGACTGGGCGCGCTGGTCTGCCAATCATTGGGGAGTAGTTCATGAGTCTGTGTGCTACGGTGCCGTTACGAGAAGATCCGGTTCCGGGTTCGCTCAACTCGAGCCAGGACGCAAATCCACCGGAAACCGGAACGATCCTCCGCAAATGGTATGCGGCATTCACGCTAACTCAGCATGAAAAGCGAATTGCAGAACGCTGCCAACAGCGACGGGTTGAGTACTTTTTACCTCTCTACAAACTACGCCGCAAATGGAAGAATCGCCAAACTGTCGATCTGGAACTCCCTCTGTTTCCCAACTACCTTTTTGTCCACATTGCCGCTGCGGAGCGTGTACGCGTACTGGAATTACCAGGAGTCATCTCCATTGTCTCGTCAAGTGGGCAGCCGCTGTCCATAGCGGATGAATACATCACTTCGCTGCGCGATGGACTGTTGGTCCATAAAATCGAGCCGCATCTAAACCTCGAAGCTGGTGAGTGCGTTCGCATAAAGAGTGGCCCATTGGCGGGTGCAGAAGGCATTCTGGAGCGGTACAGAAACGATCTGCGGGTGGTACTGAAACTGGAGATGCTGGCGCGCAGTGTCTCCGTTGAGGTAGGTGCAGACGAAATCCAACGTTGTGGTACTAAGCTCTCCTGACTGTTTCGATTGCGTGTTATGCCAATCTGCTGTGTTCTCATCATTTATCTCACTCACAACCTGACGTTCCAATTCTCCGACTTTGTCTTCGCCTTCGAATTCCGTGTCCGCGACCACTGCGGGCTGACGTTCAGGCGTCGATCCAAAATCGCGCCAGCAGTTGGGGAACATCTACACGCCGGCGGTCACGCCCCCTAAGTGAGCTGCCCGAAGCAAGGTCGTAGAAAGGTTGTAGAGATGATGTGCGGAAACCTAAGCAGCAGAAGGAAACGTCGGAAACGGCACAAGTTTCGTTATCGAACCTTTCCGAACCCACGCCATCGAGCACGGCGTCTGTAAGTGTTTGAAAAAGATTGCGAGGACGACGGGACTCGAACCCGCGGCCTCTGCCGTGACAGCGCTGCGGGAATAGGCCTATGTGCCGCTTTTCGACGTGCTGGTAAGCGACCGCGTGCTGGATCGTGAGCCACAACAGCCGCATAGGTCCAGCGTTGCAGTGATTTCCATTTGCGTGTGCCGAGACGCCGCAGCGACAGGTCATTAGAGATGGCTAGCAACAGCAGGAACACAACCGCCGCGATCAGGCCGGTGTCGTTGCCGAACCCGAACAGATCGTGTCTGACGTGATGATTTTGGTCAATGAAGTAGAGCCACGGACGGCCCCGCAGGTGTACGTTCAGGCCGACTGCAGTATGCAATGCAGCACCGCCATGATGCCAGCCCAAATGCCGATGTCGCGGCGCAAGTCGAAGCTTATTGAATTGGCGCGGTGAAGCAGCATGTTCCAAGGGCCTAGTAAAACCGCCGCTGCTGTGAGAAACAGCGCGGCATATGCGGTGGCGATGCTCTGTCGGGTCACGAACGTTCGTGATCAGGGTCACAGCGCAACGGTTTCATAACAGGGCAATATGCGAGTAAACTTGGTAATCAGGTGAAAGCACTGCATCCACACGTCGGCATTTTGCTGGTGTCAGTTGTCCTCGGTTACCCCGCGATGGCTTGCCTTACATTGGGCATCGAGATGACGGCGGCCGAGCGAGAGTGCTGCAAGCAGATGGCGCAGAACTGCGGCTCGATGAATATGCCGGCCTCGCACTCGTGCTGCCAGACAGAGGTACGGCAGCCCCATCCGATGTTGCAGGCTGCTGCCGGGCACGTTGCTCCGCCGGTTGCGACCGAAACTGCAGCCGTCGATTTGGAGAATCCATTCACCTGGCACGCTGAATTTTCTTTGTTTGAGCTACATCCACCGCCTGAGAGTCCACCCGGCTCCTCTTCCATCCTGAGAATCTAGTCCGGCTTTCGTGCGTTCCGGCACACCTATTCGTGTGCCCGGCCCTACTCGCTTGTCTTGCGGAGGAACGATGAAAGCCATCTGTTTGTACGTATGTCTCTGTCTTACGTCAGTCGCCTGTTTTTCGGCAGACGATCCATATAAAGCGGTTCTAGCCCTGCTGCCGCAGGAGCATTCGCACACGAATGCGAACGTAGCGCCGATAACGCTCGACGAAGCCGAACAGATCGCGCAGCAAACCAATCCCGAAATTCGGGTTACAGCGCGGAGAGTATCAGTGGCCGAAGCTCATGTCTCTGGTGCTGGTCCCCTTGAAGATCCTTCGGTGATGTACCGCGGTTGGCAGGTGCCGTTGACACAGCCGTGGAATTACAACGCGGCGATGAACATGTTTATGGTCGGTCAGACGTTTCCCGGTCCGGGAAAGAGAGCGCTGCGCTCCCAAGTGGCTGGTGATGCAATCAGTGTTGCGAAAGCGGAACTCGAAGCCAAGAAACGCGAAATTGCGGCTGCGGTTCGGAAGGCGTTTTATGACTTGCTACGTACGGGCGACGAACTGCGGGTTCACGACCAACAAGTGGCGATTGCGCGGCAGGCTTTCGATGCAGCTCGAATTAAGTATTCGGTCGGCAAGGTCCCGCAACAAGACGTTCTGAAGGCGCAAGTTGCGCTGACCAAATTGGTCGAGCACCTAGTGATGCTGGAACAGGACGCGGAGCTGAGCCGCGCAAACCTGAACACGCTTCTCGGCCGCGATCCAGACTCGCCGCTCGAAGTCGCCGGTAAAAATGCTGCGACCACGCAGGTCCCTGCATTTGCCGAGCTTCAGCAACAGGCAATTCAGAACCGTCCTGAACTAATCGCTTCCGCGGCAGGAATCAAGCAGGCGCAGGATGAAACTGCGTTGGCGCGCAAGCAATACACGCCCGATTTTTCTGTCAACGCCGGGTACATGCTGGCGCCCAGCGGCTCACAATTTCGCAACAACTACATGATCGAAGGCTCGATGACGCTGCCCTGGCTGAATCGGCGGAAGCATGAGTCCGAGATCAGAGAGGCACAATCGGTAGTCGCCGAACGTGAGGCCGAATTGGATGCAATGCGGCTTGAGGTCTTCCGCCAGATTCAAGAAGCGTTAGTGCGCGCCAATTCGGCCAAGCGTCTGGTTGATCTATATCAAGACTCACTGCGACCACAGTCCGAAGCAACGCTGCGCTCCACGGTGATTGCCTATGAGAATGACCGAACCGACATTCTCAACCTGCTCGACAGCCAGAACACCACGCTAGACGTGGATTATTCCTACTTCCGGGCATTGGCAGACTTTGAGCAGCGGATGGCGGAACTGGAATTGGCGGTGGGCGCTCCGATTCCGCGATCCGGGCCAATCGCGTCGTCCTCCACGGAGGTGACGCGATGAATTATCGCAAAGCCTTCTTCGCAATCCTCGTACTCGCAGTCGGACTCGCAGCAGGACTCGTCTATTCGTTACGACAGACCCGCCCAGAACAAACACAATCAGCGCGTCCTACTACTGCGCAAAACTCTGCCTCGGCTCTTCCCACAGAACAAGCACCGCAGCAGGTCGAGAGCGCGACGCCGAATTTGTCTCCATTGCAGCTTTCTCCTGAACGGCTCCAGAGGATCGGCGTGAAGTTCGCCGTGGTGAAGCGGCAGCCCGTTCAGGACGAAATTCGCGTAAGCGGCAATGTCGATGTCAACGAAGAACAGCTCGCCTATGTGCAGACGCGATTCCCTGGCTGGATTCAGAAGGTGTTTGCCGATGCGACGTACCAGTACGTCCGCAAAGGCCAGCCGCTATTCACGATCTACAGCCAAGACCTCGTGAGCACCGAGCAGGAGTTCCTGCTGGCACTAAAGAACAGGCAGACGCTCACGAACTCGCAAACCGGGACGGCATCGCAGGAAGCCGATTGGCTGGTCGATGCGGCGCGGCAGCGCCTCCGGCAATGGAACGTGCCTGAAAACGTGATTGCCAGGATGGAGAAAGCTGGCGAAGTGCAGCGTGAGATCTCTGTGCAATCGCCGGTTTCCGGCTACATCACCGAGCGCAATGCGCTGCCGAATCAATTCGTCCAGCCGGAAACGAAACTCTACACAATTGCTGACCTCTCACAGGTTTGGGTCTATGCCCAGGTATTTCAAACCGATGTTGGCCGGCTGAAGGCTGGCGACACAGCGACCGTGACGGTCGATGCGTATCCTGGCCGCTCTTTCCATGGACACATTCAGCAGATTCTGCCCCAGGTCGATGCCACAACCCGCACGGTGCGTGTCAGGCTTGTCTTCGAGAATCCCGGACTTCTGCTCAAGCCCGGCATGTACGTCAACGTGACGCTGGGCGTGCCGCTTGGGCCGCAACTCGTGATTCCAGCTTCGGGAGTTCTGCAGTCGGGGGCAGACCAGATTGCATTTGTAGATAAGGGCAACGGCCACTTGGAGCCACGTCAGATCGAAACTGGCTTGCATGTAGGCGATGGCTTTGTCGTGCTGAAGGGACTCCGGGCAGGCGAGCGCATTGTGGCCTCGGCAAACTTTCTCATCGATTCCGAAGCTCAGTTGCAAGCCGCGATCGGGCAGTTTGCTCCGCCTCCGCCCGGTGCCGGTGGCGCAGGTGGCACAGCAGCGATGTCCGTCTCGCAAGCAGCAAACGTTGAATTCACCACCGACCCTTCGCCGCCGCACAAGGGCGGAAACACATTTCGCGTGAGACTGACCGATGTCTCCGGCAAGCCAATCACTGGCGCGCAAGTGGCGGTCACGTTCTACATGCCCGCGATGCCTGCGATGGGTATGGCCGCGATGAAAACCACGACCCCGCTCAACGACAAAGGCAATGGTCAGTATGAAGGAGCGGGCGAGCTGGGCAGCGGCGGCACCTGGCAGGTGACGATCACGGCGCAAAAGAACGGACAAACGCTTGCGAGCAAGCAGATGAACGTGAGCGCAACGGGAGGCATGTAGGCATGATCTCCCGCCTGATTGACTGGTGCGCTCGCAATCGCTTCCTCGTATTCACCGCAACCGTTTTGCTGGTCATCGCAGGCATCTGGTCATTGCAGCATGTCCCGCTCGATGCCCTTCCTGACATTTCAGATGTTCAGGTTGTGATCCACACCGAATGGGCAGGCGAGCCGCCGAACATTATCGAGGATCAGGTGACGTATCCGCTGGTCACGACGTTTCTGGCCGCTCCGCGGGTGAAGGCTGTGCGCGCGCAGACGATGTTTGGCGATTCGTATGTGTTCGTCGTATTCGAGGACAGCACTGATCTTTATTGGGCGCGTTCGCGCGTGACCGAATATCTGCAACAGCTCACCGGCCGTTTGCCGAGCAATGTTCATCCCGTGATTGGTCCAGACGCGACCGGGGCAGGTTGGGTCTACGAATACGTACTCGTTGACCGCTCGCATCAGCGGAGCCTCGCTGATCTACGCAGCCTTCAAGACTGGTACTTGCGCTATCAGCTTTCGACCGTTCCGGGCGTAGCCGAAGTCGCAACTATAGGCGGATTTGTGCGCCAGTACCAGGTAAAGCTCGATCCCAACAAGTTGCTCGCTTACGGCATACCACTTTCGATGGTTATCGACCGTGTTCAGCAAAGCACAAACGAGGTCGGCGGCAATGTGCTGGAAATGAACGGCGCCGAGTACATGATTCGCGGCTTGGGTTATCTGCGTTCCCTCGACGATCTTGCCAACGTGTCCGTCAATGCCAAGAACGGCACGCCAGTGGTGATTCGCGATTTGGGCACGGTGTCATTCGGGCCAGATGTTCGCCGTGGAATCGCAGAGTGGAATGGCGACGGCGAAACAGTCGGCGGAATTGTTGTCATGCGGTTCGGGCAGAACGCGCTCGACGTAATCAACGGCGTAAAGCAGAAGCTGCGCGAGGTGAAGCCGTCGCTTCCCCCTGGCGTGGAAGTTATCGCAAGTTACGACCGCTCGGGACTTATTACGGCTTCGATCAAAACTCTGCAACGCGATCTCCTGGAAGAAGCAATAATCGTCAGCCTGGTGACGATCTTCTTTCTGTTTCACTTTCGTTCCGCGTTCATCCCGATTTTGACCGTGCCGGTTGCGGTGATCGCGTCATTTATTCCGATGTATTACCTGCACGTGAGCTCAAACATCATGTCGCTGGGTGGGCTGGCGCTTGCAATCGGTGTGCTAATCGATGCCGGTCTCGTCATTGTGGAGAACGGCTATCGCCACGTTGCAGATGCGCAAGCCGCGCTGCGAGAACAAAACCCAAATGCGAAATTGCCTGCAAGGGAGCACTATCGCCTGCTCATATCAGCAGCGCAGACAGTCGGCCCGGCGATCTTCTATTCGCTTCTCATCATCGTCATCTCGTTCATCCCAGTGTTTCTGCTGCAAGCGCAAGAAGGTCGCATGTTCCGGCCTCTGGCCTGGACGAAGACGCTCTCCGTGGCGTTTTCTTCATTGCTGGCAATCACCCTTGTGCCAGCGCTGATGCCGCTGTTTATCCGCGGACGCTTGCGGCCTGAATCTGCAAACCCGGCTGCGCGCTTCACACAAAAGCTTTATCTGCCGGTGCTGAACTTCGCGCTGAAACATCGTGCACTGACCATTGTCGTGAACGTTCTGTTCCTGGTGATCACGATCCCGCTGTTCTGGCGCTTGGGCAGCCAATTCATGCCTCCGCTCTATGAAGGCTCGTCGCTTTATATGCCGAGCGCGCTGCCCGGAATCTCGATCACGCAGGCCAGCCAGTTGCTCCAGGAGCAGGACCGCATAATCCGCTCCTTTCCTGAAGTGGAATCGGTCTTTGGTACCGTTGGCCGCTCAAACAGCGCAACCGACAATGCTCCGCTCGATATGTATGACACCACGGTCATGCTCAAGCCGCGCGAACAGTGGCGTGCGGGAATGACCTATGAAAATTTGATTTCGGAAATGGATTCGAAGCTCCAGTTTCCGGGGCTCGCGAATACATGGACGATGCCTGTAGAGAACCGTCTTGATATGGAACTAACAGGCATCAAAACGCCCGTTGGCCTGAAGGTTCAGGGGCTGAATCTCGACCAGATCCAGCAGGTCACGGCACAAGTCCAGCAGACCCTCAGCGGCCTGCCGGAAATGCGTTCCGGCTTTGCGGAGAAGGTCGGACAGGGCTTTTACATCAACGCTGAAGTCAATCGCGCGGAAGCTGCTCGCTACGGACTCACGGTTGGCGATGTGCAACGGGTTATCACGTCGGGAATTGGTGGGCAGAACATCGCCGAGAATCTGGAAGGCCGCGAGCGATATCCGATCAGTGTCCGCTACGAACGCGATTTTCGCGACAGCCTTGAAGACCTGGGTCGTGTTCTGGTCGCAACACCATCAGGAGCACAAATTCCGCTCAGCCAGATCGCGAAGCTCTCCTACTCTCGTGGCCCAACGATGATTCGTGATGAAGACGGCGTATTGACCGCATATGTTTATCTCGACCTCAGCACGCGCAATTACGGCGGCTTCGTTGAGAAAGCCGAGCGCTTGCTGCATGACAAGCTCCGCTTGCCTGCTGGCTACACATATCGCTGGGCTGGCGAATACGAATTTGAGCAACGGGCTAAGGCACGGCTGAAGATCGTTTTACCGGTCGTGTTCTTCATCATCTTCATGCTCCTTTATATGGTCTTCCATTCGGTTGCCGAAGCGGCAGTGCTGATTTTTCCGACAATTTATGCGCTCACTGGCGGTCTGATTCTGCAATGGGCATTGGGCTACAACTTCAGCGTGGCGGTTTGGGTCGGCTACATCGCGCTATTCGGAATCGCCGTTGAAACTGGCGTTGTCATGGTCGTCTACCTTCACGAAGCTCTGCAGCACCGAATCGCTGCCGGTGTTCCGATCACGCATGATGAAATTCACGCGGCAGCAGTCGAAGGCGCGGTTCATCGTTTACGACCTAAGCTGATGACCGTCACAGCGGTGCTCGCCAGCCTTGCGCCGATCCTGGCCGAAAGCGGCATTGGTTCTGACGTGATGAAACCGATCGCCGCTCCGATCGTAGGGGGAATGGTTACATCAACGATTCACGTTTTGATTCTGGTTCCGGTGTTTTTCGTGATGCTCAAGGAGCGGGCACTGCGACGTGGAACACTGATACCGGCAGTAACGGAAGACCAAGACAGGTGAGTGGAATAGTCGTTTCGCGATACCATCATTTTGGCGTCCAGACAGCACGATGTGGCATCATAAAAGAGGTTCCGTAATGCGCAGCTCACGACTAGTGGCGAGTCTGGCGGTGGTCCTGATGTTGGGATTCATGTTGCCGATGATGTGCTTTGCATTGGTAGCTGCGGATGCAACCGCGGGTGACGCAATACCCGGTGGTTGTCATGGGCAGCACAACCCAATGCCAATGCCCAGCCATAGTTGCTGTTATGCTTCGCACCAAGTGCCACAAACAGTGCAGGTGCTGCCGTCTCCTGTGCCACAGAACTACGTGGCTGAGTTGATCGACGTACCGAGCGCCCGCAACTATTACACAGCCGCCGCTATCTTGATTGCGCCGTTCGACACTTCTCCACCCACGGCTGACGTTCTTCGTATCTGATTCCTTCCATTCACATCGCAGTCTTCTGCGGGCGTGTGCCTGCCCGCGCGATTGGTCGTCTTTCAAGCATTGAGAAGGAATGGAATGTCAGCACGAAAGATCCCCGTTTGGATTCTTATTTTCATGATCGTGACTGCTCTGCATGGCTGGACGCAGCAGCACGATTCAGACTCGCCAAGCCAAAACTCACAGCAACAACAATCCACGTCTAATCAGCAAATGCCAGACATGAAGATGCCAAAGGAGAAACAACAACACGAACACGGCAACATGCAGGGTACAGATCACAAGAGCATGTCCGAAATGCAAATGAACATGGAGGAGACGCCGAAGACCTTCGTGGAGGAAATCAAACATCACAGCACGTCGGGCACGAGCGCGGAGCCCAACTCCACGCCCATGCCGATGCTCATGACCATGAAGGGCAAGTGGATGCTGATGTTTCACGGCGTTGCCTTTTTGAATGTCCTGCAGCAGAGCGGAGCGCGCGGTTCTGACAAGGTGTTCTCAACGAATTGGCTTATGCCGATGGCGCAGCGCCGACTGGGACCCGGCAGCTTTACCGTGCGAACAATGCTCAGCTTCGAGCCGGGAACTGCGACGAAGCACTTCTACCCTGAACTGTTTCAGCAGGGCGAGACAACGTTTGGTAAGCCTATTGTGGACGGACAACACCCACATGACTTCGTCATGGAACTGGCAGCACTCTATGACCTGAAGCTCGGAGAGAATGGTTTGCTCTCGTTTTACTTCGCGCCTATGGGCGATCCCGCCATGGGACCGACCGCGTATCCACATCGAGCATCAACGTCGGAGGACCCTATTGCACCACTCGGCCATCACCTGCAGGACTCGACGCATATCGCCGATGATGTAATCACCACCGGCTTGACGTACAAGATCGCGCGTTTTGAAGCGTCAGGCCTTCACGGTCGCGAACCAGACGAGTTTCGATGGGACATCGATTCGGGGAAGATCGATTCGTGGTCAATTCGTGCGACAGTGAATCCAGCGCAGAACTGGAGTACGCAGTATTCATTCGCCCACCTTACCAGCCCCGAGGCGCTGCATCCTAATGAGGACATCGACCGCGTGACGGCTTCCGTTATGTATAACCGGCCGTTATCCCACGGCAATTGGGCAAGCACTCTGTTATGGGGACGCAATCACACTTCGGACGGCCTGGTCTGGAACGGCTACTTGGCCGAATCTACGTTGCGCTTCGCCGAGCGCAATTGCGTGTGGGGGCGCATCGAGAATGTAGATCGCACGAACGAATTACTGCTCCGCAATATTCCGGAGCCACTGAATTTTCGGGAAAGCATCATCGGGCGCGTACAAGCTTACACGGCGGGATACGATCGGGATTTCATTGTTCCACATGTGGCAATTGCTCCTGGAGCGCAGCTCACGGTTTACTCGACGCCGGATACGCTTAAAGCTCAGTATGGAGGTCATCCGATCGGCGCGGTGGTGTTTCTTCGCGTGCGACCAATCAGGAAACAGCATTAACGATAACAGCGTGCAGTACATCAAAAGGAGATGAGATGAATGTCTCTAGCTCCGCTGCGCGGTAGGCTCCGGGAGGGAACTTCCGGAGTAGACAGGTCACAGGCTGCATGTTTTTTTGGGGCAAAGCGACCCCGTAAAGGAGATTGGTCAGACCTGTCAACTAGGGCCTGCGGCCCGCGAAACGTCATGAAAATGTTTTTGGGGCGAATGCAGAATGGGACAGGTTCGGAGCGGCGAGATCCAAGCCACAGTGGAGAAGTCGATGCTGGAGACCTGTCTGATCCGGAGCGTGCCTAGTTGAGCAAATAATTGGGCGTTGTCTCTTGGTTCTTAGAAGCGGCAATAGCCTGTGACCCTGGTTAAAGGAACAAGTAGCACGCTCTCCGCTCCCCGCCGGAGGAGAGCATGTCTTACAAAATTGCAGGAATCGACGTTCATAAAAGGATGTTGGCTGTAGCAGTGGCCGACGTTGGTGTCGAAGGAGATTTCGAATTTGAGCGGAACCATTACGGCAGCAACCCCGAGCAGCTGCGCTCGCTAGCCGAATGGCTGGTCGAGCACGAGGTCGAGGAAGTAGTGATGGAATCGACAGCACAGTATTGGAAACCGGTGTGGGCAGCCCTAGAACGCTACTGGAAACCGATCTGCCAGGAGCGCGAAGGTGCCGGCACGATGTCGGGAACGTTACATCTGGCGCAAGCACAATCAAATCGCGGTCCACGCGGACGCAAGAAGGATTTCCCCGATGCTGAACGCCTAGTGAAACGGCTGGTGGCAAACGAACTAACCCTCAGTTTTGTGCCCGATGCCGAACAGAGGTTATGGCGGACACTTTCACGCCGAAAATATCAGCTGACACGCAACCGCGTGCGGTTGCAGAACCAACTGGAGAGTTTACTGGAGGAGTGTCACATTAAACTGTCCGGCTTGGTCTCAGATCTTCTGGGTGTCAGTGCGCTACGCATGTTGAAGGCACTGGCGCAAGGAGAGACGAACCCAGCAGCTCTGGCGGCAATGGCTGATAAGAAGTTGCGTGCCACACAAGCGCAGTTGTGCGATGCACTCGGCGCTTGCGCCGAGCTCAAGCCTATATGTCGTCGACTCCTGAAGATGTTCCTGGAAGAGTTGCAACTGATCGAGCAACAGAACACTCAACTCGATCAGGAGCTGGCAAATCTGCTCAGCCGCCACCAGGATGCAGTCGAGCACTTGGCGGCGGTGCCCGGTCTAGGCGTGGATTCAGCGCAGCAGGTCATTGCCGAAGTAGGCGCCACAGCCGCGACGTTTCCTTCAGCCAAGCACCTCGCTTCGTGGGTAGGAGCATGCCCCGGAGACGAAGAGAGCGCCGGGGTATCTACAAGCCACCGCTCTCCGAAAGGCAACCGGCATATGCGCCGCATTCTCAATCAGGCTGCTAATGCCGCCGCCAGGTCGAAAGGAACCCTTTTCGAGATTGTCTATCGGCGTTTGGTGTCTCGTTTAGGACATTGCCCATCGGCTTTGCCGCCTGATCTGGATCATTCTGCATAGGGGTGTGCCTTACGAAGAGCGAGCCGCACTGCTAAACGCAAAGTCAAGACGACAGCGTACCAACAGAATGATCCGTGAACTCCGCAGCCTCGGCTATCGCGTCGAACCGGCGGGGGCTCCAGCATGAGCGCGGAGGATTTTCGACCCTGTGGCTGGACGTCATCGTGAGGCGCCTGGCGACCTCGGATAGGAGAATGGTGACCGCCGCAGAGTACGTCTACTCCACCTGGCAGTACAACTCAACCCCAGGAGGAGAAGCACATGGAGAAACGTTATGTGGGAGTCGATTTACACCGCAATCAGTTCACGGTGTGCGTGCGCTTGGAAAATGGCCGGACGTATGTGCGGGAATGGCGGCTGGAAGCTCTGCCGCAGTTTGTGAAGAAGCTGCGAGCGACGGACGAAGTGGCGGTCGAGGCAACGGGCAACACGCGGTTGTTTTACGAAGCGGTTTCGCAGCACGTGGCGCGGATCGTGGTGGTGGCCACGAATCAGTTTCGCGTGATCACGCAGTCGGTGAAAAAGACCGATGTCAATGACGCCCAACTTTTGGCTCTGTATCTGGCCAAGGGCTTGCTGCCGGACGTGCGCATGAAGGACAAACAACACGGCCAAATTGCCAGCCGTTCTTTTTCCACTACCAACGCAGTCGAGGCCGTCAATGGACAACTGGAAATCCTACGCCGCAACAGCGGCGGATACTTTCAGTCGGAAGAAAGCTTGAAATTAAAACTTGGCCTCATCGTCTCCGGACTAGAGCAGCAGCGCTGGCGTGACCCGACCCGCTCCGGTTCGATCTCCACCGCCTTGCCCCAGCTC
>Ga0070741_10004475_pt1 | contig 32586 bp, 23 predicted proteins | sample Coa_R1_4_FD_66440 | JGI IMG/M metagenome (GOLD analysis project Ga0070741, IMG submission 66440) | Surface soil microbial communities from Centralia Pennsylvania, which are recovering from an underground coalmine fire - Coalmine... | ecosystem: Environmental > Terrestrial > Soil > Unclassified ... | reverse complement strand
GAGAGGTTGGCCGGGATCACGCGCCCGTGAATCGCATCCGTCGCGCTGGCCTGCCCGAGCAGGACCTCGCCCAGCGTCGGGTGCGCGTCGGCAGGCGTGTCGAAGTAATCGGAGAGGTTTCCCTGCGGGTCCGCGTCGACGGCGACGACGTCGACGCCGAGCCGGTCGAGCACGTCGGCCAGGGTGCGAACCATGGTCGTCTTGCCGGTCCCGCCCTTCTGGGAGAGGACCGCGATCGTCACCGGCATCGGGGCAACTATACGGGCCACCCATTGGCGCCGTTCCGGGGCCTCCCGTGCCCGCCGGGCACGACGAGCGCGCCGGCTACGCGGCCTCGATCAGCTCTCGCAGCAGGTGCAGGTACTGGATCAGGTGCCGCGTGCCCAGGAAGCGCTCCTCGATCCGCCGCTGGGCGGCGACGCCCATGCGCTTCGCCCGCGCGGGGTCGTCGAGCAGGCTGCGAATCGCCCTCCCCGCCGCATCGAGATCGGTCGGGTCGTCGAGCAGGATGCCGCTCTCGCCGTCGACGATCTGATCCTGGATCCCGCCTCGCCGGCTTGCCACCACCGGCCGCCGCTTCCACATCGCCTCGCCGACGGTGAGGCCGAAGCCCTCCGCGAGGCTCTTCTGGACGACCACGGTAGCGCGGCGCTGAAGCGCGTTGACGATCGCCGCGTTCTCCTCCCGGTCCTCCATGGGCAGGCAGGCGAGGTGCACCCGCTCGCGCTTCCGGTCCGGCAGCGCCGCGGCCAGGGCCCGCACCTCCTCGAGCACCGCGGCTGCTTCGGGGTCGTCCGCGACGGCGCCCGCGCCGGGGCCGGCGAGGACCAGGTGCTCCGAATCGCGCCCGTACTCGGCGAAGCAAGCGAGCACGCCGGCGGGATCCTTGAGCCGGTCCCAGCGCGACACCTGCGCGACGACGGGCGTTCCGTGCGGAATAGGGCCGGACTGCACGGTTTCGGCCCTCGCGTCCACGCGACCGGGGGACCCGTCGACGTGGGTGAAGACGGGTGGGCCGTGCGGCAGTCCGTCGGAGAGCCCGGTAGCGGCCAGGATCGCGTCCACGGTCGCAGCATCGAGGTGCTGGTTCTTGGGCGAGAAAACGTCTATCGAGGGCGCCACGATCCATACCCGTCGCTCGTCCAGCCCCTCCCACACGAACTCGCGCCGCGAGAACACGTAGGCGTCGGCGGCCTCGACGTACGGGCGCAGGAACGCCCAGGCTGCACGCGCGAGGTCGTTGGGCAGATCCAGCCCCACGTGGCAGCGCCAGACGATGGTCACGCCGCGGTCGCGCAGCGCTGGAGCGAGGCCCGCCGTCTGCGGGTCGTGCAGGAAGACGATGTCCCCCGGCCGGAGCCGCCCGCGGAGCTCGTCCGCGGAGGCCTCCAGGGCGGCCTCGTAGGTGGGCCGCTCGGCGTCGCCGAGGGCTCCACGGTCCCCGGCCCATCCATGGAGGTGGTTGTGGATCCTCTTGGTGATCGCGAAGAAGCGGGGATTGCCCTCGACGACCGCCCAGCGCGCGTCCACTCCGGCGCCCCGCGCGTAGGCGAGGAGCGAGACCAGGAGCTCCACGACCCCGCCTCCCCGGGCGGTCGAGTTCACGTGCCAGTTGGCGCGCCCCGCGAAGACCCGCCGGCCTTCCTCGGCGGCCTTCGCCACCTCGCGATAGCGCTCGCCGAGCAGGGGGCGGAACCGCTCCAGCGGCAGAGCGCGGATGTGGACCTCCTCGATTGCTGCCACGCCCCCTCCTGCCCCGGCGAGTCGCTGAAGCGGAAATGGGATTCTGTCACCGATCCGCCCCGGATGCCCACGGCGGGCGAGGCCCTGATAAGACGGTGCCCATCGCAATCGGGCAGGAGAAGCAGGCAACTGGGCGGGACACCTCTGCGGTCGCGGTGCGAGGCGTCGGCCTCACCAAGCGCTACGGCGAGGGCCCGACCGCGGTTGACGCGCTCAGAGGCGTGGACGTCGAGCTCGCCGCCGGCAGCTTCACGGCCATCATGGGCCCGTCCGGGTCGGGGAAGTCCACGCTCATGCACATCCTGGCGGGCCTCGACCGGCCGACGTCGGGCTGGGTGGAGGTGGCCGGCGTGCGCCTCGACGGCCTCTCGGATCGCGCGCTGACGCTGCTCCGGCGCAAGCAGATCGGGTTCGTGTTCCAGAGCTACAACCTGCTTCCGGTCCTCACCGCGCGGGAGAACATCACGCTCGTGGCGGCGGTCGGGGGCCTTCGCTACGACCCGCGCTGGCTCGAGACGCTGGTCGCGACGACGCGCCTCGGGGCGCGGCTCGACCACCGCCCGTCCGAGCTCTCGGGCGGCGAGCAGCAGCGGGTCGCGATCGCCCGCGCCCTTCTGATGCGGCCAGCGGTGGTGTTCGCCGACGAGCCGACGGGCGACCTCGACTCGACCGCCGGCCGGGACATCCTCGGGCTGCTGCGGCAGGCGGCCGACGAGTTCGGGCAGACGATCGTCATGGTCAGCCACGATCCCGCCGCGGCGGCGACCGCCGACGCGGTCCTGTTCCTCGCCGACGGCCGGATCGTGGGATCACTCGAGCACCCGACCGTCGAGCTGATCCTGGACCGGTTGAAGGCCCTTCGATGATCGCGCTCGCGCTGCGGGGGCTGGCTGCCAGGCGGCTTCGCTCCGCCCTCACCGCCGTCGCCGTGGTCCTGGGTGTGGCGATGGTCGCGGGGACGTTCGTGCTCACGGACCAGATCCGCAACGCGTTCGACGCGATCCAGAGCCAGGCGGTCGAGGGCCTGGACGTGGTGGTGGGGCCGAAGGAGGCGTTCCAGGCCGGCTTCACGGAGCCGGCGACGCTGCGGGAATCGCTCGTGAGTCGGGTCGAGCGAGTCCCCGGCGTGGCCGCGGCGCACGGGTTCGTGACCACATCGGGACAGGTGATCGTGGACGGCAAGGCGCTCGACACGGGGGGCGCGCCGAGCCTGGTGGTGGGCTACGCGCCCGAGCCCTTCAACCCGACCCGACTGCTGGAGGGACGTGAGCCGCTGCGTCGCGGCGAGGCTGCCGTGCTCCAGCAGACCGCCGAGCGCGCCGGGCTCGGCGTCGGCGACGAGCTGCGCCTCGCGACCGATCGCGGCGTCAGGCGGCTCCGGGTCTCGGGGATCATCGCCTTCGGCAGCGGAGGCAGCTCGCTCGGCGGGGCGACGCTGGTCGTCGCGCCACAGCGCCAGGTCCAGCGGTGGTTCGGCATGCGCGGGCGGGTCAGCGGCGTGGACGTGGTCGCCGACGCGGGCGTCGCGCCGGGCCAGCTCGCGGAGGCGATCCGCGCCGCCCTGCCGCGCGGGCTCAAGGTCCAGACCGCCGCGGAGAGCGCCCGCGAGTCGGCCGACGAGATCAACTCGCAGATCGGCGGCTTCCTGACCCCGGCCCTCCTCGCCTTCTCGGGCGCAGCGCTTCTGGTCGGCGCATTCATCATCTTCAACACCTTCTCGATCACCGTCGCCCAGCGGACGCGGGAGCTCGCGATGCTCCGCGCGCTCGGCGCGACGAGGGCGCAGCTCGTGGCCGAGGTCTGCGGGGAAGCGCTCCTGCTCGGGCTCGCGGCCTCGGCGATCGGCATCGTCGCGGGCCTTGGGTTCGCCCGGCTCCTGAACGCGATCTTCAACGCGATCGGCTTCGGCATCCCGGTCGGCGCGCCGGCGCTCGCGGCGCGGACGGTCGCCGTCACAGCCGCCGTGGGGTCCGGCGTTACGCTGCTCGCGGCGCTGGCGCCGGCGCTTCGGGCCAGCAGGATCGAGCCGGCGGCAGCCATGCGGGAGGCCCTGCCGGCATCGTCGCGGCGCTCCCGGAGGCTCAGCACCGTGGCCGCGGCGCTCATGCTGCTCGGCGGCGCCGCGCTCATCGTCAACGGGCTCTTCGGGGCCGGCGCGGCGACCGGGAGGCTGGCCTCGATCGGCGGCGGCGCGGTCCTCGTGTTCGTCGGCGTGGCGCTGGTGTCGCGGTACGCGGTGGGGACGCTCGCATGGGCGATCGGCGCGCCGATCCAGCGGGCGCTCGGCGCGACCGGGCGGCTGGCGCGCGAGAACGCCGCCCGCAACCCGGGCCGGACCGCGATCACGTCGGCGGCGCTCATGGTCGGGCTCGGCCTCGTCGTCTTCGTCGCCGTCTTCGCCGCCAGCCTGAAGTCCACGTTCGCGCGCCAGATCGACGCGCTCGTGCGGGCGCAGATCTTCGTCAGCTCGCCAAGCTTCCAGCCGATCCCGGCGCGGACCGCTCACCTGGTCGGCCGCGTGTCCGGGGTGAGGAGCGTGGTCTCGCTGCGCTACGACCAGGTCGAGGTCAACGGCCACTCCTCCAGCGTCACCTACGACCTCCTCGGCGGCATCGACCCGCGCGCCCTCCGCGACGCCTACACGTTCCAGTGGGTGCAGGGCGACGACTCGCTCCTCTCCCGGCTCGGCCGGGACGATGCGCTCATCGAGGAGCAGTTCGCCAAGGCCCACGGCCTCTCCGTGGGCGACGGCTTCCGCGTCCTCACGCCGTCAGGGGGCCGCGGAGTGCTGACGGCCGTGGGCATCTACCGCGACCCGACGATCCTGCAGGGGCTGATCGTCACGCCGGCGACCTTCGGGTCCCTCTCGGCCGTCCGCAACCCCTTCGGCCTGCTGGTCTCGCTCGAGCCGGGCGCCAGCGCGGCGGCCGTCCAGGCCCGGATCGAGCGGGTCCTTCGTCCCTACCCCAACGCCACCGTGCAGAACCGCTCGCAGTACAAGGAGCGGATCTCGGACCAGCTCGACCGCATCGTCTACCTCGTCTACGCGCTGCTCGCGATGAGCGTGATCGTGTCGCTGTTCGGAATCGCCAACAGCCTGTTCCTCTCGGTCCACGAGCGCACGCGAGAGCTCGGCCTGCTCAAGGCGGTGGGGGCGACCGCCGGGCAGCTACGGCGCATGATCCGCTACGAGAGCGTGATCATCGCGGCGATCGGCGCTCTTCTGGGCACCCTGCTCGGCGTCGTGTTCGGGACGCTCACGGTGACGTCCCTGTCCGAGTTCGGCCTGCGCTTGAGCGTCCCCCCGTTGCAGCTTGCGGCCTTCGCGCTCGTGGCCGCGCTCGTGGGAGTGATCGGCGCGATCGGGCCGGCCAGGCGAGGCGCGCGCATGGACGTCCTGGCGGCGATCCGTCACGAGTAGAGGCGCGCGGGGTGCGGCGCGCTCATCACGCGGCCGCAAGCAGCCGGTTCGCGAGGTCCTCGGCGTCCGCGACCGCCTCCTCGACGGCGCCGTCGGTCCCGATCGAGCCGTGCCGGCCGGGCGGCACCTCCGTCAGCGGCTCCCATTCGCGGAGCTGCCGGTCGACGATCTCAGGGCCAGCGTCGGAGACGCTGGCGCCGGTCGCGGCCCGTCGCCTGGCGCGGTCGCGGAGCGCTTCCGCCGGGGCGACGCACTCGCAGAACAACACGGAAGCGAAGCGGTCCCCGATTCCACGGGCGAAGGCCTCGCGCTCACGGCGCCGGTGGAAGGTCGCGTCCACGATCGCGCCGCCTGCGCGCTCCACTTCCGCCCGGGCCGAGCGTCCCAGCTCCTCGTACACCCGCATGGTGAACTCGGGCGTGTAGTGCTCAGGGCGCCCCCGGTCGGCGGGCGCCAAGCCGGCCAGGCGCTTGCGGGTCAGGTCCGAGCTCAGATGGGCCAGGCCGGAGATCCTGCTCAGAGCGGACGCTACGGTGCTCTTGCCGGTGGCGGCCACCCCGCAGATCGCGACCACGGCTGGGAGGCGTGCCCGCCAGGCGAGCCGATGGCCGAGCGCCAGAAGGGCCTGGCCCTCCGCCTCGGCTCGGCCCCGCGACGGATCTGCCGCCTCCAGCTCGCGGGCGCGAAGCGCCGCGACCTTCGCCCGGATCCAGGCCCGGTAGGCAGCGTAGAAGGCGACCAGTCGATCGTCCCCCGGGTCGCCGCCGGCCGCTCGGTAGCCGGCCACTAGGCGCGAGGCCCGCCTGTCCTCGCACAGGCGGGCCAGATCCATCACGAGAAACGCGAGGTCGGCGCCGACGTCGATCCAGCGCAGTCCGGGGTTGAACTCGATGCAGTCGTAAATGACGACCTCGCCGTCCACGATCACGTGCTCGGCCCGCAGATCGCCGTGGCAGTCGCGGACCAGGCCCGCGTCGGCGCGTGCGGCGATCTGGCTGCGCCGGGCGTCGAGGAACGCCGCCGTGAAGCGCTCCGCTGCGCGCAGGCGGGAGGGTGCGAGCGCAGGTGGCCCGACCTCGCTCAACGTCCGATGGTTCTCTTCGAAGGGCCCGAGGAGGGCTGTCAGGGTTCGCGCCTGCGGCGGCGCCACCTCGGCGGCGCGATGAAACTCGGCGATGCGCCTGGCGACGGCGTCGACCTGCGCATCGGTCAGCTCGCCACGCCTTGCGAGGCGGTCCAGCGAGCGCTCCTCGGCCACGCGCCGCATTCGCACCACGTAATCGAGAGCGCCCTGAGCTTCGCCGCTCACAAGGCGGGGCCCACGCTCTCCGCTGATCACGGAGTCGACCCCCAGGTAGTGGCGGGGAGCAAGCCTGCGGTTGAGCCGCACCTCCTCGCGGCACATCGCCCGGCGCCGCTCGACGGTCCCGTAGTCGAGGAACGGGAGGACCACCGGCTTCTTGAGCTTGTACGCGAGCTCCCCGGCCAGGAACACCCACGAGATGTGGCTCTCGCGCAACTCGACGCGCTCGGGTCGGTGCGGGTAGAAGCTGGGATCGAGCATCGCCGCGACCAACTCGCCGGATGGGGACCCGGGCAAGCTCATGGAGCGTCGGACCGGGGCGCGCGGCGCCGGGCAAGCGAACGACGCAGCTCGTCCGACGCCCACACGATCACCGGAAAGGGCAGGAGCAGGAGCAGCTCCGGCGCTCGCAGCGCAGCGGTATGGAAGACGCCTTGGAGCCCGGGCACGTAGACGACCGCCGCTGCGAAGGCCAGCTCGAAGGCGATGCCCCAGAGCAGAAGCGGATTCGAAAGGACGCCGATGCTGCCAAGCGACGCAGTCGCGGTCCTGGCCGCAAACGCGGTTCCGACCTGGCACGCGGTGATGCCCGCAAAGGTCATGGCCGTCGCCACCAAGTAGTCGTGGTGCAACGGCGAACCGGAGCCAACGGCATCACCCGGGCTCCATCCCGCCCGCAGGAGCACGAAGAAGAAGCCGCCCGTCACGAGGATCGCCTCGAGGACGCCGAGCCAGATCCAGGCGCGAGCGAGCATGCGACGATCGATGATCTCCGACTCCCGTTGCCTCGGCGGGCGCTCCATGATCCCGGGCTCAGCCGGCTCCCGTCCGAGCGCGAGCGCCGGCAGGGTCTCCGTTCCGAGGTCGATAGCGAGGATCTGGAGCGCCGTCAGGGGCAGCGGCACAGCTCCGCCGGAGAGGGCAAAGATCAGGAAGGGGATGACCTCGGGCGGCGCGTGGGCGAATATGTAGGTGACGAACTTGCGGATGTTGTCGTAGACGACCCGTCCCTCCTCGATCGCGCTCACGATGGAGGCGAAGTTGTCGTCCGTGAGCACCATCGTCGCCGCCTCGCGGGCGACGTCGGTCCCCGAGGCGCCCATCGCGACGCCGATATCGGCACGCCTGAGCGCCGGCGCATCATTCACGCCGTCCCCTGTCATCGCCACCGTATGGCCCTGGTCGCGGAGGGCGTCGACGAGGTGGAGCTTCGTCTCCGGATTGCTACGCGCGACGATCAGCTCCTTGCTCTCGTCCAGCAGGCGGTCGAGGGCGGCTTCGCTCATCGCATCGATCTCGGAGCCGCTGATCACGGTCGCGCCGTCGGTCACTATGCCAACCTCGCGGCTGACCGCCTCGGCGGTCAGCCCGTGGTCCCCCGTTACCACGATGATCCTCACGCCGGCTGCGCGGCAGCGAGCCACGGCCGCGGCGACGTCCGGCCTCGGGGGGTCCTCCAGCGCGGCGAGCCCGAGGAAGGTGAGCTCCGACTCGCAGCGCTCGCGGTACTCGAGCCACGTCCCGGCATCGAGACGGCGCTCGGCGAATCCGAGTACCCGAAGACCCCTCCCTGCGTACCGCTCGAATGCCTCGCGGACTGCCAGCCGATCGGCACTGGCGAGCTCGGCGTCTCGGCCGTCCGCGCGGCGGATCATGGTGCAGCGGTCGAGGAGCTCGAGCGGGGCGCCCTTCGAGTGAAGCCAGCGCTGACCTCCCGGCTCGGAGTCCAGCGTGGTCATCCGCTTCAGGCGGGCATCGAAGTGGAACAGGCGGTGCCGGCGCGCGTCGCGCTCCGCTTGGGCGGCGATGACGTCCTCGCCCAGGGCGGCCGCCGCGGCGAGGAGCGCGGACTCGCTGGGGTCTCCGGCCAGGCGCCACCCTCCATCGGCCGGCTCGGCTCGCGCGTTGTTGCAGCGGACCGCGGTGCGCAAGAGCCCCGCGAAGAGCTCATGCGGCATGTGTTCGGGCCGGCGGTCCTCGGCAACCGGGAGCTCGACGCCGTCGGCCCACAGGAGTTTGACCACCATGCTCCCCACCGTCAGCGTGCCGGTCTTGTCCGTGCAGATGACGTCCGTGGAGCCGAGCGTCTCGACCGCGGTCAGCCGCTTCACCAGCGCGCGGCGGCGGGCCATGCGACGAACGCCCACGGCCAGCGCCAGGGTGATGGTCGGCAGGAGGCCCTCCGGGACGTTGGCTACGAGGAGGCCGATCGCGAACGTCACCGAGTCCCCGAGCGGCAATCCGGCAGCGAGGGTGCCGACCGCGAAGAAGATCAGCCCGGCCGCGACCGCGACCCCGGCGATCAGCTTGGCGGCTCGGTTCACCTGCAGCTGCAGCGGACTGACCTCGGCCCGCACCCGTTGCGAGAGCGCGGCGATCCGGCCGAGCTGGGTCGCCATCCCGGTCGCATAGATCACCGCCTCTGCCTCGCCGGCGGTGCAGAGGGCGCCGCAGAACACGAGGTCGTCGGACTCGAGCGGAGACGCAGCCCGGCGTGCGCGCCAAGCGCTGCGAGCCACAGGCTGGGACTCCCCGGTCAGGGGTGAGAGGTCGAGCTCCAGTGAGCCCTCGATGAGCCGCGCATCCGCCGAGAGACGATCGCCTTCCCCCACCAGCAGGATGTCGCCCGGGACCAAGGCCGCCGCCTCGACCTCTTTCTCCTCGCCGTCGCGCCGCACGCGCGCGCGAAGCGGCAGGAACTCCTGCAGCGCCTCGGTCGCCCGCTCCGCTTGGAGCTCCTGCGCGAACGCGAAGACGGCGTTCAGCGTGATCACGGCGACGATCGCGATCGCGAGCGGAAGAAGGCCGCCCGCCACGGCCAGCGCCGCCGCAACCCAGAGCAGCAGAGCCAGGGGGTGGGTGAACTGGCGCGCGAGATCGACCCAATGACTGCGGGCCGCCTGACGTCTGATCTCGTTGGGTCCGTACTGCGCGAGGCGGCGGGCGGCTTCGCGCTCGGAGAGACCCGCTCGCCGCGTACCCAGGTGCGCGAAGAGCAGGTCCAGGCGCTCCTCGGGATCGAACTCCGCCTGCGACTCGGTCGGGGGCGGTCCCGGCACGGCTGCAGGGGCGGAAAATGGTCCCGCGCGGGGCGCGAGCTTCACCTAGATGCGGTCCCGGGCTGCGCCTGCGCCAGCGCGGTGCGCGCAGTGAGCTGAGCAGTACATGCTGCCCGCCGCCTCGATCCCGTGACCGACGATCCGGCAGCCGCACGTCTCGCAGGTCGGGGCCAAGGCGTGAATCGCGCACTCGAAGCTATCGAAGACGTGATGTGCGCCCGCGATGACCACTTCGAAGGCCTTGTCGTAGTCGTTGCCACAGACTTCGCACTCCGCCATCGGGACCTCCTTTGAAGACAGCAGGGGCAGGCTAGGAAGGAGGAGCAGGCCCCGCCATCCGGGCGAACCTGATGACGAAAGCGAGATTGCTACGGATGGCGAGTCGCCCGGGCCTTGGGCCGCCGGGCGCCGGAGCACGGCGCCGGGGTACGTAATCCCGAGCACCAGATGTGCGGGAAACGCCCGATGGCTCGGCAGCAAAGGGCTGGCACGCTTGGGCCAAGCCAAACGCACTCGCAGCCGAAAGGAGGTCGGGATGGCCACGACACTGACCCGCTGGGATCCCTTCGCGGATCTGGCGGACCTTCGCGAGCGCCTCGACCGCGCCTTCGGCGAGATCGCCGACGGCGATCGTGCCTGGGCGCCGCGGATCGACCTGGTTCGCGAGAAGGACAGGATGGTGCTCCGCGCCGATCTACCGGGCATCAAGCCGGAGGAGGTGGAGATCACGGTCGAGGACGGCATCCTGCACGTTTCCGGCAAGCACGAGGAGAGCAAGGAGGAGAAGGCCAAGCACTACCTGCGCCGCGAGCGGCGCTACGGCTCGTTCTCGCGCTCGCTGGCGCTGCCGGACGGGGTTGACCCGGAGCGGATCGAGGCCGGCTTCTCCGATGGCGTTCTCGAGGTCACGATCCCGGTGCCATCCGAGAAGGGTGCGAGGAAGGTCCAGATCAAGCCAAGAGGCGCCTAGCGACAGGGGGGCGTCCGGCACGGGGCGGCGTGATGGCGATCCGCGTCACGCCGTCCCAACCCCTGACAGGTGAAGAGGATGAAAGAGAAAAGGAGAGCGGAGATGAGCCATCCATCGATCATCGCCCGGAGCGCCGAGAAGGCCAACCTCTGGCTCGAGGAGCTCGCCGCTGAGCTCGGCACCGACGATCGCAAGGAGGCCTACGAGGTGCTCCGCGGATTTCTCCATGCGCTCCGCGACCGGCTCACGGTCGAGGAGTCGGCTCAGCTCGCGGCCCAGCTTCCGGAGCTCATTCGCGGGATCTACTACGAGGGATGGCAGCCGGCCCGGACACCCGAGCGCTACGGCGACGTGGACACCTTCCTCGAGCGTCTCGAGCGCGAGGCCCCGGCGATCCGGGGAGAGACCGAAGCGTCATACGCCGCGGCGGCAGCGGCGACCGTTCTCCGCCGGCACATCTCCGCAGGGGAGATCGAGGACGTCCTCGCCGTTCTGCCGGATGGGGTGCGGGCGATCTTCGCCTGACCGCAGCGGAGTCCGACTGAAGGAGAGCGGAGATGACGGAGCGCCCCACTCTCAAGGCCAGCCCCGGAGACCGTCTCGTGGTCCGCGGCCACTACCAGGGACAGCCCCAGCGCGACGGCGAGATCCTCGAGGTCCTGGGCGCGGACGGATCGCCGCCCTTTCTCGTGCGCTGGGACGACGGGCACGAGTCAGAGGTCTTCCCGGGCTCCGACATGTTCGTCGAGCATTTCCCGCCACGCGAGGGCTGATGGGGGAGGAGGGCAATGAGCGAAGCGGAGCGCGGAGATCGGACGGTTCCGTGGGAGCGGGCGGAGGAGGATGCGGCAGCCAGTGAGGCGGCCGCGATCGGTGGCATGGCGACCGATGAAGACCTCGACCCGGCGGAGAGGCCCTTGGTCGAGGCGGGCGAAGGGGTTGCGGAAGGCTTCGAAGTGTCCGAGGAGGAGCTGATCGGCCGCGCCAGCCATCGCGACGACGGGGGCAACCCCCTGGAGCATGCGTTTCCCCCCGAGGCCCAGGAGGCTCCCGACGGCGACGTCTACGGAGAAGCGGACCACGAGCGTTCCTCGGAAAGCGCGTAGCCGCTCTCACCGGCCTCGTTGCCTCCCCGGGCGAGGAGGGGGACGCGATGAAGCTCGTAGTTCCCCGCAACGGAATCGGCGAGATATCCCCGATGCGCGGGCGCCGCAGGAGAGGACGATTGCGTTGAGGACGAACCAGCCCGGAGGTGAAAGATGACGCACGTGACGATCAGTGCCATCAAGGCGGACGTGGGCGGCTTCGTCGGCCACTCGGACGTTCATCCCGACCTTCTCGCGAAGGCGAGGGACCGCCTGGCGGAGGCAATCGAGAGCGGGATGCTGATAGACGCTCACGCGGATTCGTGCGGGGACGACGTCAACCTGGTCATGACCCATCGCCTCGGCGTGGACTCGGAGGCGATCCATCGTTTCGCTTGGGACACCTTCGTCGCCATGACCGAGGTCGCCAAGTCCCTGCATCTGTACGGGGCGGGGCAGGACCTGCTGGCCGAGGCGTTCTCGGGCAACGTCCGGGGCGCGGGACCTGGGGTCGCCGAGATGGAGATCGAAGAGCGGCCCTCGGAGCCGTTCATCGTCTTCGCCGCCGACAAGTGCGCGCCTGGGGCGTGGAACCTGCCCCTCTACAAGATCTTCTGCGACCCGTTCAACACCGCGGGACTGATCATTGACCCGCTGGCGCACGGCGGCTTCATCCTCGAGGTCCACGATCTGATCGAGCATCGCCGGATCCGCTTCACGTGTCCCGAGGACCTGTACGACCTGCTCGTGTACATCGGCACCCCGGGGCGGTTCGTCATCAAGCACGTCTTCCGCCGCGATCGGCCTGCCGAGCCGGTTGCGTCCACATCGACCTCGCGGCTCTCGCTGATCGCGGGAAGGTACGTGGGCAAGGACGACCCGATCATGATCGTCCGCGCCCAGAGCGGGCTGCCTGCGATCGGCGAGGTGCTCGAGCCGTTCGCCAACCCGCATCTGGTAGCGGGCTGGATGCGCGGCTCCCACAACGGGCCCCTGATGCCGTGCGCGCTCGATAAGAGCACTCCCGCCCGCTTCGACGGTCCGCCCCGCGTGGTCGGGATGGGGTTCCAGCTCGCCGAGGGGCGCCTGATCGGGCCACGCGACCTGCTCGGAGACGCCTCGTTCGACCGGGCGCGGGAGCAGGCACTCGAGCTGGCTGACCACATGCGCCGCATGGGGCCCTTCGAGCCCGGTCGCCTGCCGATGGAGGACATGGAGTACACGACGATGCCCGCCGTCGCCGACCGCCTGAGCGAGCGTTGGGAGCCGATCGAGGAACCCGTCGCGGCGACCGCCTGAGTCGGCTGCGCAGCCGGGATCCAGCGCGCTCCCGCGTGGCGAGCGCGGGGCCGCGTTTCGCGGAGAGCTCTAGCCGCTGCGACGCCGGCTCAGGCTCGACCCCACGCGAGGATCCCGACTACGTCGAGACTCGACAGGACTCCCACCGCTCGTCCTGCCTCGGTCACTATCAAGTGGCTTACCCCGTGCTCCTTCATCACCTGCGCGGCGCGCGAGAGGCTTTCCTCGGGGCCGACGGTCGGCAACTCGGTGCCGGCGGCCTCGCCGGCGGTTATCAGGTCCATGTCGCCGTCCGCGGCCGCCAGGACATCGGCGTCCGTCACGACTCCCCACCCGGAGTCACCCGCGCCTAGATCGCTTACGACCACGGAGTGGATGTGCCGTTCGGCCATGATCTGGGCCACGGTGCGAAGAGGCGTCTCCCGAATGCAGGAGACCACCCCCGGATGCATTGCGTCGCTCACCTGCGCCTTCTCGAACGAGGGGATGCGGTAGCTCCCCTCAACCCCGGTGGTCCCCATCTCGCACCGCTCCTTCCTTGTCGATCCTTGCTCCGATCCGCGCCCGAGGGACCGTCCGCACCGGGCTCGCGGGCGCTCGGCCGCGATTCTAGGGTCGATGGGCTTGGCGGGCTCCGGAGCCGGTCCACGGAGCGGCCGCCCGCGCTCGAGCTCCAACCCATCGTCCCGCGACCTCCGCTCAGGCCGGGTCCGTTGCCTCGCCCACCCTCAGGTCAAGGCCGTCGTACGCGGGGGCGGCTTTCGCGCAGAGAGAGGCGACCTCACGGCGCAATCGCTCGTGCGGCGGGGCCGTTCGGCCGATCTGCGTGAGCCGGATTCGGCGCACGGGCCAAGTGCACAGATCCGGCAGTTCCGCATCGATCGTCAGATGCGTGTGGAGGCGCCGGCGCCACATCGCCCCGTCCACGACCAAGAGATCGGCGCCGTTGGCGAAGCGCCGCAGGGCCGAGGTCAGGCGCGCCACATCGGAGGCGTAGACGAGCACGCGGTCACCTGCCTCGATCCGCCAAGCGAATGTCGGAAACCGCCGGTCCCGTGCGTGAGGCACCGTGAGGGCGGTGACCGAGAGCGAGCCGATCCGGCGCGGCTGCCCGGGACGGACCCGCACGAGCTCGCAGCAGTCGAGGCGGCGAGAGCGCTCACGCACGACGGCGATCGTCGCCGGACTGGCCAGGACCGGAAGCGGTGACGAGGCTCGCTGGCTCCACCAGGCGCCGAGGGCGGCCATCCCGCCACACGCGTCTCGATGGCCGTGCGTCAGCAGTACGGCGTCGAGGTCCTCGAGCCCGTCCGACTGCACGGCAAAGTGGCGAGTGGCATCGATAAGCACCCTCGCCCCGTGCTCGACAAGCGCCGAGCTCTCCAGACGCGCCGAGCGACCGCGACCGGGGGTGCCGCCGCTCGCGCCCGTCCCGAGGAAGCGAATCCTCACTTTCCCTCGTGGAGGCTCGGTTGGCCAGCCTGTGCGAGGCGGTCCTCAGGCACGGAGGCTGCAGGAGATGCGGAGCGCCGTGCCGGCCGGAGAATCTTCAGCAGCCAACGGGCGTCCCGGCTGTCAGGAGGCACTTCAAGCGCCGATCGAGTCTACGCGGCACCATGATGTCGCGGGCCCGCTCGGCGGCGAGCTTGCGATCATCCGTCGCCGATGCCTAACGACCTCCGGCTGAAGGCCGAAGCGCTGCGGAAGCGCTGCAATCCCGCCGACCTGGGCTTCGAGAGCACGGCCGAGGTCGAGCCGCTCGAGGGCATGATCGGGCAACCGCGGGCGCTGAGCGCGGTCGGTGTGGGGCTCGAGATCGAGTCGCCCGGCTACAACCTCTTCGTGACCGGGCTCGCCGGGACCGGTCGGCGGAGCATGATGGAGGAGCATCTCAAGGACCGCGCACGGCGGAAGGATGCGCCCGCCGACTGGCTCTACCTGTCCAACTTCGCGAGCCCCGACAAGCCGCTTGCGGTACGGCTCGGCCCTGGCCGCGCCGGCGCCTTCGCGAGGGCTATGGATCGCCTCGTGCGCGAGGCGAGAGAGCGCATCCCGCGGGCGTTCGAAAGCGAGGCGTATGGCCAGCGGCGGGCCGAGATCGCGGCCGATCTCGAGAAGCGCCGTGACGAGGCTGTCGCCGAGTTGCGCGAGTTCGCGCGCCAACGCGATCTGGCCCTGGAATTGACCCCGGCAGGTGCGGTCACTATCCCGGTCGCTGGCGGCAAGCCCCTTCCGCCGCAGCAATTCCGCTCCCTGCCGGCCGAGACGAGACGACGGTTCGAGGAGCACAACGAGGAGGTGAAGGCCCGGCTCCCGGGGCTCATGAAGCGGCTTCGGGAGATAGAGCGGGAGGGCGCCGCCCAGGTGACGGACCTCGACCGCGAGGTCGCCATGTTCGCGATCGGTCATCTCGTGGACGACGTCAAGGAGGAGTTCCCGGGCTCGGAGGCGATCGGGGACTGGCTCGACCGGGTCCGCGAGGACATGATCGAGAACATCTCGCGCTTCCGCCGCGCGGAGGGCGGCGAGGAGAGCGGGATCCCCGACATCCTTGCCGCCGGGCTTCGCGACGCCCGGGAGGACTTCTTTCGGCGATACCGGCCGAACGTGCTGGTCGAGAACGAGGCCGGGGGAGGGGCACCCGTCGTCGTCGAGACGAACCCGACCTATTACAACCTGTTCGGGCGGATCGAGTACGAGTCCGCCTTCGGCGCCGTCCGCACCGACCACCTTCACGTCAAGGCCGGCTCCCTCCACCGCGCGAACGGCGGCTACTTGGTCCTCCAGGCACTCGATGCGCTCGCCCAGCCCTTCGTCTGGAGCAAGCTCAAAGAGGCGCTGCGGACGAGGCAGCTCCGGATCGAGAGCATCGGGACCCAGCTCATGCTCTTCCCGTCCACCACGCTGGAGCCGGAATCGTTGGAGCTCGACGTCAAGGTGGTCATGATCGGCCCGCCGGCGCTCTACACGCTGCTCCACCAGCTCGACGAGGACTTCGCCAAGCTGTTCAAGATCAGGGTGGACTTCGATGTCTCCATGCCGCGAGGAGACGATGAGGTCAGGCAGTACGCCCGGTTCATCGCCCGGCGGGTCGCCGAGGACGGGCTGCCGCACTTCGGCAAGGACGCCGTCGCTCGGCTCGTGGAGCACGGCTCGAGGCTCGCGGGTCATCAGGAGAAGCTTTCGCTGCGGCTGATCCGGGTAGCCGATCTGGTCGCCGAGGCGGGCCACTGGGCGGAGGCGGATGGCAGCGAGCTAGTCCGTGCCGAGCACGTCGAGCGGGCCATCGCGGAGCGGGTCTATCGCTCCAATCTCGTCGAGGAGAAGGTGCAGGAGCTGATCGAGGAGGGGACGCTGATCATCACGACGGCGGGCGAGCGGGTCGGGCAGGTGAACGGGCTCTCGATCGTCCCGCTGGGCGATTACGAGTTCGGGCGCCCCACCCGTATCACGGCCACGGTTGCGGTTGGCGACGGCGCGCTCGTCCACGTGGACCGCGAGACTGAGATGAGCGGCCCCCTCCACGACAAGGGCTTCCTGATCCTCTCCGGGTTCCTCCAGGAGAGGTTCGGCGAGCACCGGCCGCTATCGCTCCACGCCAGCACGGTCTTCGAGCAATCCTATGACGAGGTCGAGGGCGACTCCGCCTCCTGCGCCGAGCTCGTGGCCCTGCTCTCGGCGCTCGCCGAAGTCCCCGTGCGGCAGGGGATCGCGATCACGGGCTCCGTCAACCAGCACGGCCAAGTGCAGGCGATCGGGGGGGTGAACGAGAAGGTGGAGGGGTTCTTCCGCGTCTGCCGACGGCTCGGGCTCGACGGGTCTCAGGGCGTCTTGATCCCAGCGGCCAACGTCGAGCACCTGATGCTGGACCGGGAAGTCGCCGACGCGGTCGCTGCGGGCGAGTTCAGCATCTTCGCCGTGCGCACCGCCGACGAGGCGCTGGAGGTCTTGACCGGCGTGCCGGCCGGGGAGCGGGGCCCTGATGGCACCTTTCCCGAGGGCACGATCAACCGGCGCGCCGAGGATCGCCTGGCGGCGTTCGCGGACACGGCCCGCACCTTCCGCGCGGAGCGCGGCGAGCACGCGTAGGCGCCCTGACCGCGCCGCGGCGAGCGCTTCGCCAGGGACGGGCCGAGACGCAGGCGACGGCGGCATGCGCCGCGCATCGCCGGGCGGGCTACTTCTTGGTGCGGGTCGTCGAGCTCCGGCGCGAGCTGGTCGTGCTGCGGCGCGTCGCCGTTCTGCGGGCGGGCGTCGCCTTCCGTCCGGCCGCGGCCGCCTGAACCTGCTCGAGGTCCTTGGCGATGCGGTTGCTCACCCGCCGCAGGTTCTTGCGGGCATCGCGGAACGTCCGGTCGAAGTCGTGCAAGAGCTCGCGCGACCCACGCCCCATCTCCTTGCGCAGATCCTTGAGCGCGGCCTCGGTGGCATCCACGGAGTCCTGGAGCCGCTTGAGGGCGCGCTGGCCGGCGCCACGCGCGCGCGACGTCGAGCTCCTCGTGCTGCTGGCCCGTGCGGGCATCTCCACCTCCTTCAAGAGAGCAACCTGTCGCGCCGCAGCCTACGCTCTTTCCGCTTCTTCGCAACCCCCCGTGGGGGCTCACCCGGCCAGCCCGCGCAGCGCTGCGACCGGGTGTCCGTAGTTTCCCCATACGCGATCTGGCCACTCGCCCGGATGCGCTCGCGCCACGCCGCGGTGAGACTGCGGACATGGAGATTGCATGCCCGCATTGCGGCGCTGAGAACTTCACCATCCCCGGCTGGGCGGACCGTGATCGGTGCAGTCGCTGCGGGCGCCAGCTTGCCCAGGGCGAATTGCAGTCCACAGGCGAGGATTGGGCGCGCCGGTACGTCCGCAGGTTCCGCCGGCGCACGCAGCGAAAGCCGTCATCGCTCACGATGCTGTGAGCGTCCGGGCTGGGCCGTGCGGGAAACGCCGACGATAGAGGAGCCGGTCGAGATCCAGGCTCTGTCGCGCGCGGAGATCGCCACGCTCTCCGATGAGATCCGCGCCCTCGCCCGCGAGCGAGACGCGATCATCCTCGCTCACAACTATCAGGTTCCCGAGGTTCAGGACGTGGCCGATTACGTCGGCGATTCTCTCGGCCTCTCCCGCCAGGCGGCCGCGAGCGACGCGAAGGTCATCGCCTTCTGCGGCGTCCACTTCATGGCCGAGACGGCTTCGATCCTGGCGCCTGAGAAGACGGTCCTGATTCCGGACCTCGAGGCGGGTTGCTCGCTGGCGGACTCGATCACCGCGGCGGAGCTTCGCAACTGGAAGCTCCGCAATCCGGGCGCCGTGACGGTCATGTACGTCAACACCTCCGCCGCGGTCAAGGCGGAAACTGACTACTGCTGCACCTCGGCCAACGCGGTGGCGGTGGTCGAGCACGTCCGCTCGACTCACGGCGAGGACACCCAGATTCTCTTCGGGCCCGACATGTGGCTGGCCAGCTACGTCGAGCGGCTCACCGGGAAGGGAATGACCGTTTGGCCTGGCGAGTGCCACGTGCACGCGGGCATCCGGCCCGAGGACATCGCTCGACTGCGGTCCGAGCGGCCCGGGGCCGAGTTCCTGGTCCACCCGGAGTGCGGCTGCGCCACACAATGCATGGAGTACATCGCCGCGGGCGACGTTCCCGATGGCGGAGTCCACATCCTGGGCACGTCGGGCATGCTGCGCCATGTGCGTGAGCGCGCCCGGGGCGACTTCATCGTCGCCACCGAGACCGGGATGCTCTACCCGCTTCGAAAGGCAGCGCCCAGGGCCCGCCTCACCCCCGCCAACCCGCGCGCGGTCTGCAAGTACATGAAGATGATCACGCTTCCCAAGCTGCGGGACTCCCTGCGCGAGATGAGATTCGAGGTGCGGGTTCCCGACGAGATAGCCGAAAGAGCGCGGCTTCCGATCGAGCGCATGATCGAGATCGGCTGAGGGCTGGGCGTGCTGGGCAGAGGCTGGAAGGTCGGACGCCTAGCCGGCATCCCGATCGGCATCCAGCCGCTGTGGCTCGCGATCGTGGCGCTGATCACCTGGTCGCTCGGCGCCGCCTACTACCCGGACCGCATTGGAGACGCGCCTGCCGCGGCTGCCTACCTCCTCGGCTTCGCGAGCGCCCTGCTCCTCTTCGGCAGCATCCTGCTCCACGAGCTTGGCCATGCCGTGGCCGCGAGGCGGCGCGGCATCCGGATCGAGGGGATAGACCTCTGGCTCCTCGGGGGCGTGGCGAAGCTCCGGGATTCGCCTCACACAGGCGAGGACGAGTTGCGCTACGCCGCTGCCGGGCCGGCCGTTACCGTGCTGATCGCCGCGATCTTCGCCGGGATCGCGGTCGCGATGCCGCAGAGCGCCCCGGATGCGCTGCGCGCTCTCGTGGACTACCAGGTGCTCGTCAACCTCCTGATCCTGGGCTTCAACCTGATACCCGCCTTTCCGCTCGACGGCGGGAGGATCCTTCGGGCGCTCATATGGCGCCGCTCAGGCGATCTCGCCCGCGCGACAGCCAGCGCCGCCGCGATCGGTCGCGGGTTCGCCTTCGCGTTCATCGGCCTGGGCGTGGTCGCGGCGCTGAGCGGCGCCGTCGCGGGGCTTTGGCTGAGCCTGATCGGCATCTTTCTGATCGCCGCGGGCCGGGCGGAGGAGCAGCAGCAGGAGCTCGCCGCGGCCCTCGGCGGTATCGAGGCGCGGGCGCTCGCCGCCATGCCGGCCGTGACCGTCGAGGCGTCCACACCGCTCGAAGAGGCGCTGCGCACGCGATTTGCCCGCTACCGGTTCTACGCCTTTCCCGTCATCGAGAGCGGCAGGCCGGTCGGCCTGCTCACGATCTCGCGCATCGAATCGCTTTCGCCCGCGGAGCGACATGCGCTCACGGCGGGCGACGTCGCGGAGCGCGATCCCGGCCTCTTCATCGGCGAGCGTGACGACGTGTCGAACCTGCTTCAGCGGCCGGCTTTCGCCCGTGTCGGCCGTGCCGTGGTGCTCGGGGAGCGGGGCGAGGTCGGCGTCCTCTCGGCGACCGACGTAGCAAGGGCACTCCGCGTCTCACGGCTGGGCGACGGCCCCTTCCACGGTCTCGACGGGCGTGAGGCCGCGCCGGACCGCTGGCGGAGCCCGTTCTCGTTCCGTAGTTGACGCGCCGCGCGTCGGGTGGTTTGCCCGGATGCGTCAGGGCGCCCTTCGGCGTAGCCTCGCGAGCGGCCATGGGCGATGAGCTAACCGCTCTCGATGCGACCTTCCTCGAGCTCGAGGAGGCCGACGACAGCGCCCACATGCACATCGGGGCCGTGGCCTTGTTTCAGCCGCCCGCGGGCCGAGCGCCTCCCAGCCTGGACGAGGTCCGCGCCGAGACGGAGGCGCGCCTCGACGACCTGCCCCGGTACCGCCAGCGCCTCTCCAGTCAGCGCACCGGAGGTCTTCACTGGCCGCGCTGGGTGGAGGACGAGCGGTTCCGGATCGAGCGGCACGTCACCGCTGCCCAGTTGCCCCGGCCCGGCGGGACGCGCGAGCTCCTGGCGTGGGCGGGCGGCTACTTCTCGCAGCGGCTCGACCGAACCAGGCCGCTGTGGGAGATCGTGCTCATCGGCATGGGCGATGGCCGCTGGGCCCTCGTCAGCAAGACGCATCACTGCATGGTGGACGGGGTCGGGTCCGTGGAGCTCGCCCACACGCTCTTCGACGTCGAGCCAGAGGCGCCAAGCCGCGCCGCTCGCCGCGCGACGCCACCTCACGCCCGAGGCGGCCCCGAGGAAGGGAACAGGGCCTACCTGCCTTCGCTGGTCGGCGGAGGTCTGCGGTTGGCAACCGCGCCGCCACGCCTCGCGGGCCGCCTCGTTCGAGGCGCGGCGCTGCGGGCTTGGCGAGGTGCTACGTCTCCGACCGCGGAGGCGCGCCGGGCTGCGGACACGCTCAGGCGCGCCGCGGCCCTCGCGGAGCTGATCGTCCGCGACGAGGTGATCCCCGCTCCGCACACCAGCCTCAACGACCCGATCGGCGCGCGGCGCAGGCTGGCCACCCTCTCCGTTCCCCTGGCCGGGATGAAGCAGATCAGGGCGGCGCTCGGCGGCACCGTGAACGACGTCGTCCTGGCGGCCGCCTCAGGCGGCTTTCGCGAGCTGCTCATGAGCCGCGGCGAGCCGCTCCCTTCCCGCGGCCTGCGCGCCATGGTCCCGGTGAGCATCCGCGGGGCAGCCGATCGCCTCGCGGTCGGCAACCGGATAACGTCGCTCTTCGTCAACCTCCCGATCGCCGAGGAAGACCCGCTCGCGCGTTACCGGACGGTGACGGAGGAGGCGGAGGGCCTCAAATCCGGATCGCAGGCACAGGGATCGCTTGCCGTCCTCGATCTCACGGGCTACGCGCCGCCGATCGTCCATAGCTTCCTCGCTCGCAGCCTCTACGCGACGCGGCTCTTCAACGTCACGATCACCAACGTTCCCGGCCCACAGCGTCCCCTGTACGCGTTCGGCTCTCGTCTGCGGGCAGTGTGGCCGCTGGTGCCGCTCGCGGCCAACCATGCGGTCGGCGTGGCCGTCTTCAGCTACGACGGGGATGTCTGCTTCTCGCTCAACGCCGACCGGGACGCGGTTCCCGACCTGGACGTCCTAGCGTCAGGCATCTCGTCGGCCCTCGACGAGCTGCGCCGGCTCGCGGTGGACGCCGAGCGCCGGCACGTCCGGAGCACGGCGGGTTGACGCGCTCACAGCTCGTTACACGACCGCCCCGGAGCCAGGCGGTCCCCTTCGCGCGAGGCCCGGTATCCGGGCAGGGGGTGGCTGGATCACACGCCGGCGCCGAGGCTATACTGCCCGCTCCGTCCAAGCCCGTCGCGCGCCCGCTCGGAGAAGGCGCGGAACTCGGGAGGTCAAATTGCACAGCTCTTCCGCCCACCGCACGCCGCGCACTGCGCGCCTTTCGCCCCACCGCGCGTACCGCCCCCGCCGCCCGCCGGCCAGCGTCGAGGATCGCGATGCCTGCGCGATCTACGCGTCCGTGCGCAAGGACGCGACGCCGAGCCGCGCGCCCGTCGAGCTGGCGCTGGCGAACCTCCAGAAGATGCTCCACCGCGCCGGCAACGTCGACGGCGAGGGCGACGGCTGCGGCATCCTCGTCGACATCCCGCGCCTGATCTGGGCCGAGGAGGTGAGGGCGGGCGGCCACAGCCCCGCGCTCGCCCGGGACGAGGGGTTCGCCGTCGCCCACGTCTTCATCCCCAGGGCGCAGGACCCCGAGCGGGCGCGACACGACGCCCGCGGGATCCTCGGCCGGGGCGGCTTCCGCATCCTGGCCGAGCGCCTCGGCGCCACCGACTCGAAGGCGCTCGGCCCGACCGCGCGGGAGGAGGAGCCGCACTTCTGGCAGGTCGGCGGCCTGGTCGCGGAGCCGGAGCGCAGCGACCGGGTGCTGTTCGACCTGATGGTCGAGCTCGAGCGCGAGCTCGGCTTCCACGTCGCCTCGTTCTCCAGCTCGACCTGTGTCTACAAGGTGATGGGCGCGCCGAAGGTGCTGGGCGAGTACTACCCGGACCTCCGCGACGAGCGCTTCGCGACCGCTAGCTGCTTCGGGCACAACCGCTACTCGACCAACACCTGGCCGTCGTTCCGCCGCGTCCAGCCGTTCACCGTGCTCGGGCACAACGGCGAGATCAACACGATCGAGCAGCTCCGCCAGCAGGCGCGGATGCTGGGCGTGCCGATCGAGCCGGGCAGCTCCGACTCGCAGGACCTGAACCGCGTCGTGGACACGCTCATCCGCCGCCGAGGGCTGTCGCTTGCCGAGGCGCTCGAGCTGGTCGTGCCGCCGATCGTGGACGAGATCCGCTCCCTGCCGGCGGACCTGCACGGCTTCTACATGTACCTGCGCCAGGCGATGGGGCCGTTCGCGCAGGGGCCGGTCGCCCTGATCGCCCGCCACGGCGACGAGTGCGTGTTCAGCGCCGACGCGCTCGGCCTGCGCCCGCTCTGGGCCCTGGAGACGGCGGAGGACTTCATCTTCAGCTCCGAGCCCGGCGTCGTCAGCTGCGGGGAGATGGTCGCCGAGCCGAAGCCGCTCGCCCCGGGCGAGAAGCTCATGGTCACGATCGACCGCGAGCGGCGCGCCGCCGCCCTTCACAGCCACGCAGAGCTGCAGCGGATCGTCGCCGCGCGCTGGCTCGAGCGGACCGGGGCGGGCGAGGTGGCGCCCTACGAGCGCGCGCTCGCAACCGGCGGGCCGCTCGAGGGCCCCGAGATCCCGGGCTACACCTCGGCGGGGCCGTCGGAGCCGGTCAAGGTCGCCGAGAACATCCTCGCCGGGTTCGGCTGGCAGCGCGACGACGTGAAGCTCTGCCAGCAGATGGCCTCGAACGGCGCCGAGCCGATCGGCTCCCTGGGCTACGACGGGCCGCTCGCCGCGCTCTCGCCGGAGCGCCAGAACCTGGCGGACTACTTCAAGGAGACGGTGGCGGTCGTCACCAACCCGGCGATCGACCGCGAGCGCGAGATCGAGCACTTCTCGACCCGCGCCGTCTTCGGGCGCCGGCCGTCGCTCGACGATCCGGCCGCCGACACGCGCAGCGTCGAGACCTCGTTCCCGGTCATCCTCGGCGGGCACCACGATTTGGCGCCGCTCGGGGACTCCGTCTACCGCCGCATCGCGCGCGACCACCGCACCTACCTGCTCGAGGACCTCTGGGAGGAGTTCCGCGACCGCGCGGGAGCGCTCGACGTCGCCCTGCTCGAGTCGGAGACGACCGCGGGCGCGATCGAGCGGCTCAAGCAGGAGGCGGTGAAGCGAGTGCGCAACGGGGCCGAGCTGCTCGTCCTCACCGACCGCACCGTCTACGACGGCGAGCGCCGCTACCTGGACCCGCACCTCGCCGTCTCGGCGGTGGACCAGGCGCTCAAGCAGTTCCGCGGCGAGCCGGGCGAGGAGAACCTGCGGCGGCGCTGCTCGATCGTGCTCCGCTCCGCCGCCATCCGCAATGTCCACGACGTCGTGATGGCGCTCGGCCTCGGCGCCGACGGCGTCTGCCCCTACGTGATGATCGAGGTCATCTGCGTGGAGGACTACGAGCAGGACGTCTCGAACATCTGCGCCGCCCTCCGAAAGGGAATCGAGAAGGTGATCTCGACGATCGGGATCCACGAGGTGCGTGGCTACGCGCGCCAGTTCTCCTCGATCGGGCTGAAGCCGGAGCTGGTGGAGATCTTCCAGACCGAGGCGTTCGCCGGCTCCGAGCGAAGCGGCGTCGGCTTCGCCGAGCTCGACGCCGACAGCGACGAGCGCTTCCGCATCCTGCGCGGCGACGCGGAGGCGAAGCCGGCCAAGACCTTCCGCTTCTACCCCAAGGTCTACAAGGCGGCGATCGCGGCCGCCAACGGCACCGCCAGCTACGAGGAGTATTCGGAGAAGGTGCGCGAGCTCGAGCGCTCCAGCCCGATCTCGATGCGCCACATCATGGACCTGCGGCCCGGCGGCGAGCCGCTCGATCCCGCGGCCGCGGATCCGAGCGTCGGCCACCACGACTACCCGCTCGTGATCTCCTCGATGAGCTTCGGCTCGCAGTCGGAGCCCGCCTTCCGCGCCTACGCCGAGGCGGCGAAGGCGATCAACATCCTCTGCATCAACGGCGAGGGGGGCGAGATCCGCGACATGTACGGCCGCTACCGCAAGTGGCGCGGGCAGCAGGTCGCATCCGGGCGCTTCGGCGTCTCGGCCGAGATGCTCAACTCCTCCTACGTCGCGGAGATCAAGATCGGCCAGGGGGCGAAGCCGGGCGAGGGCGGCCACCTGCCGGGCAAGAAGGTCTCCGAGAAGGTCGCCGCCGCCCGCAACGCCTCGCCGGGCACCGACCTGATCTCGCCGTCCAACAACCACGACCTCTACTCGATCGAGGACCTGGCGGAGCTGATCGACGAGCTCAAGACCGTGAACCCGGACCTGCGCGTCTCGGTCAAGGTCCCGGTGGTGCCGAACATCGGCACGATCGGGCTCGGGATCGCCAAGGCCGGCGCCGACATCATCACCCTCTCCGGCTTCGAGGGCGGGACCGGCGCGGCCCGCCAGCACGCGCTTCGCCACGTGGGCCTGCCATCCGACATCGGCACGCGCCTCGTCCACCGCGCCCTGATGGAGGCGGGGATCCGAAACCGGGTCGAGATCTGGGCCGACGGCGGCTACCGGCACGGCTACGACGTCGTGAAGCTGATCTGCATGGGCGCCAACCGGGTCGCCTTCGGGACCCTGGCGATGGTCTCGCTCGGCTGCACGATCTGCCGCGGCTGCCAGCTCGACACCTGCCACGTCGGCATCGCGACCCAGATCGAGACGGTCGCCGAGGCGCAGCAGCACGGGCTCAAGAAGTTCACGCCGCAGGACGTGCCGACCGCGGCCGAGAGCTGCGCGCGCTTCTTCCAGGCGATGGGCGAGGAGGTGCGGCGGGTCACCGCCGAGCTGGGCTTCGAGCGCACGCAGGACATGGTCGGCCGCTACGACCTCCTCGAGCAGGTCTCCCACGCGGACCGCCTCGACCTCGCCGAGCTGATCACGCCGCTCGAGGAGTTCCTCGACCTGGAGCCCGTCGACCTCCCGGTCGCGGCCGAGGAGGTGATGGCCGAGGCCCGGGCGGAGGCGGGGCTGGTCGTGGCGCGGCCGATCCGGATGGAGCCCAAGGAAGCCTCGAGCCGCCTCGCCGGCTTGGCCGGCAGCGTGTTCTCGGGCTCCGTCGTGCGCGAGGAGTTCCCGCGGCCGACCGACGCCCACGACCGCGTCCTCGGCACCGAGCTCGCGGGCGCGATCTCCCGGGCGCGCCTCTACGAGGGCGCTCCCGAGGGCGACCCGAACGACGTCCTCGCCGAGCTCAGCTTCGACGGCGGCTCCGTCGCCGGCCAGGGCTTCGGCGCCTTCAACACCTGGGGCCTCGTCGTGCGCGTCGAGGGCGGCGCCCAGGACGGGGTCGGCAAGACGATGCTGGGCGGGACCGTCTCGATCATGAAGGGCCGCAACCGCGAGGGGCGCCGGATCAACGGTTCCGTGGGCAAGTCCTTCGCCTACGGCGCCCAGCGCGGCCGCCTCTTCGTGCAGGGCTCGGCCGACTCGCGCTTCTGCATCCGCCTCTCGGGCGCCGACGTCGTGCTCGGCGGCGAGCCGGAGGAGCCGCTCGACGACTCCCGCGGCTGCATCGCCGACCGCGCCAACGCCAAGGGCTTCGCCTTCGAGTACATGACGTCGGGGCGGGCCGTGGTGCTGGGCGACATCGGCCCCTGGGCCTGCGCGGGCATGACCGGCGGGCGCGTCTACGTGCGCGTGAACCCCGAGTGGAACCTCGACCGCGCGGCGATCGAGCGGCGCCTCGGCGCCGGCGCCAAGGTCAGCCTCGAGGAGCTCGACGCCGAGGGCATGCTCGACGTCGAGGAGCTGCTCGGCCGCTACGCCGACGAGCTGCGCGCCACGGGCCAGGACGACGAGGCCGAGCGCGTCCTCGCCCTCGCGGCCCGCTCGCGGGAGAGCTTCCTGATGATCGTTCCCGAGCGGGTCCAGGCCGACCCGAACATCTCGACCGAGTAGGGGCCGCCGCCCGGGGCCACGCCGCGGGCTCGCCGCCGCCTGAGCGAGCGGAAAAAAATCACCGGAATCGGGTATGACGGCGACGCCCAGGCTTGTTAGACACTTGCCCGATGCGAGCACCTGGGGGGCGTCGGGCAAGCCTGCCGGCCGCGTTCGGGATCTTCGCCGCTGCGGTCGCCGCGGCGGTGGCGATGGGCCCGGCGGCGGCGATCGCAGGGCCGGAGCACGGACCTGCGCGATGCGCGCCACGCCCGTTCGCTAGCTGCGCGCACGCCGACTACACGCTCGGCTCGCTCGGGGCGGCGGACTTCCGCGGCGCCGACCTGCGCGGCTCCGTCTTCAACGGCGCGTGGCTGCGGGGGGCGTCGTTCGCGGGCGCCGACCTGCGCGGCGCCGACCTGCGCGGCACGACGCTGACCGCCGCGAGCCTGCGCGGGGCGCGGCTTCGCGGCGCGAACCTCGCGGATGCGAACCTGCGCTTCGCGCGCGTGCGCAATCGCCAGCTCCGAGCGGCCTACCTCTGCCGGACCGAGCGGCCGGGCGGAAGCGTCGCGATGCGCGATTGCGACCGGCCGGCTCCGCTCCAGCCTCCACCGCCCCATGCCCGCGTCTCGGCTGCGGTGGCGCGAGCCGCCGCTCGCCCGCGGCTCGTCCCGCGCGCGCGACCGGAGCCGGCGACGCCCCGGCGCGCGCAGCCGAGCGTCAGCCTCGCCCGCGCCCTCGGCGCCGGGGCTGCGGGCGCCCGCGCGAAGGCCGCTCCGCGTAGGCACAGGGGCGCCCGCCTGAGGGTTCGCGTCGTCGGCCCCGGCTCGGTGAAGGCGAGCGCCGGCAGGCTCGCGTGCCCGGGCACGTGCTCGGCGCGCTACCGCGTGGGCGATCGGGTCGTGCTTCGCGCCCGGCCGCAGCGGGGTGCGTCGTTCGCGGGCTGGTCGGGCGCCTGCCGCGGAACCGGGACTTGCGCGATCCGGCTGCGCGCGCGGCGTTACCGCGTCACCGCGACCTTCAAGACGGGCGCTCCCTGCCCGGTACCCCAGTCGCTCGACTCCGACGGCGACGGGCTCCCGGATTGCATGGAGCTCTCCGGCTGGGCGCTCACCGTCCGTACCCCGCAGGACCTGTCCGCCGGGGACTCGACCTCCCTCCGCGTGAGCTCGGACCCCCAGAAGCCCGACACCGACGGCGACGGCGTTCCGGACGGCGTCGAGTTCGCCCGCAACTCGAACCCGCGGGCAACCGACACGGATCTCGACGGGCTGAGCGACGAGGAGGAGATCGTGAAGTGGCGGACGCTCGCGGCCGACGCGGACTCCGACGGGGACTCGCGCCCGCCAGACGGCGGGCCGCGGGATCCGCGGCTCTTCGACGGGAACGAGGTCCGGGACCTGCACACGAACCCGCACAACCCGGACACGGACGGCGATTCGATCAGCGACTACCTCGAGGTCGTCCGCGAGGGCACGAACCCGCGGATCGCGGACCTGCCGAACGTGTCGCTCGTCGCCGTCCCCGGGCTCTCGAACCCGCAGCTCGAGCTGGACTACACGGTCGAGGACACGACCGGCACGGAGAGCGAGTCGGCTCAATCGACCGAGATCACGTCGGGCAGCGAGACCTCCACCGAGACCAGCGTCGAGACCACGAACGAGACGACCAACGAGTACCAGGCGGGCGAGAAGTGCGGGTTCTCCGCGGACGAGATCGGGTGCACCGAGAGCTTCAAGTACACGCGCACCGAGACCGAGAGCGTGACCAACGGCACGACGTCCGAGTTCTCCAACAGCCAGGAGACGAGCCGGGCGGCGGAGGAGGTAGCTCAGCGCTCGGCGGAGCGAAAGGTCACGCTCGAGCCGACCGGGTGCATGCAGGTCGTGCTGCGGCTCGAGAACACCGGCCCCGTCTCGGTGTCGGTCGGGAACCTGCAGGTGCTCGCGCTCACGCAGAGCCCGGAGAACCGCACCGACTCGGAGCTTCTCGCGGCCCTGCTCCCGATCCAGGGACGCGTCCAGGCGAGCACCTGCCCCGCTACCGAGGTCGGCTTCGGCCCGGTCGAGCTGCCGCCGGGGGGATCGGCGGACGTGGCGTTCGGTCAGCTCGTCAACTCACGGGTGCTGCTCAAGTACATGTCGAACCCGACGCCGATCACCTACCAGCTCGGGCCGATCACCATGCACGGGACGAACCTCGCCGGCCAGGACGCGGACTTCCTCGGCGGCGTCGCCCAGGAGGTGAGCAACCACACGGCCCGGGTCGAGGTCGACTTCGGCGACGGCACGATCCGCGAATACAACGTCGCGACCGGATTCAGCTACGCACCGGACGGCGCGCGCGAGGGTTTGACGCTCGGCGACGTCCTCGGCCCCGAGCTGGCCGATCTCGATCCCCAGTACACGAGCGCCAGCCCGAGCGCCGTGCGCGCTTTGCGGAACCCGGACACCGGCGACGTGGTCGCGAACGGATCGGGCGTCGTCGGGGGCGCGTGGAACCTCTTCGGGGACGCGCAGGGGATCGGCGACGGGACCACGAACTGGAGCGATGTCGTGCTGAGGCCGGGCGACACCGTGAGCCTCTCCTTCCAGCGGGACGCGGACCAGGATGGCCTTCCCGACAGCTACGAGGGCCTGATCGGCACGAACCCGCAGTCGCAGGACACCGACGGCGACGGGCTCGGCGACGCGTTCGAGGCGCGGACCGGCTGGACCGTCCCCTTCGCGCGCGGCAACCAGAGCTCCTACCACGTTTTCCCGAGCCCGATCTCGTGCGATGGCGACGGCGATGGCTCGCCGGACGGCCCCGGTCCCGGCAACGCCACGTTCGGACCCTGCCCGACCGGTCAGGGGCCGGAGAGCACGAGGCTAACCGACCCGACGCTGGCCGACACGAACGGGGACGGGCTGCTCGACGGCGACCAGTCGCAGGATGACGCGCTCCGCGCGGTGCCGTTCGGCGGCCGGCTCCCGCAGCTGATCCGCGTCTGGGGCGGCCCCGGCGACTTCGGCGACGCGCGGCCGATCGGGATCGCCGTCGACACGAACCAGCCGCTCGTGGACGAGAACGGGGCGACTGCTCCCATCGACAGCTACGTGATCGCGCGCGAGCCGAACGCCGCCGGCGACGACCTCGTGTTCAAGTTCAACGGCAATCCCCGGGTCGTGGCTCCGTATCGAGCCCTCGGGCCCGGCAGCGTCCTCTTCCCGTCCGAGGGCGACTTCCCCGGCAACCCCGGCCTGAGCGTCGCCGCGACCGGGATCGCCGTTGCCCCGGGACAGGTCGGCACGGGCTCGAGCGCGGGCAGCCCGGTCGTGGTGAACTACTACGTCAAGGATCCGACCACGATCACGGACGCGTCGGCGGCGACGAACGCGTTCACGACCTTCAACGGCACGACCGGCGAGGATCTCTTCGGCAACGCGAACCAGAGCGGCGTAATCGCGGGCGAGTACGGCGCCGACTGCTGCTTCGCCTCGCCGATCCTCGGGCCGTCGCCCGCCCGGATCGGGAACGGCTACCTCGACGTCGTCTCGCCGAACTCGGTGATCATCGGGCACGGGCGCGCGAGCCTGTCCGACAACAACCGGACCGACCCGCAAGCGCTCCCGAGCCGGTACTTCGGCGGCGGCGATCCTCAGGCCGATCTCACCAACCGCTACGGCGAGAAGCCGCCGAGCCAGTCCCCGCCCGCTCCGGTGGACCAGGGTCTCGGGAGGATCTGGGATCCGTCCGGCATCGCCGTCGACCGGCAGAACAACAAGCTTTACGTCGCCGACGACGTGAGCCCGGCGGATGCGTTCTCGCAGATCTACGGCTCGATCACGGTCTTCAACCTCGCGAGCGGCGAGCCGGAGCAGTACGTGTTCAGCAGCACGGGACCGCTCGCCAACCTGCGGGGTCTCGCGCTCGACCCGAGCGGCGAGTTCCTCTACGCGGCCTCGGCCAACTGCCACGTCGTCTACAAGATGACGACGAGCCTGGCGATCGTGGGCACGATCGGCAACGGCCAGCCCTGCTCGGAGCCGAGCGGGAACGAGACGTTCACCGATCCCGAGGACGTCGACGTCGACGGCGGCCACGGCGTCTGGGTCGCGGACGCCGGCAGCCGGCTCCTCTACTTCTACTTCTACCCGTTCGGGCCGTGAGGCGCGACGTCCGGAGGCGGCCGGAGGAGCGCCCGGCCGCGGGGGAAGCCCTTGGCGCCCCTCAGACGCTGATCACGTAGAGGCGGTAGCGGCCGATCTCGAGCTCGTCCCCGTCCTCGAGCTCGGCCCACTCGACCCGCTCGCCGTTGACGAAGAGGCCGTTCAGGCTGCGGTCGTCGAGGGCCCGCAGCTCGCCCGCGGGCGTGCGGACGAGGAGCGCGTGGCGGCGCGAGACCGTCGGGTGGTCGAGCTGGATGTCGGCGGTGCTCGAGCGGCCGATCCGGGTCCAGCCGTCGTCGAGGCGGACGAGGACCGGCTCGCCGCCGGCCTCGTAGGCCACGTAGTGGCCGGGCTCGGCGATGGATGCGCGCAGGTCGTCGAGCCAGGCCGGCGGCTCGGCGGCCGGCTCGATCGCGCCGACGTCTACCGTCGGGCGCTCGAAGAGGCGGTGGCGGCGAAACCGCTCGCCCCCGCAGGCGGGGCAGCGAGGGACGACGTCCATCGCCGAGAGGGTGAGCGTGTAGCCGCAGCCGAGGCAGGTGAGGGAGCCGGCGAAGGTCTGCTCCCCGGCCTCGTGGACCGGCGTCGCCTCCCCGCCGTCAACTGCTACGTCCAATCTCTCCTCACCACCTTCGTGACGATTCTAACGAGCTACGTGCCAGGCCACCTTCCCGGCTGTGAGCGGTTTCAAACCGGAGGAACGCAATTTCCGTGGATTTTCCAGTCTGTACAAGGACAAGGGGCGGCCACCTGCGCCTGAATAGAATCCTGCGCCGGATGGGACCCGTCTTTGCCCAGACCACGATCGACGTGCCGCGCGAGCGGGTCTTCGCCTTCCTCGCCGACCTCGCCAGGCGGCCCGCGATCTGCGACCACTTCATCGACGAGTACCGGCTCGAGCGCATACCGCCGGCCGGCGAGGGGGCCGCCGCACGCTTCCGGTTCCGGCGCGGCGGGCTCTGGGCCGAGACGGTCATCACGGAGGCGCGGAGCCCGAGCAGGATCGTCGAGCGTGGCTGCGCCGGCCGCCTGGGCAGGATCCCGATCCACACCGCCTGGGAGCTGTCGCTCGGAGCCTCGCCGTCCGCCTGCCAGGTGACGGTGAGCTTCGCGACGGAGCCGTCCCACCCGCTGGACCGGCTGCGCGAGAGCGCCGGGGCGGCCCGCTGGTACCGGCGGCAGTGGGCCCGCGCGCTCGCCCGCCTCAAGGAGACGCTCGAGGGCGGCGTCGTGGTGGAGCCCGTGCGGGTCGCAGGCGCCGACCGGATCCCGCAGCCGGCGCTCTCGGCCTAGCTTTCGCCCGTGCGGGGTTCGGCGGGCGGAGGCCGCCGGCCGGGCAGCATGCGGCTGGCTCGCAATAGACTTCCGCGGCCGATGGCCGTCCGCACCGCCCTTGCAGCGCTCGCCGCGACCGCCGCCGCCAGCACCGCGCTGGCGCTCGCGGGGTGCGGCCAGAGCGAGAGCCTCAACGTCGTCGAGGGCGAGCCCGTGACGCTGGGAACGCTCAGCTACAACGTCTCGATCACCCGCTTCCTGAACCCGTTCGACACCGAGGATCGCGCCTACCTCGCCGGCCAGAAACCGCTGCCCAGCGGAAAGCAGTGGCTGGCCGTCTTCATGGACATCCACAACGAGGGCGACGCCCCGGCGACGGTGCCGAGCGACCTCCGCGTGACCGATACGCAGGGCAACGAGTACCGGCCCGTGCCCTCCCAGAGCGTGTTCGCGCTCCAGCCGGGCGCGCAGATCGGCCCGCACGACGACCTGCCCGAGCCCGAGTCCGCGGCCGCGAACGGGCCGATCCAGGGCGCCATGGTCCTGTTCCAGATCAGGGAGGCCTCGATCGAGAACCGGCCGCTGGTGCTCTCGATACCCGGCCCGGGTGGCGAGACCGGGACGGTCGAGCTCGACATCTGAGCGCAGGGCGGGCTGGTGAGCTCTGAGCCAGCCGCCAGCGCAGCCCGGGCGGCGCTCGTGGCCGCGATCGCGAGCTCGGTCATCGTGATGCTGGGCCTGTTCTCGGTGCTCGT
>Ga0070741_10004474_pt1 | contig 32590 bp, 29 predicted proteins | sample Coa_R1_4_FD_66440 | JGI IMG/M metagenome (GOLD analysis project Ga0070741, IMG submission 66440) | Surface soil microbial communities from Centralia Pennsylvania, which are recovering from an underground coalmine fire - Coalmine... | ecosystem: Environmental > Terrestrial > Soil > Unclassified ... | reverse complement strand
CGGCCGCGCGTTCGCGGACCGGCTCGTGACGCAGATGTACTTCCCCGGCGACCCGCTCCAGGACTACGACCCGATCCTCCAGTCCGTCCGCGACCCGAAGGCGCGCGAGCTCCTCGTCGCGCGCTTCGACTCGGCGGCGACGGAGCCCGAATGGGCGCTCGCGTTCCACTGGGACATCGTCCTGCGCTCGACGCCGTTCGAATGAAGCCGACGCCGTCGCAGACGGTCGGGCCGTTCTTCGCCGTCGGGCTCCACGACCACGCATGCCCCCACGGACCGGTGCGCCTCGAGGGCCGCGTGCTCGACGGCGCCGGAGCGGGAGTGCCGGACGCCCTCGTGGAGATCTGGTCGCCCGCGACCGGGTGGGGCCGCTGTGCCACGGACGCCGACGGCCAGTACTCGTTCTCGCTCGCGCAGACCGCGCACGTCGACGTGCAGGTGTTCGCGCGCGGCCTCCTGAAGCAGGTTCGCACGCGGGTCGAGCTCGAGCCCGGCGCCGCGCACAAGACCTTCGACATCCGGCTGCAGGAGGACGCCTTCTTCGTTGTTTGAGGCGCTCTTCGTTCCCGACGAGGTGCTGGCGGCGACGAGCGACCAGGCGTTCGTGGACGCGATGGTCGAGGCGGAGGTCGCGCTCGCGAAGGCGAACGGATGGGACCTCGTCGCCGGCCCGTTCGACGCGGGCGTGATCATGCGCGAGGGGCGCGCGGACGCGAGCCCTGCGGCGCCCCTCGTCCGCCGGCTCCGCGCTGTCGACCGGCGCGCGCACGACGGTGCCACGAGCCAGGACATCGTCGACACCGCGATGATGCTCGTGGCCAAACGCGCGCGCGCCCTGATCCTGGGCGAGCTCGACGCGATCGAGAGGAGGTGCCGGGCCCTGGCCGAGGACCACCGCGCAACGGTGATGGCGGGGAGAACGCTGATGCAGCAGGCGTTGCCGATCACCTTCGGGAACAAGGTCGAGGTGTGGCGTGCCGGCGTGGTGGAATCACGCCGGCGTCTGGCGGAGGTCGCGCTGACGGCGCAGCTCGGTGGGGCGGTCGGCACGTTCCACGACGAGCCGGTCGTTCGGCGGTTCGCCGCCGAGCTCGGTCTCGACGCGCCCGGGCTCGCCTGGCATGCGAACCGCGTACGGGTCGCCGAGCTCGCCGGCGCGCTCGAGCTCGTTGCAGGGGCGTGCGGGAAGATCGCGCACGACGTGATCCTGCTCGCACAGACGGAGGTCTCCGAGGTGCGCGTCCCGACCGGCGGCTCGACCGCGATGCGCCACAAGCGCAATCCGGCGTCGGCGGTGCTCGCGGTCGCTGCGTCGCGGCAGGTCGCGCCGCGGATCGACCTGCTGGGCGAGCACGAGCGTGCTGCGGGCGCCTGGCAGGCGGAGTGGCCTCAGGTCGCGAACGCGCTCGCGTTCACGGGTGGGACGGCGACTCTCGTACGCGAGACACTCGATGGCCTCGAGGTGGACGCCGCCCGGATGCAGGCAAATCTCGTGCCGGGGCTCGATGGCTGACCGCGACGAGGGAATGCGCGTACGGCGCGAGGTGCTCGGCGACGAGCACGTCGACCGCGCGATTGCGAACACGTCGGCACTGACCGCCGAGTTCCAGGATCTGATCACGCGGTACGCGTGGGGCGAGATCTGGACGAGGCCCGGGCTCGACCGGAAGACCCGGAGCTGCATGACGCTCGTCGCGCTCGTCGCGCTGGGGCGGATGGACGAGCTCGAGCTTCACCTGAAGGCTGCGCTCCGGAACGGCCTCACGCACGACGAGATCAAGGAAGTGCTGCTGCACTGCACGGTCTACTGCGGCGTCCCCGCCGGCAACAGCGCCTTCGCGGTCGCAAAGCGCGTCCTCGAAGACAACACGTCGCGCGAATAGGCGTTTCTCCCGCGCCGGGCGGGGTACTTCCCGTCCCGGTGCGAGCTCGCCTGCTACTCGCCGCGGTCCCGCTCGTGCTCGCGGGGTGTGGGGGCGCGCAGGACTCGCTGAACCCGCACAGTCACCAGGCCCGGGACATCGCGAGCCTCTTCTGGTGGATGATGGGCGGCGCCGCGATCGGCCTCGGCATCGTCGTCCTCCTGCTCGTGATGTCGTGGGTGCGTCGCTCCCGGCGGGGCTTCGGCAGGGACTCGGCCGGAGCGAAACCGGGCGAGAAGCTCGCGTGGTACGTCGTGATCGGGGCCGGAGTGGCGATGCCGATCGCGCTCCTCTCCGCCGTGTTCATCGTCGCCGACGTCTTCGTGATCCAGACGACGCAGGCGCCTGCCGCGAGCGCGACGCGACTGACGGTCCAGGTGATCGGCCACCAGTGGTGGTGGGAGGTGCGGTACCCGGGCACCGCCGCCGTCACGGCGAACGAGATCCACATCCCCGCGCGCACGCCGGTGCGTGTCGAGGTGAGGACGGCGGACGTGATCCACAGCTTCTGGGTGCCACAGCTCAACCGGACGATCGACCAGATACCGGGAAAGACGAACGTGATCGAGCTGTACGCGGACGAGGTAGGGCGGTACCGCGGCCAGTGCGACGAGTTCTGCGGCCTCCAGCACGCACACATGGCGTTCTACGTCTTCGCGGACCCGCCGGGCGTCTTCCGGCGATGGCTCGCGGCGCAGGCCAGGCCGGCGTCGCCTGCGCGGAACGCTGCGACGGCGGGTGAGCATCTCTTCCTTACGAGCTCCTGCTCGACGTGCCACGCGATCCGCGGCACGAGCGCACGCGGCTTCGTCGGCCCGGATCTCACGCACGTCGCGAGCCGCACCACGCTCGCGGCCTTGACGCTCCCGAACGGGACGGCGGAGCTGCTCAGATGGATCGCCGACCCGCAGCACTTCAAGCCCGGCAACCAGATGCCCGACACGCGCTTCGACGCGGCACAGCTGCAGGCGGTCGTCGGCTACCTCCAGACGCTCAGGTAGTGGCGATCGTCGCCCCACCACAGCCGGCGCCGTCCGCTGAGCGCGTCGAGCGCCTCGAGCGGATGTGGCGGCCACGGCCGGGAGTCCTCGGCTGGCTCACCACCACGGATCACAAGCGCATCGGCCTCCTGTACTTCTGGACGACGCTCGTCTTCTTCGGCGCCGGCGGAATCGAGGCGCTGATCATGCGGGCACAGCTCGCGAAGCCCGACGAGAGCCTCGTCTCGCCGAGCACCTACGACGAGCTCTTCACGATGCACGGTCTCACGATGATCTTCTTCTTCATCATCCCGATGACGACGGGCGCGTTCGGGAACTACTTGATCCCCTTGATGATCGGGGCCCGTGACATGGCGTTTCCGCGGCTGAACGCGCTGAGCTTCTGGATCTTCCTCGCCGCGGGGATCTTCCTCTACACGAGCCTCGCTCTCGGTGCGGCGCCGAACGCGGGCTGGTTCAACTACGTGCCGCTCTCGAGCCGGACGTTCAACCCGGGGCACAACATCGACTTCTACTGCCTCGGGATCATCTTCAACTCGATCTCGACGACGATCACCGCCGGGCTCTTCATCGTCACGATCCTGAAGTCGCGCGCACCGGGCATGTCGCTCAACCGCCTGCCGCTCTTCTGCTTCGCGATGCTCGCCGCCGGGTTCGGGCTGCTCTTCGCCCTGCCGGCGCTCAGCGCGGACACCCTCTTCCTCTTCCTCGACCGAAACGTGGGGACGCACTTCTTCGACCCGGCGCGCGGAGGCTCGGCGCTGCTCTGGCAGCACCTGTTCTGGTTCTTCGGCCACCCCGAGGTCTACATCCTGATCGTGCCGGCCTTCGGGATCGCGACGTCGATCATCCCGGCGTTCACGCAGCGCAAGCTCGCCGTCTTCCCCCTCGTCGCGATCGCCGAGCTGCTCGTCGTCTACGTCGGTTTCGGCGTGTGGGCCCACCACATGTTCGCAACCGGGATGGCGACGGTGGCGCTCGTCTTCTTCGCCGCCGCGACGGCCATGGTCGTGATCCCGTCGACGATCCAGGTGTTCGCGTGGTGTATGTCGTTCCTGACCGGCTCACCGCGCTTCAAGACGCCGCTCCTCTTCATCGCCGGGTTCATCTTCATGTTCGTGACCGGCGGCCTCACCGGGATCATGTTCGTCGCGATCCCGTTCGACCAGCAAGTCACGGACACGTACTTCGTCGTCGCGCATTTCCACTACATCATCTTCGGCGCCGCGGTGTTCCCGATCTTCGGCGGCATGTACTACTGGTTTCCGAAGGTCACGGGCCGGATGTACTTCGAGCTCCCCGGCCAGATCAGCTTCTGGATCATCTTCGTCGGCACGAACCTGCTCTTCTTCCCGATGCACATCCTCGGTTTGCACGGGATGACGAGGCGCGAGTACACGTACCCGGCCGGTCTCGGCTGGGGGTCCTACAACTTCATCGAGACGGTCGGTGCGGGGATCACCACCGCGGGAATCCTCCTGCTGCTCGGGAACCTCGTCGTGAGCGCCTTTCGCGGGCGGTCCGCAGGCCCGGATCCGTGGCACGGGCCGACACTCGAGTGGACGACGACGTCCCCGCCGCCGGAGTTCAACTACGCAGTGATCCCGAAGGTGACGAGCGCGTACGCCAACTGGGACGACGCCGACCGCGAAGAGGACCGGCGCCGCCTCGCGCGGGGCGTCCTCGTGCTCGAGCAGGGCCACGAGCAGGTCGAGTCGTCGCCGGCGGACGGCAGGCTCGGCGAGGTCGTCGAGATGCCGCACGACTCGCCGTGGCCGCCGCTGCTCGCGCTCTCGCTCGGGCTCGTCTTCACGATGCTCGTCGTCGAGAAGTTCACGCTCGCGGCGATCCTCGCCTCCCTGTGCGTCCTCACCCTGCTCGGCTGGCACTCGACGGAGCCGCAGGACCAGTGACCGAGTACGCCCTCTCGCACCCGGTGCGCATGCGCCCCGCCGCGTGGTGGGGGATGCTGATCCTGATCGCCAGCGAGGCGATGCTGTTCGCCTGCTTCGTCGCGACGTACTTCTACCTCCGCTTCCACACGGCGGTCTGGCCGCCGCGCGGGACGCCGGAGCCGAAGGTCCTCTTCCCGGTCCTGCTCGTCGCGATCCTGGCGGCGACGAGCGTGCCGATGCAGCTCGCCTCCGTCAGCGCACGCGCCGGCCGCGCACGCGCCGCGCTCCTCTACGTCGCTGCGGCGCTCGTCGTGCAGGCCGGGTACTTCGCCTACGAGGTTCACGACTTCCGCGACCAGCTGCAGCGCTTCGACGCGACGAGCAGCGCGTACGGCTCGATCTACCACACCCTGCTGGGAGCCGACCACGGGCACGTGCTGCTCGGGATCCTCTTCAACCTCTGGCTGCTCGGGAAGCTCGCGCGCGGGCTCACCCGGTACAGGGTGAACGCGGCCCAGGCGATCGCCTGGTACTGGCATGCCGTGAACGTGATCACCGTCGTCGTCGTCCTCACCCTCATCTCGCCGCGCCTATGACGCTCCGGCGCCTCTCGGTGGTGCAGTGGCTCGGGCTCCTGCTCGGCGCCGGCGTGTGGGCGGCTCAGCACGTGACCGGCTTCGGCATCACGCAGGCCGCATGCGGCGCCGGCGGGCGCGGCTGGGCGATCTCGTACGACGAGTGGCAGGTCGCGTTGACGGCGGCGGCGGCAGCGCTCGTCGTCGGTGCGCAGGCGGCGTCGGTCGGCGTGCTCCTCGGCACGCGCGGCGCGACGTACGAGGACGGTCCGCCTCCGGGCCGCATCCGCTTCTTCGCGATCGCGGCGCTCGTCGCGAACGTGATCTTCCTCGCGATCATCCTCCTCGACGGGGTCGCGACGATCCTCGACACGACGTGCAGGCAGGGATGAAGAGGCTTCTCGCCGCCGCCGCTCTCGCCGCCGCCGCGGCGCAGGCCGCGGGCGCCGCGCCGCCGCCCGCGCTCGTCGAACGCGGCAAGACGCTCTACGGCCAGTACTGCGTCGCCTGCCACGGCGCGAACGGCAACGGCGTCGCGCGCAGGCAGGAGAGGCGGATCGGCGCCGCTCCCGGCCGCACCCAGACCGAGCAGATCGGGATCGGGCCGTCGCTCCGCGGCGTCGGCGCTCTCTCGGCGGACTTCTACCTCCGGACGGGGTACATGCCGCTGCCGCACGTCGGGCTCCAGCCGCGGCGAAGCAGGCTGATCCTCCAGGAAGACCAGATTCGCGCGCTGACCGCGTACGTCGCGTCGCTCGGCCACGGTCCGCCCGTCCCCACGCCGCACCCCGAGCGCGGCAGCCTCTCGGAGGGGATGCGGTCGTTCACGGACCACTGCGCGGGCTGCCACCAAGTGGTCGCCGAGGGCGGCTACGTCACCGGTGCGGTGCCGCCGCCGCTCGAAGACGCGACGGCGACGCAGATCGCGCAGGCCGTGCGCATCGGGCCGTACGTCATGCCCGCCTTCTCGGCGCGCGCGATCTCGGACCACGAGCTCGACTCGATCATCCGGTACGTCGAGTACGCCAAGCATCCCGACGACCGCGGCGGGTGGTCGATCGGCCACGTCGGCCCGGTGCCCGAGGGGCTCGTCACCTGGCTGATCGGGATGGCGCTGCTCGTCGCGGTGTGCGTCGTGATCGGCGAGAGGCTCAAGCGTGCGGGCTAGGGCAAAGGACCTGCTCGTCTCCGGCGTGCTCCTGCTCGTCGGCAGGCGGCGCGAGCCGGCACTCCCCGCACTCGAGGAGCGTGAGCGCGTCGTTCCCGAGGGAGCGCCGGACCCGCAGGCGGAGCTGCTCGTGCTCGTGCTCCTCGGAGCGAGCGCCCTCTGCGCAGTCGCGTTCGTCGTCTTCTACGCGCTCGACCGGCTGCCGAACCAGACGCAGCTTCTCGGCGGGTCGATCGGGCTCGCGTTCTGCTTCCTCGCGGCTGCGCTGATCGTGACCGCGAAGCGGCTGATCGTGAGCGAGCGGATCGAGCACGACTACCCGCTGGACGAGCACCCGGACGAGCAGGAGACGGTGCTTGCGGTGGTCGAGCAGTCCGGAAGCAGGCTGACGCGCAGGCGGCTGTTCAAGCTGGCGTTCGCCGGTGCCGGCGGGGCACTCGGCGTCGCGCTCGTAACACCTGCGGTGTCGCTCGGGCCGCTGCTCGACGTCGACCCGCTGTACGGCACGCCTTGGCGGCGCGGCCGCCGGCTCGTGGACGCGGCGGGGAGGCCGTGGCGGGCGAGCGAGATCGAGCAGAAGACGTTCTACACCGCGTTCCCCGAGGGCGCGGACAAGGAGCAGCTCGGGGCGTCGGTCGTGCTCGTCCGGCTCGCCGAGGACGAGCTCCGCCTACCGCGCGAGCTCGCGCAGTACCCGGCGGAGGGGATCGTCGCGTACTCGAAGATCTGCACGCACGCCGGCTGTGCCGTCTCGCTCTACCGGGTTCCGCTCTTCCGCGGGGACGCGCCGGGGCCCGCGCTCGTCTGCCCCTGCCACTACTCGACGTTCGACCCGACCGACGGAGGCACCGTGCAGTTCGGGCCCGCAGGACGGAAGCTGCCGATGCTCCCGCTCCGGATCGACCGCAGCGGCAACCTTCGCGCCGCCGGGAACTTCGACGGCCCCGTCGGCCCCTCGTGGTGGGGCGTGAGGCTGAGGAGGCCGAGCCCGTGATCCGCCGGCTCGTCCGCTTCGTCGACCAGCGGAGCAGCAGCGCCCCGCTCGTCCGGAAGTCGCTGCGCTACGTCTTCCCGGATCATTGGTCGTTCCTGCTCGGCGAGGTCGCGCTCTACGCGTTCGTCGTGCTCGTCGCGACGGGAACGTACCTCGCGCTCTTCTACCAGGACGGGACGACGCAGGTCCACTACCACGGCCCGTACGAGGCGCTCCGTGGGGAAGTGATGACGGACGCGTACCGCTCGGTGCTCAACATCTCGTTCTCCGTCAAGGCGGGCCTCTTGATCCGCCAGACGCACCATTGGGCGGCGGACATCTTCGTCGCCGCGATCTTCCTCCATCTGCTGCGTGTCTTCTTCACCGGCGCGTACCGGAAGCCGCGCGAGCTGACCTACTGGCTCGGGCTGACGATGCTGATCCTCGCGCTGCTCGAGGGCTACCTCGGCTACTCGCTCGTCGACGACCTCCTCTCCGGGATGGGGCTCGCGATCGGCTACTCGGTCGTGATGTCGATCCCGTTCATCGGCGCGAACCTGGGCCAGCTGATCTGGGGCGGGCCGTTCCCGGGCCAGCACGAGTTCTTCGCGCGCATGTACATCTTCCACGTCTTCCTGATCCCGGTCCTGATCGCCGTGCTGCTCGGTGCGCACCTCGCGCTCGTCGTGCTCAAGCACCACACCCAGTTCAGGGGAGAGCCGCGGCAGACGGAGCGAAAGATCGTCGGCCTTCCCACCTACCCCGGCTACGCTCCGCGCTCGCTCGGCCTGTTCTCTGCGGTCGCGGGCCTCCTGTTCCTCCTCGGCGGCCTCGTCCAGGTCAACCCGATCTGGCTCTGGGGGCCCTACCACACCTACTCCTCGACGAACGGCGCGCAGCCCGACTGGTATCTCGGGTGGCTGATCGGCGCGCTGCGGCTCGTGCCGCAATGGGACTTCACGATCGGCAACTACACCGTCGTGCCGAATCCGTTCTGGGGCGGCGCGCTGTTCCCGCTCGTCGTGTTCGCGTTCCTCTTCTTCTGGCCTGCGATCGAACGCCGCCTCGTGGGCGACACCAGGTACCACAACCTGGTCCAGCGGCCGCGCGACGCGCCCATGCGCACCGCGCTCGGGCTCGCGGTCGTCACCTGGACGTCGTTCGTGTTCTTCGCCGGTGCGTCGGATCGCGTCACGGTCCTCTTCGGCCTCAGCTACACCGCGCAGATCTGGGCGTACCGCGTGCTCGTGTGGGTGCTGCCCGTCGTCGTCGGCGTCGTCGCGTACCGCGTCTGCGTGGAGCTGCAACGCGGTGAGGCCGTCGAGCGGGACCGAAAGCGGGCGGAGGCCGAAGCGCGCGCGGCCGAGGCGTGATGCTGAGCGTCCTCCAGGAGAAGATCGCGGAGGCGCACGGCCTCGCGATCGCCGCGGCGGTCGTGACGGAGAAGGTCGAGGCGATCGTGCCGGACGCCGGCCTCCGCCACGACGCACGGCAGCTCCGTTCCGACGCGGAGGAGACACGCCGCCGCTGCCTCGAGCTCGAGGAGCGGTACGGTGCCGAGGCGGCCGCCGAGATGCTCCAGCACGCGAACACGACGAGGGAGAAGGCGGCGGATCTCGCGGGAGCGTGGTTCGGCGCCGGCAGCGGCCCGCTCGCCGCCTGGAGCTTCCTTGCGATGGGGGAGGCGGCGGAGGTCACCGTCTGGAGCGCGGTTGCCACGCTCGCGGCGAAGTCGCACGGCGGCCGCGACGCGCAGGTTCTCGCCGCGTGGGGCCTCGAGGTGCAGACGCGGCACCTCGAGACCGCGCTTCGCGGCGCGATCCGCCTCGCGGAGCTCGCGGACCCCGACGCGCCGCGCTGGGGCTGAGCGCCGTGCCGCGGGTGGCGCTCGTCGACGTGGCCGAGGTGCGCGACCTCGCCGACGCCGTCGTCGCCGCGTTCACGGCCGACTGGGGGCCGCGTCTCGACGGCGCCGAGATCGCCCACATCGGCGCGACCGCGCTCCCGTTCGGGCACACGAAGGGCGACGTGGACGTGAACGTACGCGTCGTGGCGGACCGCTTCGCGGCGGCCGTCGAGAGCCTGGGCCGCGAGCTGCCCGCCGCGCAGCCCGAGAACTGGACGCCGACGTTCGCGAGCTTCGCGTCGCCGCGGTACGCGCTTCCGCTCGGCGTGCAGGTGACGGTGGTCGGGTCGGCGGACGACTTCCTGCTCGCGCTGCGCGACCTGCTTCGCTCGGACTCCGACCTCCTGCGCCGCTACGACGAGCTGAAGGTCGTGTCCGCCGGCGGCGGAGCCGACGCGTACTGGCACGCGAAGGACGAGTTCCTCCGGCGCCTGATCTGATCACGCAGCCACCGTGCGCTCGAGCTCGGCGACCTCGACCTTCTTCCTCGCGAGCATCGCCTGCATCACGCGCTGCGCGCTGCGTCCTCGCCCTCGTCGTCGAACCAGTCATCGGCAGCTGCCGTCGCCGCCGGGGCGGGTCGCGAGCAGCCAGAAGCCGCCGAGCGACGTGAGCCGCCAGTGCGACTCGCGGAAGTTCTTCGGGCCCTGGTAGTCGAGGCCTGTGCTGAGGACGACGTACGACAGGTCGTGGTCGTTCGCCTCGGGCACCGTCGCCACGGGCGGCAGGTAGACGACGCGATGCTGGAAGTGCGAGCCGTAGAGCAGGTACGACGGCTCCCAGACGTCCAGCACCGCGCCGACGCACGCGCGGGGTGGGACGATGCGGTCGTAGGCCGTGATCCCGCGTGCGACCTCCGGCCGCGAGTTCGTTACGAGCGCCTCCGCCTGCGTCAGCTGCCACGGCCGCCCGAACGGCCCCGACAGCGGCTTCGTCTGGGCATGGACGACGGTCAAGACGATCGCGAGCGCGGAGACACCGGCGTACGCGGCCGTCGCGGCGCGGCTTCGGAACAGCACCGCCAGGAGGGGGCCGCTGATCGCCGCGGGGATGAGGAAGAACCGGATCAGCCACGGAACCCACGTCGAGCCGGCGGCGAGCAGGACGAGGAACGCCGGCAGGACGCACGCGAGCACGAGGTGGCGGGCGTCTGCGCGGCGCGCGCGGTAGGCGCCGACGGTCAGGACGATCGCCGCGACGAGCGCGACGATCCCGACCGGCCCGAACGCCGAGTAGTTCTCGTTCGAGATCCGCGTGTACGTCTTGTTCAGGTTCAGCTCGAGCGGCTCGAGCAGCCCGCCGGGCCCGCGGATCGGAAAGCCCCATCGGCGCGCGCCCCACGCGATCACCGCCGCGCCTCCGACGACGAGGAGCGGCGCGAGGAACGGCACGGCGGCACCGGCGCCGGCAGCGACCGCGCGGCCGGCGGACGCGCGCCGCAGCACCCAGACGGCGACGGCAACTCCGACGACGGCGCCGGCGATCGCGAGCACGTGGATCACGCGATCGGAGAGGACGGAGAGGTCCATCAACCCGTAGGCGAGGTAGAAGGCGTTCGCGACGCTCTTCGGGTAGGAGGGCGAGCCGCGGTCCTGCACCGCGCCCGTGCCGACGCCGAGCACGTGGCCGGTGTGAACGGCGTTGAGGACATAGCCCCACATCGCGACGAGCACGAGCCCGGCAATCCCGCCCGCGGCCGCGAGCCCGACCGTCCGCCGCCCGCGAACGAGCGCGAGCGCCGCGACGAACGGCAGCGCGAGCCCCCCGGTGAGCTTCGTCCCGATCGCGAGCACGGCGGCGGCGCCGCCGACCGCAGGCTCGATCCGGCTCCGGCCGAGGACGAGCGCCGACGCGACGCCGGCGAGCGACGCGGTGACGAGGTCGTTCTGCGCCGTCGTCGCCTCCAGCGCGACCACCGAGAACGTCGCGAGGAGGCAGGCGGCGCACACGGCTTCGCGGACGTCGAAGGCGAGCCGCCGCGCCGCCGCATACACCGCGACGAGGATCGCGAGCTCGGCGAGGTATTGCGGAAGCGCGAGGAGCGCGCCCGATCCCGTCGCCGCGAACAGGTAGAGGATCTGCTGCTCGGCGAGAGGCTGGTAGGCGTTGATCTCGACGTTGGGCGCGAACGGCACCCAGTAGATCCCGTGGTGCTCGTTCCACGCGGCCGCGCGCGGCAGGTGGTACATGAGCGCGTCGCCGTTGTTCGGAGGAACCGCGAGCGCGAGCACGAGCTCGTAGACGAGCAGGGCGACCACGAAGATCGCGAACGCGCCGACCACCGGGTCCCGGACGGCGACCGCAGCGGCGCCGCGGGCAGACGCGAGCGGAAGACGCGGGCGGCGGCGAAGCCACCAGATCCCGACCGCGGCCGCGAGGAGCAGCGCTTCGGCGACCGAGAGGCCGCCCTTCGTCACCGCGTGCAACGGGGACAGTGCGAACGTCACCCCGCCGAGGACGGCGACGTAGACGACGTAGGCGACGAGCAGCGTCGGCGCGAGGCTCGGGAGCCGCGCCGCGGCCGCCGCGAGGAGCGCAATCGCGACCGCTGCGGCGATCAGGACGACGCCGAACACGGGCCATTGTCACACGGGTCTCCGACGGCCCGCCGCGTCCGACGTGTCGTCGGCCGACCGCGATGCGCGCGCCGACCGACGCCTGGCCGTCACGCTCAACCGCTTCACGCAGGCGCGCTCGCGTTAACGATCCCGCTCGCGGCGTTTGGAGAGCGGCGTGCCGGGAACCGGCGATGCGTGATCACACTCGTCATCCTCTTCGTGCTCGTCGCGCTCGCGATCGCGTTCACGCTCGCCCTCGGGTTCGGCCCGCTGGCGATCGTCCCGGCCGTGATCGCCGTGGTGGTCGCGATCTGGCTGATCGCGGCACTCGCGCGCGGCCAGACGCCGGGTCGCGCGACGCGGCGGACCGAGCGGCCGGAGCTCCTCGGGCCCGGCGGCGCCGACGACCCGGACGCATGACCGGCGTCTCCGTCGGCTACGCCCTCTCCTCGGAGGAGCGCACGCCGCGCGAGCTCGTGGAGCACGCGCGGCTCGCGGAGCAGACGGGATTCGAGTTCGCGCTCATCTCCGACCACTTCCACCCGTGGCTCGACGAGCAGGGCGAGAGCCCGTTCGTCTGGAGCGTGCTGGGCGCGATCGCGCAGGCGACGGAGCGGATCCCGATCGGGACCGGCGTCACCTGCCCGACGATGCGAATCCACCCCGCGATCGTCGCGCACGCCGCGGCGACGGCCGCGTGCCTGCTGCCGGGCCGCTTCTTCCTCGGCGTCGGCACCGGCGAGAACCTGAACGAGCACATCCTGGGCGACCGGTGGCCGAGCGCCGAGGAGCGCCTGGAGATGCTCGAAGAGGCGGTCGGGATCATCCGCGAGCTCTGGCGGGGCGGTCTCGTCAGCCATCGCGGCGCGCACTACACCGTCGACCGGGCGCGCCTCTACACCGTCCCGGACGAGCCCCCGCCGATCGCGATCGCGGCCGCTGCGGAGAACGCGGCCGAGCTCGCCGGCCGCCTCGGCGACGCGCTCGTCTCGACCGCCCCCGACCGCGAGGTCGTCGAGGTCTTCGAGCGGTCCGGCGGCAACGGCAAGCCGAAGTACGGGCAGATCCACGTCTGCGTCGCGCCGAGCCGTGAGCAGGCCGTCGAGACCGCGTACCACTGCTGGCGCTTCACCGGGGTCGGCGGCGACCTGAACCAGGAGCTGCCGCTGCCGCGCCACTTCCGGCAGGCGAGCGCGGTCGTGACCCGCGAGCAGGTCGCGGAGCAGGTGATCTGCGGGGACGACCCCGGCCCGCACCGCGAGAAGATCGAGGAGTTCGCCGACGCGGGCTTCGACCACGTCTACGTGCATCAGGTGGGGAGCGACCAGGAGGCCCTCATGCGCCTGTACGAGCGTGAGGTGCTGCCCGTGGCAGCGACTTGACGGTCGTCGCGATCACCGGCGCGTCCGCCGGCGTCGGTCGGGCGACGGCGCGGGCGTTCGCGCGCAAGGGCGCCGACGTCGGGCTGATCGCGCGCGGCCGTGACCGGCTCGAGTCGACGAAGGGCGAGGTGGAGCAGCTGGGGTGCCGGGCGGTGATCGCGGAGACCGACGTCGCCGACGCCGAGCAGGTCGAGCGCGCCGCGCAGCAGATCGAGGACGAGCTCGGCCCGATCGACGTGTGGGTCAACAACGCGATGGCAACCGTCTTCGCGCCCGTCTCCGACACGACGCCCGACGAGTTCCGGCGGGCGACGGAGGTCACCTATCTCGGCTCGGTGTGGGGGACGATGGCGGCGCTCCGGCGCATGCGGCCGCGCGACTCCGGCGTGATCGTGCAGGTCGGGTCGGCGCTCGCCTACCGCGGCATCCCGCTCCAGGCGGCGTACTGCGGCTCGAAGCACGCGCTCCAGGGGTTCCTCGAGTCGCTGCGCTCCGAGCTCTTGCACGACGGCTCGAACGTGCACGTGACGATGGTGCAGCTGCCGGCGCTGAACACGCCGCAGTTCACCTGGAGCCGCGCGAAGCTGCCGCGGTCGCCGCAGCCGGTGCCGCCGATCTTCCAGCCGGAGGTCGCCGCCGACGCGATCGTCTGGGCGGCCGCGCACCCGCGGCGCGAGCTGATGGTCGGCTGGCCGACGGTGAAGGCGATCCTCGGGAACGCGATCGTCCCGGGTCTCGCCGACCGGTACCTGGCGCGCACGGGGTTCGACGCGCAGCAGACCGACGAGCCGGTCGACCCCAACCGGCTCGACAACCTCTTCGAGCCCGTCCCGGGCGACCAGGGCGCGCACGGGCCGTTCGACGAACGTTCGCGCAGCCGGAGCATCCAGCTTCCGCTCGCGAAGCACCGCATTCCGCTACTCGCCGGCCTGGCCGCGCTCGCCGGCGCGATCACTCAGGAGGTGAAGGACTGATGGCCGAGCTCGTCGCGGATTACATGCTCAAGCGTCTCCGCGAGTGGAACGTCCACCGCATCTACGGCTATCCCGGTGACGGGATCAACGCCCTTCTCGGCGCGCTCGACCGCGCAGAAGGAGACCCGGAGCTGATCCAGGCCCGCCACGAGGAGATGGCGGCGTTCATGGCATGCGGGCACGCGAAGTTCACCGGAGAGGTGGGCGTCTGTCTCGCGACCTCCGGCCCGGGCGCGATCCATCTCCTGAACGGCCTGTACGACGCGAAGCTCGACCATGCGCCGGTCGTCGCGATCGTCGGGCAGCAGGCGCGTTCCGCGCTCGGCGGCGACTACCAGCAAGAGGTCGACCTCGTCACCCTGTTCAAGGACGTCGCCCACGAGTACGTCCAGATGGCGACCGAGCCCGCGCAGATCCGGCACCTCGTCGATCGCGCGATCCGGATCGCCCTGTCTCAGCGCACCGTCACCTGCATCATCGTCCCGAACGACCTGGCGGCGATGGAGGCGGTCGAGGTGCCGCCGCACGAGCACGGCACCGTGCACTCGAGCGTCGGGTACTCCGCTCCGCGGGTCGTGCCGCTCGACGCCGACCTTCGACGCGCAGCGGACGTGCTGAACGAGGGCGAGAAGGTGGCGATGCTCGTCGGCCAGGGGGCGCTCGGCGCAGCGGACGAGGTGATCGAGACCGCCGACCGGCTCGGCGCGGGCGTCGCGAAGGCGCTGCTCGGGCGGGCCGTGTTGCCGGACGATCTTCCCTTCGTCACCGGCTCGATCGGCCTTCTCGGCACCCGCCCGAGCTGGGAGCTGATGACGGAGTGCGACACGCTGCTGATGGTCGGGTCGAGCTTCCCGTACTCCGAGTTCCTGCCGCGCGAAGGCGAGGCGCGCGGCGTGCAGATCGACATCGACGCCCGCCGCATCGGGATCCGCTACCCGATGGACGTGCATCTCGTCGGCGACGCGCGCGAAACGCTGCGCGCCCTGCTGCCGCTGCTCGAGCGCAAGGACGACCGTGCGTGGCAGGAGCAGATCCAGGAGTCGGTGCAGGACTGGTGGCACCTGATGGCCGACCGCGCGCAGGAGCAGGCGGACCCGATCAACCCGCAGCACGTCTTCTGGGAGCTGTCGCCGCGCCTGCCGGAGAACTGCATCATCACCTCCGACTCGGGCTCGGCGGCGAACTGGTTCGCGCGCGACCTCAAGCTCCGGCGCGGGATGATGGCGTCGCTCTCGGGCACGCTCGCGACGATGGGGCCCGGCGTCCCGTATGCGATCGCGGCGAAGTTCGCACACCCCGAGCGCCCGGTGATCGCGCTCGTCGGCGACGGCGCCATGCAGATGAACGGGATCAACGAGCTGATCACCGTCGGGAAGTACTGGCGGCGCTGGACGAACCCGTCGCTCGTCGTGCTCGTCCTGAACAACCGCGACCTCAACCAGGTGACGTGGGAGCAGCGCGCGATGCAGGGCGATCCGAAGTTCCCGGGGACGCAGGACATCCCGGACTTCCCGTACGCTCGCTTCGCGGAGATGGTCGGCCTCAAGGGCGTTCGCGTCGACGACGCGGATAAGGTCGGCGACGCCTGGGACGAGGTGCTCGCGGCCGACCGGCCCGCGGTGCTCGAGGCGATCACCGACCCGGAGGTGCCGCCGCTCCCGCCGCACATCACGTTCGAGCAGGCGAAGCACTTCGCGGACGCGGTGATGCGCGGCGATCCGGGCAGCAAGCAGATGATCCGGCAGTCGATCCGGCAGATGCTCGACGCGATCAAGCCGGGGCGCTGAGCCGTGGCGGCGGTCGCCGACCGAGTCGAGGTCCCCGTTCGAGCGCTTCGGGCGTCGGCCTTCACCGTCCCGACCGACGCGCACGAGTCCGACGGCACGTTCTCCTGGGACGAGACGACGATCGTGGTCGCGGAGGTGGACGCGGGCGACGAGACCGGGATCGGGTGGACCTACTCGGCGGCGGCGGCCGCGAAGCTGATCGACGACGTGCTCGCCGGCGTCGTCGAGGGGATGAGCGCGCTCGACGTCCGCGGCGGACAGCTGGCGATGCGCCGCGCGCTGCGGAACGCGGGCTACCCGGGGATCGGCGCGGCGGCGGTGTCGGCGGTCGACATCGCGCTCTGGGATCTCAAGGCGAGGCTCCTCGGCGTGCCGCTCGCCACGCTCCTCGGGTCGATTCACCACGAGGTCCCTGTGTACGGGAGCGGCGGCTTCTGCTCCTACACCGACGAGCAGCTCTCGCGGCAGCTCGGGGGCTGGGTCGAAGCGGGGATTCCGCGGGTGAAGATGAAGGTGGGGCGCGAGCCGCGGCGCGATCTCGACAGGGTCCGTGTCGCGCGGCTCGCGATCGGCGACGACGCGGAGCTCTACGTCGACGCGAACGGCGCATTCCATCCGGAGCAGGCGCTCCGCTCCGCCGAGGCGTACGCAGCGTGGGGCGTGACGTGGTTCGAGGAGCCCGTGAGCTCCGACGACGTCGCCGGCCTCTTGATGGTCCGCAGCAAGGCCCCTGCCGGCATGGAGGTCGCCGCCGGCGAGTACGCCTACACACCCGAGGACTTCCGCAGGCTGCTCGGCGCCGTCGACTGCCTCCAGGCGGACGTCACGCGCTGCGGCGGCATCACCGGCTTTCTGCAAGGCGCAAGCGTCGCGGAGGCATTCGAGCTCGACGTCTCGGGCCACACGGCGCCGACGATTCACGCGCACGTGATGTGCGCGGTCGCGAAGGCGCGGCACATCGAGTGGTTCCACGACCACGTCCGGATCGAGCGCGCGTTCTTCGACGGGTTCCTCGAGCCGCAAGGCGGCGCGCTGCGCCCCGACGGCTCGCGCGCGGGCCTCGGAGTCGAGCTGAAGCGGAAGGACGCGGAGGCGTATGCGGTCTGAGCAGGCGGCATCGCTCGAGGCGGCGCTGCGTGCCACCGTCGAGGGCGAAGTACGGTTCTCGATCGCGGACCGCGAGCTGTACGCGGCCACCGGCTCGAACTACCGGCAGCTGCCGATCGGCGTGGTCATCCCGCGCACGACAGAGGACGTCGTCGCGACGGTCGCCGCGTGCCGCGACCACGAGGCGCCCGTGACCTCTCGCGGCGGCGGCACGAGCCTCGCGGGCCAGGCGGTCAACGTCGCGGTCGTGATCGACTTCTCGAAGTACCTGAACCGCGTGCTCGAGATCGACCCGGACCGGCGGCTCGCGCGGGTTCAGCCCGGGACCGTCCTCGACCGGCTGCGCGAGCAGGCAGAGGAGCACGGCCTCACGTTCGGTCCGGATCCGTCGACGCACGACCACTGCACGCTCGGCGGGATGATCGGCGCGAACTCGTGCGGCGTCCGGTCGGTGATGGCGCAGTTCTACGGGCCCGGCCCGAGGACGTCGGACAACGTGCACGAGCTCGACGTGCTCACCTACCGCGGCGAGAGACTGCGGGCGGGCCCCGACGGCGCCGGCATCCCCGGCGCACTCGCGACGAAGCTCAGGGAGTTGTCCGACCGCTACGGCGACCTCGTTCGCGAGCGGTATCCGGACATCCCCCGGCGCGTGTCCGGCTACAACCTCGACGACCTCCTGCCGGAGAAGGGATTCCACGTCGCGCGCGCGCTCGCCGGAACCGAGGGGACGTGCGTCACGGTTCTGGAGGCGACGGTTCACCTGATCCACAGCCCGCGCTTCCGCACGCTCGTCGTCGCCGGCTACGAGGACGCCGCCTACGCCGCCGAGCACGTGCCGCTCGTGATGGAGCACAAGCCGCTCGGCCTCGAGGGGATCGACGAGCTCCTGATCGAGGACATGACGCTGCTCGGCAAGCACGTCCACGAGCTGTCGCTTCTGCCCGACGGCCACGGCTGGCTCGTGATCGAGGTCGGCGGCGACTCGAAGCAGGAGGCCGACGACCGCGGCAGGGAGATCGTCGCCGCGCTCGAGCGCGCGCAGGGGCGGCTCCGCGGGACGAAGCTCTACGACGACCCGGCGGGTGAGCGGCACATCTGGGAGGTGCGCGAGGCAGGGCTCGGGGCGACCGCGTTCATCCCGGGCCAGGCCGACACGTACGAAGGGTGGGAGGACTCGGCGGTGCCTCCCGAACGGCTCGCCGACTACCTTCGCGCCCTCAAGAGGCTCGCCGACCGGTACGAGTACCGAAGCGCCCTGTACGGGCACTACGGGCAGGGGTGCGTGCACGCACGGTGGAACTTCGACCTGACGACGTCGGAGGGGATCGCGAAGTGGCGTCGCTTCCTCGACGACGCCGCCGACCTCGTGTTGTCCTTCGGGGGGTCGCTCTCCGGCGAGCACGGCGACGGCCAGTCGCGCGCCGAGCTTCTCCCGAAGATGTTCGGCGACGAGCTCGTCGGCGGCTTTCGAGAGTTCAAGGCGATCTGGGATCCGGACTGGAAGATGAACCCCGGCAAGGTCGTCGAGCCGAACGCGATCACGTCGAACCTGCGGCTCGGCGTCGACTACCGGCCGGCGCCGGTGAAGACGCACTTCGCGTACCCGCACGACGGCGGCAGCTTCGCCCATGCGACGCTGCGCTGCGTCGGCATCGGCAACTGCCGCAAGACGAAGGGCGGCGTGATGTGCCCGAGCTACATGGTGACGATGGAGGAGAAGCACTCGACGCGCGGGCGCGCGCACCTGCTGTGGAACATGCTGCAGGGCGACGAGGTCGCCCTTTGGGAGTCCGAGGAGGTGCTCGACGCGCTCGACCTCTGCCTGTCCTGCAAGGGCTGCACGCACGAGTGCCCGGTGAACGTGGACATGCCGACGTTGAAGGCGGAGTTTCTCGCGCACCACTACGCTCGGCGGCCCCGGCCGCGGCACGCCTACGCGTTCGGGCTGATCGACAAGTGGGCGCGCCTCGCCTCGCGCCGGCCCGCTGTCGCAAACGCGTTCACGCAGACGCCCGGCCTGTCGACGCTCGCAAAGGTGGCGGCGGGAGTGCACACGCGGCGCCGTCTTCCGCCGTTCGCGCCGCAGACGCTCCAAGCGTGGTTCGACGGGCGAGAGCCGCGCGCCGGCAGCCGCCGCGTCCTGCTGTGGCCCGACACCTTCACGAACCACTTCGATCCCGCGATCGGGAAAGCGGCGGTCGAGGAGCTCGAGGACGCCGGCTTCCACGTGCAGCTTCCGCACGGACGCGTCTGCTGCGGCCGTCCCCTGTACGACTACGGCTTTCTCGGGCTCGCGCGGCGTTACCTCGAGCGGACCGTCGCGGCGCTGCGCGACGAGATCCGCAGCGGGGTGCCGCTCGTGGGCGTGGAGCCGAGCTGCGTCGCCGTCTTCCGGGACGAGCTCTTGAAGATGCTGCCGAATGACGAAGACGCGAGGCGGCTCTCGAAGCAGACGTTCCACCTCGCCGAGTTCCTCATGCGCGAGCGCGACTACGAGCCGCCGCAGCTCGTCGGGAGGGCGCTGCTCCATGGTCACTGCCACGGGCGCGCGACGAACGGGTTCACGCCCGAGCAGAAGCTCCTCCAGCGCTTGGGGCTCCTCGTCGACGTGCCGGACAGCGGTTGCTGCGGGATGGCGGGCGCGTGGGGCTACGAGCGCGGCCACTACGACGTGTCCGTCGCCTGCGCGGAGCGCGCGCTCCTGCCGGCGGTCAGGGACGCAGCGCCGCAGACTCTCCTCGTCGCGAGCGGCTTCTCCTGCCGTAGCCAGGTCGAGCAGCTCGCGGGACCGACGCCGCTCCACGTCGCGCAGGTGCTGCGGCTCGCGCGGGGTCATGCGGTGCCCGGTGGACGCGACGCCGCGACGAGCCGCGCCGTCGTCCGCGCCTAGATCGCCGAGGGGGCCGTCACGAGCGTCGTGACGGCCCCCTCAGGGCCCTGCTACAGGCCGCGGTTGCCGAAGCGGCCGGTGGAGCCGGCTTGTGGTCGGCTCTTCCGGGCGCTGCTGCGCTTCTTGCCGCCGGACCGCCCCGACGAGCTCCGCTTCGCGGTCGAGCGCTTGGCCGTCGAGCGCTTCGCGGTCGAGCGCTTTGCGGTGCTCCGCTTTGCGGTCGAGCGCTTCGCGGTCGAGCGCTTCGCGGTCGAACCCTTCGCAGTGCTGCGCTTTGCGGTCGAGCGCTTGGCGGTGCCCCGCTTCGCGGTCGAGCGCTTGGCGGTGCCCCGCTTCGCGGTCGAGCGCTTCGCGGTGCCCCGCTTCGCGGTCGAGCGCTTCGCGGTGCTGCGCTTCGCGGTCGAGCGCTTGGCGGTGCCCCGCTTCGCGGTCGAGCGCTTCGCGGTGCTCCGCTTCGCGGTCGAGCGCTTCGCGGTGCTCCGCTTCGCGGTCGTCCGCTTCGCGGTCGTCCGCTTCGCGGTCGTCCGCTTCGCGGTCGTCCGCTTCGCGGTCGAGCGCTTCGCGGTGCTGCGCTTTGCAGTCGACCGCTTGGCGGTGCTCCGCTTCGCGGTGCTCCGCTTCGCAGCCGACTTCTTGGAACTGCGTGGCGGCATGCCACACCTCCTTCGGGGGTTTGAACTATCCCGCTGCTTCCGCAGTCTGGAAAAGCATGAGGTACGCACCTGACGGCATTGCATGCGTCAGCGCGCGTGACCGGCTGCGGCCGCGTGCGATGAGGACGTTCATGCTGCAATTGTCGATGTTTCCAACCATCTTGCGTCCAACACATTGCACGTTCGCACTCGTTTTCCTTGCTTGACAACGGGAAAGCTGAACGCGTGTCCGCAGTCGAGCTCGCGTCACACGAGCGAACACTCGCAGGTTTGCGTCGCGCAGTCCACGAGTGTCGCGGATGCGATCTCTGGCGCAACGCGACGCAAGCCGTGTTCGGCGAGGGCACGACGCATGCGCAAGTGATGCTCGTCGGCGAGCAGCCGGGAGACAAGGAGGACGTCGCGGGTCATCCCTTCGTCGGTCCCGCCGGACGCGTTCTCGACGAGGCGCTCGAAGAAGCCGGCATCGATCGAGACCAGGTGTACGTCACGAACGCGGTGAAGCACTTCAAGTGGAAGGCGCGTGGCAAGCGGCGGATCCACGACAAGCCGAACGCGGCGGAGGTGGCCGCCTGCAGGCCGTGGCTCGACCGCGAGCTGCGGCTCGTGAACCCGCGCGTGCTCGTGCCACTCGGCGCGACCGCCGCGCAGGCGCTTCTCGGCCGGAGCTTCAAGGTGACCCAGCAGCGCGGGCTCGCGCTCGAAGGCACCGGGCTTGCCGAGTACGTGGTCGCCACCGTCCATCCGTCGTCGATCCTGCGGGCACAGGACGAAGAGGCGCGCCGCCAGGGCCGGCAGGAGCTCGCCGCCGACCTCGCCGTGGTTGGCGAGCTCCTCGCGCGGGAAGGCGGGAGCCGACCCCTTTCCGAGTCCGAAACGAGGTGAGCATGGCGAAGAGCGTGAAGGATGCGATGACCTCCGACGTCAAGACCGCCGGCCCGTCGCAACCCCTGACTGACGCGGCGCGCTTGATGGCCGAGGAGGACGTCGGGGTGGTGCCGGTCGTCGACGGCGAGCGTCTCGTCGGCGTCCTCACCGATCGCGACATCGTGATCCGGGCGATCGCGGCCGGCGGCGACCCACGTTCGGTCCAGGTCGGCGAGATCGCGTCGCGCGACCCGGTGACGGTGCGGCCGGGCGACGACCTGGACGACGCGCTGCGACTGATGGCCCAGCACCAGGTTCGGCGGCTGCCGGTGGTCGAGGACGGCCGTCTCGTCGGTGTCGTGGCGACGGCCGACGTGGCGATGGAGGCGAAGGAGAAGGACGTCGGCCGCGTCGTCGAGGAGATCTCGAGGTCGACATAGCGGACGGTTGGAGCGAAACGGCAGCGGCGTCGCTGCCGTTTCTCCAACCGTGAGCCGTCTTCGCCGCGCAGACTCCAGCTCGCCGGGGATCACCCGCAAGCGCCGTGGACGCGGCTTCGAGTACATCGACGCCGCGGGCCGGCGCGTCGACGACGCGGAGACGCTCGAGCGCATTCGCATGCTCGCGATCCCGCCGGCGTGGACGAACGTGTGGATCTGCTCCGATCCGAGCGGGCACTTGCAGGCGGTCGGCACCGACGCCGCGGGAAGGCGGCAGTACCGCTACCACGAGCGATGGCGGCTCCGTCGCGACCAGCAGAAGTTCGACGAGATGCTCGTGTTCGCACGCGCGCTTCCGCGCCTGCGCAAGGTCGCGGCGGCCGACCTCGCCGAGGAGGGGCGCCGTCGGGAGCTCGCCTGCGCCGTTCGCCTCCTCGACCGCGGCTTCTTCCGGGTCGGCGGAGAGGAATACGCCGACGAGCACGGCAGCTACGGGCTCGCGACGCTCGAGAAGCGCCACGTGCGGCTCGACGGGGACGGAGTGCTCGTCTTCGACTACATCGCGAAGAGCGGCAAGCGGCGCCTCCAGGCGATCGTGGACCCCGACGTCTACGAGGTCGTCGAATCGTTGAAGCAACGTCGCGGGAAGCGCCTGTTCTCGATCCGGTCGGCTGACATCAACGCGTACATCAAAGAGGTCACCGGCGGCGACTTCTCGGCGAAGGACTTCCGGACGTGGCACGCGACGGTGCTGGCGGCGGTCGCGCTGGCCGTCTCGGAGCGGGCGACGTCGCCGACTGCGCGGAAGCGGGCGATCTCGCGCGCGATCAACGAGGTTGCCCACTACCTCGGCAACACCCCCGCCGTTTGCCGGGCGTCGTACATCGACCCCCGCGTCTTCGACCGGTACCGGGCGGGGTACACGATCTCCACGGCACTCGACGGTCTCGCCCACACCGACGAGGAGCGCGTGCCGGCGACGCAGGGCGCGATCGAGCGCGCCGTCCTCAGGCTGCTCGAGGACGAGCCCGGCCGCCGCGCGCGTCGGCGGCAGGCGCCCGCGCGCCGGCGCGCGGCCGTCGCGGCGTAGCTCGCCGCCATCCCTCGTTCGAGGGACGGCGACCCTCCGCGCAGGCCGATACAGGAAGGGTGATGCGGCACCTCGCGTCTGACCGGCGCGCAGGCTTTGCGCTTACCGCCTTGACGGGCGCCTTCGGCGTGCTCGCGATCGGCTACTGCTTCGACAGCGCCGGCGCGGTGCGGCACGTTCTGAACGTCGGTGTCTACGACAACGTCGTCTTCTGCGCCGGCCTTCTGTGCGTCGCCCGCGGCGTGCTCAAACCGTCCGACCGCGCTGCGTGGGTGCTCGCGGGTGTCGCGGTGATCGCGTGGGCGGCCGGAGACACCGTCTGGACGCACACGATCGCGGGCGACCCGAATCCGCCGTACCCGTCGTACGCCGACGTGGGCTACCTGTGCTTCTACCCTGCGGCCTACGGGTCGATCGTGTTGCTTCTCAGCGAGCGGATCGACCGGCTGCGGTCGATCCTGTGGCTCGACGGCCTCATCGGCGGCCTCGCCGTCAGCGCGGCGGGAACCGCAGTCGTCTTCCAGGCGGTGCTCGACGTCGTCCACGGCTCGCGCGCCGCCGTCGCGACGAACCTCGCCTACCCGCTCGCCGACCTGACGCTGATCGCGCTCGTCGTGTGGGGCCTGAGCATCGCGGGCTGGCGGCCGGGGAGAGCGTGGGGGCTGATCGCGGCCGGGCTCGTGATCTTCTCCGTCAGCGACTGCCTGTACCTCTCCGAGACCGCGACCGGGCGGTACACGGACGGGTCGCCGACCGATCTCGGCTGGGTCGCAGGCTCGCTGCTTCTCGCCTGGGCGGCGTGGCAGCCGCCGGAGCGACTCGGTGTGAAGCTCGTCGGCGGCCGCGCGCTCTTCGCCGCTCCGGTGACGTTCGCCTTCCTGTCGCTCGGCGTGCTCGTCTACGACCACGTCCACCCGGTGAACACGCTCGCGCTCGTGCTCGCGGCGCTCGCGATCGTCTTCGTGATCGTGCGGATGGCGCTCACGTTCAACGAGAACATGCAGCTGCTCGCAGGCTTCCGCGCAGAGGCGCGCACCGACCTCCTGACGGGGCTCGCGAACCGGCGCCGCCTGCTCGACGACCTCGAGGCCGCGCTCGCGGCGCCGCGCGGCCCGATGCTGCTCGCGATCTTCGACCTGAACGGCTTCAAGCAGTACAACGACTCGTTCGGTCACGTCGCCGGCGACGCGCTCCTCGCGAGGCTCGGCGCGAACCTCGCGCGCGAGGTGAGACACCGCGGCAGCGCGTACAGGCTCGGCGGCGACGAGTTCTGCGTCATCTGGCTCTGCGGTCACGATCACCGGCTGATCGAAAGTGCGCGCAGCGCGCTATCCGAGCAGGGCGACGGCTTCTCGATCGAGGCGGCGTATGGGGTGGCGGAGATCCCGACCGAGGCGGCGACGCCGATCGACGCGCTCCGGCTCGCCGACCAGCGGATGTACGCGCAGAAGGAGCGGCGTGACGGCCGTGCCGCCGAGCGTCTGAGCGGCACCCTCCTGCACGCGTTCGCCGAGCGGCAGGCCGGTCTCGACGGCGGCTCGAGCATCGGCGACCTGGCCGCGGAGGTCGCAGCTCGCCTGGGCCTGCCGCCCGACGAGGTGGAGACGATCCGCGTCGCCGCGACGCTCCACGACATCGGCAAGATGGCGATCCCGGACGCGATCCTCGAGAAGCCGGGGCCGCTGACGGACGAGGAGCTCAAGTTCATCCGCAGCCACACCGTCGTTGGCGAGCGCATCCTGCTGAGCGTCCCTGCTGTGGCGCACGTCGCGGGGCTCGTCCGCTCGAGCCACGAGTGGTTCGACGGGAGCGGCTATCCCGATGGGCTCGCGTCGGACGCGATCCCGCTCGGCGCGCGCATCGTCTTCGTCTGCGACGCCTTCGACGCGATGACGTCGTACCGCGCGTACGCGCACCCGATGTCGGAGGCCGAGGCGGCCGACGAGATCAAGCGCGCGGCCGGGCGCCAGTTCGATCCGGCGGTCGTGAACGCGTTCCTCGCGCTCGTCGAGGAGCGGAAGGCAGGGCTCCTCCGCCCGCGCCCGCGCCTCGTCGTCGTGTAGGCGGCGCCGCTGGGGTGACGTTTCGGGGCCGCGTCCGCCCGGATATACCACACCACGATGTAGAGGCGTTTTCGGCCGTCGCCCGGGGAGAAAACCCGGGTGGGAGGTGATCGACGATGAGCACGATGCAGGTGAGGGTTCCGCCCCTCTCCGGCGCCGACGGCGGCACGAACGGATGGGCGACGCGCGTGACGCTGCAACCGATCGCCGCGCCGTCTGCGCTCGGGCTCGCGGGGTTCTCCGTCGCGACCCTGATGGTCGCGACGATTCAGGCGAAATGGTGGGGCTCGCCGGCCGACTTCAAGGGGGTGGCGCCGGTCTGCCTCACGTTCGGCGGAATCGCGCAGTTCCTGGCGGGGATGTGGGCCTACAAGGCCCGCGACATCGTCGCGACGATCGCGCACGGGATGTGGGGTGCTTTCTGGATCGCATTCTTCGTCCTGCAGCTGCTGCAGGCCGACGGCACGGTGCCCACGCCGGCGACGCACTCGCCGGACCTCGTCTTCGGGATGTGGATGGTCGGGCTCGCGTACGTCACGTGGTCGTGCGCGCTCGGCGCAATACTCGAGAACGGGGCGGTGTTCCTCGTCCTCGCAAGCCTCGCCGCCGGGGCGTCGCTTTCGGCCGGCGGGCTGATCAGCGGCGGGTTCGCGTCGGGGTGGACGACGGCGGGCGGCTACGCATTCGTCGTCTCGGCGGCGCTCGCGTGGTACACCGTCACCGCGATGGTGCTGCACGGTATCGCCGGCCGGTGGATCCTGCCGACGTTCCCGCGTACGGCGGCGTCGAAGACGCAGCCGATCGAGCTTCCGTGGGCGGAGCCCGGCGTCAAGCACGGGCAGTGAGGACGGAAGGAGCCGAGTCGTGAGCGTCGGCTCACGGCTCGGCTCCTGGCCGCTTCTCAGGCAGCTGCGCGAGGGCGACCCGCTCGGGCTCGGCAAGTCGGTCCGGTCGACGCGCAGCGCGACGCTGCGCGCGCGGATCGAGGATGTGGACAGCGTCGCGCCGTCGATCTGCCCGTACTGCGCGGTCGGCTGCGGGCAGCTCGTGTACGTGAAGAGTGGCAAGGTCGTCCAGATCGAGGGTGACCCGCGGAGCCCGATCTCGCGCGGGCGGCTGTGCCCGAAGGGCGCAGGCTCGCGCGGCTACGTCACGAGCCCGCTCCGCGAGTACAAGGTCAAGTACCGGCGGCCGCACGGCACCGCCTGGGAGGAGCTGCCGCTCGAGCAGGCGATGGACATGATCGCCGACCGGATCATCGACACGCGCGCCCGAACCTGGCAGGAGACGGACGCCGAAGGGAACCCGACGCAGCGCACGCTCGGCATCGCGAACCTCGGCGGAGCGACGCTCGACAACGAGGAGAACTACCTGATCAAGAAGCTGATGACGGCCCTCGGAGTCGTGCAGGTCGAGAACCAGGCGCGCATATGACACAGCTCCACGGTCCCCGGTCTGGGGACCTCGTTCGGACGAGGCGGTGCAACGGACTTCCAGCAAGACCTGGCCAACTCCGACTGCATCGTGATCATGGGCTCGAACATGGCGGAGAACCACCCGGTCGGCTTCCAGTGGGTGGTCGAGGCGCGCGAGCGCGGCGCGAAGGTGTTCCACATCGACCCGCGGTTCACGCGCACGAGCGCGATGGCGACGCGCTGGGTCGGCATCCGCCCCGGCTCCGACATCGCGTTCCTCGGGGGGCTCGCGCGCTACATCATCGAGAACGACCGCTGGTTCCACGAGTACGTCATGAACTACACGAACGCCCCCGTGATCGTCGACGACGCGTTCACGGACACGGAGGACCTCGACGGCCTGTTCTCCGGGTGGGACCCGCAGAAGCGCAGGTACGACACCGGCAAGTGGCAGTACCGCGGCATGGAGGCGCAGGGTGCCGCCGGCCAGCGCGAGCAGGGCTTCGCGCCGAAGGGCGAGCAGGCCGGCCACGGCGGTCACGGGCGAACGCTCCGCCACGGCGAGCCGCCCGAGGAGGACACGTCGCTGACGCACCCGCAGTGCGTCTTCCAGATCCTCAAGCGCCACTACTCCCGGTACACCCCCGAGTTCGTCGCCGATGCGTGCGGCTGCAGCGTCGACGACTTCCTCGCCGTCGCCGAGGCCCTCTGTGAGAACTCCGGACGCGAGCGGACGAGCGCGTTCGTCTACTCCGTCGGGTGGACGCAGCACACGGTCGGCGTGCAGTACATCCGCGGCGCGGCCGTCGTGCAGCTCCTGCTCGGGAACATGGGCCGTCCCGGAGGCGGGATCGTCGCGCTGCGCGGGCACGCGTCGATCCAGGGGTCGACCGACATCCCGACGCTCTACAACATCCTCCCGGGCTACCTGACGATGCCGCACGTGGGGGCGTACGCGGACCTCGCGCACTACGTCGAGACGAACACGTCGCCGGCGGGCTGGTGGGGGCACTTCGGCGCCTACATCGTCAGCCTGCTGAAGGCGTGGTGGGGCGAGCACGCCACGCCGCAGAACGACTTCTGCTTCGACTACCTCCCGCGCATCGACGAGGACAACTCGATCTACAAGTGCGTCCTCGACATGCTCGACGACAAGGTCGAGGGGTTCATCGTCGCCGGCGAGAACCCGGCGGTCGGCTCGTCGCACGGCAAGCTGCACAGGCTCGCGATGTCGAAGCTCAAGTGGCTCGTCGTCCGCGACCTCGTCGAGATCGAGTCGGCGTCCTTCTGGAAGGACGGCCCCGAGATCGAGACGGGGGAGCTGAAGACGGAGCAGATCGGGACGGAGGTCTTCTTCCTGCCGGCGTCGTCGCACGTCGAGAAAGACGGCTCGTTCACGAACACGCAGCGCCTGCTGCAGTGGCACTTCAAGGCGGTGGAGCCCGACCGCGATTGCCGCTCCGACCTGTGGTTCTACTACCACCTCGGCCGCAAGATCCGCGAGAAGCTCGCCACGTCGGCAGAGCGTCGCGACGCCCCGTTGCTCGAGCTGACGTGGTACTACCCGACGCAGGGGGCGCTCGAGGAGCCGAGCGCGGAGGCGGTGCTCGCCGAGATCAACGGCCGGAACGCGCACGGCGAGCCGCTGTCCGCGTACAAGGAGCTGAAGGACGACGGCTCGACCTCGTGCGGCTGCTGGATCTACTGCGGCGTCTTCGCAGACCACGTGAACCAGGCAGCGCGGAAGAAGCCGTACTGGGAGCAGGGGTCGTACACGGCGCCGGAGTGGGGCTGGGCGTGGCCTGCCGACCGCCGCATCCTCTACAACCGTGCGTCCGCCGATCCCGACGGGCAGCCGTGGTCGGAGCGGAAGCGGCTCGTCTGGTGGGACGGCGAGCAGAAGAAATGGACGGGCGTCGACGTGCCCGACTTCGACGAGCAGAAGCCGCCCGGCTACCGGCCGCCGACGGGGGCGAAGGGGCCGGAGGCGATCGCCGGCCACCACCCGTTCATCATGCAGGCGGACGGGCGCGGCTGGCTCTACGTGCCGCAGGGCCTCGAGGACGGCCCGCTGCCGACGCACTACGAGCCGCACGAGTCGCCGCTTCCGAACGCGCTGTACGCACAGCGATCGAACCCGCGGCGCCAGCGGTACGACCGAGCCGAGAATCCCTACAACCCGAGCGGCACCGAGCCGGGAGCGGAGGAGTACCCGTTCGTTCTCACGACGTACCGGTTGACGGAGCACCACACCGCCGGCGGAATGACGCGGACGGTCCCGTACCTGAGCGAGCTGCAGCCCGAGATGTTCGTCGAGGTGCACCCGGAGCTCGCCGCGCTCCGCGGCCTCCACCACCGCGGCTGGGCGACGATCGTCACGACGCGCGCGGCGATCGAGGCGCGCGTGATGGTGACGGACAGGATCAAGCCGCTCACGGTTCAGGGCCGGCGCGTGCACCAGGTCGGGCTTCCGTACCACTGGGGATGGCGCGGGCTTTCGAAGGGTGAGTCCGCGAACGACCTCTCGGCGATCGTGCTCGATCCGAACGTGCACATCCAGGAGGTGAAGGCGCTCTCGTGCGACGTGCGGCCGGGCCGGCGGCCGCGCGGGCAGGCGCTCGTCGAGTTCGTCGCCGCGAAACGCGAGCGCGCGCTCGGAGCGGAGAGCGCCGGTCCGCACCACCAAGAGCCCGCGGACGTGAGGTCGACGTGAGCGTCGCCGACCTCGAGACGACCGCAGCCTCGTGGCCCGGGAGCTACGGCGACGAGGCGAAGGAGCGCGTCGGCTTCTTCACCGACACCTCGATCTGCATCGGCTGCAAGGCGTGCGAGGTGGCGTGCAAGGAGTGGAACGTGATCCCGCAGCACGGAATGGAGTGGTCCGGGAACTCGTACGACAACACGGAGCAGCTCGGGCCGGAGGCATGGCGTCACGTCGCATTCGTCGAGCAGCGCGCACCGCTGCGCCTCGACGGCGATCGAGCGGAGCTCGCGGGCGATGCGCTGCGGTGGCTGATGTCGTCGGACGTCTGCAAGCACTGCACGCACGCCGCGTGCCTCGACGTCTGCCCGACGGGATCGCTCTTCCGCACCGAGTTCGGCACCGTCGTCGTGCAGGAGGACATCTGCAACGGGTGCGGCTACTGCGTGCCGGCGTGCCCGTTCGGCGTGCTCGACCGGCGCGAGCTGCCGACGGCGGAGCGAGTGCGGCCGTTCGCCGGCAAGCCGGACGGGCGCGTGTGGAAGTGCACCCTCTGCTACGACCGGCTCAAGGGCGGTCACGAGCCCGCGTGCGCGAAGGCGTGCCCCACCGACTCGATCCAGTTCGGGCCGCTCGAGGAGCTGCGTGACCGCGCCGAGCGCCGCGTCGAGCGGCTGCGCGCGGAAGGGTGGAACGGCGCGCAGCTGTACGGCCACGACCCGAACGACGGCGTCGGCGGCTTCGGCGCGTTCTTCCTGCTGCTCGACGAGCCCGAGGTGTACGGGCTGCCGCCGGATCCGGTCGTGACGACGAAGCACCTGCCCGAGATGTGGGCGGCAGCTGCGCTCGCGGCGGGCGCGATGGTCGCGGGCGTCGTCGCGTCGTTCCTCGGAGGCCGCCGGTGACGAGCCGCAACGGGTCGTTCGGCGGGATCACGTTCGATCCCGGCGAGACGAGCTCCTACTACGGGCGTCCGATCCTGAAGGAGCCGGTGTGGAAGCCGGAGATCCCGCTGTACTTCTTCACCGGCGGCGTCGCCGGCGCGTCGGCGGTGCTGAGCCTCACGGCGCGCGCCGTCCGCAACGAGCGGCTCGCGAAGGCGTCGATGTGGATCGGCCTCGCGGGAGACGTCGTGAGCCCGGCGCTGCTGGTCTCGGACCTGGGACGGCCCGAGCGGTTCCTCAACATGCTCCGCGTCTTCAAGGTCACCTCGCCGATGAGCGTCGGCTCGTGGATCCTGGCCGCGTCGGGAGCAGCGACGTCCGCGGAGGCCGCATGCGAGACGCTCGGGATCTTCCCGCGGTTGAAGCTCGTGCCGGCGACGGCGGCTGCCCTCCTCGGCGGCCCGCTCGCGACGTACACGGCGACGCTCGTGTCGGACACGGCGATCCCTGCGTGGCACGAGGCGAGGCGCGAGCTGCCGTTCGTGTTCGGGTCGAGCGCCGCGGCGTCGGCGGGTGCGGCGGCCGCGATCGCCGTTCCGCCGGGCGAGGCTGGTCCCGCGCGCCGGCTGGCGGTCCTCGGCGTCCTCGCCGAGACCGCTGCGATGTCGGCGATGGAGCACCGGCTCGGCTTCCTCGGCGAGCCGTACCACCAGGGTGCCGCCGGGGCGCTCAACCGCTTCGCCAAGGCGAGCACGCTCGCGGGCGCCTGGCTCCTCGGCCGCCGCGGCCGGCGCTCGCGCGGCGCCGCCGTCGCGGGGGGCGCGCTCGTCCTCGCCGGCGAGGTCGCGCTCCGCTGGTGCGTCTTCAAGGCCGGGTTCGCGTCCGCGCGCGACCCGAAGTACGTCGTCCGCCCCCAGCGCGAACGCCTGTTCAAGAAGCGCATGTCCAGGGTCTGACCCCGGACACGGCTCACCCTGACACGGCTGCGGCGGTCATGTCCAGGGTCTGACCCTGGACGTGGCCGAAAGGGCTGTCGGAGCCGGCGGTTCGCGCGTCCACGCGGCGGCGTACGACGTGCGCGCGACCGTCGACGGCTGTTGCTAGAGGGCGCGGTCGGCGTGGGTGTAGACGGTGACGCGGCCGCGGCGCGCCCAGCCGCACACCGTCACGCCCTGCGCGTCGGCGAGCTCGACCGCGAGCGACGACGGAGCACCGACGCCGACGAGCACGGGGCAGCCGGCGAGCGCGGCTTTCTGCACGAGCTCGAACGACAGCCGCCCGCTGACGCACACGAGCGCGTCGGCGAGTGGAAGCAGCCCCTGCGTGAACGCCCAGCCGACAGCCTTGTCGAATGCGTTGTGGCGCCCGACGTCCTCGCGCACGCACAGCAGGGTGCCGTCGGCGGTGAAGATGCCCGTCGCGTGGAGGCCGCCGGTGCGCTCGAACGTGGGCTGCGCCTCGCGGAGCCGATCGGGCAGCGATGCGAGGAGCGACGCGTCGACGCGCAGCGCCGACGTGACCGGCGGCGCGTGCACCGCCACCGCGCCGAGTGCCCCTTTCCCGCAGACCCCGCACGAGGAGGTCGTGTAGAAGTGCCGCTGGACGCTGCCACGATCGAACCTGCGCACGCGGAGCTCGACGGTGTTCGCGGCAAGATCCGCCGGTGGGGACGCGCCGAGCGGCTCGAGTCCTTCGCCGATCGCAAAGCCGAGCGCGAGCTCCTCGTCGTTTCCCGGCGTTCGCATCGTCACCGCGATCGGCTCGCCGTCGATTCGCAGCTCGAGCGGCTCCTCGACCGCGACGAGGTCGCGCTCGCGCGTTCCCTGCGGATGGCGCACGACCTCCACCGGCCGCGCCGAGTACGGCGGCAGCGCCGCCGGCGTGTTCGCGTTCGCGAGCACGCGGTCGGGGAGGCGGACCTCCGCGGCGTCGAGCTCCGCGACCGCATCCCGCAGCTTCAGCCATCCTGTCGACACGTGCCGCTCCAGCACCGGCAGCGCGCTCCGCCGGTACGCACCGGGGAGCGGCCCCGTCTGCGGAACCGCGGCGTCGCGGCACGCGCGCGCGAGGGTCTCGAGCGCCTCCGGCGTCAGCGACGGACAGTCCACCGGCACTGCGACTACGACCTCCGTCGGCGCGGCGCGCAATCCGGCCACGAGGCCGACGATCGGCGCGCGCACCTCGCTCCCGTCGTCGACGAGCTCGAACGGAAGCTCGAGGCCGTCGCCGCGCTTCCCGACCGCGAGCCGGTACGGAAAGACCTCGAGCAGGCGCCACGCACGTTCCGCGAGCGTCTCGCCGTCGACGCGGGCGAGCGCCTTCGGTGACCCGAAGCG
>Ga0070741_10004473_pt1 | contig 32592 bp, 27 predicted proteins | sample Coa_R1_4_FD_66440 | JGI IMG/M metagenome (GOLD analysis project Ga0070741, IMG submission 66440) | Surface soil microbial communities from Centralia Pennsylvania, which are recovering from an underground coalmine fire - Coalmine... | ecosystem: Environmental > Terrestrial > Soil > Unclassified ... | reverse complement strand
ACCGCTGCATCGGGAACCGCGATGGCATTGGCAATCGTTCCTGCCTGCACGATGGCATTCACGTACATGTCTTTCTTCAGCTTCTCGCCGGGATTTTCCGTGACGATACGCGCCTGCAGCGTGTGGGAATTCGGATCGAGCGCAGCGGCGAGATACGAGATCTTTCCGGAGAACTTCTGCGGATACGAATCGGTTTCGATCGTGACCTGATCGCCGACGTGAACGTACGCGAGATCGCTCTGATAAACATTCACGATCACCCATACAGTGCTCATGTCGGAGATGGTGAAGCACTGTGTCTGGCCCGCCTGCAGCAGTTGACCTGGAGCGACGGTCTGGTCGACGACTTCTCCGCTGATCGGTGCGAGGACCGGCAACTCAGGAGCAGCAGTCATTTTTGTGATGGTGCGAGGATCTTTCACTCCTAAAATGTGCAGGCTCTGCTCGGCGGTTTGCAGATCGGCGTCGGCCTGCGTTCGTGCCGATTCAGCATCGAGAAGATCTTTTTCTGCGATCGCATGATGCTGATAGAGGTCTTGTGCGCGCGCGTAGTTCTTCTCCGCCACTGCGGCGGTATTCGCGGCTTTCAAGTAAGTCGCTCGAAGTTGGGAAAAATCGGGACTGCTGACGTAGAGCATCGGCTGTCCGCGATTTACGTGTACGCCGGGAGCGACAACAATGCGAGCCACCGGTCCGCCGATTGCGGAGATCACCGGAGTCGTCTTGAAGGCGTTGTACGCAACTGCGCCGGGTAAACGGAGAACGCGATGCAGTTGCACTGGTTCAACGTCGTAAAGCTGCACGTGGCTCATCTGATCGGAGGGAACGGTGAAAAGACTTGCTTGCGATGAGGGCTTCGCCGCGTTGTCGTTGACCTTCGCCTGCTCGCGCGAGCATGCGACTGCGAATGCGAGAATGCTCGCCGTCAACACGACAGCTATGTTGGTTTTGTGTTCGTTTCTCACGGTAAGCTCCTCGTGCCCACGGCCTGGCGGAGCTGTTCAAGAGAGACCATGTAGGCGGCCAGCGACTGACGATATGCGAGTTGGGCGGCGCGATAACTGCGCTCGGCGTCAAGAAAATCCAGCAGGCTGGCGGCGCCGCGCTGATATGCGTAGGCGCTGATGTCGCGCGAGTCTTGCGACTGTTTCAAATATCCCTTCTGATAGAGCTCGATGATCTTGGCATTCGTTTGTAGCGACTCGTAGGCGTTGCGCACATCGGTAAGAACCACCTCTTCGGCTTCGCGAGCGGTTTCGTCGGACTGCGAGATCGCGTAGCGTGTTCTGGCGATCTCACCTTGATTGCGGTCAAAAATCGGAATGTCCATGCTGAATAAAAGGCCGCCGGTATTGAGCCCGGCTACGTGCGAGTACTGGAACGTGCTGCTCAAATCGCGTTTGCCGTTTGCGCGCGCGAGCTGGTACTGACTTTGCGCTGCCCGGATTCCCTGCTGTGCAGCGCGAAGATCAGGACGGTAGGCGAGAGCTTTTGCCTGTAGGTCGGGAAGACCCAAAGTGACGGGCTGATATTGAAGGTCTCCGACTATCTGGTAGTCAGGCGTGACCGAGTCATAGCCGACGAGCTGCCGCAGCGCCGCGAGAGCTTGCACCTGGCTCAGCTCGGCTTGTGATTGGTCGTTTTGAAACTGAAGGAGCTGAAGCTGAATCTTGAGGAAATCGCCTTCGCTGATCTGCCCTGCTTTGTACTGCAACTGGCCGATATTGACGGTCTGCTGGAAGCTCTCGAGGTCCTGCGTTGCTAGTTCGACGTTGGCCTTGGCAAGCAGTGCATTCACGAACTGCTGGCTCACGTTGAAGACGATCGTCCGCTCGGCGTCCGCAACTTGCGACTGGGTGACGGCTGTCTGATCGCGCGCAGCGGAGATCCTACGCTGGCGCTTGCCCCCGCGCTCGAAGGTGTAGCCGAGCCCTACGTCGAACTCCGAAATGGTGTTGACATTGTCGGCTGTCGCTGCAGTAAACGGAATGAACAGACTGTTAAAACTGAAGGTTGGGTTGGGACGAATCGACGCGGTAAGTTCCTGGGCTTGGCTCTGCTGAATCTGCGTCCTCGTCGCACGCAGAGCGTGATTATGATCGAGCGCCATCTGGATGGCCTGATCGAGAGTGATCCGCGACTCCGGCTGGCCCACAGCTTCGCCCAAACCAAGTGCGACGAAGCAGGCGAGCAAAGCTCCGCGCTTCAGCGACTTGACCCGAATTGTTCGAAAAATGGAATTTGATAAATAAAAACAGCACGCGCGAGACATGCCTGCGCACCTCCGTCATCCGCTAGAACAATGAAATTGACTAGAGAAGCGGAGGAGGACGGCTATAAAGGGCGAGCTCTCGATCAGTGGAGGCAGCTATGAGTTCTTCGTGATCGATTGGTTCTGTGATCACGAGAAGTGGAGCCCAGGTGGAAAAGGCAATCGCGTGCGTTGCCGGTTGCAGCGTGATGCACGTCAGACAGACGCCGCTTTCACCAGAGGCGCGTTCAGCGGAACCGTGTCCATGCTGCCAGGAATGGAAGACTACATCGCCGCACGCGTGGGCAGCCTCGGCAATGCCGGTGAAGAACAGCATCGCGACGCACACCGCCAAGACGAGTCTGCGAGGCAGACTTAGACGATCGAACGTCGTGGCCGTGCGTAAAGAAAGCATGGGCGAAGAAATGCTGAGCCAAGTTTATGGTACAGGAAAACTCCCTTTTGTGAAGATAACGGCCCGACTTGACTAGTGTTCACGCAGGTTCCATCCGCCGCATTGTGCGCTACCTTGGATGAATGACCTCACAACCGATTACTGGTTTCATCCTCGCAGGCGGCCAAAGCCGGCGAATGGGCAGGGACAAAGCTGGCATCGAGTGGGGCCGCGAAACTCTGTTGACCCATGGGTTGAAACGCATGCGCGATGCTTTTCAAGAGGTCATTATTCTTGGGCCCTCATCGTCGGATTCCTTCCGTAGTCTCGGGGACGAATTCGCGAACTCCGGACCATTGGCAGGAATTCATTCCGGCCTCCGCTATTCCAAAACGGACTGGAATTTCTTTCTCGCGATTGATATGCCGCTGGCTCCCACTGCTCTTTTGCAGTTCATCGTCGAGAAATGCGGTCACAGCTACCTGGCCGTGGTGCCGGAGGCGCATGTGTCGGACCTGGATGCGTCCGATTTGAAACCGAGATCAGCTTCAGACGAAGGTATCCGCCGATTGCAACCAGTGTGCGCTGCATATCATCGGGCATTCTTGCCTCTGGCGGAACGAGCGCTATCACATCGGGAATTGTCGATTCGATCCTTGTTAGAACAGGCAGCTCAGGGCATGATGGGTACGCAAGCCAACGCAATAAGAGTGATTGAGCAGCGCGAACTTACTTCTGCAGGTTTCAGCTCTGAGATGCTAATGAACGTCAACACGCCTGCGGACCTGGAGCGGGCGAAGAGATTAGCTGAACGTTTTCATGTCAACTGACGGAATTCATCTGGTAGAGACTCCGAGCCCACCTCCGACTGAGGTGCGTCCTTATATTGAGTTCAAGGACGTCTGCAAAGCTTTTGGCTCAAACGTAGTGCTCGAGCATGTCAACTTCGATGTCCCTCCGGGGCAGACGATGTGCATTCTCGGCCGCAGTGGTGTCGGCAAGTCAGTCTCGCTCCAGCTCATTATGGGATTCCTGAAAGCTGACTGCGGCGAGGTGATCGTCGCGGGCGAAGATATCACCAACATGGATGAGCCCAATTTGGAACGAATTCGAAAGAAAGTCACAATGGTGTTCCAAAATGGCGCTCTGTTTGATTCCCTCAGCGTTGGAGAGAACGTCGCCTTCCCTCTGCGCGAACGGCGCGATTTGAACGAAGAACAGATATTTCAGGTGGTCGATGGATTGTTGGAAATGGTGGGTGTGAAAGCAATGCGCGATCTTCTTCCTTCGGATCTTTCGACAGGCATGAAGCGTTCGGTCGCCATTGCGCGTGCATTGGCTGCGCAACCGGAATGCATCCTTTATGACGAACCGACCACGATGGTCGATCCACTAATGGCGCAGTTGCTCGGGGACCTCATCAAGAAACTTAAATTCCAGCTCAAGCTCACCAGTATTGTCGTGACTCACGACATGCGCCTCGCACACAAACTCGCCGATCGTGTCCTGTTCCTTCACGAAGGTACTGCGCTCTATTTTGGGACGATGAAGGGAATGGCCGAGAGCGACAATCCCGTCTTGCGTCAGTTTCTCGAACTGGACGAACTGGATCCTCCAGCATAGAGTCGCCACTTGTAATTTCCGCGCGCATCCTGTAAGTTCCTGTCCTTCGTTTTCACGCTACTCGTCATGAACTCGCAGGCTCTGGTGAAGTGCGAAGAGCAGTCATCCGGACTCGCGCAGGTCCCTCCTGCGGGACTGTTCGCGCGCATACCGCAACTGTCGCCTCTTCAGCGCTCAGTTTGGTTGCTGCACAAGTACAGGTGGACAATTGCAGCTTGCGTCTTAATTTCTGTTTTGACGTCGCTGTTAATTGCTGCTCTCCAGCCGCGCACATATCGAGCAACTGCAAATCTGGCTATCAACCGCGATAGCGATGATGGAGCCTCCCTGACCAAGAGTCTGGGACTCGGATCCGGCGATTTGGATGACTATTCTGTCAGTCTCGACACTCAGTTGCACATTCTGCAGAGCCGGACGTTGGCGTTGTTCGTCGTTCGCAAACTCGGGCTGGATAGAAACGCCAGCTTCATGCGCGAAGCCAAGTTCGAACCCAGCCCGCAGCATTCTCGATCTTCCGAATCGGCTGAAACCCGGACAGAAAGTGCTGCGGTTGATGTTCTGCTCCTCCATCTCGCTGCCAATAGCGTGAAGCAGACGCGCATAGTCGAAGTCAGCTACGCCGGACCCGATCCTGAATTGAACGCGCAAATCGTAAACGCGCTCGTCGACGGCTTCATCGACGACAGCATTCGTTCGCGCTACGAAGCGTCCACCCGGTCAGCGCGGTTTCTATCCAGCCAGTTGACGGATTTGCGTACCAAAGTCGAAGAATCGCAACAGAAGCTTGTCGCATACGAGCGCGAGCATAACATTGTCGGAACCGACGACAAGCAGAACGTCATCACCGCCAAACTCGAAGATCTCAATAAGCAGCTCACCGCGGCCGAAGCGGAGTGCATGGAGAAAGAATCGGTCTATCAGACCGTCGCTTCCGGCGATCTGGACCAGCTTCCCGAAACGAAATCAACGGAGAACCTGCAGGCCTTGCGGCTTCGTGAAGCTGACCTCAAGAACGAATACGCGCAAGCGACCACGACTTATGGCCCGAACTATCCAAGAGTGGTCGAGCTGAATAATCGGACCAAGAGCGTCGATGCCAGCATTCAAGCTGAGCTGAAGCGCGTCCAGGCGCGAGCGAAGGGCGAGTACCTGGCCGCAGCAGGTGCTGAGCAAAAGCTCAAGACGGCGTTCGAGCAGCAGAAGCAAGAGGCCAATCGTCTGAATGAAAGCGCGATTCAATACGGACTGCTCAAGCGCGATTTTGATTCCAATCGCCAACTCTACGACACACTCCAGGAGCGCATGAAAGAAGCCGGAGTCGCGGCTGGTCTTCGTTCGAGCAACATCCGTGTAATTGATGCTGCGGAGGTGCCGCGCAGGCCGGTGTCTCCAAATTTCTCTAATGCTTCTGCTATCGCATTGTTTTTCGGATTCGTCCTGAGTGCGCTTGTAATCGCATTCCGGGAAGGAATGCATCGCGCACTTGACGACCCCGCCGACGTTGAAGCATTCACGGCGATGCCATCACTGGCGCTCATTCCCGAATATCAGCCTGAATCACTGCAGATCGTAGAGACAGATTCCCAGAGTAGGAACAATGTGATTTCGTTGAGTAAGCCGAACTCGGTAGCAGCAGAAGCATATCGCACTCTCGGAACTTCGATTCTGCTCTCGTCACCGCAGCTGAAGACGCTGCTAGTGACGAGTTCTCTACCCGGCGAAGGAAAAACCAGTGTCGCAGCCAATTGTGCTGTGATCATGGCTCAACAAGGTGAACGCGTGCTCCTGGTCGATGCTGACCTGCGCAAGCCGACTCTCCACACCTGCTTCGGGTTATCCAATGCTCGCGGGCTAACGAGTATCCTTCGCGGTATGCACGCGGCCGCTGACGTCGCGTTTCCGCACCCGCAACTGCCGCAGCTTGCGATCCTGACCGCCGGCCCGGAAGAAGCGATGCCAGCGGAAACGCTAGGTTCCTCCGCCATGCACGAGTTGATGCGCGGCTGGCGCGAGCAATACGATTACGTGATCATCGACACGGCGCCGGTGCTCGCGGTCACCGATGCCCTGCGAATCGCACCGGAGGCGGATTCGGTGCTGCTAGTCATGCGCTCTGGCCAGACCACGCGCGAAGCTCTCGCTCGCGCCTGCACTTCACTAAACCAACACTCAGTGCCCGTTCTGGGAATTGTAATAAACGCAGTGAACTTCCGCTCGTCTGGACCGTATTATTCGTACCACGCACAGCTTGAGAAGACCTACTATCGGCAAAATTGATCGAATATTGAATCGGGAATGGCGAACGTGAGACTAGAGAGACTAGGCTGCCCTATCACGGCGTTCGACAGCGAGCGGGTAGAGCTTCTGGCGCTCGGCTCGCTCCATGGCAGCAAAGGCTTTGCTTGCAGCTTGGTCGGCATTGGCGGCAACTCGGCAGAGCGCAATTATGATAACCAGTAAAACTGCCCAGATCGCAGCTCCGAGAAGCCACCACATAGCTAATCAGATTCGAGAGCGTTACACCGAGGTTGCACAACCTGTATGTTGCTAATTCTATGACAGCTCGCCCTTCTTTCGAACCAGCGCAGGTCGGCCAAGACGCGCCAGTGCATCTATTCTTCGAAAAAGAGGCGCCTCGATGGGCCAATCGTTATCTCAGCCGCACATATAGGCAACGCAGAAATCTCGTCCTCAGCACTGTCGTCGAGGAACTCTCAATAGGAAGAATGAACCGGGCGGTAGAATACAGAGCCCTGGATTTTGGATGTGGGGCTGGGGTCTTTGTCGAAGCTCTTTCCAGAATGGGAATCAGAGTAACTGGCGTGGATCGCTCGCAAGCCATGATCGAAGCTGCGCAATCGCGGCTGGGATCATCCTGCAACGCAGAACTTGAATTGCTCCGCGACGACTCCGGTAAGGATGGGGCATATCGACAGCGTTCCTACGATCTTGTCCTCTGTCTCTCAGTGCTGGAGTTTGTAGCCAATCCCGCAGACATCATCGCCGACCTGGCCGCACTGCTTGCAGCGGGCGGGTTGCTAATCCTGACGCTTCCGAATCGGAACAGCTATCTTCGCCGACTCGAACGGTTTGCATTTGATTATCCCTCGTTGCATCGCTGGCTTCCGGGCCTAAACCATTTAGCTCTGCCGGACTGTTATCTCCGCCATCAGACGCAGCAATTCACAGCAGGAGACGTTGCACATTCAGCGAAGCGTCTCGGCCTTGAGGTGGAACAGCAACGATTTCATGTCGCTCCAGCTTTGTGTGCACCGATCGAGAGATTTGAGAAAGTCGGGATGATGATCTTCTTGAGCTTTCGCAAACGCATCCGCACCCACTAATTTCGCCCGCTTGTCCCGCTCGGGTTACGCTTCGCGAAGGCTTGCGTCAAAGTGTAAGCTGAGCTTCAAGGACGAACGCGATTGCCGACTGAGCTGGATGCCCCAGGGCCGACCGTAACCGCCAAACCGCCGATTCTATCGCGCGTTTTTAAGGCATTCTCGTATCGAGACTTCCGCCTGATGTGGTTTGGCGCGTGCATCTCCAGCATCGGCACCTGGATGCAGATCGTCGCCCAGAGCTGGCTCATCTACCGCCTTAGCCACTCGGCCTTTTTGCTCGCGCTCGACCAATTCCTTGCCGGCATTCCCATTTTTCTTTTTTCACTGCTCGGGGGAGTCGTCGCCGATCGCGTGGAAAGACGGAGGATTCTGCTCGGCTCGCAATATGTGCAGCTCGCCTGCGCGGCATTGTTGACTGTTCTTGTTGCCACAAATACTGTTCAGGTCTGGCACATTCTGTGTTTGTCTTTTCTCGCGGGATTCGCCCAGGCGTTTGGCGGTCCGGCCTACCAGGCACTGATTCCCACTTTGGTCAGTCGGGAAGACATGCCGAATGCAATCGCGCTGAACTCGATTCAGTTCAACATGGCGGTGACCATTGGTCCTGCCCTGGCTGGACAGGCGCTGGCGCGCATCGGTGAAACCTGGTGCTTCGGATTGAATGCAGTGTCATTTGTCGCACCGATCATTGCGCTGTTGCTCATCACGAATCGCTTTTTTCCCAAGCCGTCGAAGGAATCGGTGCTCACCAGTCTTAAGCTGGGTATCAAGTTTGTGCGCGAACAGGAAGCCATGACGGCGCTCATCGTGCTCGCCTTCTGCATGACAGCTCTCAGCATGCCTCTGCGCACCTACATCCCTGTATTCGTAAACGACATCTTCCACTCCGGCCCGCGAATCTACGGCGATCTGCTTTCGCTCATCGGCGTGGGCTCGATCTGCGGATCGCTCGCGATCGCGGCTCTCGGCAATGCCTCGGGTAAAGGACGTCGTGCACTCATCACGTTGTTGTTCCTCGGCGTAGCGATTTCGGGATTTGCTCTCTCTAGGAATCTAGCCTTCAGTTGTTCGCTGTTGGTTTTGTTCGGATTTGCCCTCATGGCTGTCTTCGCCAGCGTGAGTTCGCTGGTACAGCTCATCACCACCGACGAGATGCGCGGGCGGGTGATGAGCGTCTACAACTGCGCCTTCCGCGGTGGAATGCCGCTGGGGAATTTGGTGTCGGGTTGGCTCGTGCCGGCATTCACAGCGCCGATTGTGCTCACAGCCAATGGGATCCTGCTGATTGGTGTATCTCTTTACTTCCTGCTAGTGCATCGGAAGATCACGAGCGTGTAGCGGGCTTGGGGCGCGACCGAATTCCGCAATTTGTGCCGGACGCGATCACCTTACATTCCCTGCCGCTGCGAATCTAGCAGCGAATTCTCTTTGTCGATGATCAGAATTTTGCGATTTCTGCCGAAAAACCGCAGATTTTGCCTCACAGGCAGGGAAGGGGCAGGGATTTGTGGGAATCCGTGTCTAATCGGTTGTCGCAACGCGACTTAGGATGGCTTGGACCTGTGAGGCCGCGAATCTCACCGGGGAAACAGCAGCGAATTCCGGTGCTCGCTGTGGAGCGCACATTGTTGGAGGGAGGCGGGCTTACTTCAACGAGTATTCCATTCGATAGGTCGCCAGTTGGCAGCGGTTAGCAGCTCGTCCACCCTCTCCGACATGCCCGCGATGAATCCTGCCAAGCTGCCAGGATCTGGCTGGTACTCAACTTCTTCAATCGTAAATCGGAGCGACTCTTTATTCTCGTGCATTTGGGGGAGGTCTCCTCGGCCAGAGTCAACAGCAATTTTGCGATTTCGCGATTGCGTGGTCTTGCGATTTGAATTTCAAATCGCCGATCGCGCAATCACCCGATTTATTTAACTGCATCCGCTTGTGCTGCCGCAGCTCATGCAGCGATAGCAGCTTCCGTTACGCGTCATGATCGAGCCGCAGACGTGGCAGGATGGCGCATCGCCAAGATCAACGAACTCGCGCAACGCGTCGGCAGCATGGTGCTTGGTGGCTGCTGGCGGCTGACTGCTGGCGGTGAGCTGAGGCGTTGCCGCAGATGTAGGCTCTGCCGTTAACTCGGGCACGGTTGCCGATACGCCATTCCGCTTCAGCATGCCTTCGAACAGATCTCCCTGTTCCGGCTCGACGAAGCGATAATGCAGCCAGCGGAAGATGTAATCGGTGATCGACTTGGCGAAGCCAATCTTGCCGTTGCCACTCCAGCCGCTGGGCTCAAAACGCGTGTGCGCGAACTTCTCGCAAAGGACTTTCAGAGGAACGCCGTGCTGCAAAGCGAGAGAAACGGATGTAGCGAATGCGTCCATCAATCCCGAAACGGTTGAGCCTTCTTTTGCCATCTTGATGAAGATCTCGCCCGGCTGTCCGTTCGGATACAGACCGACGGTGATGTAGCCTTCGTGACCAGCAATATTGAATTTGTGCGTAAGTGATGCTCGCTCTTCCGGCAAACGATGACGCACGGCTTTCGGAGGAGCGTTCTGGTCTTGAACCTCAACTACTGTCTGTTGGTTTGCTGCGGGTTGCTGACTGGACAGAGCGGCCTGCGAGCCCATTGCAGACTTTGCCTTATCGCCGTCGGAAACATTTAACGGTTGCGATCCTTTGGATCCATCGCGATAAATTGCGACTGCTTTCAGCCCTTCGCGCCAAGCTTCGATGTATGCCTCGGCAATATCTTCGACCGTCGCGTCGTTCGGTAGGTTTACCGTCTTGGAAATTGCACCCGAGATGAATGGCTGCGTGGCGGCCATCATCTTGATGTGTCCCATGTAGTGGATGGCGCGCGTTCCCTTCGCCGGCTTGAAGCTGCAATCGAAGATCGGCAGGTGCTCGTCTTTGAGTCCCGGCGCGCCTTCGATGGTTCCGGTCGCGTCGATGTAGCTGACGATCGCGCTTGCCTGCTCGCTCGAATAGCCGAGTTTAAAGAGGGCGCTAGGCACGGTGTTGTTGACGATCTTGATCATGCCGCCGCCAACGAGCTTCTTGTATTTCACCAGCGCCAAATCGGGCTCGATGCCAGTGGTGTCGCAGTCCATCATGAAACCGATCGTGCCCGTAGGCGCGAGCACAGTCACCTGCGCGTTGCGATAGCCGTAGGTCTCACCGTGTGCAAGGGCCGAATCCCAAACATCTTTGCTCGCTTCGATAAGCTTGGGCAGTTGCTTGTCTGCAGTTCCTGCTTTAAGCGAGGTACCGATGTTGTTCACCGAAGCGCGATGCATGCGGATCACATCGAGGAACGGCTCGCGATTGATGTAAAAGCCGGGGCACGCTGCGCCGCTGATGTCGGCAGTCTGGGTGAGCGCGGTCGCAGGAGCTAGTTGCGGGCACAGTTCTGCGATCTTGGACGACTGGTAGTAGGCCTCGCCGCACATGATCGCCGTTAGGCATGCAGCGTAGTCGCGTCCTGCATCCGAGTCATACGGCAGACCAGCGGCCATGAGCAATCCGCCAAGATTAGCGTAACCGAGTCCCAGCGGACGATAGTCATGCGAGTTGCGCGCGATCGCCTCGGTGGGGTAGCCGGAGTTATCAACCAGGATCTCTTGCGCGGTGATCAACACATCACACGCGAACTTGTAGGCTTCGATATCAAAGCTGTTATTGCTATAGAACTTCAGCAGGTTAATGCTGGCAAGATTACACGCCGAATCGTCAAGGAACATGTACTCCGAGCAGGGATTCGAGGCGTTGATGCGCGCCGTGTTCTTCGACGTGTGCCACTTATTGATCGTGGTGTCGTATTGCATGCCCGGATCGCCGCAGTAGTACGTGGCCTCAGCAATCTTGCGCAGCAGTTCCTTTGCCTTCTTCGATGCAAATGGCTTCTTATCTTTCACCGAACGCGTGAAGAAGTTCTCGTCGTTAATAGCCGCATTCATGAACTCGTCGGTCACGCGCACCGAGTTGTTAGCGTTCTGGAAGAAGATCGAGGAGTACGCAGGCGAGTCGGGCGTACTGCCGTCGTAGCCTTCGCGGATCAGCGCCCAAGCCTTGGCTTCCTCTTCCATCTTGCAGGTGATGAACTCTTCGATGTCGGGATGATCGACGTTGAGGATCACCATCTTGGCCGCGCGACGCGTCTTCCCGCCGGACTTGATCACGCCAGCAAAAGCGTCGAAGCCGCGCATGAAGCTCAGCGGACCTGAAGCTGTGCCGCCGCCGGAAAGCTGCTCGGTCGATGAGCGCAGCGGAGAAAGATTTGTGCCGGTTCCCGATCCCCACTTGAACAGCATGCCTTCGGTCTTGGCGAGAGTAAGAATTGAATCGAGCGAGTCCTTTACAGAGTTAATGAAGCAGGCCGAGCACTGGGGATTACGGTATCCGGTTACGCCGTGCTGGATGTTTGCCGCTTCGGGGTTCCAGTGCCAGTTCTGCGCATCGGAGTTTGGCTCCAGGCGGTCGCAGCCGACGTTGAACCACACGGGCGAATTAAACGCAGCGCGCTGGTCGAGCAGAATGTACACCAGCTCGTCATGGAAGCTCTCGGCGTCATTCCTCGTAGCAAAGTAGCCGCCCTTAGTCCCCCAATCGCGGATGGTCTCTGCCACGCGGCTCACAAGCGCCCGTACGCCGCTCTCTCGTTCGGCGGTACCCAGGGTTCCATGCAGATACTTGCTGGCAACGATGTTCGTCGCCGTCATCGACCAGTCTTTCGGAACTTCGACGTTCTTCTGCTCGAAGATCGTCTTGCCCTGAGCGTCGGTGATCGCCGCTGTTCGCAGCTCCCACTGGAACTGGTCATAGGGCGAGGCGCCCGGCTTGGTGAAATAACGACGGAACTGGAGGCCGGGCGCTTTCTTCGCGCTAAAAGTGGAGACTGCGGGCGTAGTTTTGGTGGCTGCGCTGCCCGTCACCTGCGTCTTGTTGCTCACTTCCGCCATGGAGGAGACTCCTGGGAGATTTCGCGATTTAGCGATTGGGCGATCTCGTGATTTTCAAATCGCGAAATCACGAAATCTCCCAATCACCAAATATCCTGGGTGTCACCGCCCGGCACCCGGTTCGGGGTTCTTGTCTGTGAATGCTCACCTCTTGCATTCAGGCTCTGGAGGAGGACTGCTTTACCGAATCGAAACGGCCTTTCGAAGCGGTAGGAGTCGTAAGTTACTCCCGCATATGGGGCCTGTCAATAGGCAAACACTATATATTGTATCAGCAACGCAGCAGGCCCGGCATTCCGCTAAGCCTTTCCCTATCAATGAAGAAGGGCCGGAACCACCCATTTTCAAGGCATTTTTGTTGTTAATAACCTGTGGATTTCTCGGAGCGCCTGGACGATTCTCTTTGTTGTGCAGCGGCAACTACGAACGTAGGCGTTAGCTGGTTGAGAATCAATGACGGTTATCAGGGCAAAGCTGTGGACAGCTGTGCAGACTTCGGAAAACCGGAAGAGCGAACACGAAGATCACGAAGAACTCCTCAGTGACCTCCGGTTTTGTCTTCGTGACCTTCGTTGTTCGCTCCTGGTTTCGTTACACTTTGAATATGTTCCGCAGTTTTCTGAGGGTGTTCGCCCTCCTTCTACTTTCCTCGGCACTGTTCGCTGAGGGTACCCAGATCTGGGTGCAAACCAAATTTGACGAGTTTGAAAAAGGCACGGCCAACGGAGTCGCAATCTCAAGCGACGGAACCCTGGAGCTGGCTCCTTCTCTGAAGGCTATCTACACATCGCCCTCCACTTACATCTGGCAGGTCGTGACCGATGCGCAAGGAAATGCTTACGTTGGAGCCGGATCTCCCGCGCGCGTCTATCGCGTCACTCCTGATGGCAAAGCCACGACGATCTTCGAAGCGAAAGAATTACAGATTCAGGCAATGGCCATCGACAGCGACGGCACCATCTACGCCGCTACCTCGCCAGACGGTCGTGTGTATAAGCTCGAACCAAATGTTCCTGCGACCGGAAAAAAGAAGGAGAAGAACAAAGAAGCCGAAGCAGCGGTCGAATCCAATCCTGCTGAGCAAACCTACCGTTCCTCCGTCTTCTTCGATCCGAGAACCAAATACATCTGGGACATTGAGCTGGATCCAGCTGGGCCTCTGTACGTTGCCACTGGCGATAATGGTGAGATCTACAAAGTAGAGAAGAACGGCCAAGGTTCTGTTTTTTTCAAGAGCGACGAAGCCCACATTCGTTCGCTCGCCTTATTGAAACCTGCTCCGCAACCTGAGGACAGCAAGCGCAAGAAAAATGCGATTCCCACTTTGAGCACTGTCATTGCTGGCTCGGATGGCAGCGGGCTGGTGTATCGCATCACGCCTGCAGGCGAGGCATTCGTTTTGTATAGCGCTCCCAAAAAGGAAATCACTGCACTCACCACCGACTCGCAAGGAAACATCTATGCCGCTGGAGTCGGGGAAAAGCACGCGGGAACTCCGCCGCCCACGGTTGCGTCTGGTCCGATCTCCGCGATTCCCACTCCCTCGGGCGCTGCTCCGCCGCCTGCACCTTCTACGCCTAGCACAATCAGCGGCGGCTCAGAGATCTACATGATTTCTCCGGATGGCTCACCGAGCAAAATCTGGGGTTCGAAAGAAGATCTCGTCTATTCGCTCGTCTTCGGCCCAGAGGGACAGTTGCTCGCCGGAACGGGAAACCGCGGCCACATCTATTCCATCAATCCCGCTTCGAAAGCTGGTGTGTACCGCGATCTAGTGAAACTGAGCGCGAATCAGATCACCTCAATGGCGCGCGCCACAACCGGGGCGATTTATGCCGTGACTGCCAATTTGGGAAAGCTGTTCCTGCTCGGACCGGGCCGGCAGCAGGAAGGAACGTACGAGAGTGATGTCTTTGACGCACGCACCTTCTCGCAATGGGGGCGCGCGCAGGTCCGCGGCTCGGGTGATTTCGACTTCTTCGTGCGGAGCGGGAATGTCGACAATCCCGATCGCAACTGGAGTCCGTGGGCGAAGGTCGATCTGAAGACAAACCAGCGCTTGCCGGTTCCCTCCGCCCGGTTTGTGCAATGGAAGGTTGCGCTTCGTCCCACCAATGGCGGCTCGCAAGTCGAGAGCGTTGCTCTCAACTATCTGCCGAAGAATATAGCGCCGGTGATCGAAGACGTGACCGTGCAGGTGGGTGCGAGGATCACGTCACCGCCAAATCAGAAATTATCGAGCGACGCGATTTCAATTCCTCTGGGTGGACAGGCATCTTCGACTCCAGCGCGCTTCGACGTGGCTCCCTCTGCGATCAAAGATCGCGACTACATCGCTGTACGCTGGTCGGCACACGACGATAACGATGACGATCTCGTTTACTCGATCTACTACAAGGGTGACAACGAGAACGAATGGAAGCTTTTGAAGGACGGCATCACCGACAAGTTCTACTCCTGGGATTCGAGCCTGTTGCCCGACGGCGGCTACACGGTGCGCATCGTCGCCTCCGACGCTCCTTCGCATTCGCCGGATGAGGCCCTCACGGATGAACAGATCAGTTCGCGTTTCGAAGTCGACAGCACTCCGCCGCAGGTGCAAGCACTGCAGGCAAAGGTGGAGGCCGGGACCATGCACGTGAGTTTCCGCGCTGTAGACAGCTTCTCGGCGATCAAGCGCGCGGAGTACTCGATCGATGCCGGAGACTGGCACTACATCGAACCCGTAGGACAGATCTCGGACTCGCCTACCGAGGAATACGATTTCAGCGCAGCATTGCCGCAGGGCGAAGCCGTTTTAGCTCAGGACACGAACAGAAAAGGCGGCAAACGCTCTCGTACGCGCGATGGGGGAAGCGAATCGGGACTGCCGCAAACCGATCAGGCGCAGGTCGTCGTGCCTGGCGAGCATGTTGTAGTGGTTCGCGTTTGGGATCGGTTCGGCAATATGTCCGCCGCTAAGACTGTGACGAAGTAGAACGGCGAACACGAAGGTCACGGAGGCCACACAGTGAGGTCACGAAGCAGGCTTCGTGACCTGTTGTTTTCAGTTCGTGACCTTCGTGTTCGCTTCTTCCGGTAAGATGTTTCGTTTCCCATGAAGCGAATCATTCTTATAGCCTTAGTCGCCACTTCCTCCCTCTTCGCGCAGCGTCTTCCGAACACGGTTATTCCGAGCCACTACAAGCTGTCGCTCGATCCCAGCATTGAACAAAGAACGTTCTCAGGCGAAGAAACCATCGACGTTCGCCTGAACTCGGCGGCCAAAGAGATCGTGCTCAATTCACTCGATCTCGACATCTCCGAAGCCGACATCAACTCCGGAGGCAAATCGCAAAAAGCTGAGGTCGCCTATGACAAGCCGGACGAGATGGTAAAGCTGCAACTGCCGGCAGAGGTACCGGTCGGCAGCGCGCAAATTCACTTGACGTTTTCCGGCAAGCTGACCGAAGGCTTGCGCGGACTCTATTTGAGCAAAAGTTCGCGCCGGCTGTATGCCGTCACGCAGTTCGAAGGCACGTACGCGCGCATGATGTTCCCGTGCTTTGATGAACCGTCGTACAAAGCCACATTCGATCTCACCGTCACGGCGGATAAAGGCGATACGGCAATTTCGAACGGCAGGATCGCCAAAGATAAGCCAATCGAAAACAATCGCCACCAGATCACCTTCGCGACATCGCCGAAAATGTCGACCTACTTGGTCGCACTGGCGATCGGCGATTGGCGATGCCTGTCGCGCACGGTCGAGGGCATCCCAATTCGGGTCTGCGCTGTGCCGGAGAAGAAGCAGTATGGAGCGTTCGCACTGGATGTCGCGACGCATTCTCTTCAGTTCTACAACCAGTGGTACGGCATTAAGTACCCATTTGGGAAACTCGATATGGTTGCCATTCCCGATTACGAATGGGGCGGGATGGAGAATACGGCGTCGATTTTCTATCGTGACACGGCTCTGCTTCTCGACGAGAAAAGTGCATCCGTATTCCGCAAGAGGGGGCAGGCCTCAACCATCGCCCATGAGATCGCACATCAGTGGTTCGGCGATCTCGTAACCGCCGCCTGGTGGGACGATATCTGGCTCAATGAAGGCTTCGCGACGTGGATGTCGACCAAGCCCATCGAAGGATGGCATCCGGAGTGGCATCTCGACGAAGATGCAGCAGCCCAGGCACAGCGGATCATTGGCTTCGATTCACTCGCCACTGCTCGAGCCATTCACGGCAATCCGAGCACTCCGTCGGAGATCAAAGAGATGTTCGACGGCATTACCTACGAAAAAGGCGGCGCAGTGCTGCGCATGCTCGAGTCCTATCTCGGACCTGAGGTATTTCGCAAAGGCGTGAATGCATATCTGGCAGCGCACGCCAATGGGAATGCGACCTCCGCCGATTTCTGGGATGCGGAAGCCAAAGCATCCGGCAAGCCGGTGGATAAAATGATGCCGACGTTCGTCATGCAGGCCGGCGTGCCGATGCTGTCTCTAAGCGCAGCTTGCCAGGGAAGCAGCGAGCAGCTGCAGATGAAGCAGCAACGCTTTCTGATTTCCGATTCCGCGAATTCAGAAAATTCGCAAAGATGGCAGATTCCGGTTTGCACGAAATCCAGCGGAAATAGGCAGGGCGCGTGTGCGGTGATCACTGCTCGCGAGCAAACAGCCTCAGCTCCGGCTTGTTCCGATTGGGTATTTGGTAACCGTGATGCGAAGGGCTATTACCGCGTCGAATACACGCCGTCGAATCTGGAAAAGATTGGCTCGGTTGCCGAACAGCAGCTCAATGTTCCAGAGCGCATTGCCTTGGTCGAGGATACTTGGGCAATGGCGCGCTCGGGAAAAACCTCTCTTGCCGATTTTCTCAAAGTGTCGCATCAACTCCGCGCGGAGGAGAACCTGCACGTGATCGACGCCCTCTCGAGACACCTGGACTACGTAGCAGACTCGCTGATCACTCCGGAGGATCGCGCAACGTTCGATCAGTTCGTACGTGACCAGTTCGGCGCGGCTGCGCGGCGAGTCGGTTGGGAGTCGACCAGGAGCGATACGGATGAGCAGAAGGGCTTGCGAGCCAGCCTTCTGGAAATTCTCGGAGATGCAGACGACCCAAATGCGATTGCTACCGCGCGAAAACTGGTCGCTCAATACATGAATGATCCTGCTTCTGTGGACGGAACGGTGATTGGGAATGCGTTCACAGTGGCAGCGCACACGGGCGATCCAGATCTTTATGATCGCTTCACACAAGCGTTCAACGAGAGCAAATCAACTGACCAGTACTACCATTACCTGTTCGCGCTTGCGGATTTTCAACAACCTGAACTGTTGAATCGAACCATCTCGCTGATCGATCAAGGAAAGGTCCGTGAGCAGGATTATCCACGATTCTTCAGCGCGCTGCTCGCGAACCCTGCTTCGCGGGATGCTGCATGGAAGTATCTCAAGGAGCACTGGAACGACTTGGCTCCGAAGGTGACCTCGTTTGGCGGCGCCGGCGCGATTTCCGCTTTGGGAAACTCCTGCTCAACCGAGATGCACGACGACATCGAGCATTTCTTCGCCGACCACTCGGCGCCGGGAGCTCAGCGAGCCATAAAGCAGAGCCTGGAACGGATCAATGACTGCGTCGCCTTCAAGCATCAGGAGCAGGCGAGCATGAAGGAATGGCTCAACTCGCATCAGGAGGGACAATGAGAGCCACCGACGAAGGGTCAGCATTCCTGGCCGAGGCGCTACGAACGTTTCGCGGTTACAAGTCACGAACTGAAGCCGCGTTCGCGCAGCTTCGTCCGGAAGACTGGTTTCGATTGATCGATCCTGAGGCCAATTCGATTGCCATCATCGTGAAGCACATGGCAGGCAACATGCGTTCGCGCTGGACCGACTTTCTCACTAGTGACGGTGAGAAACCTGACCGTGATCGCGACAGCGAATTCGTTCTCAATTCCTCCACGAAGCCTGAGCAGGTGATGGAGTGGTGGAACAAAGGATGGCAGTCAGTGTTCGCCGCCCTTGAGCCACTCACTGCAGACGATCTCAAGAAAACGATCACGATTCGCGGCCAGGAGCACTCAGTGATGGAAGCTATTAGCCGTCAGATGACGCATTATGCCGAGCACGTGGGGCAGATTATCTTGCTGGCAAAGCATTTTCGCGGAGCCGAATGGAACTCGCTCAGCATTCCGAGAGGGCAATCAAAGATGGCCGGCGTCAAAGCGGAGTTGACGAACCGTGCAAGACGGGGATAGTCCATTCTGCGGTAAGGACCAAATGCGACACTCCGTCGTGGTTATGGAATCAAAGCGCTTCTTTTGCGCGAAGGATCTCCCGTGATGTTTCAATCTGAAATGCCCTGGCGTGGCTCTTGACCAGCAAACTCACGTCCATGCCCAAGAGCCTGGAGAGCGCATTTCAGTTTGACGCATTTCGGGAGATCCTGCGCGCAAAAGAAGCGCTTCAGGATGATAGGTGATGAGAGCATCCGGAAGCGTGAAATCCAGGTCCAAGCCGTTTCCTTCAAATCCAAGCCTCAACTCGCACGCCGGACCTGTGGCTTTTCTTCTTTTCCTGGCTCGACTGCCTCTTTGACCGGCGGCAGCTTTCCAACGGCCTTCGCCAGTTCAGCATTCACTTCAGCGCCAATCAAGATCGCGGCGCTGGTCACATAAAACCAAAGGAGCAATCCAACAACCGCGCCGAGAGCGCCATAACTCTTGCTGAGTTGCGCGAAGTGTTGAAGATAAAAACCCAGGCCGTAAGACGCGAAAACCCAAAGGACAACTGCGATGATCGATCCCGGAATGGTACGAATGAACCTGCGTTGTTCCACATTGGGAGCGAGGTAGTAAATGATTTCGACCGCCAAAATCGCGCAGATTGCGGCGAGCACCCAGCGGAAATAGAACCACGCCTTAGTAAATAAGGGACTCAGATGCAGTTTGGCGGCGAGCATGCCTCCCCAATGCGGGCCGAAGAACATCGCAAACAGAAGAATTGTGACCAGCGCACCGACGGCGACCGTCAGCAGCACAGCTAATGGGCGCGTCTTCCAGAAAGGCCGGCCCTCTTGCACATCATAGGCAACGTTTAGTGCCTCAATCATTGCGCTGAATCCGCCCGACGCCGACCAGATCGTTCCTATAATCCCGAACGACAGAAAGCCGCTGCGATTGCTCGCGATGAGATCGGTGACGACCTTCTGCACTGTTTGCATCGAATCGGCAGGCAGCATATGCGCCAGCCCACCGAGGATGTAGCTGAAGAGTCCCTGAATGGGAACATAAACCAGGAGGCTGGCGAGAAAGATCAAAAATGGAATCAGCGACATGAAGAAGTAGTAGGCCAGACTGCCCGCGAAGGCGAGCAGATGGTGCTGATCGACATCCTTGAATGCCTTAATGAGGGCGCGCCAAACCCGTCGTAGATACGTGAATTTCATCAGGTTCTTAGATGAGAGTTCCAGGAATCGAGGATGTTCCCGCGCAACAGCAAACGCTCAGTAGAATGTTGCGGTGAAGCGAAAACGGCTCGGATGTCTGATCGTTGTCATTCTGCTCATCATTCTCGCGTACTACCTACTTTTTCATCGTAGTTCCAAACCAGCAGAGGCTCCTCCAAAGCCTGTAGAGCACGTCGCTCTCGAGCCCACGGCTCGCTACGACCTTGCCCGCGACGAGGCTCAGGGCGGCCATACACTCCAACGCCATATTGGGAAGACCGATGCAGAGCTGCGCGAACGTCTCAATAGCGAGTCCATCTCCACGGATTCCACCTACACGGATCGCGCCACGGCCGAGATGGCCGTTGCCGCTGCCGTTCATGAAAATCACGACAGGATCGAACGCTGGCTGCATCGTCCCGGTGGACACTCCAACCTGGTGCTCGACTACGACAGCACGCAGCCGCTCGGACGCAGCATGCGACGCGATGACGCGCACTCATTTCCCTGCTCCCACGCCGTGGTCATCTTGAAATGGGTGAATGCAAGTCAGTATTACGTGCTGACAAGTTATCCGGAGTGCTGGAGACCGAAATGACTTCTGGGATCGACGCTCGCCAATACGCCGCTCTGAGCCGGTTTTTGCGCGGATACCTCCATCAGGACGTCGCCGTCGAGTACGGCTCGGCGCCAGCAGCGGCGCAGCAGTTTCGCAAAGATGCCGACGAGCGCGAGACTGCCATCGTCCATTCGGAGCTTGAGCGCCTGCTTGCGGAAACGAGCACGCTCCCGATCGCTGATCTGAATCGTGAACTTCAGCAACTTGGCAGCGCATGGCATTTTCGTTCGCGAAAAGAGGTTGAGCAGATTCTCAACGGGCTGAAGTAGCGCAAGGATTCCGCGCCATCGTTTATCATGCCGTTCCATGAAAAACCTGCTCGCCGTGGTCGCACTCGTTCTCTGCACTTTTCCAGTCGGACTCGCGCAGCTTGCGCCTTCCCAGCCTTCGTCCAATCAGCCGCCGCAGGCCGTTGATCCTGAGCTTGAGAAACTCGTCCCGCAACTTCAGCGCGCACATCAGGCGCTAAATGACTGGGCGAATCTCGGCCGTTATCGCGATGCGAACGCAAAGACCCAGCCTCCAGCTCCAGGCGAGAATCGCGTCGTCTTCATGGGCGATTCGATCACCGACGGCTGGGGCAAAGGCCAGGCGCCGTTCTTTCCTGGCAAGCCTTACATCAATCGCGGCATCAGCGGACAGACCACGCCGCAGATGCTTGTCCGCTTTCGTCCCGATGTAATTCATCTGCAACCCAAAGTAGTTGTCACCCTCGCAGGCACGAATGACATTGCCGGTAATACCGGAGTTGAGACATTGCAGAACGTCGAAGACAATCTCTCCTCGATGTCGGATTTGGCAAAAGCGAATGGCATTCGCGTTGTGATTGCATCGGTAATGCCGATCTGCGATTCGCTGCGCCAGCAGAGTGTTCGACGACCTCCGCAGCAAATCGTTGAACTGAATGACTGGATCAAGAGCTACACCGCCAAAAATGGATTCATTTACCTCGACTACTACTCGGCGATGGTCGATAGCTCGGGAATGCTGAAGCAGGATTTAACCTTTGACTGCCTGCATCCGAACGACGCCGGATACGCGGTGATGGCTCCGCTGGCAGAACGGGCGATTCAGGAGGCTTTGCGTAAGTGATCCCGAATTGGGATCTTCGCAGCCATCTCTGAATGCCGAATCTATTTTCCGCATCGAGCTTAGAACTGCAAGCGGAGCGCGCTAACCAGCGCAATGCTCTGCTCGCCGGCTTTCTTGGCTGGACTCTCGATGCCTTCGACTTCTTCGTCCTCACTTATGTTCTGAGCGATGTTGCGCGCGACTTCCATCGCACGCGGCCCGACATTGCTCTCACGCTCACCGCAAGCCTCGCCATGCGACCGGTGGGCGCCATCATCTTCGGCTTGCTGGCCGACCGATATGGTCGCCGTCTGCCGCTGATGCTCGACGTGATCTTCTACTCAGTTATCGAGGTTCTCTCAGGGCTCGCAACGAGCTATCGCATGTTCATGGTTCTGCGCCTTTTGTACGGGATCGGCATGGGAGGCGAATGGGGCGTTGGTGCGTCGCTCACCATGGAATCCGTTCCTGCTCGTTGGCGCGGAATTCTCTCGGGACTTCTGCAGGAAGGATACGCGCTCGGGAATATCCTCGCTGCGGTCGCGTACTTCACGATCTTTCCTCATCACGGATGGCGGGCGCTGTTCTTCGTCGGAGGCCTGCCTGCACTGCTGTCGCTATTCATTCGTGCCAAAGTAAAAGAATCCGCTGCATGGCACGCGACGCGCACGGATTGGAGTACCTACTGGTCAGTGGTCCGACGCAGCTGGCGGCGCTTCCTCTACCTTGTCGTGCTGATGACCATGATGAACTTCATGTCTCACGGCACGCAGGACCTGTATCCGACATTCCTGAGCAAGCAGCGTGGATACGATCCACACACGACCGCGATCATCAGCATTATCGCGATGGTCGGTGCTATTTGCGGGGGACTTGCGTTTGGCGCGTATTCCGACCGTAACGGACGCCGTCGAGCCATCATCACCGCCGCCCTGCTTGGCGTGGCTGTGATTCCGCTATGGATTCTCTCTCCGACGACTGCGCTCCTGGTTGTCGGAGGATTCCTCATGCAGTTCATGGTGCAAGGCGCTTGGGGGGTGATTCCCGCGCACATCAACGAACTGTCGCCAGGCGAACTGCGCGGATTCTTCCCTGGATTCGCGTACCAGATCGGAGTCCTGTTCGCCTCCTCGATCAGCTACGTCGAGCCGCTGCTTGGGGAGCGGTTCTCCTATACGCAGTCCATGGGATTGCTCGCGGCTGCTGTCTTGAGTCTTGCCGCAATCGTGGTTTACTTCGGGCCTGAGGCCAAGGGCGTGCACTTTGGCTGAGGTGCCCCGTGGAAGCACGCCGGGTTATGATGTTTCGCCCATAATCAATAACCGCCAGTTCTCTTTTGGGAAGGATGAATGATCGCAAATTGCCACACAATTTCGAAATGTTTGATGCTTGTATTGATCTTTTCATCAGCTTGCATAGCTGACGCCCAAACTGGGGTAGCTGCCCCCGATCACTGGTCAGAGCAAAAAGCTACTGCCTGGTATCAGCAGCAACCGTGGCTGGTGGGCAGCGACTACATTCCGGCCGATGCGATCAACGAGCTCGAGATGTGGCAGGCGGAAACTTTTGATCCGCAGCAAATCGACAAAGAGCTCGGATGGGCAGAGTCGCTGGGCATGAACACTATGCGCGTCTTCCTGCACGATCTGCCGTGGAAGCAGGATGCTAAAGGGTTCGCCCAGCGCATCAACACGTTCCTTACCATCGCTGACAAGCACCATATTCGGCCAATGTTCGTTCTCTTCGACTCAGTGTGGGATCCTTTTCCCAAATTAGGACCACAGCATCCGCCTATTCCGGGCATTCACAACTCAGGATGGGTACAGAGCCCGGGAGCCGACGCGCTGAGCAATTCATCGCAGTATCCACGGCTCGAGGCTTACGTTCGCGGTGTTGTCGGTGCATTCGCAAACGATCGCCGCGTGCTTGCTTGGGACTTATGGAATGAGCCGAACAATACAAACGGCGAGCCTTATTCCGAAATGGAACCAAAGAACAAGCAGGACCTGGTGCTGGCTCTCCTGCCGCAGGTCTACACCTGGGCACGAGCGGCGAGCGCAACGCAGCCGCTTACCAGCGGCCTTTGGGACGGGGACTGGTCAGCTCCGGAAAAACTCACCCCCATGCAGCGCGTGCAGCTTGATCTTTCTGACGTGATCACGTTCCACAACTACGGCTGGCCCGAGAGCTTCGAGAAGCACGTGCGCTGGCTCGAGCGTTACCATCGCCCGATCATCTGTACTGAGTACATGGCGCGCTCCGTCGGCAGCACCTTCGACACTATTCTGCCCATCGCCAAAGCCCATCACGTGGGCGCGATCAACTGGGGATTCGTCGCTGGCAAGACGCAGACTTTTTATCCATGGGAATCGTGGCAGCATCCGTACATCATGAAACCGCCGCCGGTCTGGTTTCATGACATCTTCAACGCGTCGGGAGAACCGTACCGTGAAGAAGAGGTGCGATTCATTCGGCGCATGACGGGAAAAGCCGCTGGCCAGGATGCCAGCGGAAATTGAACCCGGGCATGAGCGAGCAGTTTGTGGGGATCGAGAATGAATTCGAGATTCCCAAGCCCTTTTAATCATCTAGGAGACGAGTTGTGCATTGCAAACTCAACCGTTGGTTTTCTCATCTCAAGAATCAACAATGGACAATGCAAGCACAATCAAACTCCTGCAAGAACTGGTTGATACCTGCCGCGATGGGCAGAATGGATATCGGGATGCAGCCGATCACGTAACCGATTCCTATCTGCGTGAGTTCTTCAATGCGCAGAGTCTTGCTCGGGCTGGATTCGCCGGAGAACTCGAGCAGGAACTCATTCCCCTGGGCAAAGCCGATCCTGACACTTCAGGAAGCACCGCTGCCGCGATTCGCCGTGCATGGATCGACTTCAAATCGGAACTCGGAGGCGGCGACACCACCATTCTGGCCAGCGTAGAATCCGGCGAGGACAGCGCGAAAGCAGCATTTGAGAGAGCTTTGGAGGAGCCAAATCTGCGCGAAGATCTCGCTACCCTTATTCGACGCCAGCTCGCGAGTATCGCCGCGGCTCATGATCACGTTCGTAGTTTGCGGGACGCCAAGGCTGCCTGACATTCGCGCACGCCTCCCACTGCAGCCTGCATCCGGCACCCCACTTTCGGACAGAGCGCCGTCCAATTTTCTATTCCCTCAGTGACCCAGAAGTCTCTCGAAATGTGAGACTTGCGTTGTAATGGCTGGGCTGCAATCTTCAGTTACCAGCGCCCTAAATGGCAGGTTACCTGGGTACATTGACCGTTCGTCACATCCGACATACGCTTGCTCTCGCAAGGGAGAGTCGTATGGCAAAAGTAATTCGTATCGCTGCAGTCGCCGTTGTGCTGTGCTCCATGGCGCTGGCCGAGGGCTCGGAGCGGCAGGTCGTGCGCGAACAGCTTCCCGAGTATCCCGTCATGCTGAAAAAGATGGGTATCGGCGGAACGGTGCGCATTAGTGCGCTCGTAGCGGCAGACGGTTCGGTGAAAGGCACGAAGATCGACGGCGGTAATCCGATGCTTGCGGAACTCGCCAGCAGTGCTGTGAAGAAATGGAAGTATGCCGCTGCTTCTGAGCAAAGTAGCGAATCAATTCAGTTCAGTTTTGACGCAAAGCTCGCGACCGTTCGCGTCAAGTAATCGAGAGTCAAGTCAGGCTTGAGATGTAAAGCAAGTCGACTTGGCTTATAAGCTTAGCAGCTCAAAAGCTCAGCAGCTTTTTTATGCGGCCGGCTTCTTCGTCTTCTCATGTTTGCCGCTCACGCTGAGAGGTTTGGTTCCTGGATCCTGACCTTCCGTCTCACCGGTATGCGGATCGATCACATACAGCAGATCGCTTAGATCGCTTGCGTGTTCTTCTTCGTCTTTAAGCAGGCGTTCCAGGAGAATTCGCGTAGTCGAATCGTTATCACCGAAGTAACGAATCATGTCGCTATAGACCTCGATCACGATGCGCTCCGCAATCAGGTCTTCCTTAATCATCTCCGCGAGATCGTTCCCTTCCACGTACTGCGACGCTGATCGCTCCAGCAGAGACTTAGGATTGAAGTCGGGCTTGCCGCCGAGTTGCTGAATACGATCGGCAATGGCATCGGCGTGCTCGCGTTCAGCATCAGCGTGCTCTTTGAATTCATTGCGCACCGACATCCCGTGCACGCCCGTCGCCATGAAGTAATGGTGCATGTAGCGCAGCACGCAGACGATCTCCGTGGCCAACGCTTCGTTCAGAATTTCAATCGTTCTCTTCACGTCACCTTTGTAAGCCTGCGTGACGGCTCCGTCTTCAATCTTCTGCATCGCTCGTTTTCTGACTGCCTCAAGGTCTTCAGTAAACGCCGGCATGATGGCTCCTCGTCCTGAGTTCAGGAATCAAACTCGATGAGAAGCAGCACACTGGAGAGGAGATGCCCAATCGGCTGAAGATAGCTGTGGATTACGCCTCGCATGCGCAAGTTACAATGCAGAGTTTGCCGCGAGGTGGAAGAATTCCATGTCGACGATCACCGAAGCTGCACAGAAGATCTTAATCAACTACCGCAGAGATGCCGGCGTTGCGGTACTTGAACTGAGCGCTCCTCCTGCCAACGCCTACACGTACGAAATGAACCGGCAGCTCGACGACGCGATCCTGCGGGCGCGCATGGACAAAGACGTTTATGTACTCGTACTCACCGGCGCAGGCGATAAGTTCTTCTCTGCCGGTGCGAATATCAACATGCTCACCAGCGTGGATCCGACTTACAAGTATTATTTCTGCCTCCATGCCAACGAGACGCTGCTTCGTTTGGAGCACACGCCCAAACTGGTAATCGCTGCGATCAACGGGCATTGCGTAGGCGGAGGACTCGAAATAGCGCTTGCTGCTGACATTCGCATCGCGCGAAAGGACGCAGGCAAGACCGGCCTTCCCGAAGTGAATCTAGGTGTCCTTCCCGGAACGGGAGGGACGCAGCGGCTATCGCGGGTAGTCGGGAAATCAAAAGCGATCGAACTCATGGCTTTAGGCAAGACTTTCACCTTTTCTGAAGCCAAAGACCTGGGCATCGTGAACGATGTGTTCGAGCGCGACAATTTCATGCCTGCCGTGCTCGAATACGCGCGCCAATTCTGTCCCCCCAACAAGGCGGCGCTCGCTGTCGGGCGCATCAAGCGCGCAGTGCAAAGCGGATGGGAGATTCCCATTGAGTCCGGTCTCGCGCTGGAGCGGGAGAACCAGCAGCTTCTCTTCGAGAGCGACGACGCGAAGGAAGGCCTCAGCGCGTATATCGAGAAGCGTCCGGCGGTCTTCACTGCCAAATGAACTACACGCTCGGCGAACTCATGGTAGCCGCCGCAGCGCGCGAGATTCGCGATGGCGAAGTTGTCTTCGTCGGCATGCGCCTGCCGCTGATTGCCTTCGTTGTCGCCAAGCGCACGCACGCTCCCAATTGCATCGGCTTATTTGAGAACGGCGTTATCCGCAGCACGCCTGCACCAGAACTCATCTACACGATGGCTGATCCACCGAATCTGTTGGGCGCGACACAGTGCCTCGACATGATGGGAGTAATGAGCCTGCTGCAATCAGGGCGCGTCGATTTAGGCTTCCTCGGCGCTGCCGAAGCGGACCGTTTCGGGAACCTGAACTCCACAGAAGTAAAAGGACCAAACGGCTCCATTCGCCTTCCCGGATCGGGAGGAGCCTGCGACATCGCTTCGCTCGCACATCGCTTCGTTGCCATAATCGACCACACGCCTCAGCGCCTGCCTGAACGCGTTTCGTACATTACCAGTCCTGGCAACGGTGATGGACCAGGCTACCGAAAGAGACGTGGCCTGCCTCGCGGCGGACCGGCAGCGATCATCACCACCAAAGCTGTTTTACGCTTCGGAGACGACGCGGAAGCTTACCTGCATTCCCATCATCCGGGAGTAACCGTCGAAGAGGTGATCGCCTCAACAGGCTGGAAGCTCCGCGTGCATGATGACACGAGCGAAACTCCGCCGCCCTCGGCCGAGGAGTTGCGCGCAATTCGCGAGTACGACAAAAAAGGCTTCTGGACCTCTTAGCTCAGGGAAACTCAGCTTCTTCTGGGATTCTGGGTGATCGCGCGGCGTTGGACTCTCCCGTCCCGGCGAGCGCGCATCTCACAATTGATGTCGTTTCTCTAAAAATGGCCACGCACCGCGCGAGTACTTTAAGGAATGCGCAGATCGCCGAGTTGCTTGCGCGCGAAGCAGCAAAAGCGAAGATGCCGGCGCAGAAAGCATTGCGTCGAGCTTCCCGCCGAGCGTTGTTCTGGCCGGAAGAAGCCGCCGAACTCCATCGGGCCGGGCGTTCTCTCACCGAACTCACTGCCGTCGGCCCTTATCTGCGGCAGATCATCGCAGCCTGGCTCGACGATCCACCGGAAGTTCCCGAGCCGCCCGAGATCCGCAGCGGATTTCTTACCTTGACGGAAGCTCGCGCTGTACTCTCGCCTCGGCCCGGTTGGTTGCGGGAAATCAAAGGCGATCTGCAGATGCACACTACCTGGAGCGACGGTGAGGGCACGATCGCAGAGATGGCGGCTGCGGCGGTGGAGCGCGGCTACGAGTACATCGCCATTACTGATCATTCCAAAGGACTCAAAATCGCCGGTGGCATCGATGAGCAGCAACTGCTTCGACAATCGGACGAGATTGCCGAGGTCAACGCCCAGCTTCGCAAGAGCGGACACAAGCTGACCATCCTGCGATCTATTGAGCTGAACCTCAACCCCCACGGCGAAGGAGATATGGACGCCTCCTGCTTTCCCGGATTGGAACTGGTTCTCGGCTGCTTCCATTCCTCCCTGCGAACGAAGGAAGACCAGACACAGCGCTACATCGCCGCATTGCGTAATCCAGCAATCCACATTCTGGGACATCCGCGCGGGCGCATTTACAACTACCGCGTCGGCCTGACCGCGGAGTGGACTCAAGTTTTCGACGAAGCTGCCCGTCTCGATAAGGCAGTCGAAATCGATGGCTACCCCGATCGCCAGGACCTGAATGTCGATCTGCTGCGACTGGCAAAAAGGGCAGGGTGCCGAATTTCGCTGGGCACAGACTCACACGGTCCGACTCAGCTCAGATTCATGGAGTACTCGGCAGCAGCGGCTCTGGGAACAGGAATCAAACGCGATCGAATTCTCAACTTCCTGCCCCTAGATGAACTGAAAAGCTGGGTAGAAACGCTGCGCGACCCGAGTGTCTCACTGAAACCACCACTATCCCGGCTCGTAGCTTCTTAGTGCCTGCGCGGGGTAATTGTTTCATTTCCCATATACGGGCGCAGAGTCTCTGGGATCACGATGCTTCCGTCAGCCTGCTGGTAATTTTCGAGGATCGCAAGCCATGTGCGTCCCACAGCAAGACCACTGCCATTAATGGTGTGGACGAACTCTGTTTTCTTTTTTACCGCTGAGCGAAAGCGAATGTTAGCGCGGCGAGCCTGAAAGCTCTCAAAATTTGAACAAGACGAAATTTCCCGAAACAGGTTTTGTCCAGGCAGCCACACTTCGATGTCATACGTCTTCGCCGAACCGAATCCCATATCGCCGGTGCACAGCGCCATGACCCTGTAATGCAGCCCAAGGCGCTGCAGGATGACTTCGGCATCGCGCGTGAGCTGCTCGTGGTCTTCATAGGAACGCTCAGGATGCGCGAACTTCACCAGTTCGACTTTTTGAAACTGATGCTGGCGGATGATGCCACGCACGTCCTTCCCATATGAGCCGGCCTCACTGCGAAAACACGGTGTATACCCCGTTACCGAAATGGGAAGCTTGCTTTCGTCCAGAGTTTCGTCACGGTAGAGATTCGTGAGCGGAACTTCCGCGGTTGGAATCAACCACAGATCATGATCCTGAATGCGAAACAAATCACCCGCGAACTTCGGCAGCTGCCCCGTGCCATACATCGACGCGGAGTTCACCATATACGGCGGTAGAACCTCGGTATATCCATGCTCGCGCGTGTGTACGTCTAGCATGAAGTTGGCCAGCGCACGTTCTAACTTCGCGCCCTGATCCCAATAGACGGCGAAGCGGGCGCCGGAGAGCTTGGAAGCGCGCTCCAGATCGAGCACCCCGAGTTGCTCACCCAATTCCCAATGTGGCTTTGGCTGAAAACTAAACTTTGGCGGCTGCCCCCACCGGCGGACCTCGACGTTGTCGTGTTCGCTGCGCCCGACGGGCACGCTGGAGTGCGGCAAATTGGGAATCAGCGACATAACTGTACGCAACTCCTCCTCGAGTTGCGCTGCGAGCTTCTCCTGGCGCTCTCCCTCCTCGCGGAGAGACTTAGTTTCGTTCATCAACGCTGTGGCATCTTCACCAGCCCGCTTGCGGCGTCCCACTTCTTCTGACTTCTTGTTGCGCTCAGCTTTGAGAGACTCAGCAGCGGTGATCGCCTGCCGCCGGCGCGCATCGAGATCGCGGAAACCGCCCAGCAGCTCCAGCGGATTCATTCCGCGCTGGCGCAGCTTTTCTTCCACTTCGGGCAGGTGCTCACGAACGTAGTTGAGATCGAGCATAAGAGAACTAATGTACAGAATTCCCCGTTCCAGCGACAAAGATCGGCATTGCTCCGCATTCGCACTTGCGTGGGTAAATCTTTCCAGTTATTGCGGGGCAACCTTCTTGTTTGCTCGCAACTGGCTGATCTCAGTACTGCTATCCCGAACTGCTGGTGAGCACTTTGGCACTTCATCTGCAGCTTTATCGCTGCGCCTTGGGAGAGCACAAGATGAATGTTGCGCGGAAACCCGCTCGGGAAAATTTGAAGGCAGGAGACAGAGTTCCCGAATCAGGAATTTACGATGTCGTCCACCGCAACTGCCCGTCGCAAGTGATACAAGCTTTGTTCCTTCGGGGCGAAGTTTTGCCGGAATGCAGGTTCTGCGCACACAAAGTGAAATTCCAGCTAAGTCAGGCTATGCCACACATCTCGGAGGATCTGGATTTTCGGAGCTAGGAGCTTAGGACAGGGAGTGAGCGCAGAGTTCACGAAGGGCGTCACGGTCCGCAGGGGAAACCCTCGTAAATTCGAAACCATGGCGCATGCCCTTTCGGTATCGCAACCGAGCTCCTACTTGAATGTCTTTTCGTGAGTGCAACCCCGGCAAACGGATGGTGATGTTTCGTTTCTCATCGGCAAATCGCTCGGTGATCACGGCGCCCATGCCGCCTTCGCTCAGATTCGTCGTGTGACCTTGCAAAATCAACGGCTTTTTAAGATGGCGAGCTTCCAGCGTTATCGGTAGATCAACGTCAACGCGGCGGAAAGCGCGCACGCTGTCAAATTCTGCAAGCGCGTCCGAAAGCGAACTTTCCATGGGGCCGGCGAGGTCCCAATCGTGGTGCACATGATCGATCTCGCGATCCAGCCGGAATCGGACGGAGCCTCGGCAAGTCCGACAAAGAGGAAACTCCTCGCCGCGAATCACCAGCACCTCATGCATCGCACGATGCTGATTCAAATGTTTGACTAGATAAACGCCGCTCGCCGGAGCAAGCTGCCCAGGTTGGCACACTACACTTTGGGGATCCCCGTTGGCCACAGGACCTCGACCTTCATCAAGTTGATACCGCACAAAACCGGGGAACCTCGGCCAGAGGAAATTGCGACGGGACTTTCCTGAACTTACTTCAAATTAGTATCACAACAACCGCATCACAGGAATGTTAGCGAGAGCAGAAGCCGCGTGCTGCTGTTCCAGCAGCATTGGAGTGATCTCCAATTACCGCCACTTGTGAACTGCAGGGGAGCAGCTACACCGTTGATATCCATGGATATCTGACTCAGGCTGCGGTTCGTCGGTCCCATCTGGAAAGCGCCGCTGTGCGAATTTCTTGACCCATCGACGCAGCCGGAATACTCTTTAACTCGTGCCTTCTGTGGGAAGATATCTCCGTTTTGGAATCGCCATCGCCGTCATTGTCGGCGCCCTTTCGTACCTGGCCTTTACCGGTATTCAGCAGACTAAGAGCTATTACGTGACTATCAAGGAACTGCAAGGGATGGGCGACCAGGCGCACAGCAAGCGCCTGCGCGTCGCCGGGCAAGTCGTGCCCGGCAGCATCCACCGCAAAGGAGCTGGGGCCGACTTCCAGATCGATGAGCAAGGGTTGAAGCTGCAGGTAGCGTATCGCGGCACCGAGCCGCCTCCGGACACCTTCAAAGACAATGCCCAGGCGCTAGTCGAAGGTTCCTACGGGAATGACGGTGTTTTTCACGCGCAGCAGATTCAAGCAAAGTGTGCATCGAAGTACGCGCCCGCGGCCAATCAATCAGGCACGATGACCCAAGCTGAGGCAAAGCCCGCCGCGCAAAGTTCCAACTGACGCTTGAGTGATTCTCCTGTCCATCCCGAAAATCATTCCCATTCCGAACCGGCAGTCGTTCTCGAAGGTGTAAGCAAGCTGTTCGGTCGCTTTGCCGCCCTCCATGATGTAAACGCAACTCTGGAAGGGGGACGTCTGTACGGACTGTTGGGCGAGAACGGAGTCGGCAAGACGACGCTGCTTCGCATTATTGCCGGACTGGCGCGTCCCTCTCGCGGCAGCGTGATCGTTCTTGGGAATCGCGATCTGCGGCAGGTTAGCGGCCGCATCGGCTTCATGGCCCATGCAACGCTGCTCTACGAAGAACTTACCGCACGCGAAAATCTGGCGTACTTCAGGGGACTATATTCGGAACGTCCGACCGCTTCACCTGATGAACTCCTCCAACGAGTAGGACTGGCGAACGTTGATCCCAGACGACGCGTCGGGCAGTACTCGCAAGGGATGAAACAGCGCCTGGCGCTCGCGCGCGCAATGCTTTCCTCTCCCGATCTGCTCTTGCTCGATGAACCGTTCTCGAACGTTGACAGCAG